>Ga0209172_10004415_pt1 | contig 19009 bp, 13 predicted proteins | sample LarsenN4metaG_FD_184113 | JGI IMG/M metagenome (GOLD analysis project Ga0209172, IMG submission 184113) | Hot spring sediment bacterial and archeal communities from British Columbia, Canada, to study Microbial Dark Matter (Phase II) - Larsen... ... | reverse complement strand
ACGAGGGCGCGCAGCCACCGGAGCCCCAACGGCCTGGCCCTATGAGAAGGGTCCAAGGACGCGGCCAAGAGAAGAGGCCGCCAAGGAAAAGAGTGCCCGTTGACAGGGGCCGACTAATGGGTGACCCCCTTCTTCCCTTGACCCCCTTCTTCCCTGGCCCGGCTTCAGAGGCCCCCGGCCATATGATTCTTCTTCCCGTCCCTCTTTGCCTTCAGGAATACAGCCAAGTTCGCAAGTGGAAGAAGGTATGCTGCGGTAATGGCAACGGCAATGAGCGAGTACCAACGGAGAGAGAACAACAACGCCATGATCATTGCAGCATTCGTAAGGACAACCTTTGCGCGCAAATTCATTTCTTCCAGTCCTTGTGCCTGTTGGCGGAGATTAGCGTTGCACCGTTGACCAATAGCAAAGCGACAAGGTCCGCGGCAATGTATTCAACGTTGAACCGCACATTCCCAGTTACGACTAGAACCAGGATGAGAAAGCAGTTGAAGAATACAAACCACTGTCCCTTAGTGAGGGATTGCCGCAGTCGCTTCATTTTGGTGCCGTGCCCGGCTTCTCGCCCCCTGCTACGGTACGCCTGACATCCTGAATCCACCCACGGACTAGCTTAGTGGCCTCCGCGAGCGTCCTCCCTGCATCGACGAGGGTTGCGGCATTCTTTGTTGCGTCCTTGGGGCTCGCAGCCAAGCTAGCCACGTCAGTAACTGTGGCCCCTGCCTTCCCCTTTTCGAGGTCGCCCCCGCTAGCCGCCGTCGACAGCAGTCCCCCAAGGTTTCCTGAAGCCTCCAACGCCTCTGCGGCCGCGCTTACGTCAGTATTGGTGGCCTCTCCAAGTATTTCTGCTGTTCCACTGACTGCAGTAGCCGTTCCACCCATTACTGCGCTTGTCAACAGTAGCGCTCCTACGGTCCCTCCTGGAGCATCCCCTACCAGCGCACTCGCCACCAACGCCACACCCAGGACCACTCTTGCTGGTCCTTCCGCCGGAGCAAAGAAGTCCTTTATCGCTTCGACATGCGCATCATCAAGAGGCAATGGCCCTTCCACTCTTGGCTGCTCTGTCTTGTTTCCGAGGGACTCATCTGCAATGTGCCCCGTGGGGTCCGTCATGGTGACCGGGTTTCCCTTGACGTAGGCGTAAAGGTTCCAGGATTGGGGGTTTGAAACGTTGCCCCAAATGTTGTCGGGCTTGAGGAAGCGGCCGGTGGAGGAGGCGTAACTGCGGAAATGCATGTAATCGTAGGTGGTGGCTTCGTCGCGCTCGTGGACGGTGAAGCGGGAGCTTGCGATGGCGGGGGTGTAGGGGGGAAGTTCGGCGCCGAAGGGTTCGAAGTCGCGGCGTTCGAGGACCCCGCCCTGCTCGTCCATGACGAGCCGCGGCGTGCCGAGGTGGTCGCAGGCGTAGTAGCGGATGGTGGGAGAGGAAAGTGAGTCCGTGAGGAAGGGAGGCGGTGAGTAGGAATAGGCGCTTCCCTTCGTGCTCGCGGCCGTGCCCGAGGGAGACGGGACAATTTCCTCCCCATCCTCCCGTCCTCCCTGTGCGAAAGGCCGTTCTAATGCCTCGTTGCGCATCTCGCCTGCAAAGGTAACCCCCTCCGCCCCTGAAAACAAGGCCTTTTCCTCTGTGTCCTCTGTGCCTCTGTGGCGAATGCTTTTCGTCTTCTCCGCCTCGCCTCCGCGGTAAACCCCCGCCTCCACCCCGAAGGGCGAAGACAGACCCTCGAGAATCGTCTCGCTGGAGTTTGGGATGAGGAGTTCCTGAAGCTCCTTCGTATGTGCCTCACGCATGGGCGGCCCAATACACGTGGCCATGCAAGGCCTGATTATGATTCTCGAACGATCCTTCTTTCTCGGGAGATCTACGAGGCCCGCGAGACCTTGCAAACGCGAAGGGGCGGGCCGAAGCCCGCCCCCGATGGGTCGCGGCGAAGCCCGGGTCAGCCCTCGCTTCCCTCGTCCGGATCGCCGGTCAGGCTCTCCTCGGGGATCGTGAGGCTGGCGCTGCGCTCCTCCAAAAGCTTCTGGACGGAGAGGTCGGCCGTCAGGTCGGTCACGAACTGGTCCCGCATGACCTCTTCGGCCACCTTCACGGTCGGGTCGTAGTCCACGTTCACGTCGTGGTACGTGTAGAAGCCGGTTCCGGCTGGGATCAGGCGGCCCAGGATGACGTTCTCCTTGAGCCCGCGCAGGTAGTCCGTGGCGCCGTTGATGGAGGCCTCGGTGAGGACGCGGGTGGTCTCCTGGAAGGAGGCCGCCGAGATCCAGCTGTCGGTGGCGAGGGCCGCCTTGGTGATGCCCAGGAGCTGAGGACGGCCCACGGCGGGGGTCCCGCCCTCCTCCATGACCCTCTGGTTCTCCCGCATGAATTCGAAGCGGTCCACCTGCTGGCCGAGGAGGAACCGGCTGTCCCCCACCTCGTCCACCTTCATCCAGCGGATCATCTGCCGGGAGATGACCTCGATGTGCTTGTCGTTGATGCTGACGCCCTGGAGCCGGTAGACCTCCTGAATCTCGTTCACGAGGTACCGCTGGAGTTCCTTGATGCCCAGAACGCGGAGGATGTCGTGGGGATCCACGGCGCCCTCGCAGAGCGGGTCGCCCGAATGGACCCACTCGCCCTCGAGGACCGAGATGTGGATGCCCTTGGCCACGGCGTACTCTTTTCGCTCGCCGGTGCGGGGGTTGTCCACGAAGATCTTGCGCATCCCTCGGACCACGTCTCCGTAGTGCACCTCGCCGTCGATCTCGGCGATGACGGCCGGGTTCTTGGGGTGGCGGGCCTCGAAGAGTTCCACGACTCGCGGCAGACCGCCCACGATGTCCTTGGTCTTGGAGGTCTCGCGGGGGATCTTGGCGATGATCGTGCCCTGGGTGACCTTGTCCCCCTCCTTCACGATGATGTGGGCGCCGGACGGAAGCGAGAAGGTGCGCCCGCCGGATTTCTTGCCCTCCTCCCTCAGGATGATCCGGGCCTCCTTCGTGGGGTCCTTCGATTCGATGACGACCATTTGGGTCAGGCCGGTCATCGAATCCGTCTCCTCGAGAACCGTGACGCCGTCCACGATGTCCTTGAAGACCACGTTCCCGCTGACGTCGGCGAGGATGGGGTTGGTGTAGGGGTCCCATTCCACCAGGACGGTCTTGGCTTTCACCTTGTCCCCGTCCTTGATCTTGATGTGGGCGCCGTAGGCCACGGGGTACTTTTCTCGCTCGCGGCCCTGGTCGTCCACGACGGCCACGGAGCCGTTCCGGTTGATGGCGATGAGGTCGCCCTCGGGGCTCGTGACGGTCTTGACGTTGAGGTGGCGGACGACGCCGGAGTTCCTGGCCACGTGGCTCGTCTCGACGGCCTCCTTGCTCGCCGTGCCGCCGATGTGGAAGGTCCGCATGGTCAGCTGGGTTCCCGGCTCGCCGATGGACTGGGCGGCCATGACGCCGATGACCTCGCCCATCTCGACCATCTGGCCCGTGGCGAGGTTCCTCCCGTAGCACTTGGCGCACACCCCGCGCTTGGTCTCGCAGGTGAGCACGGAGCGGATCTTCACCCGTTCGATGCCCGCGTCCTGGATGGCCTGGGACTTTTCGAGGGTGATCTCCTCGTTGGCGGGAACGATCACCTCGTTGGAGTAGGGGTCGCGCACGTCGTCCAGGGCCACGCGCCCGTAGGCGCGGTCCCGGATGGGCTGGATGATGCGCCCGCCCTCCATGAGAGGAGTGATCCAGATCCCGTCGAGGGTGTGGCAGTCCTCCTCGGTGATGATGACGTCCTGGGCCACGTCCACGAGCCGCCGGGTGAGGTAGCCGGCGTCGGCGGTCTTGAGGGCCGTGTCCGCCAGACCCTTGCGGGCCCCGTGGGAGGAGATGAAGTACTGGAGGACGTTCAGGCCCTCTCGGAAGTTCGCCGTGATGGGCTGCTCGATGATCTCGCCCGAGGGCTTGGCCATGAGGCCGCGCATGCCGGCCAGCTGACGGATCTGCTGTTTGCTTCCGCGGGCCCCGGAATCGGCCATGATGAAAATGGGATTGAAGCCCTGCTCCGCCGCCTCGGTCTTCCTCATCTGCTTGAACATGGCGTCGGCCACCTGGTCCGTGACCCGGTTCCAGATGTCCACGACCTTGTTCTTGCGCTCGAGGTTGGTGATGGCGCCGTCGCGGTACTGCTGTTCGACGCTCTCCACCTCGTCCAGGGCGCCGTCGACCAGGGCCGTCTTCTCTTCGGGAACCTGCATGTCCTCCACGCCGAAGGAAATGCCCGCCCGCGTCGCGAAGAGGAAGCCGGTCTCCTTCACCGCGTCGGCGAGGTGGACGAGGGCCTCCCGTCCGTAGTTCTGGAAGGTCCAGGTGAAGAGATCCCTCAGTCCGCCCTTCTTGAGGAGGCCGTTGATGAAGGGAACCCCCTCGGGCAGGATGTCGTTGAAGAGCACGCGCCCCGGCGTCGTTTCCAGAAGGCCGCCCTCGATGGGCTTGGGCGGAGTGTGGGAGATGTCCTGATCGTCCGAGGCCGTCGTCAGGTCGATGACTTCACCGGAATACCGGACCCGAATCCGGGCGTGGAGGTCCACCCAGCCCGTATCCAGGGCCATGAGGACCTCTTCCACGGAGGAGAAGGCCAGGCCCTCGCCTTTGGCGCCCTTGAGCGAGTGCGTCAGGTAGTAGATCCCGAGGACCACGTCCTGGGTCGGGACGATGATGGGCGAGCCGTTGGCCGGGTAGAGGAGGTTGTTGGTGGACATCATGAGCACGGACGCCTCGATCTGGGACGCCGGGCTCAGGGGCACGTGGACAGCCATCTGGTCGCCGTCGAAGTCGGCGTTGAAGGCGGTGCAGACCAGGGGGCTCAGCTTGATGGCCTTGCCTTCCACCAGGGTGGGCTCGAAGGCCTGGATGCCCAGGCGGTGCAGGGTCGGGGCCCGGTTGAGCAGGACCGGGTGCTTCTGGATGATCTCGTCCAGGACGTCGTAGACCGCCGGGAGGCCGAGCTCCACCATCTCCTTGGCCTGCTTGATGGTGGGGGCGAGCCCCCTCTCCTCGAGCTTGTTGAAGATGAAGGGCTTGAACAGCTCGATGGCCATGAGCTTGGGAAGACCGCACTGGTTGAGCTTCAATTCGGGTCCCACGACGATGACCGAGCGCCCCGAGTAGTCCACGCGCTTGCCGAGCAGGTTCTGGCGGAAGCGGCCCTGCTTGCCCTTCAGGGTGTCCGAGAGGGATTTCAGGGGGCGGTTGTTGGTCCCTTTGAGGACGCGGCCCCTTCGGCCGTTGTCGAAGAGCGCGTCCACGGCCTCCTGGAGCATGCGCTTCTCGTTGCGCACGATCACGTCCGGGGCGCGCATCTCCATGAGCTTCTTGAGGCGGTTGTTCCGGTTGATGACGCGGCGGTAGAGGTCGTTCAGGTCCGACGTGGCGAAGCGGCCTCCGTCGAGGGGCACGAGGGGCCGAAGCTCGGGGGGGATCGCCGGGAGGACGTCGAGGACCATCCACTCGGGCTTGTTCCCGCTCTTGAGGAAGGACTCCACCAGCTTCAGCCGCTTGTTCAGGTTGGCCCGCTTCTGGTTGTTCCCGAGGATCTTGATGTAGGACCGCAGGAGGTTCTGCTCGCATTGGAGCCGGGTGAACCGCTGGCCGCGGGCGAGCTGGCACGAGGCGCACTGGCAGTCCTCGGAGAAGTGCCTCAGCAGTTCCTGAAGCCCCGCCGCTCCGATCCCGGCCGTGAATCCCTCGGCCCCATAGACGGCGCGAAGGGCGTCGAGGGTCTTGTCGTACAGCAGCGCCTTGTGACGCAGGACCGTCTGCCCGGCAAGTTCCTCGTTGTAAAAGCGGGTGTTCTCGTTGAGCTTGAGGAGTTCCTCGAAGGCGGCGGCGCTCTCTTCCTCACCGGCCTCCTCGGCGCTCTCGTAGGTCCAGACGGCTTCCTCGATGTTGCGCAGGATGCGGTTCCGCTCCTGCGGGGAGTCTCCGGAGTGCCGGGAGAGATAGGCCTCCTTCACCTCGTCCACGTTCACCACCACGAAGCCGGGGTCGGTGACGACCCACTGCTCGTAGTAGTTCACGCTCTCCACGTCCTTGAGCTTCATGCCCAGCATGATGGAGATGCGCGACGGGGTCCCCTTGAGGAACCAGATGTGCGAGACGGGGGCGGCGAGTTCGATGTGGCCCATCCGCTCGCGGCGGACCCTCGACTGGATGACTTCGACGCCGCACTTCTCGCAGGTGATGCCCCGGTACTTGATCCGTTTGTACTTGCCGCAGAGGCACTCCCAGTCGTTCACGGGGCCGAAGATCTTCGCGCAGAACAGGCCGTCGCGTTCGGGTTTGAAGGTCCGGTAGTTGATGGTCTCCGGCTTGGTGACCTCGCCGTGGGACCATTCTCGGACCTTTTCGGGGGAGGCCAGCATCAGCTGGATCCCGCGGATCCGGTTGATGCTGAGTTTCTTTTCGAGGAAAGGTGCGCGTCTCAACTTCACACCCCCTTAGGGTCAGACGTCCGTGGACGCCGGTGCCTCTTCCGTTTCCAGGACCTTCACGTCGATGGCCAGCCCCTGGAGCTCCTTGACGAGGACGTTGAAGGACTCGGGGATTCCCGGTTCCTCCGGGTACTGGCCCTTGACGATGCTCTCGTACATCTTCGTGCGGCCGTAGACGTCGTCCGACTTGACCGTGAGAATCTCCTGGAGGATGTTCGCCGCGCCGTAGGCCTCGAGCGCCCAGACCTCCATTTCGCCGAACCGCTGGCCTCCGAACTGGGCCTTCCCGCCCAGGGGCTGCTGGGTGATGAGCGAGTAGGGGCCGATGGAGCGCGCGTGGATCTTGTCCTCCACCAGGTGGGCGAGCTTCATGATGTAGATGTAGCCCACGGTGACCTTCTGGTCCATGGGGACGCCCGTTCGGCCGTCGCGCAGGTGGATCTTGCCCTCGCCGGGCAGCCCCGCCTGGTCGAGAAGGGCCTTGATGTCGCCTTCGGTGGCCCCGTCGAAGACCGGGCTGGAGACGTGGAGGCCCAGGGACTTGGCCGCCCAGCCGAGGTGGGTCTCGAGGATCTGGCCCACGTTCATGCGGCTGGGGACGCCCAGGGGGTTGAGCACGATCTGGACCGGCGTTCCGTCGGGGAGGAAGGGCATGTCCTCGGCCGGGAGGATCCGGCTCACCACGCCCTTGTTTCCGTGGCGTCCGGCCATCTTGTCCCCCACCTGGACCTTCCGCTTGATGGCCACGTAGACCTTGACCATCTTGATCACGCCGGGGAGAAGCTCGTCCCCGCGTTCCAGGTTGGCGATCTTCTCCCGGTACTGCTCCTCCAGGACCTCGATCTTCCTCCGCGTGCGGTCCTCGATCTCCCGGATCCGCTGGATGGCCTCCTTGAACTTGGCCTGGATCTGGATCTTGGGGAGCAGATCCGCGCGGATGGCGGAGAGGGGCTTGGCCTCCAGCTTCATCCCCTTGCCGATGAGTTCCTCGCCCGTGAGGTCGTCGTACAGCGGGTGCGACGTGACGGTCCCGTCGAGGAGGTCGGTGATCTTCTTCCGGTTTTCCTCCCGCAGGATCCGGATCTGGTCGCGGAGGTTCTTCTCCATCCGGGCCACGTAGGCTTCCTCGATGGCCCGGGTGCGGGCGTCCTTCTCCACGCCCTTCCGGGTGAAGATCTTGACGTCCACGATGACGCCCGAGATGCCGGGCGGGCACCGGAGCGAGGCGTCCCGGTACTCTGCGGACTTCTCGCCGAAAATGGCTCGGAGGAGTTTCTCCTCGGGGGTCATCTGGGTCTCGCCCTTGGGGGTGACCTTGCCCACGAGGATGTCGCCCGGCTTCACGTGGGCGCCGATGCGGATGATCCCGCTCTCATCGAGGTCGCGCAGGTAGGTCTCGGAGATGTTCGGGATGTCCCGGGTGATCTCCTCCTTGCCCAGCTTCGTGTCCCGGGCCTCGATCTCCAGCTCCTCGATGTGGATGGACGTGAACACGTCCTCCTCCACGAGCTTCTCGCTCAGGAGGATGGCGTCCTCGTAGTTGTAACCCCGCCAGGGCATGAAGGCCACCAGCACGTTCCGGCCCAGGGCCAGCTCTCCGCCGTCGGTGCACGGGCCGTCGGCCAGGACGTCGCCCGCCTTGACCCGGTCTCCCGATTTCACGACGGGTTTCTGATTGATGCACGTGTTCTGGTTGGACCGCTGGAACTTGGTCAGCGGGTAGACCTCGGCGCCGAAGTCGTAGAGGTCTTCACCCTCCTCGCCGCCGGCCACGCGGACGATGATTCGGTTCGCGTCCACGACGTCCACGATTCCCCCGCGCTTGCAGACCACGGTGGATTCCGAGTCCTTGCCCACCACGATCTCCATGCCCGTGCCCACCACCGGGGCCTTGGGCCTCAGGAGCGGGACGGCCTGGCGCTGCATGTTGGAGCCCATGAGGGCGCGGTTGGCGTCGTCGTGTTCGAGGAAGGGGATCAGGGCCGCGGCGATGGAGACGAGCTGCTTCGGCGAAACGTCGATGTACTGGATCTCCTCCCGGGGCGAGAGCACGAACTCCCCGGCCTTTCGCGCCTGCACCTTCTCGTTGGTGAAGCGCCCCTGCTCGTCCACGGGGGCGTTGGCCTGCGCGATGGTGTACATGTCCTCTTCCCAGGCCGTGAGGTAGAAGGCCGTGGGGGAACCCTTGGGGGGCTGTTTTCGGGCCCTCTTGCACCGCGTGACCTCGGCCTGCAGGTCCTCTTCCACGACCACGTCGCCCAGCGAAAAGGAGCTTCCGCCCGGGAAGGTGATCACATAGTGGTTCAGCACCCGACCGCCTTCGACCTTCTTGTACGGGGATTCGATGAAGCCGAACTCGTTGATGCGGGCGTAGGTCGAAAGGGAGCTGATGAGTCCGATGTTCGGTCCTTCCGGCGTCTCGATGGGACAGAGGCGGCCGTAGTGGCTCGTGTGGACGTCCCGGACCTCGAAGCCGGCCCGTTCGCGGCTGAGGCCGCCCGGGCCGAGGGCGCTCAGGCGCCTCTTGTGAGTGATCTCCGAGAGCGGGTTCGTCTGGTCCATGAACTGGCTGAGCTGGCTGGACCCGAAGAACTCCAGGATGGAGGCCACCACGGGCTTGGCGTTCAGGAGGTCCCTGGGCATGGCCGTCGCCAGGTTGTGGTACACGCTCATCTTTTCCTTGGTGGCGCGCTCCATCCGGGCCAGGCCGATGCGGATCTGGTTCTCCAGCAGTTCACCCACGCACCGCACCCGACGGTTGCCCAGGTGGTCGATGTCGTCCAGGGTGCCGATGTTGTTCTTGAGCTTGAGGAGGTACTCGACGATTTCGCAATAGTCTTCGAGGGTCAGGATCCTCCGGCGCTCCAGCTCCTCGGCGAGAGCCTTCTTGCTCAGACTGCGGTACTGGTCGGGGTGGAGCTTCGTGAGGAACTTGAGGGCCCCGACCCGGGAGAAGTCGTACCGCTTGTCGTCGAAGAACATCATCTCGAAGAAGCTCTTCGCGCCGGTGGGCGTGACGGGGTCTCCGGGCCGGACCTTCCGGAAGAAGTCCACGTAGGCCTCTTCCTGGGTCTTGCAGACGTCCCGGGTGATGGTCTCCAGGAGGGAGGTCCCCATGTCCGTGGCCTTGGGCAGGATCACCTCGAGGGATTTCACTCCCAACTTCGCCAGCTCGAAGAGCCGCTCCGTCGACAGGAGCTGCCCGCTTTCGCAGAGCAGTTCCCCGCTCTCCGGGTCCGCCACGTCGCGGAACGCGTAGACGTCGGTGAACTCCTCCGTGCTGATCCGCACCGAGGTCTTCTTGGACTTCTTCAGACGGGCGACCTGGCTGCGCCGGATCTTCTTGCCGGCCTCGATGACGGTTTCCTTCCCCTCGGTCACGTTCTCGGCGGCGACCAGACCGGCGAGCCGGTCCGATATCCGGAGGCGAAGGGCGTCGGGTTCCAGCTCCAGCACGTCGATGGGGTAGAAGCGCTGGAGGAGCGAGGTGTTCTCCCCGAGGCCCAGGGCCCTCAGGAACACGGTGGCGGGAAAGCGCCGTTTCCGGTCGATCCGCACGTGGAGGACGTTCTTGGCGTCCATTTCGAGTTCGACCCAGGAGCCCCGCGCGGGGATCACCTTGCCGATGAACTCCGTGCGGTTCTCGTTGGTCTGGAAGAAGACGCCGGGGGAACGGTGGAGCTGGCTGACGACGGCCCGCTCGGTTCCGTTGATGATGAAGGTCCCCTTCTCGGTCATGAGGGGCATGGACCCGAAGAAGACCTCCTCCTCCTTGATGTCGAGGACCGACGAGGCCCCCGAAGCCTCCTTCTGGTACACCTCCAGCCGGACCCGGATCTTGAGCGGGATCCCGAAGGTCATTCCCCGCTCCTGGCACTCCTCCACGCTGGTGTGGACCCGGAGGTTGACCACGTCGTCGCAGTGGGGGCAGTGGGGGATCTGCAGGGGGTTGATCTGGCCGCAGTGCTGGCACTGCACGTCCCGCGCCTGGGTATCCGTGATGACGATGCGTCCCTTGCAGTGCGAGCAGGTCTGTCTCAGGTGCTCCAGGCCCTTCAAGGCTCCGCACCGGCATTCCCAGTCGCCCAGGGAGTAGTCCACGAAGGTGAGGGCGCACTCCCCCCGGAAGTCCCGGATCGGGAACACGGACCGGAAAGCCTCCTGGAGGCCCACGCTCTCGCGCTCCTCGGGCAGGAACTCCATCTGCAGGAACCTGCGGTAGGAATCCCGCTGCAGGTCCAGCAGATTGGGGATGGGAATGGTGGTGTGGATGCGGGAAAACTCGAGCCGCTTCCGTTTCCCGACATCAACTGTCTTGGGCATCAGGCCGTCTCCTCAAGTCCAAACCGAACGGGTCCGACATCGCGGCCCTTCACGTGCGGGGTCCGCCCCGCGTTCGGAAAAGGCACACGGGCAGGGCACGCCGGAATGGCGCCCTGCCCAGAATGGACGTGGCCGGCGGAACGCTACTTGATCTCGACAGTCGCGCCCTGCTCCTCGAACTTCTTCTTGATGGCCTCGGCCTCTTCCTTGTTCACGCCTTCCTTGATGGCCTTGGGCGCCCCCTCGACCAGGTCCTTGGCCTCCTTGAGCCCGAGGCTGGTGATCTCGCGGACGACCTTGATCACGTTGATCTTCTTCTCGCCCGCGTTCTTGAGGATCACGTCGAACTCGGTCTTCTCCTCCACGGGGGCCGCGGCGGCGGCGCCGGGGGCGGCCATCATGACGGGGGCCGCGGCGGCGGCGGAGACGCCCCACTTCTCTTCGAGCATCTTGCTCAGCTGGGCGGCTTCCAGCACGGTGAGGGCGCTCAGCTGTTCGACGATCACATTCAGGTCGGCCATGGGAAAACTCCTTCTTGCGGCGAAAGGCCTCGAGCAACCTGCTCTCGGCTTGAACGACTCAACCCAGAAACCCCTTACTCAATCCGATCAACCTTCGGACTGCTTGCCACGCTCGGACAGGCAGACCGCCACGTTCCTTCCAGGCGTCTGAAGCAGGGTGGCCAGCTTCGTGGCCGGAGCCTGCAGGAGCCCGATGAGCTGGGCCCGCACGCCTTCGAGTCCGGGGAGGAGGGAGAGGGCCAGGACGCCCGGGGCATCCACCGCTTGTCCCTCCACCACACCGCCCTTGACCTTCAGTTTCGGGTTCTCCTTGGCGAAGGCGACCAGCACCTTCGCGAGGGGAACCGGGTCTTTCTCGGACCACGCCAGCGCCGTCGGTCCTTCCATCCACTCGCTGGCTCCCGTAAGGCTGGTGCCCTGGGAGGCCTGGCGGAGGAGGGTGTTCTTCACGACGCGCAGGCGGCCGGAGGATTCCCGGATCCGGTCGCGCAGCTGGCTGATGTCCTTGACCTTGAGCCCCTTGAAGTCCACCAGGTAGAACGCGCCGTTCTGCTGAATGACTTCCTGGATCTCGCGGATGGTTTCCTGTTTCTCAGCCCGGTTCACGGCGTCCTCCTTAGTAACCGCTCACGTCCAGGCGGACGCTGGGGCTCATGGTGGTGGAGAGATAGGCGCTCTTGACGTACTTGCCCTTGGCCGCCGAGGGCTTGGCCTTGAGGACCGCCTCGATGAGCGACTGGGCGTTTTCCAGGAGCTTGGCCCCTTCGAACGACTTCTTCCCCACGGGACAGTGGATGATCCCCGTCTTGTCAACCCGGAATTCGACCTTGCCGGCCTTGAGGTCTCTGACGGCCTGGGCCACGTCGAACGTCACAGTGCCGAGCTTTGGGTTGGGCATGAGGCCGCGAGGGCCGAGCACCTTCCCCAGCTTTCCCACTTCCTTCATCATGTCCGGCGTGGCCACCACGGCATCGAAGTCCATCCAACCGCCCTGGATCTTGGCCACGGCCTCCTCGCCCAGCGCGAAGTCGGCGCCCGCCTCCTCGGCCTCCCGAACCTTCTCGCCCTGGGCCACCACCAGCACCCGGACGCTCTTGCCCAGGCCGTGGGGGAGGACCGTCGTGCCCCGGACCATCTGGTCGGCGTACTTGGGGTCCACTCCCAGGTTCAAGGAGATCTCCACGGTCTCGTCGAAGCCCGCGAAGGCGATCTTCCGCAGAAGGTCAAGCGCTTCGGCGAGCGGGTATTCGCGCGGCTCCACCTGGGCCGCCGCCGCCTTGTATTTCTTGCCTACCTTGGCCATGGCCCGATCTCCTCAGTCCACGATGTCCAGGCCCATGCTTCGGGCCGAGCCGGCGATGGTCTTGACGGCGCTTTCGAGGGTCTTGGTGTTCAGGTCGGGGAGCTTGCTCTTGGCGATTTCCTCGATCTGCTTGCGCGTCACCCTTCCCACCTTGTTCTTGTTGGGTTCCCCGGAGCCCTTGGCGAGCCCGGCGGCCTTCTTGAGAAGGTCCGAGGCCGGGGGCGTCTTGGTGATGAAGGTGAAGGAGCGGTCCGCGTAGACCGTGATCACCACGGGGATGATGAACCCTTCCTGTCCCTTGGTCTTGGCGTTGAACTCCTTGCAGAAGCCCATGATGTTCACGCCGTGCTGACCCAGGGCCGGGCCCACCGGAGGCGCCGGGTTGGCGTTTCCGGCCGGGATCTGGAGCTTCACTTCGGCAACGACTTTCTTGGCCATAGCGGGAGTTCTCCCTGCCTCACCGGCCGCTCGCGGCCGGGAGGTCCGTCACAGCTTCTCCACCTGGAGAAAATTGAGTTCCACGGGCGTGGACCGCCCGAAGATGGTCACCAGCACGGTGAGGGTGGCGTGGTCGGCGTTGACCTTGTCCACCACCCCCTGGAAAGAAGCGAAGGGGCCCTCGATGATCTTGACCTTCTCGCCCGGTTCGAAGGTGTATTTCGGCTTGGGCGCCTCCGTGGCCTTCGTCATGTGGCCGAGCACCCGATCCATCTCGTCCGGGCTCAGGGCCTCGCTGCTCACGAAGCCCGTCACCTTGGGCGTGTTCACGACCACTTGATGGGCCTCGTCGGTCATGAGCATCTGGACGAGGACGTATCCCGGGAAGAACTTCTTCGTGGAGACATGCTTCTTCCCGTTGCGGATCTCAACCACGTTCTCGGTGGGGATCATCACCTCGCCGAAGAGGTCCTTCAGCCCGAAGGCCTCGATCCGGTTCAGGAGGCTCTCCTTCACCCGGTTTTCGAAGCCCGAGTACGTGTGGATGATGTACCACTGCATCTCAGCCATCGGTTCGGCACTCACTTGAAGAGGGCGAAGAGCCGGTTCAGGGCGCTGAAGACCACCTGGTCCACCACCCAGAGATAGACGCCGAAGATGGCCACGATGACGATCACCACGGCGGTGGTGTTGACCACCTCCGCGCGGCTGGGGAAGGAGGTCTTTTTCACCTCCATCCGGACGTCCTTCAAGAAGGCCGGAAACCGCTGAAACCACTCAAGAACTTTCACGGGCCGCCTCACTCGCTTCTTCGTAAGCATCCCGGGCGAAGGGCTTGGCGCCTCCCGCCCCGTCTGGCCGTTTTCTCCGCCTCTGCTTCCATCCGCCCCGGGTCCCCGGAGGCGGCTTCCTTGCTGATCTGGCAGGCGAGGAGGAGCTCGAACCTGCGCCGTCGGGAAGCCTCGCTCGCGTCGGAGTCCGCTCGCTGCGTTTCCCGTCGGCCTACGGTTCCCGGCCCAAGGATTCCTCCGCCGGCCTTCCGTCTGCGGGCGCTCCCTCCTCGGTCGCGCCCTCGCTCGGAACTCCTGGCGGCACCCCCTTGGGCTTCTCGCCCCTCGTCACCTCCTCCATCGTCCTTCGCCCCCGGGCCTTCCGGAGGCGGCTTCCTTGCTGATCTGGCAGGCGAGGAGGGGCTCGAACCCCCAACCCCCGGTTTTGGAGACCGGTGCTCTACCAGTTGAGCTACTCGCCTGCAAAGGTCTACTTCACCTCTTTGTGGGCCTGGTGGGAGCGGCAGAACGGGCAGTACTTCCGCACCTCCAGCTTCCCCTGCTGCTTTTTCTTGTTCTTCGTCGTGGTGTAATTGCGGCGCTTGCACGCCGTGCACTGCAGATGAATGATGTCGCGCATGTCCTACTCCAGGATCTCCGTGACGGTGCCGGCGCCCACGGTCCTGCCCCCCTCGCGGATGGCGAAGCGCAGCCCCCGCTCGAGGGCGATGGGCGTGTGCAGTCCCACCTCCACGGATACATTGTCGCCGGGCATCACCATCTCCCGGTCCTGCGGCAGTTCCACCGCTCCCGTCACGTCCGTCGTCCGGAAAAAGAACTGGGGCCGGTACCCTTTGAAGAACGGCGTGTGCCGGCCGCCCTCTTCCTTGGTGAGGATGTAGGCCTCCGCCTTGAACCGGCGGTGGGGCGTGATGGAGCCCGGCTGGGCCACGACCTGGCCGCGCTCCACGTCTTCCTTCTTGATCCCCCTCAGCAGGAGACCCGCGTTGTCGCCCGCCTGGCCCTCCTCCAGGATCTTGTGGAACATCTCCACGCCGGTGACGGTGGTCCTCTGGGTCTCCCGAAGGCCCACGACCTCCACCTCCTGGCCCACCTGGATCCGGCCCCGCTCCACGCGGCCCGTGACCACCGTGCCCCGGCCCGAAATGCTGAAGACGTCCTCGATGGGCATGAGGAAGGTCTTGTCCACCGGGCGGGCGGGGAGGGGGATGTAGGCGTCGCAGGCGGCCATCAGGTCGAAGACGGCCTTGCACTTGGGGCAGTCGGGCCCGCCGCACCCGCACTGAAGGGCCTGGAGGGCGGACCCCTTCACCACGGGGACCTCGTCCCCGGGGAACTCGTACGCCGTCAGGAGGTCGCGGATCTCCATTTCCACGAGATCCAGAAGCTCCTTGTCGTCCACCATGTCCACCTTGTTCATGAAGACGACAATGGTGGGAACTCCCACTTGGCGGGCGAGGAGGATGTGTTCCCGAGTCTGCGGCATGGGGCCGTCGGCGGCGGACACCACGAGGATGGCCCCGTCCATCTGCGCCGCTCCCGTGATCATGTTCTTCACGTAGTCGGCGTGTCCCGGGCAGTCCACGTGGGCGTAGTGGCGGGTGTCCGTCTGGTACTCCACGTGGGCCGTGTTGATGGTGATTCCCCGGGCCTTTTCTTCGGGCGCCTTGTCGATCTGATCGTAGGCGGTGTAGCTGGCCAGACCCCGGTTGGCGAGGACCTTGGTAATGGCCGCCGTCAGGGTGGTCTTTCCGTGGTCCACGTGGCCGATGGTGCCCACGTTGACGTGAGGCTTGGTCCGCTGGAATTTTTCCTTGGCCATGCCCGCTTCTCCGCCGATGTCATTCGACCTAATGGACCCTCCATCGCGGCGACGGCCGGGTCCTGCAAACGATCTCAAATGGAGCCCGCGACCAGAATTGAACTGGTGACCTCGTCCTTACCAAGGACGCGCTCTACCGACTGAGCTACGCGGGCCCTTTCGCCGAGAGCAGGTGAGTCCGTGGGTGGGTCAGGAGGGAAGATGCTCCCGATTCGCCGCCCGGCTCGAATTCTCCCCTGCTCACCGACTGACGTCCTCTCCTGCTTCGGTATTGGAGCGGGCGACGGGATTCGAACCTACGGGCGCTAGGGGCCTCGCTCACGTCGGAGTCCGTTCGCTCCGTCCCAAGCGCCCCTACGGTTCCCGGGGTGGGTCCCTCGGCTTGCCCCGCCCCGCTTCGAACGCTCGCTCCTCGCTCTCGTTCTCGCCGCGGGCCTACGCCGTCTCCCACCCTTCGAATCCCTTTTCCCTCGCTCCTTTCCTCAACTGTTTCTCTGTGTCCGTGTTTCCCGTTTCCGTCTTCTTGGAGCGGGCGACGGGATTCGAACCCGCGACCCTCAGCTTGGAAGGCTGATGCTCTACCAGCTGAGCTACACCCGCCCGTTCTCACCGGACTCCCCCAAAGGGGGGACATCCGCTTGCCGTCGAATAAGTGGTGGAGGGGGTAGGATTCGAACCTACGTAGGCGCTCGGCCGGCAGATTTACAGTCTGCTCCCTTTGGCCACTCGGGAACCCCTCCACCAGGAGTCTGTGGGCCTTCGGCCCGGCTTCCGGTCATCGCGGCCAAGGTCGGGTTTTGTTTCCCGGCCCTTTGGAGCCGATGAGAGGACTTGAACCTCCAACCAACGGATTACAAATCCGCTGCTCTACCATTGAGCTACATCGGCGTGTCCGGCACACATCCTCCGGACAGCCGCAGTAATGTACCACATTCCAATCTTCCGTGCAAGTCCGGGGGGAATCCCACGTCGATAAGGCGCCCTCAACGCGCGCTGGCCGGGCCGCGGCCCTGGACTCGCTTCTGAGCCGCGATCACGATCCTCCAGAAGCGGGGCTCTTCCTTCAGGTCCTTGAAGCGGGCGTCGGAACCGAGGGTAGCCACGTCCGAGTCGGGGGATACGGCGGCCATCCTCTCCAGGATGGCCAGAGCCTCCAACCGCTCCCCGGCCTTCAGCTTCAGGAGGGCCCTCAGCTTCAGGGAATAGGTGTTTTCCCGGCCCGCCGCGCGAACGGGCTCCAGGAGGGCTTCCACTTCTCCCGCCGGCCGGCCCATTTCAAAGGCGGCCCACGCCTGAAGCGACCGAATCTGGCCGTCCATGTCGTCAACCTGCTGGAGGGCAAGGGTTGCCACATCGAAAGCCTCCCTCTGGCGTCCGACGGACTCCAGCAGGTAGAGGAGGCGAACGTACGCCTGGGGAAAGTCCCGGCGGTGCTGAATGGCTTTTTTGTAGCAGGCCAAGGCGCGATCGGGATTCTCCTCCTCGAAGGCGTTGCCGAGATAATAGTGGAAGAGCGGGTTGTTGGGGTCCTTTCGGAGGAGCCCCTCGAAGGCGGCGGCGGCTTGCTTTCGTTGGCCGGATTGGAGCAATTCCAGCGCCGCCGTGTGCTCCTTCATGAGTCCGATGCCATCCTTGGGGTCCCGGTAGGAACCCCCGGAGACCCCCGCTGTCCCGGAAATGTACCCGAGGCTTCTGAGGCTTCGCAGTTCCTCGTCATCCAGCTTTCTCGCTTCCGTGGATTCGGGTTTTGCCTTTGCAAGGCGCGCCTTGAGGGCCTTCTCCAAGTCGGCGGACCGAGCGTCCCCACGAAAGAGGTTGTCCCTTTCCGTCGGATCCCGGTCCAGGCGGTATCGCTCCCGACGGGGGGCCAAAATGAACTTATCTGGACCGTCCACCAGCGCGTAAAGGGGGGCCCATCCGTAGGCGTAAAGCCCCGTCAGCGCCTCGAGATAAACCGGCGCGCGATCCAGCCGGCCGCCGTTCAGAAGCGACTCCAGCGAGCGGCCGTCCCCCGAAACCTCTGGAAGCGCGCACAAGGATCGAAGCGTCGGGGCCACGTCCACCAGCGACACGGTCGGGTCCAAGACGGCGCCCTTTTCCTGACCCGGGAGGCGCATCAAGAGAGGTACCCAGGTGGTGGCCTCGTAAAGGAAGACCCCGTGAGTATCCTCCCCATGTTCGCCCAGGGATTCCCCGTGGTCCCCGCACAGGACCACGATCGCGTTCGTCAACTTCCCGGCGTGCGCCACCTCCTTGAAAAATTTGCCCAAAGACGCGTCCATATACGCCAGTTCCCCGTCGTAGGGACGCCCCTTATGCGCGGTCGCAAACGGGGGAGGAGGGTCGTAAGGGATGTGCGGATCGTACAGGTGAATCCAGCAAAACCAGGGTCCCTGGGCGTCGAGGAGCCAGGACTTGGCTAGAGCCAGCGTTTCCTCGGCCTTCCGTTCCACCGTGGAGGGGTTCTTGGGATCGTAGAATCCGTCCTCAAACAACTGGAACCCACGGGCCATTCCATAGTTCCCCGCCAGAACAAAGGCGCTGACAAAGGCCGCCGTTTCAAAGCCGGCCGCCTTGAACTCCTCCGCCAAAAGGGGAACACGAGGGGAGACCATCACCTCCAAGTTCTTTCTCAGCCCGTGGCGATCCGGATACCAGCCGGAAAAAAGGCTCAGGTGGGCGGGAACCGTCTCGGGAACGGGGGTTTCACAATGCTTGAAGCGGAAGGATGTGGCAGCGAATTGATCCAGAAACGGTGTAAGCCCCCCCTGTCCTCCGTAACAACCGAGCCGGTCGGCTCGGGTGGTGTCAAGGGTCACCACCAGGACCGATGGACGCTTCGAAGGCACGGCCGCCGGGGCGGCCAGGGCCAACAGAAGGAGAGCGGTTCCGGTCAGAAGCCATCTGCGCATGGAACAACCTCAGAAGTGGACCAGAATAACACCGAATCTGCCAGGAACGGAAAGACGCGAATCCTTGCGCCTCGAAGAACAGGGCCGGCCGCCTTCCGCCTGCGGAGGAAGCCGATACCGCTCCTGGGCCTGCATAGATCCTCCGACGAGCCAAAAAGGAAGCCCCGGGTCGCCCCGGGGCTCCTTTTTCCGTACATGGGACGCGTGGTTAGAAGGTCCAGCGGACGGCGAGCCGGATGCGGCGAGCCGTCTGGTGGCCGGTCTCCATTCCGAAGTACTCGTAGGTCTGGTGGGAGCCCACGTCGTGGTTGTTCCAGGTCTGTTCCACCGCCGTGGTGCGCTGTTCGTTGGTCACGTTGAAGATGTCGGCGCGCAGGGCCAGGTTGGACTTCCAGAGCTTGAAGGTGTACTGGGCGCCCAGGTCGA
>Ga0209172_10004410_pt1 | contig 19040 bp, 18 predicted proteins | sample LarsenN4metaG_FD_184113 | JGI IMG/M metagenome (GOLD analysis project Ga0209172, IMG submission 184113) | Hot spring sediment bacterial and archeal communities from British Columbia, Canada, to study Microbial Dark Matter (Phase II) - Larsen... ... | reverse complement strand
GCGCGCTCGTCGCCGCGGCGCTCTACGGCCGCGAGATTCGCCCCCAACTGGACAAAGGAAAGACCAATGGCCGCTTCTTCCTCAACGCCCGCGGGCATCCGCTCTCCCGGGTGGGCGCGTGGGGGATCATCAAGCGCTCCGCGGCCCGGGCCGGGATCAAGAAGCGGGTGACGCCCCACACGTTACGGCACACGTTCGCCACGCACCTCTTGGAGGGTGGGGCGGATCTTCGAGCGGTGCAGGAGATGCTGGGCCATGCGGACCTTTCCACCACCCAGATCTACACTCATGTGGATCGGGATTACTTGCGGTCGGTCCACAAGAGCTACCATCCGAGGGCCTGACCAGCGATGCATCCCCGCCGCCGGGACCCGTGCCGGGGCCGCGGTTATATTTGCCGCGTGACGACCGTGCGATCGAACACCGTCATTCCCGAAGCTCTTTGGCGCTGGTTCTGGGACGTGGACATAGCCTCGCTCTCCTGGGACCCGTGGCGGGGGTTCATCATCGGCCGCCTGCTGCGCTCCGGTGATTGGCACGCGATCCAGTGGCTCCTGACCCAGGTCACGTCCGCGGAACTCGCGCTGTGGCTTACGGCCCATCGGGGCGGTGGATTAGCGCCGCAGCGACTCCGCTACTGGCAGCTGGTGCTGAATCTGCCGGCTGGCGAGGTGGACGCCTGGATCGCCAAGACTAAGCTCGAAAGCTGGGGCGCGCGCACCCGCCGGTGACGCGGTGACACCCCACGCCGAGGTCATGCCAGCCGCTCAGCGCGAGGCGCTGCGGAGCGTGGCGTCCGCCGTGAGCACACGCGGGTTCTACCTCGGCGGCGGAACCGCGATTGCTATCCACCTCGCTCATCGGCGCTCCCTGGACCTGGATTGGCTCTCCCCAAACCCGCTCGGCGACCCCCTCACCCTGGCGGCCGAGTTCCGAAAGGACGGCGTCCCACTCGACATCGTGGAGATCGCGCGCGGGACCCTGCACGCCGCGGTTCACGGCGTGCCCATGACGTTTCTGGAGTACCCCTACGAGCACCTGGCTCCCCCCGTGGCCTGGCCGGCGTTCGGGTGTTACCTGGCGTCGCTCCACGATCTCGCAACGATGAAACTTTCGGCCATCGCCGGTCGGGGGTCTCGCAAGGATTTCGTGGACGTCTACGCGCTGGGGAAATCGTTTCAACCGCTGCCGGATATGCTCCGCGCGTACCAGCGTCGCTACCACGTCGCCGACGTGGGTCATGTCTGGTACGCCCTGGCCTACTTCGACGATGCGGAGCAAGAACCCATGCCCGAGATGCTCTGGGACGTGCCGTGGACGTTGATCCGCCAGACCATCGAGAGTTGGGTACGGACGGGAGGACCTGACGTTCGTACGTAACGAAGCCGGGCCGCTCCGAGGTCGCTTCTGGTAGGGCCTCTGCCGCCCTCAGCTCCGCCGCGGCTATCTTCAGGGCCGTGATCCTCGTCTTGGATAACTACGATTCGTTCACCTACAACCTGGTCCAGTACCTGGGCGAGCTGGGCACCGATCCCATCGTCCGGCGCAACGACCAGGTCACCGTGGAAGAGGTCGAGGGAATGCACCCGGCGGCCGTGGTCATCTCGCCCGGACCGGGCGCGCCCTCCGCAGCCGGCATCAGCGTCTCGCTGATCCGGGCGCTCACCGGGAAGGTGCCCATCCTGGGTGTCTGCCTGGGGCATCAGGCCATCGGGGAAGCGTTTGGCGGGCGCATCGTCCGCGCTGAGCGCATCATGCATGGCAAGACTTCGCCCATCGAGCACACCGGCACCGGCCTCTTCGCCGGCCTGCCGAGCCCCTTTCCCGCCATGAGGTATCACTCCCTGGTGGTCGATCCCGCGACCCTGCCGCGGGAGCTGGAGATCACGGCCTGGTCGGCCGACCGTCCGGCGGGCAGCGAGATCATGGGCCTGGAGCACAAAGACCAACCCGTCTTCGGCGTCCAGTTCCACCCGGAATCGGTAGGAACCGAAGTGGGGCGGACCCTACTGGCCAACTTTGTGGCCCTCGTTCCAGGGGCGACCGGCACCCAATCGGGGCGCGCAGCCTCAAACTAACTATTGAAAAAGAAAGGAGTTACGCGGCTTTAGACTTGGTTGCGTCGTTACGGCACGACTTTTGACAGCGACACGATCCCTTGTTAGTTTCTGCCGTGCACGTTCTTTGCGTCGTTCCTGCTCGAATCGGTTCAACCCGCCTAGCCCAAAAGCCTCTTCGACTCATCGCCGGCGAACCGTTGATCCGCCATGTCGTTCGCCGAGTGCTGGCGTTCGACCTCGACCTGCGGGTGGTGGTGGCCACCGATCACCCCCGGGTCTCCGACGCCGTGGCGGGACTCCCGGTCGAATCAATGCTGACTCCGCCGGGCCTCGCCTCCGGCACCGAGCGGGCCGCCGCTGTCCTCGCCCATCCCGACTTCCAACGTCACGAGATCGTCCTCAACGTGCAGGGAGACGAGCCGCTGATCGAGCGGGAGGCGCTTCGCGGTGCGCTGGCGTGGGTGACGCGGTTCGGAGATGAGATCGGCACCGCCGCCGGCCCGCTGGACGCTCGCGCTCTGGCCGACCCGAACCGGGTCAAGGTGGCAGTGGACGGGCGAGGGCGGGCGCTCGGGTTCTTTCGCACGCCTCGTCCGCCGGCGTGTGGACGACACGAGGCGACCTTCCAACACATCGGCGTGTATGCCTATCGAGCCGCCGCGCTTAGGCGGTGGGTCACGCTGCCGCCCACCTCGCCCGAGCTGGAGGAGCGCCTGGAACAACTGCGCCCCCTGGCGTACGGCATGAGGATGGGCGTGGCCGTGCTCGAGGCTCCCGTGGCGCCGGGAGTGGATACCGAGGCGGACGTTCGCGAAGTCGAGCGCCGGCTGGTGACCGTCGGCGTTTCGCCTGGGGCCGGGATTTCGGACCCAATTCCGAGTTGGGGAGGCGTGGGATGAGCACCAAGTACGTCTTCATCACGGGCGGTGTGGTCTCGAGCTTGGGGAAGGGCATCACCTCGGCTTCGCTGGGGCGCCTGCTCGTCGAGCGCGGCCTCAAGGTCACCATCCTCAAGTTCGACCCCTACATCAACGTGGACCCGGGCACCATGTCGCCGTTCCAGCACGGCGAGGTGTACGTGACCGACGACGGGGCCGAAACCGACCTCGACCTGGGACATTACGAGCGGTTCATTGACCGGTCGCTGTCCCAGATGAACAACGTGACCACCGGTCGCATCTATCAGTCGGTGATCACCAAGGAGCGCCGCGGCGAGTACCTGGGCAGCACCGTCCAGGTGATCCCCCACATCACCGACGAGATCAAGGCCGCGATCAAGCGCCTCGCCCCCGATCACGACGTGGTGATCACCGAAGTGGGCGGCACCGTGGGCGACATCGAGTCCCTGCCGTTCCTGGAGGCCATCCGCCAGTTCCGCCAGGAAGTGGGCCGCGACCACGCGCTCTTCATTCACGTGACCCTGGTGCCGTACGTGGCCGCTACCGGCGAGCTCAAGACCAAGCCCACGCAGCACTCGGTCCGGGAGCTCATGGAGATCGGGATCCAACCGGATCTCCTGGTGTGCCGCTCGGAGCGCGAGCTGTCGGAGCCTATCAAGCGGAAGATCGCGCTCTTCTGCAACGTGGACTTTGGCTGTGTGATCGAGAACCGCGACGTTCCCTCGATCTACCAGGTGCCGTTGTTGCTGCACGAGCAGGGCATGGATCGCGAAGTCTGCCGGCGCCTCCAGCTCGACGTGAAGGAACCGGATCTGCGACCGTGGGCCGCCATGGTGCAGCGCGTCCTGGAACCCAGCCAGCGGGTGCACATCGCGATCGTGGGGAAGTACACCGACCTCACCGACTCCTACACCTCGATACGCGAGGCGCTGGTCCACGGCGGGATCGCCAACGACGCCGGCGTGGATCTCACCTGGGTCGCGAGCGACGAGCTCGTGGACCAGCGCGCCGCGGGCCGCTTGCTCGAAGGGTATGACGGGCTGCTGGTGCCGGGCGGGTTCGGGATCCGCGGCGTGGAGGGCATGGTCGAAGCGATCCGCTGGGCCCGCGAGAACCGCCTCCCGTTCTTGGGCATCTGCCTGGGCATGCAGACCGCCATCATCGAGTTCGGCCGCAACGTCTGCCAGCTCCCGGAGACCAACTCCAGCGAGTTCGCCGCCCAATGCGTCAACCCGGTGATCTCGCTGATGAGCTCCCAGCGCGACGTCGAGAATCTGGGCGGCACCATGCGGTTGGGCGCCTATCCCTGCCGGCTGCGGCCCGGCTCTCGGGTGGCCCAGATCTACGGGACCGATCAGGTGAGCGAGCGGCACCGCCACCGCTACGAGGTGAACAACAGTTATCGCGACCTCCTGGCCGAGTACGGGCTGCGCTGCACCGGCCTCTCGCCCGATGGGTCGCTGGTCGAGATGGTCGAGCTGCCTGAGCATCCCTGGTTCGTCGGGTGCCAGTTCCACCCGGAGCTGCGGTCACGACCGACGCGCCCGCATCCCCTCTTCGCGAGCTTCATCAAGGCCGCGCTGGAACGCCGGCGAGCCGCGCGGCCCGTGGCCGCGCTCGCTCCCTTGGGGAGCGAATCGGGGCTCGCGGACACGCCCGCGTGACATGACCGCGCTGTGGACCCCGGGCCCGGTGTTGATCGCGGGCCCGTGCGTGGTCGAATCGGACGAGGTCAATCTCCGGGTGGCGGAGGTTCTGGCCGAGCTGGCGCACAGGCTCGGCCTTCGCGTCGTGTACAAAGCCAGCTTCGACAAGGCCAACCGCACTCGGGCCGACGCCCCGCGCGGCCCCGGTCTGGAGGCGGGACTCGCCGCGTTGGCGCGCGTGCGCGAGGCCAGCGGTCTCCCGGTGATCACCGACGTGCACGAACCGGCGCAGGTGCCCGCCGCGGCCGCAGTGGTCGATGCCGTCCAAGTACCCGCCTTCCTGTGCCGCCAGACCGATCTGCTCGAAGCGGCGGGGAGGGCGGGGAAGCCGGTGAACCTCAAGAAGGGCCAGTGGGCCTCGCCGGCAGTCATGGCCGCCGCCGTGGAGAAGGTGCGGCGCGCCCAAGCCGCCGCATCTGCTCCTTCTCTCTCGTCTGCCCCTTCTGCCGCTGCAGCCGCCCCCGACATCGCCGTCACCGAGCGCGGGACCTTCTTCGGGTACGAGGATCTAGTAGTAGACATGCGCAGCTTCGCCCGGATCCGCGCCGCCGCCGCGGTGCCCGTGCTGTTCGACGCCACCCACAGCGTGCAGCGCCCTGGGCGGGGGCGAGACGGGGCTACGGGCGGGTGCCGAGAGGATGTGCCGGCGCTGCTGCTGGCCGCCGCGGCCGCCGGCGCCGACGGCTTCTTTCTGGAGACGCACCCGGATCCGCGCCGCGCCCCCAGCGACTCGGCGACGATGTGGCCGCTGGCGGAGCTGCCGGAGCTGGTGGGGCGGACGCTGGATGTGTGGCGTCGCGCCCGGGAGGTGACGCGGTGACGCCGCGTACCGGCGAGCGCAGTCGACGGGGCGTCCCCCCCTCGGCCCTGCTCGCCGCACTGCTGGGGATGTGCGCCGCCTGCGGCGGCGTGGACAACCCCCCCACCATGGCGGGCGTCAGTGACTCGGCTGATCAAGTGCTTTATGGGCTGCGGCATAATCTCACGCTGGAAGGCGTGCTACGCGCCCACCTCGAGGCCGACACGGCATATTTCTACCAGTCAGCACAGCGAGCCGACCTGGCGGGCGTCACCGTGCTGTTCTACTCCCCCGAGGGCCGCCCAACGTCCCGCCTGACGTCCGAGACGGGCACCTACGAGTGGCGGACCGGGAACATGGAGGCGAGGGGAAACGTAGTGGCCACGACCCCGGATAATCGCCGACTCACGACGTCGGTGCTCCGCTACGACCGCCGCACTGATCAGATCAGCGGTCCCAACGACTTCGTCTTCGACGCGCCGGACCGCCATCTAGAGGGCGAGAGCTTCACCGCGGATCCCGAGTTCAAGAACGTGGTCACCACTCGGCCGCGACGCGGCGTGGTGCGGGAAAGGCGGCGATGAAGCAAGCGTTGTCCCTGCTCCGGTCTGCGTTCCCCGTGGTGCGGGATGCCGCCCTGTGTGGTTCGTTGTTTGTTACCCCAGCCGCTAGGGCCCAAGGCCCCGCCGCCTGCACCGTCCAGTTGGACTCCGTGGGCGGCGTGGCCCGGCAAGTCGAAGTGGCACCGGGCACCATTCACACGTATGCGGGCGGCGGAGTCTGGGCGAGCTGCCGCGGCCGGCCGCTCAACATGCGCGCCGACAGCGCGGCCTGGTACTCCGAGCGCGACAAGGTGGACCTGATCGGCCGGGTCCATTTTCGCGACTCCACCACCACGCTGGATTCGCGAACGGCTAGCTACTTCCCCCGCGACGAGCGCCTGGAGGCGTACGGCGACGTGCGCCTCGTGAACCTGAAAACCGGGTCCCAGCTCGCCGGGCCGACCTTGATCTACTGGCGCGAAGCGCCGGGCCTGCGGGACACGGCGGAGATGCTGGCCACCGCTCGGCCCACGGTGCGCTATCGTGCCGCCGGAGACACCGCGGCGGAGCCGTACGTCATCGTGGGCCAGCAGGTGCGGTTGCGCAGCTCGGATCAGACCTGGGCCGGCGGCAACGTGACCGTGGAGCGCAGCGATTTCGCCTCGAGATCGGACAGCGCTGAGTTGGACCTTGGCGCCGGCCGGGGGGCGTTCGTGGGACACGCGAGCGTGCAGGGCCGGGGGGAGAACCAATACACCCTGGCGGGCCGCACCATCGTCTTCCGGCTCGACCAGACCAAGCTGAGCTGGGTCCAGGCCCAGGGCGCCGCTGACGCCACCAGCCAGGACTGGCGCCTGACCGCCGACACCATCGCCTTCGACATCGTCCGCGAGCAGATCGAGCGCGGAACCGCCTGGGGAGACTCGTCGCGTCCCAACGCCCTCTCCGAGCGCCACACCATGCGGGCCGACTCGGTGGCCCTGGATACACCGGGCCAGCGATTGGAGGAGCTACGCGGTTACGGTGACGCGGTGGCGACGGCGGCGCGGGACTCCCTCGACGGGCAGCCCGACTGGGTGGCCGGAGATTCCCTGGTGGCGCAGTTTGACACCACCAGCGCGGGCCAGCGCATCCTCACCCAACTCGAGGCCCGGGGCCGCGCTCGGGCCTACTATCGCGTGTTCGAAGCGGACGGCGTGACGGTGGCCGGCATCAACTACTCGCGGGGCAAGCACATCGTGGCCGCGTTCGACGAGCGCGGCGTGCAGCGCGTGCGGGTCCTGGGGGAGGGGGACGGCGTGTATCTCGAGCCCATCCCCAAGCGCCCATGACGGATCCGCTCCGTTCCCTGCTGGCGGGCCGGGACCCGTCGCAGTCCCTGGCGCTGGCGGCGTTGTTGAGCCGCGGCGGTCCGGACGGCGCGGTGGCGTTCGGCGATCTCGCCGTGGCCTACCGGGAGGACTACCTGGCGCTGCGGCAGCGGGCCTTCGGCGACTCGCGTCACGAAGCCGGCATGCTCTCGGTGGACGAGGCCCGGCGCTACCTGGCACAGTCCGTGCTCCCGCGCCTCGCCGCTGACCAATTGCTGGCGCCGCTGCCCGATCCGCTGGACGATGCCAGCCTTATCCGGGTTCCCCCAGACGCCTGGGCGTCGCTGGAGCCCGGCCGCCGCGCGGCTCGTGACGGGTTGCTGGAGCTGGCGCTGGAAGCGGTCCGGGCCGCGGAAACGGCGGGAGCGCCGGTGCGAGTGGTGGAGGGCGGGCTCCTGGGCGCGCGCGGCCTCACCAAGATCTACCGGCGTCGGCGAGTGGTGGACGAGGTCTACCTCGAGTTGCGCCAGGGAGAGATCGTGGGGCTCCTGGGCCCCAACGGGGCGGGGAAAACCACCACCTTCTACATGATCGTGGGCCTGGTGCAACCTGACGCCGGCCGGATCTTCCTCAACGAAGAGGACATTTCCGCTCTGCCCATGTACCAGCGGGCCCGCCGGGGCATCGGCTACCTGGCGCAGGAACCGTCGGTCTTCCGCAAGCTCACCGTGGAAGAGAACGTCATGGCCATTCTCGAGACGCTTCGGCTGAGTGACGAGCAGCGGAGCGAGCGCCTCGAACGGCTTCTGGACGATCTGTCCCTCAAGCACCTGCGCGCTGCCAAAGCGTACACCCTCTCGGGCGGCGAACGGCGCCGGCTGGAGATTACCCGCGCCCTGGTGACTCAGCCAAAGTTCATGCTGCTGGATGAGCCCTTCACCGGCGTCGATCCCATCGCCGTGAACGATATCCAGACCATCGTCGCCGGGCTCAGGCGTCGAGGGATCGGCGTGCTGATCACGGATCACAACGTGGAGCAAACGTTGGATATCGTGGACCGGGCCTACATCGTCTTCGAGGGCCGGATTCAGGTGTCGGGCAGCGTGCGGGACCTGGTCTTCGACGACCGGGTGGCCGATCTCTACCTCGGTCCCACGCTCACCGCGCGCCTGCGCGCCCGGTTGGGAGCCGCGGCATGAAGCCCTCGCTCCAGCAGCAGGCCGTCCTGCGCCAGGAGCTCCGGATGAATCCGCGCCTGTACCAGGCGATGGATCTCCTCTACATGCCGTTGCAGGACCTCCAGCAGCACCTCAAGGAGGAGCTGCTGGTCAATCCGTTCCTGGAGCTGGTCGAGCCGGACGAGCCGGACGGCTCGGCCGAGCCCAAGCCCGAGGCGGAACAGAAGGAGCGCGAAGAGGCCGAGAGCGCTGAAGAGATGAACTGGGAGGATATCCTGCTCGACGGCTTCCAGGTGGGAGGCGCCCGGCCGCAGTTCGAGGATCGGGAGTACTTCGAACGGGTGCCGGTGGAAACGCCGGATCTCGCCGACTACCTGCGCGATCAGCTGCGGCTTCTCGAGCTTACGCCCCGCCAGGAGTTCCTGGCGGAGGAGTTCCTCGGCGACATCGGGGAGGACGGCTATCTCCAGGCTACCCTGGAGCAGATCGTCCAGGGGGCCAACGACGCGCTGGACGCTGCCCGCCGGGAGCGGGCTGAGGCCGGGCGCGAGGTTGGCGGCGAGTCCGCCCCCGAGGCCCGGCCCTTCACCCTGGCGGAAGCCGAGGAGCTGCTCCGGATGATCCAGCGGCTGGACCCGCCCGGCATCGGGGCCCGGGACCTGCGAGAGTGCCTGCTGCTGCAACTGCGCGAATCCGCTCAGACCGAGTCGCTGGCGTACCGGCTGGTCCAGGAGGCCTTCGACGACCTCGTTGCGCATCGCTGGAGCGAGCTGGCCAAGCGCTACGGGCTCGAGGCCAAAGCGGTGCAGGAGGCGGCCGACCAGCTCGCCAAGCTCGATCCCAAGCCCGGCCTGCGATTCTCCCGGAGCGACGACGCCTACGTGATCCCGGACCTGGTGGTGGACAAGATCGACGGCGAGTATCGGGTGTTCCTGAACGACGGCGGGATGCCCCGGCTCCGGCTGAGCCGGGTGTATCGCGAGCTGGCGGCCGACAAGAAGAAGTTCGTAGGCGAGAACCGGGAGTTCATCACCGAGAAGCTCAACAGCGCCACCTGGTTGATCCAGGCGATCGAGCAACGCCGACAGACCATGCTCAAGGTGATGAATTTCATCGTGGATCGGCAGCGGGACTTCTTCGAGAAGGGTATCGAGCACTTGAAGCCGCTGACCCTGCGCGAGGTGGCCGACGTGATCAACATGCACGAGTCCACGGTCAGCCGGGTCACCAACCAGAAGTACGTGCAGACGCCCCGCGGGGTGCTGCCGCTCAAGTTCTTCTTCTCCAGCAGCCTCGAGACTACCACCGGCGAGGAGGCCAGCGCTCGGGCGGTGAAGGCCCAGATTCAAAAGCTGGTCGGTGAAGAGAACCCCCGGGATCCGCTGACCGACTCGCAGATCGTGGCGGCGCTCCAGGCCCGGGGGATTCGCATCGCGCGACGCACGGTGGCCAAGTACCGGGACCAGCTCGGCATTCTGCCGGCGCGCATGCGGCGGCGCGTATGAGCCTGGCCCGCCCCGGGGAGCCGGTGGAGGTGAGCGTCCTGGTGCCCGCCAAGGACGAGGCCGAGAACCTGCCGGAATTCGTGCGGCTGTGCGCCGCCGCGTTTCGCGACTTGCCCTACGCGTGCGAAGTCGTGGTGGTGGACGACGGCAGCCAGGACGACACGCCGCGGGTACTCCGGGACCTGGTAACCCGGAACCCCTTCGTCACCGTGGTGACTCACCGAAGCCAGCGGGGCATCGCGGACGCCCTGCGGTCGGCCGGCGAGCTCGCGCGGGGGACCATCTTCGTGTTCTACCCGGCCGACCTTCAGTTCCTCCCGGACGAGATCCCGTCGCTGGTGGAACCGATCCGCGCCGGTCAGGCCGATATCGTGACCGGCACCAAGCAGGGCAACTACGAGAAGGCCTTCGTGTCCGGGGTGTACAACCGGCTGTGCCGCTGGCTGTTCGGCGTGCGCGTCACCGATCTGAACGCCGTCAAAGCCTACCGCCGAGAGGTCGTGGGCACCGTGCCGGTGCGGCCCGACTGGCACCGGTTCATGGTGGTGATCGCCGCGGCCGACGGCTTTCGGGTCACCCAGCGCCCCGTGAAGCTCTACCCCAGACGCGCCGGGAAGTCCAAGTTCGGGCTAGGCCGGATCCCGGTGGGCGTGTTCGATCTGCTCTCCGTCTGGTTCCAGCTCCGCTTCGGCCGAAAGCCCATGCTGTTCTTCGGCGTCTCAGGCGCCATTTTGTTCGCGCTCGGCTTCCTGGTGGGCGCCGCGGCCCTGGTGATCCGGTTTGGCTTCGGCGTAGGGTTCCGACCGCTGCTCGACCTGGTGATGGTGCTGGTCATCTCGGGCATAGCGCTGTTCGGCTTCGGCTTCGTGGGCGAGTTGCTGGCGGGGCAGCGGGAGGAAACCCGCGCCTTGGCGCGGGCCGTCGAGCAACTCAACCGCGAGCTGGACCGCCGGTCCGGGGGCTCGTGACGGCCGCCCGGTAAAGCGACTCCCACCGCTGCACCAACGCCGGCCAGCTGAAGTCGTCCAGGAAGCGCCGCCGACCGGCGTCTGCCAACCGGCGCCGCAACGCCGCATCCCGCGCCAACCGTTCGATCGCGCCCGCCAGCGCGGCGCCATCGCCGGGCGGCACCAGCAACCCGGTCCGCTCGTGGGTCACGATGTCGGTGATGCCGCCGATGTCACTTGCCACCACGGGTATGCCGTAACTCATGGCCTCCAGCAGAACCACGCCGAGGCCCTCGGTATCTCCCCGCGCATCCACCACGGCCGGCAGCACCAGCGCGCCGGCCTGCTGGTAGGCCCGGACCAACTCCTCGGATGAGACCCGGCCGCAGAACTCGACGACCCGGGTGAGGCCCGCGCGCACCACCTGCGCCTCGAGCGCCGCTCGCTCCGGACCGTCGCCGATGAGGCGTACCCGGATGGGCAGGATGGCGGCAAGGCGGCGGGCCGCCTCGATCAGCGTGGGAATCCCCTTGCGCGCCACGAGCCGGCCCACGAAGAGAACGGTGAAGGCGGGGGGAGGGTGCGCCGGGGCCGCAGCGGCGGCAGGACCCGCTGCCGGCCCGATCGCTTCTGGCGCCCCTCCGGCCCCTCGGGCCCCTAGCCCTGAGGTATACGGAATCACCGTAATCGGCACCTCCGCCAGCTCGCGAATCTCGTCCGCGGTGTACCGGGAGATGGCCACCACTCGGTCGGACGATCGCGCGGCGCGGCCCAGCAACCCCCGGAGCCAGGGCATGCCGCTCTTCACCCACCTGAGTTCGACGCCATAGAACGTGGTGACCAGCCGCGCGCCACAGGCGGCCCGCGCCACCCAGCCGAACAGCGCGTGCGGCATGGGCCAATGCACGTGCACCACGTCAAACCCGCGCCGCCGGCACAGGCGCCACATGGCGAACACGCCGCCCAGGAGATAGCAGGGGAGCGCGAGACGATACCGCACACCCCGCCTCAGCCGCTCCGGAACGGCCTCGTCGTGCGTGAGATCCTCCCAGGGGGAAGGGAAGTACCGGAACCGGTGGATCCTGAGCCCTTCGAACTCGCGATTCCCCCCGCCGCGATACGCGGAGGTGAACACTTCGACCTCGTGGCCGGTGGCGCGGAGCCGCCGCAGTAACTCCACCAGCCAGGGAGTGATGACGTCGTCGGGAAAGCGCGGGAACGCGGTGACGACGTGAAGGATGCGCATCGCCCCCAAAGTATAACCTTGCGCGGCGCTCGGCGGACCGTAGAGTTTGCCGCGCCTATGGCATCACGGCGAGTCCCGGGAATCCTGGCGCAGGTGGTCGCTCTGGGTGCGGGCGGATGGTTCCTGCTTCGCACGGCCGCCGCGAGCTGGGGCAGCATCGCGCTGTCCGATCTGCGCCCGGCCTGGCTGCCCATCGTCGTCGCTTCGGTCCTCACGGCCGCGACGTATCTCTTCCTGGTGTTCTTGTGGGTCGTGAGCCTGCGTTGGTGGCAGGAGCGGTTCCCCTACCTCGAGGCGGCGCGGGTGTGGTTCGTGAGCAACCTGGCCCGCTTCATCCCGGGCATGGTCTGGCACCTGCTCGGCGTGGCGGCCATGGCGCACCAGCGGGACGTATCGCCGCTGGCGGCCACCGCCGGCATCCTGCTCCAGCAGGTGGTGCTGGTGCTCACCGGCCTGGTGGTGGCGACCGCCTGGGCCCCGGCGTTGCTCTCGGGGTGGGCCGGCGCCATTCCCGCCGAGCAGCTGCTGGCGCTCACCGCGCTGGGCATGGCGCTCCTGATCCTGGTGTTGCCCCGGGCGATGCCGGTCATGGGTCGCGCGGCAACCCGGCTGCTCCGACGGCCGGTAAGCTGGCCCGCGCTGCCCACCGGAGAATTCACGCTGTACGTGCTGGGGCTGTGTCTGCCGTGGGCGGTGTACGGAGTCGCCTTTTGGCTCTTCGGCCGCGGCATCCTCGGAGCCCAGGCGCCCGGCCTGTCGCTGGCCGTGGGGAGCTTCGTGGCCAGCTACCTGGTGGGGCTGATCGTGGTCTTCGCACCGTCCGGGTTAGTGGTGCGGGAGGCCGCCCTGGTCGCCGCCCTCGCGCCGGCCATCGGCGGCGGGGCGGCGCTGATTGTGGCCATCGCCTCCCGGGTTTGGCTCCTGATGGTGGAACTGGCCACCGTCCTCGGCGTGGTCCTGGTGCATGGCGCGGTGCACCGACGACAACACGGCGGACGTGGCGTGGAGCCATGAGAGCGGCTGGTGAACCCGGCGGGGTGTCGGAGCGCGCCTCACGACATTCTGCGCGGCTGCGGCGCGGGCGGAACTGCTAGCGCCCGAAGAGACCCCGCCGGGCTCACCAGCCCTCTGATCGGGCTACCGGCCCGTTGTTATATTCCCGTCCACACCATGACGACATCGCGAATCCCGCCCGCGTCCCGCGAGCTGCGGGACTTCTACAGCGCCCGCCACGATTGGCGCAATGCCAGCGAAGAGCGCATGCGCTTTCGGAGCCACGCCAAGCTGGCACGAGTACCATCAGGAGCCGCGGTACTCGATATCGGCAGTCGCAATGGAGACCTCCGCAACTACCTGCCGCCGGACGTGAGGTACCAGGGCATTGACATCGCGCCCGAGTTCGCCGCACCCGACATCCTGATTCACGACATCTCCACCGGACTCCCGTTCCCCGACGCCTCGTTCGATTTTGTGTTCATGGTCGAGGTGCTCGAGCACACGCCCAATCCGTACCACACGCTCGGCGAGATCCACCGGGTCCTCCGGCCGCACGGCGTGTACCTGGTGTCGGTCCCCAATCCGTACCACTTCAAGGAATTGATTTGGAACCTCTTCCGGGTGCCCGACCGGCAGGGGCACATCTACAGCTGGACCCGGCAAACGATCACTCGGCTGGCTGAGATGAACGGCTTCCGACTAGATGGGAACCGGGGCACCTACCTGTATCCTCCCGTTCCGCCGCCGTTCCTCTTGGCGTCGCGGTCCATCGTCTACCGCTTCGTGAAAGCCTGACCAGACGCCGCGTGGCCAGGGTCCCGCCGGCCCGCGCCCGGCCCGGGGAGTCGCAGTGAACCGGCTCATCCAGCGCTTCCCCACGCTGGTCGCGGCGTCCGGCTACGCGCTAGTCGTCGCGGCGTCGTTCTGGCCGTTCTGGACTGGCAAGAGCTTGTTGAACCCGTTCAGCGACATGCGGCACGTCTATCAGCTCCGCCTGTTCGCTGCGGAGTACTTCAAGCGCTACTACGATTTCCCCGGCTGGAACCCGTATATCCTCGGGGGCATGCCCTTCCTGGCCAACCCCACCAACGGCGACACGTTCTATCCCGGCTTTCTGTTGCGGCTGCTCCTCCCGGTGGACCTGGGGATGACGCTTGGGCTCATGGTGCACATCGTGCTGGCCGGCGTGTTCACGTACCTGTTCCTGCGCGAGGTCAAGCTCGAGTGGGGCGGGGCATTCGTGGGCGGCGCGGCCTACATGTTCACCGGACAGGTACTCTCGCTGGTCACGGCGGGGCACGACGGTAAGGTGATCGTCAGCGCCCTCTTGCCGTTGGGCTTCCTGTTCCTGTACCGCGCGGTTACCCGGGCCAGCTGGCGTTCCTATCTCGGGTTCGGCCTGGTGGTGGGCCTGAGCCTCCTGTCACCGCATGTCCAGCTCACGTACTACCAGTTGATGGCCGACGGCTTCTTCTGGCTGTTCCTGGTCATCTGGAGCAGGGAGCGGCGGCCGGACCACCCATGGTGGCAAGCCGGGCTCGGTTTTGTCGGCGCGTTGGTCCTAGGCTTCGCGGTGGACGCGATCCAGTTGCTGCCATGGGCGGAGAACATCCCGTTCACTCCTCGAGCCGCCGCGGGCAGCACCAGCAGCGGGTGGGAGTACGCGACGTCCTATTCGATGCCGCCGGAAGAGTTGTTGAACGTCGTCTGGCCGACCTTCTCCGGCATGCTGGACAAGTACGCCGGCCGCAACTTCCTGAAGTATCACAGCGAGTACATCGGCGTGGTTCCGCTGATGCTCGCGAGCCTCGCCTTCTTGGCCAAGGACCGGAGGCGGCTCACGTGGTTCTTTGTTTTTCTGGCCGTGTACGGCACCCTGTTCGCCCTTGGAGGGCACACCCCATTCTACCGCCTGCCGTACACCCTGCTCCCCCTGATCAAAATGACGCGGGCGCCGGGAATGATCTTCGTCCTGGTGTCCTTCAGCGCGGCGGTGCTGGCGGCGTTCGGCACGCAGGCCGTGCTCCGGCGGGAGGGCCTACGGTTGGGGAGGGTCGTGGGGTGGGTCGCGGTGCTCGGTGCCGGCGCGTTGCTCGCCGCCGCCGGTGCCTGGAAGGGTCTCATGCTGTCCGTGGCGCAGCTGGCGCCCTCGCCCGAATACGTCGCCCACAGCGTCCGGAACGTGGAGCTCAACTATGCCACGTTCACGCTGGACGCGTTCCGTGGTTTGGCGCTCGCTGTCGTCCTTGGAGCGCTCCTCCTGGCGTACCAGCGCGGAAAGCTGGCCCAAGCTCCATGGGGTCTCCTCCTGGGCGGTCTGGTGCTGCTCGACTTGTGGAGCATCGAGCGTCGGCACATCCTGTTCACACCCCCGGCCTCCCACCTCTATGCGGCCGACGGCGTTGTGAAAGCGATCGCCGATGACCGCGAGCTGTTCCGCGTCCTTCCAGCCGCGCCCGGGGCGGGGCACGGCAGCCAGGACAACTACCTCAGCGTTCATGGGTTCCGTTCGGTCCTGGGATACCAGGGAAACGAGCTCCACCGCTACGACGAGTTGCTGGGTGGAAAAAACACCTGGCGGAACCTGTTCAACCAGAACGTCTGGCGGCTGCTGGCCGTAAAGTACCTAGTGACCGAGCAACCCGTCGATCATCCTGCGCTGGCCAGGGTAGGGGAAGGTCCGGTCCCGTCGTACCAGGGACCGCAGGTCTACGTGTACCGCTATCAGGGTCACGCGCCCTACGCCATGGTGGTGGCTGGAGCGCTCAAGTTGAGAGATGAGCAAGTGGTGCCCACCCTCATCGACTCCCGGTTCGATCCTCGGCGGCTGCTGCTGGTGCCCGAAGACTCCCCAGTGGGCGATTCCTCCATCACCGCGATGCCGGAGTCGGTTCCCGTGGCCGTGCGAGCCACGGAGCTCCGTCCCGGGGCGTTCCGCTTTGAACTCGAAACGCCGGCCCCCGGGGCGGGGTACCTCTTCGTGTCGGAGAACTACTACCCGGCGTGGCAGGCCCGCGTGGACGGACAGCCCGCTCCGGTCGTGCGAGCACAGATGTCCCTCATGGCGGTGCCGCTGCCTCAGGGTACCCGGGTCGTGGAGCTCAAGTTCAGGTCGTCGACCTACGCGCTGGGGCGGGCAATCACCCTGGCGACGCTGGTACTCGTGTTCGGAGCAATCGTCTACGGGCGCCTGCGGGACCATAGGGAGCGGGTACGTGGCTGAGCGGGCCTTGGTGATCATCCCCACCTATAACGAAGCCACCAACGTCGGCCAGATCGTCCCCCGGGTGCTGGAGCAGGACCCCCGGCTCGAGGTCCTGATCGTGGACGACAATTCGCCCGATGGCACGGGGGCGATCGCGGACGGCCTCGCGGCTGAGGATTCGCGGGTGCACGTGCTCCACCGGGAAGGGAAGCTGGGACTGGGCACGGCCTATGTGGCGGGCTTTCAATGGGCCCTGGCGCGCGACTACGCCTACGTGTTCGAGATGGACGCGGACCACTCGCATGACCCCAAGCACCTGCCGGCGTTCCTCGAAGCCGTCCAGGAAGCCGACCTGGTCCTGGGGTCCCGCTATCTGAATCGCCGAGCCACAGTGGTGAACTGGCCCATGACCCGCCTCCTCTTGAGCTACGGCGCCAACATCTACGCCCGCTGGGTGACAGGGCTCAAGCTGTACGACGCCACAGGGGGCTTCAAGTGTTTTCGCCGGCGCGTCCTGGAGGCCATTGACCTCTCGGCGGTGCATTCCAACGGATACTCGTTTCAGATCGAGATGAGCTTCCGGGCCTGGCGGCTGGGATTTCGCATCAAGGAGATCCCGATCGTCTTCGTGGATCGCGCGGACGGCACGTCCAAGATGTCGGGAGCGATTGTTCGAGAGGCCGTCTGGATGGTGTGGCGCCTTCGTCTGAAGGCCTTGCTGGGGCGGCTGTGAACGGAACCGTCGTCTACAAGATGAACGGGTCGGGCAACGACTTCGTGTTCGTGGACGGCCGAACCTCGCCGCTCTCGGCCTGGACCCCGGAGCGAATCCGGGCCGTGTGCGATCGGCACTCTGGCGTCGGGTCTGATGGCCTGGTCGTCGTCGAGCCTGGGTCAGCCCCGGACGCGGTGCGCTTCCACTTCTTCAACAGCGACGGTGGCCGCGCGGCCATGTGCGGAAACGGCGCCCTCTGCGCCACCCGGATTGCCGCTTACCTCGAGTTAGCCAGCCCGAACGGCATGACGCTGGAGACCGACGCTGGGACCTACCGCAGCCGCTGCGTTCCGGGCGACGGCGAGCGCGCCGAACTCCTGCTCGGGGACGTCACGGCCTTCTCCCAGCCCAAGGTGCGCCTTCGGTCAGGCGAGCGAGAAGCTCGGTTGGTTCAGGTTGGGGTCCCACATCTGGTGGTCCTGGTGGAGAAGGTCGGGGCGGTCGAGCTGCTTGAGCGGGGGAGGGCACTCCGGTTTGACCCGGCGCTGGGGCCTCCCGGGGCCAACGTCAACTTCGTCGGTCCCGCTGAAGGCCACAGTGGCACTCAGGCCTGGGCAATGCGGACCTATGAGCGGGGGGTGGAAGGCGAGACCCTGGCCTGCGGAACCGGGGCCGTGGCTTGCGCCAGCGTCTTGGCGCTTGGAGGGCACGCCACCTTGCCTCTCCAGGTGCGAACGGCGTCCGGGAAGGTCCTCAGTGTCTCAGGCGCTCCCACCGGATCCGGCGTCTGCGGCGTTTCGCTTGCCGGCGAGGGGCGTCTCCTGTTCCGCGCGATTCTGGGCGACGTTGGATAAAGGCGAGTGCCCCGCGGCGGTCGTCGCGGTGAACCAGCCATTCAATAACGACTTAGAGCCTCGAACCGTGGGTGAATACGGGATTTGTCCACACCGATGTTAGAGCTGACTTAACATAACATATCTTATACGCGATATTGCTAGCCAGACGGTGTCGTCATGCTGCATGGGTCCCGACCGGCCTAGGAACTGGGAGTTGCCCCTCGTCGGACCTCGCTCAGGCGTATCTTGGCTTCCAGCGCACTCGGGCTCTCGCTGAACTCCCCGAGTACCCGCTGGTAGGCGGCAGCGGCCTGGGCCGTGTCTCCTGCGGCTCGGAAGGCGCGGCCTGCGTCCAGCAGCGCCTGGGCCTTGAGGTAGTCATAGGGCCAAGCCGAAGCGGCTTTCTGGTAGGCGTCTGCCGCCTCTGGAAAGCGCCCCCGTTGCTCCAGCGCGGCCCCCAGGAGGTTGTAGGCCGCGGCGAGGAACTTGGAGGTCGGGCCGGATTCGGTGAAACTGGTGAGCTCTCGAATGGCGGTGTCCGCCTCACCGCGCGTCAGACGCAGCTGGGCCAGCAGAATCGCGGCCTCTTCCGATGCGGATGTCCCGCGATAACTGGTGACGAGGCGTGACAGGTCGTTAGTCGCCAACGGCAGGTTTCCTGCAGCAACGGCAGCCTGCGCATCGCGGAGAGCCCGCGCCGCGAAGCTCTCCTTGCGGGCTCTCGCGGATGCTACGAACCAGGCGCCGCCGACTACGACCACCACTACCGCTACGGCTGCCGTCACGCCACGCCGGTTTTGCCGTATCCAATCCACCCATTGGGAGATGACGTCGCCCTGCGCCACTCGTGCTTGCGTCCCCACTGTCGTGTCCCGCGCCCCGAGGAAGGTGAGTTTGTGCGATTCGTCAATGCCCCTGGGGTGACTCGAACACCCGGCCAACGGTTTAGGAAACCGCTGCTCTATCCACCTGAGCTACAGGGGCTGGCGCGAGAGCAACTTAACCACCCTGCTCTCAGCAGCGAAACCGCCACGCGGTGCGTCGCGGCAAGTTTGGCGACGGTCCACAGACCGCTCCGAGGGAGTCCACGCGGCAT
>Ga0209172_10004409_pt1 | contig 19054 bp, 19 predicted proteins | sample LarsenN4metaG_FD_184113 | JGI IMG/M metagenome (GOLD analysis project Ga0209172, IMG submission 184113) | Hot spring sediment bacterial and archeal communities from British Columbia, Canada, to study Microbial Dark Matter (Phase II) - Larsen... ... | reverse complement strand
ATGATTTCTGGGTCAACCTCCCCAAACCGCCGTGCCATCAGGCGTTGGACTAACCCTAGTTCTCCTTCCCGGCGACCTTCGGTGCGACCTTCGGTGCGACCTTCTAGGCGACCTTCGGTGCGACCTTTGGCGATTCCTTGGGCGAGGATATCTTGATAAATTACGGATTCTTTCATTATGTCCTCCCGGAATAATTTGCGAATTAAATCTTTGTCATAGCGCAACCCGGCCAGAATCTGGGCACAACCAGACAGATTTCGTCGCCCGGATTCATCTTCAATCTTAGCCACTTCCTCTGCTACTTGTGCCAATAAGCTGGTGGGAGCATTACTGCGGGCTAAGGTAGCTAATGGCAACAAACCGGGCGATGCCAGAAACGGCTTGGGGTCTTGCTCCCACATCCGAATTACTTGATAGCGATGGCGGGTGTTGCTGTCTCGGTACTGGTTCTCAAATACCAGTGGGGATGTGGTTTCTTTTAAAAACACCACTAGCTGCCGGATGGGGCGGTTGTATTGCCGCTTTAACCGGATATAATAATCCAGGCTCCGTAGGGGAATCGGTGTGGCATCTGATTGGGGCAAGGTTTCAAATTCCAGATGGAATACCGCCGATGATGTCGCCACAAAAATCACCGAATCTGCCCGAATTGGTTCGATGCTCAGTTCCGTTTTCAGAATCTGGATTTCCGTAGCTTCTACGCCAAAAAATAGCCGGATAAATTCCCCGGGATATTCGTTGGCCAGCAATTTACAAGCGTTATCGTAAGACAATCGCACACCCCTATCACCAATAACTAACTTTAAATTATATCAAAAACTCCAAGCAATTTAAGCATAGAAGCACTGCTAAAAGTATGCCATTAATAGCAAAGTCTTGCTGGTGTTCTTTGAATTTTGTGCCCAAGAGCTTGCCTCCTTGGTTGAGTAGGTATTTTTTTAGGGTTGGGGGGATTTGATCGTAATAGGGCTTGTAGCGGATTAGGTTGATGGCTAGCTGGATGGCATTGTAGAGGGTAAATGCCAGGAGGATGAGCCGGAAAATTCTGTAGATGTTGATCATATTTGATTGTATATGAGTTTAAAGATGATGGCTAAGATGGCGGCGCCGATGCTGCCGATGAGGGAAATTTTGATGATTTGGTTGTATTTCTTAATCTGGATGTCGGCTAGGTCTTCGGCGGTGGTGACGGCGGTTTGGGCGTAGTTGCCCAGGTATTTATCTAGTTGGTAGGCGAGGGTGGTGAAGACGGCGATGATGACGGCGGCATCGTCGGCTAATCCGAGGCCGGGAATGATATCGGGGACGGCATCTAGGGGGGAAATTAGGTAGATGAGGGCGCCGATCGCCAAGGTCTTCGACGCCCAAGCTGCCTTGGGGTCGCGAATCATTTTCACCAACGCCTGTATTTTTGGCCAAATCTGTTCGATCGCCCCTTGGCGCATCCGCTCTATGTTATTATCAATTTTGGCGATATCTTCCGGCTTCGCCTCTTGCTGAAATCGGCGCAACAAAGCCAAAATCCGCTCCCGGTTTCCCGTGGTGATGTGGGCAGCAACCTCCGGCATTTCCGGTGTGGCTGTTTCCGCCTGCAACCGGCTACGCACATAGGCAGCGATCGTAGTTAGCCTGTTGCCATTGGTAGGCTGGGTTTCCGGCAATGGGGACTGTACCTCGGTAGGCTGTTGTTGCCCTTGATCACGCCTACCATTGATCAGATTCTGGAAACGGTTGCCGGGATTCGTGGCTGCCTTCGGGAGCTGCTCGGCTGCTTGCTGTAATAGTTTTGGCAGATGTCGCACTGTATCCTTAATTCCCATTGAGGGGCTCCTTTGTTTCGAGTTAGTTTTATTGTAAGCATTTAGGGTCTAATTTGTGCCGGTTTTGGCAAAATACCATCACAAATAATTACTCTATTTGGTAATTTAATTAATTAAAAGTAGCTCCAAAATATCATCATTAACTAGTGCAAAAGGAAAGTTTTAATGATATCAGAAATGTCTCTAATTCCCCAGTCACCGGAAGGCTTAAAATCCGGGTTTGTGGCAATTATCGGGCGCCCAAATGTAGGCAAATCTACTCTGATGAATGAGCTAATCGGGCAAAAAGTGGCGATTACTTCCCCGGTGGCGCAGACTACCCGCAACCGCCTGCGAGGAATTTTGACTTTGCCGGAAGCGCAGATAATTTTTGTGGATACTCCCGGTATCCATAAACCTCACCATGAGCTGGGAAAAGTGCTGGTAAAAAATGCCCAAAATGCGATTAAGTCGGTGGATTTAGTGCTGTTTTTGGTGGATGGTTCTGTGGCGGCTGGGAGGGGCGATCGCTTCATCGTGGAATGCCTCACTCCGAGTACCACTCCTGTCATCTTGGGACTGAACAAAATTGACCAGCAACCGTCAGAAGCCAAAGATATCGCCCTTTTAGATAACAGCTACCAAGAAATGGCCGCCCCCCACAATTGGCCAGTAGTCAAATTTTCGGCGCTCACCCGCGATGGCATCGATAATCTGCTATCCTTATTGCAGCAAAATCTGACCGACGGGCCTTATTATTATCCGCCGGATTTGGTGACAGACCAGCCGGAAAGGTTTATCATGGGGGAACTGATTCGCGAGCAAATTTTGCACATGACGCGGGAAGAAGTACCCCACTCTGTCGCTGTTAGTATCGATGTGGTGGAAGAGTCACCGCAAATCACCCGCGTCTTGGCGACTATCTATGTAGAACGGGATTCGCAAAAGGGTATTATCATCGGTAAACAGGGGAGTATGTTAAAGGCGATCGGCACTGCCGCCCGGGAGCAGATGCAGAAATTAATTGACGGCCAAGTTTACTTAGAATTATACGTGAAAGTGCAGCCCAAATGGCGGCAATCTCAATACTTACTCTCCGATTTAGGCTACCGTCTGGATAAAGATTAATCTCCAATCCGGTTAATTACCCCTCAGTCTCTCCTACTTCGTCTCACCACAGAGGCACAGAGGAAACACAGAGGGGGGCAGCCATTGGCAGGGAATGAGTTAAAATATAGCTAATGCAGGAAATGCGCTTATCATCAGCCCGGTTGTGAGGCGAAAAAATGGCAAAACTAGAGATTGAAGTTAAGTTTACCATCCCTGTGGCCGAAATCCCCGCAGAACACAGGGCAGAAGCTGAGCGCAAAGCTAGGCAGGCTTTTGTTTTGGAACTATTGCGGCAAGGTGACATTAGTGGTGGCAAGGCGGCTCAGCTTTTAGGGGTCGATCGCTGGCAGCTTAGCGAATTGATGTTTGCTCATGGCATCTCCCCATTTGACGACACCCAGACCACAGAAGAATTAGAGGGGGAAGTAGCCGACTGTCTTCGTGACTTGCAGAGGTCTCATTAGTGATACTAATTTGAAAAATTATTGCTACAATTACGAGATGGATTGGGGTATGAGTAGGGGCGAACCCCCCGGTTCCCCTGAGCCTGCCGAACAGCGTCAGCCGTCGCGTCAGCTAGGGTGGTCGCCCCTTACCCCTACTTTTGCCTGAATTTTTGTAAATGGTATGATTATTGTCGCCGACACCACCCCCATTAGCGAATTAGCAAAAGTGGGGCGGCTGACCACCCCAGATATCAATGACCCTGTGCCTCTTAAAAACTGCCCACCCTACATAGCTCTCGCCCAGCTACAATAGCGATATCCTGAAATTGGTGGGGTATTCCGAGGTGGATTGATAATATATCTCCCTTGTGGACTGGCGATTAGATTTCGGCTGCAAGGTGAGATTCCATTCTAACAGTCCCATTTCTCCTAGCTCGATTTGGGGGCTAGTGCGGAGCAGGCGGACTTTGATTTGCTCGTTGCGGCTGACGGGTAATTGCTCAATCAAGCGGAGCTGAGTTTTGCGATCGCTCAAGTTGGCAATTTTGATGCGGTAGCCGTAGGTGACGCGGCGATAGTTGCCTAGTTGTTCCGTGTTCCGTTCTACTAGAACTCTGTCGATTTTGATGCTTTCGTCGATGCCTAAGTTGAGTTTGAAGGTTTGCCCAGGGGCGACGTTTTCCAGTTCCGTATTGCCAATAAGGGTATTTTCCCGAAAAATATTAGCTTTACCGGCGAGGAGGGTGGCGCCATCACTGGGGTTGATAATCTGGGCTTCTAAATAGGCGTGAGTGGAAAGGCGGGGTACACAAATATGTTGAGTGCGACAGGGGTATTCTTGGTTAAAGATAGTGACTTTGTGAGGACGATCGTCACTGGGAATCGTACTATCCCGGTCCAGATGGAAAGTCACAGTACCTCCCGTATTTGTGGCGGTAGCGGCTACCTCTTCAGCCGGGATGGTGGGTGTTACTAAATCAATTTCTGCTGCCTCGAATATGGCTTCTAACTCATCAAATTCCGGTAGAGAAAATTGAGAAGTCACGTGATGGCGATAGCGCTTTAACTCTTCTTTACTATAATCGCCCGTCCCCCGTCCGGCAAGTTCGTTTTTCTCTGATGGTGATTCCCCAACAATATAAATCGGTAGCAGCTTATTCGGTAAAGTTTTAATCGCTGGTTGGGCAGTAGAGAGGGTGAGGGGAACACCTTGCCAATCTTCGCCGGTTTTTTGTTTTATTTCAGCCAGATAGGTGAGATTTAGCCTATCTCCCGTGGTACTGGTGCGCAAATCATAAAGGGGAGTCCAACTTGCCTTACTGACAATGTAGGATATTTCTAGCTCAAATTCCCCAGAGCCAGCCGGTTCTATGGCAACATAGATACTGTAACTGCTGTAGCTATTCTGATAAGCTGGTTGCTGTACTTTCTGCTTCTGTTTCTCCAGGACAGATAATTGCTTTTCTAACTCTTTTTGTTCCCGTTCACGCTGGGCTACTTGGGCGGCATAATCCGTATCTCGGGCACCAATGAAGTCTAGTAAACTAGCAATTTCCGGTAAATCCACGTTTTGTGGTGGTTGGATTGCCGAAAAGCGATCTAAATATTTATCTCCGAGGTTTTTTACCAGCTCCCGCTGCAGATTGAGAGTTTCTAAGACATCGGTAATAGCGCGTTTTTGCTCTTCTATGATGCGCATTTGCTCTGTCAGTTCGGCGACGCGAGCTTCTACGGGTGCAGTGGAGAAAACTCTTTCAGTTTGGACGCCGAGGAGGCGAACGTTAACAGTGCCGCTACCCCTGGCGCGCACGGACTCGGTTTCTAGTGTCAGGGGTAAGCCTTGAATTATCAGCTCTTGTTCCGTGCCAGTGAGGGTAAGATTGGCACTGCGGGTAATTAAGGCGCGGTCTTGGTAAACTGTCACTGCACTAATGCGAGATTCCAGGATTTGTTTACCCTCGGTGGGGGGTTGGGCGGCGGTTTGAGTCATAATGGATGGAAATTTAGGATTTTCTCGTAATTTCAGGCTATCATTTGCTCCTCTGGAGGCGGGTTATTCTTAATCTTTGTTTAAACAATTACAGCTTGTTCTGAAAAAATGTGATCCATCTTCAAAGTCCCTCTCCCCCTCTGGGCTCCAGATTTAGGGTGAGGGGGAAAAATGGCTGGACTAATTCACTGTTGAACAAGTTGTAATATTTTCATCATGTGACAAAAAATCCTATTATTTATAGGAAAAATATCAAAATATTATTGATATATTGTGCAGGGACGGCGGGATTAAGATTTAGCGTGCCACCTAGGTTTTGATGATGCCGTGCCACTACCAGAATAATTTTTATTCATACATATATGGTATAATTACAGCCTGTTCAGAAATAATCTGAGCGGCTCTCAAAGTCCCTCTCCCTTTTTGGGAGAGCAGGGTGGTTTCATACAAGGAGAGAAAAACCCTGAGTCAAGATATCCATGACTTTTTGCACTTGGTTGCTCAGTCAACTTCACCCCTTGAGGAATTGTCCGAGAACCGAGTTGACGTATAATTGTTACCAGCCAACAATTTAAAACTGCCCAGTTCATAGGTGCATTGCCCCCCGATCGGGCATAATCTTCCGCAAAGACAGAGCGCACCCAATGCCAACGATTTTCGATACACCAATGCTGCTGAATCCGTTGGATGAATTCAGTAGCGTCCAGTTCCAGATCACTGATATAACTGATGGACTCATGGAATGGCTCGTTCAATCAGGACAAATGTTTCAGTCATGGTCCACAGATAATGCTGGTGTTACTTCATCCCATGATTATTTTTCTCTCGGAAAATCAAACCAACCGGCTCTCCCTTTCTGGGAGAGGGGTTTGGGGGGTGAGGGGGTTGGGGGATAGAGGGTCAGTTCTCTGGCTTATCTCACTTGTATTTGAAATAACTAGATCAATTCCCTACAAACGAGCCGTACATTCTAAAATTAATCTTTGATTCACTAAAGCATAAGGCTGAATTTCCAAGGCGGCGCGAAAAGTTCTGATAGCTTCACGGTAGTTGCCTACAGCAGCATAACATAACCCTAAACCGTGCAGAGCGCCGAAATGAATCGGGTTGAGTTTGAGAACCATTTCACAATCTTTGATGGCTTTTTGATACTTTTCTGTGCTATAATAGAGGACGGCTCGGCGGTTCCAAGCCTCGGCAAAATCAGGCTGGTCTTGAATTAATTCTGTTAGTACCGCCTCGGCTTTCTCTAACTCTCCTGCTTCGATGAGGCTCTGCGATCGCTGCAAAAATTCCAACCCATAGACACCCTTTTGATGAAACCACATCTGCCAAAGTTGCTGGGTTGCCCGTTGGCGGAGATTCTCATCCGGTTGTTTTAGGTCAGCAAGTAATTTTTCTACAAGCGGTGCGTCCATATTGGCTAGTTCTCAATTCACAATTGACACAATAGTAGGGCAATCGCCCCGGAGTTGCTCCTGCTCCCCTGAATTCCACCCCAGACAGGAAGTATGAGGAAACTATGCAGAAGAATCTGGTTGACATTTTTATTATATAATCAGCGCTGTCAAATAAATCTAAAACATTATCCCCCTCTACCAACCTTCATCGCTGCCATGTCCCAAGGTCACAAACTGCGAGATATCCTCGATCGCCCCGGCTTTTTGGTGCTGCCTGGGATTTACGACTGCCTCAGCGCCATCCTCGCCGAAAGAGCCGGTTTTGAAGTCTTGTTTACCAGCGGTTTCGGGATTTCTGCCTCCACCCTGGGCCGTCCTGACTACGGTTTCCTCACCGCCACAGAAATGCTTACCAGCATCGGCAAAATCGTCCAGTCGGTCAAAGTTCCCGTGGTCGCCGACCTGGATACTGGTTACGGCAACCCCCTCAATGTGATGAGGACCGTTACCGAGGCGGTGCAGCTTGGGGTTGCGGGGGTGATATTAGAGGACCAAGAGTGGCCGAAAAAGTGCGGCCATTTTTCGGGCAAGCGGGTGATACCAGCGGCGGAACAGGTGGAGAAAATTAAGGCAGCGGTCCAGGCTCGGGGCGACAGCGGTTTAGTGATTATTGGACGTACTGATGCTCGGGCGCCGTTGGGCCTGGATGAGGCAATGAAGCGGGGACGGGCTTATTTTGATGCGGGGGCTGATATCGTTTTTATTGAGGCCCCTCAGTCGATGGATGATTTGCAAGCCATATCCGCCGCTTTTCCCGATGCACCCCTGTTTGGCAATGCGATCGAAGGTGGCAAAACCCCCCTCCTTGCTGCCGCCGACTGGCAAAACCTTGGTTTTAAAATGGTGGTCTTTCCCCTCACTGGCTTATTTGCTGCTACCAAGGCAATGGAAAATTGTTTTGCCCACCTGAAGCAACACGGGACCACTGCTGGTTTTGCTGACCTGGTGAATTTCGGTCAATTCGAGGAAATTATCGATGTGCCCAAATATCGCCAGCTAGAATCTCAATTCGCCGCCAAAGCGGGTGACGGGGAGGGGTAAGTGACGCCGATCGCGTAAATTCCCGTACCAGATCCTATCTGGGGTGTGAGGACGATCGCCACTCATACCCGTTACCGATCGCTGGCATCACCCCTCAAACGGGGGATACTAGAGTTGTCGAGTTGAGAAATCCAACCATGCCAGTTAAATCAGTAGCGGAAGTATTCGGTAACGTGTGGAACAGTGGTGCAGTCACCGGCAGCGATCGGGAAATCCTCCGGTATGCCTTCCTGCAAGAGCGCCTCAGCGAAGAAGACTACGCCGCCGTCGATCGTCTCCTCCATGCCATTCGCCGGGGCTGGTTGCAGATGGTATGAACTCCCTCACTATCGGTGATGAGGTGTTTTACTCTCTCCTCATTACCATCTCCCCTCTCTTGATGATAAAAAAACAATTTCTCCAATTGATAAAGTCTTTCTCACTTTTTTTCTCTCATAAACGTGCTAAGGGTGGTCAATTCAAGATCTGTCCCTTGCCAAACTGAAACATCCAAGAAGGACATAATCGAGCAGAAAATCCCAGAAACCTGGAAAAATATAATAATTAAATTAATTTCATTACCACAGCAAATTATCTTAAGAAAAATCCTGAAAATATCAAAAAATTAAAAATTGGCTCCTTATCTACATCTGTACAGCCGAAAGAACACAAAGCAAGATTAAAGATGGCTCTGTGTTCTTTCAGCTTTTATGACGAAAGTGCCTCTACAGCCCCACCAGATCTAAAAAATACAGCCGCCCCATGTCATCCCGCGCCACGATCGTCCCCCCATCTGCCGTCATCCCAACATAACTAAACAACCTGTCCCCCGTAAAGGTTGCCACCAACTCCGCAGTTTCCAAGTGCCAAACCCGCACAGTTTTATCCTCTGAAATAGAAACCGCCATCCGCCCATCCGCAGTAACAGCCACCCCACATACCACAAAGGACATCAAATCATCATATTTTTTCCCCAGGGAGTAGCGCACCTCCCCAGTTTCCAAGTCCCAAACTTTTAACGTGCCATCACCCCCACCGGAAACGGCAATTTGCCCATCAGGAGTAATTGCCACGGCATATACCCATTCATCATGTATTCTTAGCGAGTACCGCAGCTCCCCGGTGTCCAAATTCCAGACTTTGATGGTGCCATCACCGGATCCGGCAACAGTGGTCTGCCCATCAGGAGTAACTGCTACCGCCGATACGCGAAAATCTGATGATTCTAAGAGGTATCGCCGCTCCCAAGTTTCCAAGTCCCAGACTTGCAGAGTTTTATCCTCGGAAAGAGCAAGAGCGATCGGCCTGTAGGCGGTTCCTGCCACAGCAAATACAGAGTTATCCCCTAATTCTAGGGTCCGTTGTCGCTCCCCAGTTTCCCAATCCCAGACTTTGATAGTTTTATGCCTCTCACCGGAAATGGTAATCAGCCCGTCGGGGATAGCTACCAAAGCAGATACAGAGTTATCCTCTCCTTCTAGGGTGCGCCGCAACTCCCCAGTTTTCAAGTCCCAGATTTTCACGGTTTTATCCCACCAACCGGAAACCGCCATCCGCCGATCGGCAGTAACTACCACGGCAGACACTAAGTCACTATGTCCTGTAATGGGGAAAGAGTGTGAGAGTCCCCAGGTGTGGCAGCATTCCCCAGTTTTCAAATCCCAGACATTCACAGTTTTATCCCAAGAACCGGAAACTGCCATCCCCCCATCAGCGGTAACTGCCAAAGCATATACTGAATCATCATGTCCATTCAAAGTGCGGCGCACCTCCCCAATTTCTAAATCCCAAATTTTGAGGGTTCTATCCCGCGAACCAGAAACGGCAATGCACCCATCGGGGGTAACTGCCACTGTCCGCACCGAGTCATCATGTCCCTCCAGGGAGTACCGTAGCTGACCTGTTTCTAAATCCCAGATTTTCACGGTGCCATTCCTTGAACCAGAAACGGCGATGCGCCCATCAGCGGTAACAGCGACACCATATATGGGAAACAAATATTCGGCTTCCAGGGAGTAGCGCTGCTCCCCGGTTTCCAAGTTCCACACAGTCATAGTGCCATCCCGCTCTCCAGAAACGGCGATGCGCCCGTCGGGGGTAACTGCCAGAGCTAATACCGACCTCCCTGGTTCTGGCAGAGTATAGCACTGCTCCCCGGTGTCCAAATTCCAGACTTTTACAGTGCCATATTCTTCTCCAGAAACGGCGATGCGCCCGTCGGGGGTAACTGCCACTGCTAATACTGAGCTACTTTGTGTTTCCAGGGTCTGGCGTCGCTCCCCAGTTTCCAAGTCCCAAACTTGGATGGTGCCATCACCCCCACCGGAAACGGCGATCCGCCCATCGGCGGTAACAGCTACGCTATGGATGGGAAAAAAGTATTCTCCTTCCAGGGTTTCTATGGTGTGGCGCGGTTTTCCAGTTTCCAAGTCCCAAACTTGGATGGTGCCATCACCAGTACCAGAAACCGCGATCCGCCCGTCCGGGGTAACTGCCACAGCATATACTAGGCGATCGTTCCCTTCTCCAGGAGCTTCCAGACAGGCATAACGAGGACAGAGCCAGGGGTGACGCCGCCACTGTTGCGCCTGTACCAACAGCTCCCGGATGTCTGGTAGCGGATACGATCGCAGCCGCCCTAGTAGTTGCGCTGCCAGTTGATGGTTATCACTTTTGAGGATGTGAACGGACTTGCGCAGCGCTGCTTGGATAAATCTGAGGGTATCAGCATTAATCTGGGGATAAACGTTCAAGGCGAGGGCAAGACTGTAATCTAAAATCAATTCCACCAGCCCCACCTCGAAAAGTTTTTGCTGGATAAAATCAAAATCCGTCAGCCACTCATACAATCGCTGGAACTCCCCAGCGGCGGCAAAATAGCTGGGTTGCTGCCTCAGAATCTGCTCTCTGTCTGGCGACAGTTGGCGGTCTATCCAATCACCCAAATCGCTCATATTACTGCTGCTTCGACTTGATACAGGCTTGGCCTAATTAAACTTGAGTTCAATCTCTAATTAATTATGATTTTTGCAGCGCCTGCAAGAATTTAGGCTCGATTAATTTAGATAAATCTGGGATAGTGGGGATTTGGTTGCTCGCTTTCAAAAATTCCGCCATTGACTGCATCGACTTCAACAAGTATAAATCACTTTGGGGGTTAGCCAGCATTTCCAAATTAGTTGCTAAATCTGGGAGTCGCACCCCTTGGATATCTCTATCCAATTCTTCCACAGTGACGCCGAGGCGAGCCGCACCGATTTTCAACCCTTCCGGGCGGTTGGTTTTAAAAAACTCTACCCCCTCAAGCACTCCGGCTACGAATGCCTGCACAGCTTCCGGGTTTTCTGCCGTGAATTTAGTATCGAAAACATATAAATCATTAATTGCTGTGGGCATTTGGGAAGAATCAAAAATAATTCTGCCATCCGGCTGGGCTGTATTTGCTTTCGCTAAATATGGTGCGTAGGTGACAGCAATATCAATTTGCCCCGACTGATAGGCAGCGGCGGCGGCGTCTGGTCCGGCATTTACCAGGGTAAAATCTTTAACTCCTAAACCCTCCTTGTCTAAAACTTGCAGGAGGAAAAAATGACTGACGCTGCCTTCTTCTACGGCTATCTTCTTGCCTTTGAAATCGGCAATATTTTTGATGCTTTTCCGCGCCAAGATGCCATCGCCGCCAAAGGAATTATCCTGGACTAAGACAATTTTAAAATTTTGGCCACCAGCGGCGATGGTTATGGCTTCGGAAGTGACGGGAGAGACGGCATTTAAACGACCGGAAATAAATGCCGTATTACCATCGGTGTTGGCGCCGAATACTTTTACATCTAAATTTAATCCGTGTTTAGTAAAGAAGCCTTTTTCTAGGGCGATGTAGAGGGGAGTGGCACCCACCCAGGTAAACACGCCGATCGAAGCGGTTTTGCCTGTAGGTTGTGCGGGTTGACAGGCGTGCAGGGTGAGACTTCCGGCTACACCGGTGATAAACCAGAGGGTTTGGCGGCGGGTCCAGAGTTGAGACATGATATGTAGCTAATTGATTAGAGATGGTGTATTGTAGCACATTTAGCGGAGACTTCCTTAAGAAACCGGGTTGCTGCGGAGAATCCCCGTTGAGGTACGATATCCTGCATAGAAACCCGGTTTCTAACCGAGGCACCTCTATAGAAACTGGGTTTCTCCTTCAAATAACAAAGGACAAATGACTAAGGACAAATCCTATTTTTTCAATTCGGCAAAATGCTCTAAGAGCAGGCGATGGATGAAGATATAGCCGCCGCCGACTTTTTGTAAAAAGATGAGTTCTGTGGCGCGATCGAGGAATTTGGCGTAGTTCCAGGGGATGCAGCCACTGCCATATCAAATAAATGCTGGCAACGCTTTACCCAGCATGAGCTTTGATTTCGCCAGCGTCGAGCCTAAATCCTGATCTTCAGTCGGGTAGCATCGATGTTGTGGTAGTGACGTAACAGATATAGGGTTGAGTTCAATAATTTTTCGCCCCTAAGAAACGCCCGTAAACTGACATATCTGTGACTATGATATATTCAATTGGGATGATGTGCGATCGCGCAACACAAGCCGCCGCCATGAATTGGGCTAAAGCCCAACTAAGAACCTAACCCAGTTACAGTACAATAGACATATGAAAAATTTTTACCAGTCAATTTACAGCCGTGCAGCAGCTCCAAACCAGCTTCCCTGGCATCGAGAAACTATTCCCCCGCATCTGGCGGCGGCTGTGGCACAGCAAACACCCGGAAGAGTCCTTGATATCGGCTGCGGTACGGGAGTGTATGCCACATACTTAGCCGAGCTAGGCTGGAATGTCACAGCTTTAGACTTTGTACCTACTGCTTTGAATATGGCACAAGAACGCGCCAATGAAAAAGGAGTTATCATCAATTTTGTAGAAGGCGATATTTTAGAATGGCCGGGTGATGGCAAATTTGAGCTAATTTTAGACTTAGGATGCTTCCACGGCTTCGTTAATAATCAGCGTCAGGTTTATAAACAACGATTACTAAATTGGCTTGCCCCCCAAGGCAAATTTGTGTTAACCCACTTTGTGCGGCGGTCTATTTTAGATTGGCGACCGGTGGGGCCAAGACGCCGCACTCGCACAGAGATTAATCGCTTTTTTGCCCCCGAACTGGTGGAGCGTTCATATTGGGATAATGTGATGAGTGCCACCCTCCCAGTCGGCCCCACGGTGAAAATCGGCTATTATTTATTTGATTTGGTTTAGGTTTTGATGTCATTCCCCCCCAAACTGGGCAAAAACTATGCAAGTAAAAGTTAAACAATTATTGGTGCCACCAGGTCAGCAACTCCTGATGACTGATGTAAGTTGGCAAATGTATGAGCAACTCCTAGAAGAGTTGCAAGAGCATCGTAGTTGGCGGGTTAATTACAGTCAGGGAGTATTGGAAATCATGGCGCCGTTACCAGAACATGAAGATGATAAAAGCATTATTACGAACTTAGTAGAGATTTTGCTAGAAGAGCTAGATATGGAGTTCAGAAATTTGGCTTCTACCACTTTTAAAAGCGAAACCATGAATCAAGGACTAGAAGCCGATAGCTGTTTCTATATTGAAAATGAACCGGCGGTGCGGGGGAAAAAGCGCCTAGATTTAACTATTGACCCGCCCCCAGATTTAGCGATTGAAATCGACATTACCTCGCGCACGAGATTTAACAATTATGCCGCTTTAGGCGTGGGGGAACTGTGGCGGTTTAATGGGATTATATTAGAAATTAACGTCCTCCAAGCTGGTGCGTATATCCAATGTGATGAAAGTCCTCATTTTCCGGGTTTCCCCCTAGTGAAAGTAATTCCTGAGTATCTGGAACGGAGTAAAATCGAGGGTAGAAATAAAACGATGAAGGATTTTCGGGCTTGGGTACGGGGCAGTTTGAGTGGCAATTCGTGATGTGCCTGGGGTTGTAGTTTTTGGCTTGAGCTGAATTCGGGAGCATCCCGCCGCTGGTAGGGGCGAAGCATTCGGGCGAGTCATGTCTGGCAAAAAAAACCAAATTGATCGCCCGAATGCTTCGCCCAAACAAGAGCATTGACTATTGATGTTTCACATATGCTTTAAATAAAGCTGGAACAGCAAACAGCGGGGCTCCGTTATCGGTTACTTTTTCTAGTAAACACCTTTGCCTCAAAGACCTTACTGATTTCAAAAAATCGCTGTCAGTCAAGGCTAAATCTGCTGGTTTGTGGGAAATATCGGCGGCGTCTTGGTTGGCTAACCACTGGGTGACAATTTGCTCGGACTGGGATAATCTTTGATAAGATGACTGGATTCTGGGTTCTAAGTCTCCCAGAAATAAAGTAGGATAGGATAAGCATCGCTCGACACTACCGTTAAATAAATCTTGGATGGTAGAGGCGATGATATTTAACCAGGAGGGGTTGCCACCATAAAGTTGGATTAGTTCCTCCCATCTATCCTCATCGGTTAACCCCTTGTTGGTCAAAATTTCTGCTGCAGATTCTCCCAAACCGCCAATTTGTAAGGTGCGACAGGGGCGGTTTTCTCCTTCTAAGGTGGCAATTTCTGTGGGTTTTTCCCAACTCAGCAGCAGGATGCAGCTCTCGTGAGGGAATCTAGCCATTTGTTGCCAGAGTTTGGCGTAATTTTCACAGTCGGGGAGATAAGTTCCTGCTGATGCGCCACTGGTAAATAGTTCCTGGTAGTCGTCGAGAATGATGAGACAGCGATCGCTGCGGAGGTAGTCAATGAGGGATGGCAGTTTGGTTTCGCTATTTTGGGAAAAAAACTGAATTAAGTTGGTTTCTAGGGATGTGAGAGGAAGGGTGCTGGTGCAGTGGCGCCAAATGATATATTCAAAGTTATCTTTGATTTGTTCTACGAGTGCCCTGGCGAGGGTGGTTTTGCCGATTCCAGGTAATCCAAAGATGGTGACGATGCGGATTTTTTCTGCCAATATCCACTGGTTGAGGGTCCTCAGTTCGGCGTTGCGGTTCAGGAGGGACTCTGGTTCGGGGGCCTCGGTTAAGTCGTGGCGTTGTTCGGGTTGGGGGCTGGTGGGGGTGTCGGTGGTGGTGGTCCGTTGGGGATAGGGGCAATGTTCTCTGCAGATGTTGATGTCACCCATGACTTGCACATAGTCATCACCCAAAACCAAATTTGTAATCTTGGAAAATTCTGCTTTTTCTAAAATCGCTCGAAAGTTAGACTGCCTCACGTCTTTTCCCAGTTTTGCCGACATCATTTGCCATAATTCCCTTGCCACTTGTTTGATGCGATCGTGGCCCCGGTTAGAGTTTTGAGCAATTTCGGGGTATTTCTTGCCCTCCCAGGTCCCTTCAAGCACAGTCCTTTGCAGGGAGTCGAGATGTTCTCCCGTTTTCTCGAATACCAGGCGATCGGCCCAGTCTAAGACTTCTTGAACGTCCATAGGTCAAAGTGGGGCTGAGTCTAGGATTACACTATATTACACCATTTTACCCTTTTGACAAGGGCATTACCCTATTTTACACCAAATTAATTTGGTAACAAATTATTATTTTACACTAAATTGACCTAATATATCGTGGTCATAATAAAAAAATCGTGGCACGATGATAGTGGTCAAGCAAATTAGGAGTCACCAGTTCACACCTAGGGGGTCTGAGACAAATGCCGCGATTCGGTTTTGTCGTTCCCGCACAGGCAGGAATCCATTTTACCATGTAGTTTACCCGGAATCGCCATTAAAGGGGAATTATGCCATGATTTTTAACTGGCCTTTTAGGGACTCCTCGGATGGGGATAAAAAAATCACCCGCGAGGATGAACGGCGAATAGTTGCTCAGTTTAAGGAATGGTTGCCGCGTATTCTGGCAGTGCCGGAAGTACAGGCAATGATAACTTTTGAGCAGGTGATTAATTATTTACAGAGCGATCACCCCCCCAACTCGGCGGCAAATGAGAGTGTAGTTATTCGTCAAAGTCATGCTAAAGGGCAACTGTTAGGATTGGTATTTTTGGATCAAAATAACCAGTTGATTTGCCGTCCTGATGGAACCCCATATGGGCGTCAGTTATTAGCTCGCCAGTTAGATGGAAAACTGCAACAAAATTTTGGCAAAAGTAATTTTATATTTCTCAAGATAGAAGAAAAAGAACTGAGCAAATACGGACTCGATCTGGATGTATTCGAGCAATTTGGCGAGTTGTTGCGCGATCTACTGAAATTAACGGAAGTTGTGCCAATGATGACCTATGAGGATGCGATCAAATATTTTGTAACAGATCGCCCCAAGGATCCAAGGATAAGGAAAGGAGCCATTCTGCGTAAACCTCATCGCCAAGGCCATCATGTCATCCAAATATTTCTTGACGAAAACAACGATCCGGTTTGCGATTCAGGTGGTCAACCTCATGGCCGCCAGTTGGTGGCTAGGGAATTGGACTACGAGTTGCAAGAGTATTTTGGCGATAAATATTTAATTATTGTAGAATAAGGAGTAAGAAGTGGATCCATTATCGATGTTACTTTGGGCTGCAGTATGGGCTGGAGTTGCAGCAGGAATTTATGTAACTGTTTATTTTGTAGATCTAACTCTTGAGATAATTGCAAGTTGGTTTAGGAGATTTGCTCATTTGATAGTTCAGAATGATCGTAGAGCCATAGGGGACAGAGACTATCTTGCATTTACAGTAAAACAAGCGATCAATACGGGAAACTATAAAATTGCTCAGGGCATTTTCAATACACGAACCGAAGAAATTTATGATGCTAGAGCTATAGAGGCAGGGTCTCTTGATTCAAAAATACAAAGCGAACACCGTTTCAAAGAAGTAGTGATTTGGTGATGTTGCTAATCTTTTGATTATGATATTAATTATTGTTGTCTAGATTAGATTTTTAGTAACTGTGTATGCAGGTGGTTACATTCCTGTGGATCTTCCTGCAATTCCTATCCTATTGGTTTGGATAATTTTTTTCTGCTATTTTTGGCAAAACATGAATCAGGATCCTTCTCTTTTTATTAATGGTATTCCCGAAATAGTACCTGAAACTGTTGCTGCACTTTGTCGCTCCAGACTTTTACGCGCAGTCAATGAGCTACTGGATGAAACCAATCTTGAAAATATCCATATTACTGTAGGCACCCAATCTGAAGTCCAGAAAAACGGTCAACAACCATCTACCGGATCCGGGAATAACATTGAAAAAAAATCTGACTACGATCTATCCCCTGAAGACCGGGCCAAAAAATACCGCCCCAGCAAGCCTTTATTTACTTTCGAGCAATTAGTTGTTACCCAAGAAGTAGAAGAAGACTTGCTTTTGGCAGTTGACTTAATTCAGTTAGAGTCCAAAGTTTTCGATGAGTGGGGATTGCGAGAAATTGAACCATTTCCCCGTACTGCACTTAACTTTCATGGTAAACCGGGAACTGGTAAGACCCTAGCCGCACACGCGATTGCCTCGAAAATTAACCGTCTTATTTTAGTGGCAAGTTACGCTCAAATTGAAAGTATGTATCACGGCGAAGGCCCGAAAAATGTTGAGGCAGTTTTTATGGCGGCAGAGCGAGAAAATGCCTTGCTATTTATTGATGAAGCTGACTCTCTTTTGTCCAAGCGACTCACTAACGTTAATCAGGGATCCGAACAAGCAATTAACTCCATGCGGAGTCAACTACTTATATGTTTGGAAAGGTTTCGCGGAGTTGTCATTTTTTCTACAAATCTCGTACAAAACTACGATCAAGCATTTGAAACAAGAGTGCGTCATGTAAACTTCCCCATGCCAGACGAAACCTGTCGCCAAAAAATATGGGCTAAGCATCTTCCCGACCAGATGCCAAAGGCAGAAAATCTGTCAATAGAGGAACTCGCTAAGGTGGATGATGTTTGCGGTCGTGATATTAAAAACGCAGTGATTGATGCGGCTATGAGGGTTGCACGCCAAGGAAAAAATATAATAGAAATAACCGATTTACTTAATTCCATCGAAAAAATAAAAAAATCTCGCATTAATGTTTCCTCACAAGCCACTTTAACTCCAGAGGAAAAAAAGCAAATCGGAGAAAAAGTCAAGGCGGCTATAGCTAAGGAGAAAGATTGTGATGAGGAATGACGAAAGAGAGATTAGTCGAAAAATTATCAAAGCATTGCAAAAACACCAACGACCAAAGTTTTTTGACACAAATAGGTTGATTTTTGCAGCGATTTCTAGTTTCTTTGTTATGACTATCTACGCTGCTTATGTTTGGGAAAAGCAGCCAAGAGTAACAATAACAGATCTAGAGGTTTATCACAATGTCATAATCTCATCAGAAACAAACATCAAAATGGTTCTTGAATTTACAACTGCCCATCTCAAAAACCGTCAATGTAAGGCTGCTGCCTATTTTTACTACAAGAATGGAAGCCAGGTAAGAAGCAACATCTATGGCTACCAAACAACGGATGGTCAACTATCAACAGGGGAGTCTTTTCGCACCCCGTATGAATATAGCGACTACAATAATTTTACCTTATACATTCCCAATAAATATTTCCAAAAAGGAGATTATACTGCAACAGTAACAACATATTGTGACAGTAAATTTCTGGGAAATATCAAAACATTTCAATTTACAATTGGTCGCTGAATTGAAGAGAGAAAGACTGTAACACAAAGCCCAACAATTGTAATTCCATCGGGCTGAAATACCCGCCCTCCGTCGAGCCGCTTCAACGATAGGACGGGCTTCAGTATGACGCGGATCGCCACTTAGCAAAGCCCCAATAAAAACGCCAGCATCCAAAAATACCAAATCCATTTTACTCATGGTAGATAGCGTCTTTCCATCCCTGGGGTATATAGCCATCTAGTTTGGGTAATGGTGCTAGTTCGACTGTGGCTCGGATTGTTAACACTTCACCGGGAGAAAACTGCACCACCAGAGTTTCTTTTTGTCTTAACAAGCTCAAAAACTCTTCCACGGAAAGATTTTTGATGTTTTCGATCGCTAATTTTTGTATAGCATCCATCTAAGTTTACTTGGCGATTGCTTCACCATAATTTTCTCTCTAAGATTATAGCATAATTATCAAATCCTGTAGCAGCAGTAACACGGATTAGGCCAGAAATGTTGAATGTCGATACAAAACTTTACATAAAAAATTACACTTATGTCTTTGATGCCTAAATTATTCAAAAAACGTCATCTCCTCAAACCAATGAACATAACTAATTTTTTGACACATACAA
>Ga0209172_10004408_pt1 | contig 19055 bp, 25 predicted proteins | sample LarsenN4metaG_FD_184113 | JGI IMG/M metagenome (GOLD analysis project Ga0209172, IMG submission 184113) | Hot spring sediment bacterial and archeal communities from British Columbia, Canada, to study Microbial Dark Matter (Phase II) - Larsen... ... | reverse complement strand
CAGGGTCTTTAATACCATGATGGAGAGCGTGCCCTGCCAGACGTCACTGGACTTCTTTGTACCCATCGATGCTCCTTCGCCGCCGCGGATCTGTCATTTTGGTTTCCCACACGATAGCACAGCACATGTGGGATTCCAAAATGAAAAGCGGCGCCCGGCGCCAGTGGCAGCTGTGGCAAGATTCCTCTAGCTAGCGCATTGTTTCCAGGGATTTCCCATGGGAGTAAAGCATGCCGAAAATGCATGAGGTGGAGTCGAGAAGCATTGAAGCGATTGGCTACGACCGGCAGACGCAAGAGCTTCATGTGCGTTTCCGGGAATCCGGCCGCACCGACGCTTACTGGGAGGTTGAGCGGGACGTTTTTGAGGAGTTCCTGGGCGCTCCATCAAAGGGGAATTACTTTAACCGGGAGATCAAGGGCGTGTATTCCTATGTTCAAATCAGAGTCCCGGCACGCCGATCAAGCGGAAGACCAAAGAGGCGGATCGGGCGCAATGACGGAGAGCGGAAGCGATGATTTCGGCTCCGGCCATGCACAATAAGCGGGATGCGAGGTAGTCACGCCTTGTCCGACCATCTTGTCATGTTGCCGCCCGTCCTCGTGGAGTTGCTGAGCGATGCGAAGCTTCCTTCACCTGTATCCAACCCGGTCAATCGCGAAGTTCGCCGGACTTTAACGTACTGCCGCCGTAACGTTAGTCCTATATACTCAACAACGATGCCCCTAAGTCCTGGCGCCAGACTTCTGCCAAAAGCGAAACACGAACGCCTCCTGGAGTTCTCATGAAACGCGCAATATTTGCCACATTGATTTTGAGTGCTGTCCTGATGACCACGGCAGCGATCGGCCGGCAGGGTCCGCAGATTGGCGTACCGGCGCCGCCTCTTGGCCCAGGCCCATTCGTTTTCGACACGGCCGAGCAGCATAAGCTGCGAGCCGTTGTTGTCGCGCGAGGACTCTCACATCCGTGGAGCATGGCTTTTCTCCCCGATGGCGGCATTCTCGTCACGGAGCGCGCCGGGCGGTTGCGGATTATTCGAAACGGAATGCTCGATCCTCAACCTGTCTCCGGCGTTCCTGAGGTCAGCAAGGCAAGGCTGGCGGGATTGATGGACATCGCCCTCCATCCTCAATTCGCGACAAGCCGCCTCGTTTATCTCACATACTCGAAGCCCGATCCGGTAACGTTTCGGACCGCTCTTGCGCGCGGGCGCCTGGAAGGGAACAGTCTTGTCGACGTCCGTGAATTGTTCCAGTCCGAAGCGCACTGGGATAACGCCGCATCCGCTTCTCGAGTCGTATTCCAACGTGATGGCACGCTGTTGATGACCATTGGAGGCGCGACTGTTGCGGGAATGAGTGATAAGCACGCACAGGATCCGAACGTGTACAGCGGAAAAATTATCCGGCTTCGTGAGGACGGGTCGCCGCCGCCCGACAATCCGTTCGTCGGCCGCGCCGGCTACAAGCCGGAAATCTTTTCGCTTGGCCATCGCAATCAGCTCGGATTGTTCGTTCATCCGGAAACCGGACAAATCCTGCAGAACGAGAATGGTCCGAACGGCGGCGATGAGATCAACGTCATCAAGCCCGGAGGAAACTATGGTTGGCCGACGGTGACTTACGGCCGCACCTACCAGGGGCCGCGTGTTTCCGACAGGACTCAGATGCAAGGCATGGAAGAGCCTCTCCTGGTGTGGATTCCGTCGATAGCGGCGTCCGGCCTTACCGTCTACACCGGTTCACAGTTTCCAAACTGGAAGGGCAATATCTTCGTCGGCGCGCTTCGTATGGGCGAAATACCGGGAACCGGCCACCTCCAGCGCATTGTCTTGAACGAACGCGGTGAAGAACTGCGTCGCGAGATGCTGCTCACGGAGCTGAAACAACGCATTCGCGATGTTCGCCAGGGCCCAGATGGCTTTCTCTACGTGCTTACCGAGGAAGACAATGCCGCGTTGATCCGGCTCGAACCTGCGCGTGACTAAATTGACTTCTGAGCAACCGGCCTGTACTCCCGAGCAGTTCGTCCGGAAGTGGATCCATATGTGGGCGGCTGCTGGCCTGCAAGACGGCGCAAATCACTCTCAGCGTAGTATTGCACTTCTGTCAGGAGGGAGTTACCTTAGGTTCATGAAAGGTACTACCATCAAGGTCTCCGAGGAGACGCGGCGACTGCTCCGCGAGGAGGCTCGCTCAACGGGCCGCAGCGTCGCTGCATTGATCCGCGAGCGCATTGAAACCCCGCCGGACCATGCGCTGGAATCCTTCTATGCTCTCACGTCGGATCTGGCCGGCAGCCTTGCAGGTAAGAAAAGAGCGGCGACGAACGACCGGAAACGGTTCCGACGGAAGTGATCATTCTGTGGTTGGCGTTAGCTGCCGGAGGATGGCCATCGGACCTCGTTTGGGCACACTTTTGGGCACACTCCTGCCGATTCCAATGTGTGCCTCGTGAGCACGCGCGTCAGCAGACCCGCGTTCCCAGGATAAGAGCCTATTCGCTCCGTAACGCGATAGTTGGATCGATCCGTGTGGCGCGCGTTGCCGGCACGTAGCAGGCCGCTAGCGCGACGAGCATGAGCACGGAACCGACTCCGCCAAAGGTAATGGGATCGTGCGCCGGAATGTCGAACATGAGGTTCGCAAGGACACCGGTCAGCGCAGCGGCTCCAGCCAATCCGAGCGCGATGCCGCCGCCAGCTGGTGTCATTCCGCCGCGTAAGGCAAGCCGCAATACCTCGCCGCGTTCGGCGCCCAGAGCCATGCGCACTCCGATTTCCTGGGTCCGTTGTCCGACCGAGTACGCGAGGACACCGTAGACGCCGATCGCCGCCAGCAGTAACGCAGTGAACGCGAAGGCAGCGGCCAGCATCGTCGTCAGTCGCGGCTGTGCAACCGTTTCATCGAGCCAGTCGCGCAAGCTACGCGCCTGATAGATCGGCTGCGCCGGATCAATCTGTCGCACCGCCTCGCGGATCGCGGGCACAATGAGAGACGGCTCGCCACTGACGCGTACGAGTAGCGTCATCGCCCGCTGCGGAAGCGTAAGCGAAATAAACGGGGTGGAGCAAGTGTCGGCGGGGCCTTCGGGTGGTTTTGCGCTTCCGGGGACGTCGCATAACAGATTTTGCGTCTCAGCGCGCCTCCGTGTTTGCTCTATTTCTAGGGTGCGCGGCTCTGGTACTGGCGGAAGTCGACTACTTCCTTCGCGACGAGCGACAGGCAATGAACGCGTTTATACGAGATCTGGTAAGAGGCGCGTTCACGTATGCACCCGGGCTTGATCAGTTATCGCGCGCCATGGAAATCGACGCGCGCTACCGCGATCTCCGGTTGGGTCTTGTGGACGCCTCGATCATCGTTCTCGCCGAAGATCTCGGACTCCGCCGAATCGCCACACGCGATCTCCGACATTTCACGGCGGCCCGGCTGCGCGACGGAACTTCGTTCGATCTGGTTGTTTTTCCCACGGAACCGGACCGTTCTTGATGCAGCTCGGCGCGGCCTCTGACCCGCTCACAGGCAATTAAGTCTCAAAAAACAAAATGTTCCCCTGGCCGTCCCCACGACCAGCCGTAAGGTTCCGCTTGGCGTGCTTATCAGATCCAGACTCTCCAACGGTAGTCTCCAGGCATAGCGACTGACTACCTTGCCACTGGGTGCATCCCATATTCGCAGTACGCAGTCCCACCCCCGGGAGGCCAACCAACGCCCGTCGGCGGAAAGCGCCAGCGCGTGAACGCAGGCGCAGCATGATTTGCTATGGCCGCATCCACCACCGGACTTCCGTAGGCAAGCATCTGATCGTCGGCGGTTTGGAAGACGAAGCCTTTTCATCTTCCGCAAGACGCTGACGGACGTTGACCCTCAGAAATACCTTGACCGTCTAGGCTAAACACCCCTACACTACGCTTACCTAGAAAATCTAAGGAATTACTATGGCAATGAAGAAAGTCGATCTGCTGCAGGGAACGCTGGACCTTCTGGTCCTCAAAGCGCTCAGCGCAGGACCAATGCACGGCTACCGGATCGCATCGAAGATCCAGAGTCTTTCGGACGAGGTGCTTCGGATTGAAGAAGGCTCGCTGTATCCCGCGCTCTACCGCATGGAGCAAAAAGGGCTCATCGAATCAGAATGGGGCGTCTCCGACCAGAATCGTCAGGCGAAGTTTTACAAGCTTACCCGGAAAGGCCGCCGAGAAATGCAGCAGGAAGCTGAAAGCTGGGACCGTTTATCCACGGCTGTTGCGCGAGTACTGAAGGCCATTGAACAAGGAGCCTGAGCATGGAATCCCTGAAGCTTGCCTATCTCCGCATCAAAGCACTGTTCACCCGAGAAGCCATCGAACGCGACATGGATAAGGAAATGTCGCTGCACATGGAGTACATCGCCGAAGAGTATCAGCAGAAGGGAATGAGCGCGGAGGAGGCCCGTCGCGCTGCCCAGCGTCGTTTCGGGAACCTGACGCGTCTGAAGGAAGCTGGTGGTGAGATTCGCGGCGGAGGCCTTCTGGAAGCGATTCTTCGCGACATAAAACAAGCGCTCCGCGGAATCCGCCGTACGCCGGGCTTTGTTGTGACAGCAGTCGTCATGTTCGCGCTCGGCATCGGCGCGAATACCGCGATTTTCTCCATCGTCGACCGCGTGCTACTCCGGCCCTTGCCTTACTCTAACGGCGAACAGCTCGTCATCATCCGAGAGTATCGCGTCGAGCCGCAAGCTCGCATGTCGGTGTCTCCCGCCAACTTCATCGACTGGCAGAAGCTCAGCAACAGTTTCGAATCCATTTCGGTGTGGCAGTCTTTTCGAGTGGCCTTGACGGATGCCGGCGAGCCCGAACTGCTTCGGGCGATGCTCGTCAGTCACGAATTCCTTGGAATGCTTCGCATCGCACCAATTCTCGGGCGGCCGCTTCTACCGGAAGACGAAGCTAAAGGAGCGCCGGCCCGCGTTCTGCTGAGCCACGAACTATGGCAGCGGAAGTTCAGCGGCGATCCGCAGATTGTCGGCAAAACAGTCCAGATCAACGCAAACGCCACCGAAGTGGTTGGCGTCATGCCGCGCGGATTTCGATTCATGAATGAGAACGCGGATGTCTTTGCTCCGATCCGTATCGATCGTTCGGCGGACTATCGAGCCACCAGCGGGCGCTACCTGAGCGCAATCGGGCGGCTGAAGCCCGACGTGACACTCCAGGCGGCGCAAACGGAAATGGCGGCAATCGCGGACAACCTCGGCCACATTCATGAGTTCAACGCCAACAGCACATTTCGACTGACCTCGTTGAGAGACGAACTCACCGGTAACGTTCGAACTTCTCTGCTGGTTCTGTTCGCCGCCGTTGGCGTTCTTCTGATGATCGCATGCCTGAACGTGACGAACCTGCTGCTTGCGCGATCGACGGCGCGCCGCCAGGAGTTCGCCATACGCGTCTCGCTCGGAGCCGGAAGATGGGCGCTGATCCGGCAACTGCTTGCCGAAAGCCTGCTCATTGCGTGTGCGGGTGGACTAGCCGGAGTGTTTGTCGCGAAACTCGGAATCACTTTCCTGGTTTCGCTCGCTCCGGAAAGCCTTTTGTTGGGAACCAATGTCACGATTGACAATGGAATGCTGGCTTACACGTTTGGACTTTCTTTCCTTTGCGGTATCGGTGTGGGAGTCATTCCTGTCAGCAGCGCCGCCCGCCGGTTGATGACTCACCTTCGCGATGGAAACCGCACTGCCACCCGTTCCATGCGCTTGCGGCAAGTTCTCGTGATCGGACAGGTCGCCATGACCGTGATTCTGCTTTGTGGCGCGGGACTCCTCGCTCGGAGTCTGGCTGCACTGAACACTGTCGATACCGGAGTTCGAACGACGGACGTCCTCTCGATGCGGCTCACACTACCCGGACAGCGTTATACGCCGCCGGTGCGCGCGGCCTTTTATCGAGAGGCCATGCAACGAATTGAAGCACTACCCGGCGTTCAGTCCACCGGCGCGGGTGTCGCTATTCCCGTCAGCGGCACGCAGGTTGCCGGAACGGGTTTTCACGTGCTGGGAGAGCCCGAACTTCCGATGATGGGAGCTCCGTCCACGCTCGTCCGCGTTGTTACTGCCGGATACTTCAAGACCCTCGGCATCCCGATTATCGCCGGTCGGGAATTCAGTGAGGCGGACCAGACCGCAGAGGCTCCTCTCGTCTTTGTGGTGAACGAATCGTTCGCCAGGCAGTACTTGTCCAAAGGCGATCCCTTGAAAGCGTCCATTTCCGTGGATATGCGAAGTGAAAATCCGCATAGTCCCGTAATCGGCGTCGTCGGCGATGTCAAGGAAGGTTCGCTTCGAAGAGGCGCGGAACCTACTGTCTTTTACACATACCGGCACTTGCCCGGCAATTTCGCAGGCGCCGGAATGGTGTTTTTCCTTCGGAGCGAGCGAAGCGCGGGACTCGCTCAGCAAGTCACGCAGATCCTTCGCCAGATGGAAAAGAACGCGTTGATCACAGAAGTCCAATGGCTGGATGAAGCCTTCAGCGCAACTCTCGCCCGCGAACGACTGAACGCGGTCGTTTCGGCGGCGTTTGGTCTGGCGGCACTGTTGCTGGCATCGCTCGGTGTCTATGGATTGCTTGCATTTGTCGTTACAGAACGGACGCGCGAAATTGGCGTCCGCATGGCTCTGGGGGCGCGGCAATCGACGGTGCTGCGCATGGTGTTGCGTCATGGTCTGTGCATGGTGGCCGGCGGCGCGGCCATCGGCCTTGTCGCGGCTTTCGGTCTAGCGCGCTTCATCGAATCACTTTTGTTCGGCGTCACGGCGTACGACCCGATGACTTTCATAGGAATCACTGCCCTGCTGTTCGTGGCGACGCTTATCGCCACACTGATTCCCGGACGTCAGGCAGCGCGGGTGGATCCGCTCATCGCATTACGGCAGGAGTAGCGCGGGATTTCGGGGACGGACGCCGAACTCTTGTACTCCGGAGTCAGCAGAATCGTTCGCAGCGATGTTTACACCACCGTCAGTGTGCGCTGCAGCCACTTTCGATTAGCCGCTGTCGGTTACTGCTGGCGTAGCCGACTTGGGAGTAGCGTTCACATCCAGCGGGACGCGCGGATCCCAGAGGCCGCACCGATAGACACCGAGCACGCCGCGGCGACAACGCTAGCTGTACTACAATCGCCAACGACCGCAGCCTGGTCATTCCATCAGGCTGTGACGCCCTTGTCCATGACGATGCGCGTCTGCCGGTGGCCATCGATCTCTAGCGTGTCCACATTTACTTAGCTTGCGTTGTTTCGATCGATCGTGAAGGAAGCACGAACGATAGGAAGGACAAGCGCCCTTCCAGTCGGGACAGACGAATCCTATGTGGCCGTCTACCGAGAATCCGCTATGACTTCAGCGACAGCGGGTCGCAGGGGCGGGGCCCGTTTGGGCAGACCCAGGCACTCGAGAAATTTTCCGGGTTGCATCTGGTGGATGGATCGCCGCGAGGATCCGAAGCCTGCCGCTGCAGTGCTCACAAGCCAGAACATCGAGCTTGAAGACTTTCGCCATCAATACAGCCCAACCGTAATTGCGCGAGTCCGGCTTGCCGGGCTCGTTTGGTTTCACAGTTGCACTAGGCCGCCGCGCGAGAAGTTCCGTCCGGGAAACCTTTTGCCTTGCCGGTACGATGACGGCGCGCCACTTCGCGGATGGACCCAGACTCCGTGCGTCCATGTACCCGGCCCGCGAGACTTCTATCCGGTACTGCCCGCGGGAAAGGTTCTCAAACTGGCGCCCGTTTCCATGTACAGGAGTTCAGACGCGTCTCGGATGATCTGGACGAGGGTACCCGACACCGGCTGCGTGGTTCCAATCTGTACGACCGTTCCTTCGACCGAAGCAGCCTGCAAAGGCGGCAGGAACATCGCAGCAACGACAATGGCGAAGATGCTCATACGCTCCGGAGACGGTCGCGTCCGAGCCGCGTCCGAGCGCTTCTTTTTTGATTAGGACGGTGGCAAACTACGCTCGCGGGGGGCCTGAGCGAAGCCCCTCGCGCCGCCTTGGATTGATCCTGGAATGCGCTTGGAGGCGGCAAGTGAAAGCAGTGATGGAAAAATGGCTCAAGGACAACATGCCGCCCGCAGCCTTGCCCGGGCGCCTGACTTCAGCGTCATCGTCGTCGCGACGCTCGCGCTCGCCATCGGCGCGAACACGGCGATCTTCAGCGTCGTTAACGTCGTGCTCCTGAGGCCGTTGCCGTTCCCGAACGCCGACCGGCTCGTCCATATCGAAGCGTAAGCGAAATAAACGGGGTGGAGCAAGTATCGGCGGGGCCTTCGGGTGGTTTTGCGCTTCCGGGGACGTCCCATAACAGATTTTGCGTCTCAGCGCGCCTCCGTGTTTGCTCTATTTCCAGGGTGCGCGGCGCGTTATACGAGCGGCGGCGAGTTCACGCCGATTGATCAGCAGGACGCCTCTCTTTGGTCCCGGCCTATGACGCCGAGGCGGAAAGCCATCTGCGGTCGGCCGCGGCGTTCAAACGCCTCGGGCGCTATCCGTTGGAAGCGGCCATTCAGTCCATTCACGCGAACCGCGCCGTCAGCGGAATGATCGATTGGCGGGAGATACTCTTGCTCTATGAAGGTCTGGCTCGAATCGCGCCGGGAATCGGTTCGCTGGTCGGGCGAGCCGTAGCAATTGCGCAGGCGGTCAACCCTGCCGCCGGCCTTGCGGCGCTTGAAGAGATTCCCGCCAGTCGTGTGGCCAATTACCAGCCCTATTGGGCCGCGCGCGGGCATTTGCTGCAATTGCTGAACCGAAAAGACGAAGCGCGCCAGGCGTTTACTCGCGCCGCGAGTCTGACGGATGACCCCGCGATGCGTGAATATCTTTTCAAGCGTTCTGCGGATTGTTGAAGAGATTGTCTGATTAAGGGGATAGCTTACGTGGCCGCCCTATCCGATTTGATCAACCCGCCGGGCCGAGTAATGCGACGTAGCTCTGACGTCACGGCCATCGGGTTGCGAACGTGCTCTATAACGTGACGGCCGACCGCTTCGTCAAACTGGTTGTCGGCGAACGAATGAGGCATGCCGTCTAGCTCGGCCTTATCCGCCACGCTGTTATGCGGCGTGGCGGAGAAGGCCGAGCTTTGTCAGTAGTTTGGATTTTGGAGAGCGTCATAACGCCCGACCGGCAATCCTCTCCTGCAATGATTCTAATGTGATTTCCAGAAGTGGATGCGACTGTACAAAAGTCGCTGCGACTGAGTAGAAGAGAATGGGGTCTACCGTAATGAGCGATGACCTTCCCATTTGCACATAAACCTGCTATCAGTCGCCTTATGCGTTATCGTGAATTTCAATCCGCCTCGCCTCTGTCAAAACACGTGGAGTGTATTTGGCTGCTTGAGAGCGGCGATCAACGAGAATACGCGACGCCAGAGAGGATTCTGCCTGACGGCTGTTTCGAGCTCATTCTGAATTTCGGCGCCCCTTTCCGCGAGCACAAAGAAGTGGGCCGCTCGGAATTACAGCCTTCGCGCTTAGTCGTCGGTCAAATGACACAATCCGTGCTGGTTTCCCCAACCGGCCCCGTACAACTGCTTGGAATTCGATTCGCCCCGGGCGGCTCGCTGCCGTTCTTCCCAGTCCCGCCAGGCGAGTTGACCAATCGCATCGCGCCGCTCAATGACATCGCGCGCGCACTGGATCGGGAGCTTTCCGGACGGGCATATGAAGTTCGCGAATTGGCCGAGAAGATCGGCGTTGTCGAAACTCTGCTGATCAGGCGCATGAACGCAAAAGAAGATCGGGGCGCGTCACTGCGGAAAGCGATTTCGGAGATTGTCAGTAGTGGAGGACAGACCTCTGTAGACCGGCTTGCCAAAGATTTAGGCGTCAGTTGCCGGCAATTGGAGCGGCGTTTTGTTGGTGAAGTGGGGATCGGCCCGAAGCTGCTTTGCCGGATTCTGCGCTTCCAGCAGGTCTTTCGCGCGGTGGAACAAGCTGACAAAAACTGGGCAAGGATCGCGGCTGATTGCGGTTATCACGATCAAGCGCATTTGATCCGCGATTTCCGGCAGTTCGCCGGTCAAACCCCTTCTGTTCTATTCGAGCATCTCACCCCCCTCGCGGAATTTTTTACACGCAAACGCCGCACGTCGGATTTTTACAATACCTCCAGCTAACTCCGCGTTATGCTGGCCTCCGGCGCCTGTGATGGACACTCTCCTGCAACTCATTTGCGCAGATAGAAGCGAGCGCAGCGGCCGCTTAAGGAAGGCGAAGAAATATGCGACGTAAAACATTGGGGACATTCCTGCTCGGAACCGCGCTGATGATATTCGGACTAGCGCCGGCTATCTCGCCGACAAGCCGGGCGACTCAATCTGAAAAGCAGACCTTCAAGATCGAAGACCTGGCATGGCTCAGCGGCGATTGGGAGACAGCGCCGGGCCGCGCGCAGATTGACGAACACTGGACGAAGGTCGCGGGCGGTTCGATGATCGGAATGAGCCGGACGGTGGCCGGAGGCAAGACCGTCTTCTTCGAATACCTGCGAATCGAAGCGCGCGGCGCCGGCATCTATTACGTAGCTCATCCTAAAGCCAGGACTCCGGGCACGGACTTCAAACTGACGCGACTGACGGCGCAGGAAGCCGTCTTCGAGAACCCGGCTCACGACTTTCCGAAACGGATCATTTATCGCAAAAACGGAGATGGCGCGCTGACCGCGCGCGTCGAAGGCGACGGGACTGAAAAAGAAAAGCCACAGGATTTCCACTATCGCCCTATCCCGAGGGCCAATTGACTATCAAAATCTTTACCGTGGCTGTTGAGAGACGATCATGAATCAGACGCCGAATTCATCAGGCGCGACAACGAGCCATGGAAATAAAAATTGACGATCTACAGCATCCTGCGATTCATGCTCTATTGAATGAGCATCTACAGAATATGTATGAGCTTTCACCACCCGAAAGTGTTCATGCGCTCAACCTGGAGAAACTGCGCGTACCTGACATAACTTTCTGGACTGCTTGGAGAACGAGTTATTACTTGGTTGCGGGGCGCTCAAAGATCTTGACCGGAAACACGGCGAGGTAAAATCAATACGCACTCCCCTTGCTCATCGTCGAAGGGGAGCCGGGCGCGCAATCCTTGCGCATATTATCGAAGTGGCGAAGAGGCGAGGCTATGAACGTCTTAGCCTTGAAACCGGGTGCGGACACTGCGGGAGCAGATGCAGGCAGCCTTGGTCAGCGAGCGGCTGCTCGTCAGCCTCTCGCTCGCGTTTGGCGTGCTCGCGCTGGTGCTGGCGGCCATCGGCGTGTACGGCGTGCTCGCGTACGACGTGACCCAGCGAACGCGCGAGATCGGGATTCGTATGGCTCTCGGCGCGCAGCGAAGAACGGTCCTTCGTGGCGTGCTGGGGCAGGCTATCGTTGAAAAAGTGACGGTTCCCTGGCGCCGCCATCGCAGATGAGGCCAGAAGCGAACGTTCGGCGAACTACTGCACAATGAACAGCACAATCGGATCGGCGCCGAGCAGATCGTTCAAATCGTTAGGAAAATCGTCACGGTGAGGCGCCCGAGAGGCTGAAGGCGGCGGTTTGCCAAGGCTACCGGAAACGCAGAAACAGGCCGGAAATCGAAAGGTTTTCGGCCGGTTTTTGCGTACGAGCTTGGCTGGCGTTTGTTGCCGGATGATGACTATCTGACCGCGTTCGGGCACTGACGGGCACACTCGGGCCGATTGCATTGTGTGCCTTCAGGGCGCACGCCGTGCTCATCCCGCGCCGACAACGAGGAGGAGTCACCCGGGTGGAAAGATCGATGACGAAGCTTCATGCCGATGAGAAGAAGCTGCTCGAGTCCGTCGTCGAGCGGGGCGAATGGAAGTCCGCCCGCCTCGGGGCACGCGAGCGGGACCGCTATGCTCGATACGCGAAGGCGACGTTCCACAAGAACCGGCAGGTGAAGGCGTCCAGACGCCCTCGGAAGTGTGACGCTCTACCGCTCTTTCGGCGCCGGTTTGCCAACTGCCTGGCGTATCGCGCGGATCGACAAGAACATGGGTGTCGGCGCAGGGCGTGCGTCTGATCCGCCCTCGACCGCCTCGACCGCGACAAATCCATACTTCGTGTAAAAAGCCTCCGCGTCTGGTTTGGCATCGACAACCACGCCCACGCATCCGTAGTCATCCGCCATTTGCAGAGCAAGTCGAAGAACGAACCGAAGAAGTTGCAGTCCGAGTCCTCGTCCCTGCGCGGATTGATCGACGGCGAGCCGAGCAAGCCGGAGCACGGGTAGCGGGTAGCGGGGAAGCTTGCGGCGGACCGTGACCGGCAGGTCGTCAATCTCGACGTGCGCCGCTGCCACGGTCGCAAACTCGAGAACGGTTCGGTCTTCGACCGCGACGTACGTGACGCCCAGATGATGGCGGAACTGGTTCTGCCCGGCGAACTGGTGGAAGAAGCGGTCGAGATCGAGGTCGCCCGAACGAAACGATGTCCGGTCGTCGTCCTCGCGCAGCGCCCTGATCTCAATCACGCATGAGGTGACGGAGCGCGCGGGACGGCCTGCCCCTCTCGACCTGCTTCAGGATGACCTGCCCAGACGTCCGGGTCACGACGAGCTTTGGATGCACGATGACGTCGGCCGGCAGCTCCTGCAGGGCGCGCAAGTGGTGACGGAGGGCCTGCTCGACCAAGTGACCCTTCTTCACACCGGTTGCGCGGACGTGCTGGTCGAGCAGCTCACTCGTTGTGCGGGATACAACCGCGGAGATTTGCGCTTCTCGCTCCATAGATCTCGTCCACTGGCAATCCAGAAATATTCTACATTTTTGTAGAACGGGGCTCAAGGGCGCCGTTCCGCTTCGCCCGCCAGTCAAGCGCAAGACTGGGGAGGGCCACTCGTCGCCGCCTTCTGACTATACTGTCGACTTCGACGATCGGCCGGAGTGGATTACTTAGCACTCGTGCCAGAAGTACAGCGGACGCATCGGAAGCGCTCAATGAGCCGCGCGGACACTTTGAAATCACCCTCTACACTCTAGAAGATCCCAGCGCTTGCCAACTGTATCCGCCAAATGGGACCGCCCATGTAGAGCGGGCCCTCGTATTTTACGAAAGCCGGGGCTTCACCCTCGAGACCCCAGATGTCGCTATCTGGGGGTTGTTTCCCAAACAGAGCCGCCAGCAAGCCAGTGACACCTCCGATTTCTACCTTCACAACGTAGTGCATGGCTTTATGTTGGAAGTTGCCGATCGAGAACGGTTCGTTGCCTTGCGGAATGATCGCAAGCTTGACGAGTCGAGGCTTTGGCGTGGCGGCCAATATTGACACCGTTGTTCGCGGCACATTCGGTTGGATATGCTTTATCAGCGTGAAAATCATGCCATTGGCGATGTCTGGCGGCAGTTCGAGCCGCTCGTTCAAAACCTTGGTTTTGCCATCCTCTGTGTAGCAGATCGTGACTTGGCCCGTGGAAGCATTGATCGATGTCTCTATTGGAAACTTGAACGATGGGCCTTTCTGGACGACATGGTCACTTAAGAGTCGGAAGCGGCCGCGCTGAGAGAATACGGTTGTTTGCTCATAAATCGAACCATCCTTGAAGCGAAATGTCAGATGCTGCTTCACCCGGTCACCTTGCGCGACCTGTATCATCTGACCGTCGGCGATGGTTTTGCCCCCAAGGGTCTGCAGCATTAGAAAGCCATGCGCCAGGCCTTCGGTGTGGCGGACAACTACTTGATCTGCTCGCAGGGTGTTTGGCAGAAACAGGGCGGCGCACGCCAGCAGCGTGGCGAGCAGCCCGGACAGAATACCTGTTCCTATACGCATAAAAACTCCCGGACCTTTATTCGGTCAGCTATAAAAAAATAGACGGGACGTAAAGGAAGGAGTTAAGTGGCTTAAGTGGCCGGCAAGCCGCCCCTTGGCGGCCGCGCTCAGAAACGGTACAGATCCGGGAGCCGCATGTTTACTTTTGGGGTTAAAGCGTGAGGTGGACCCTAAATCAGTGGATGACTTCGTTCGGAATGGGTGGATGACTTCGCCCGGAATGAGTGGATGACTTGCCCCGGAATACGCAGTAGTTGGGCGCCAGCGATAGGATCATCATCACCACGTGCTCGGATACGCTGATGCTGTTGCAGTAGGTGACTTCGGCAAACCGTGATCCCGCGCTCGATGGCGGCCTGAAGATCGACGTGATCCGATCCGATGCCTTCTGCTTGGTTTGGTTCTGTTGTTGGGTCCCAACAGAGACCCGAGCACGCCGAAAGGATTGTCGGAGGTTGGCACGATCCCTTTCAGCCGCATCAACGCACGTTGTTGCAAATCAGGTTCGAACTTCGGATGCTCGAACGTACCGGTGATGATTCCGGGAACCACAAGTTCACCGCGACTATTGGTTAGCACTGGCAGCGTCTCGACCCAAGAAGCGCCTTCCGCCTCCTGACTGGCCGCTTTCGATAGGATGGCCGTGACTCGAAGATTGAGGGCATGGCTGCTGAGGTTCGCTGTGCCGGCGGCGACAACGGTACCCCCCTCCAGCACTGCCCGCAGGTCGTTTGTCTGGGCGATGCCGTTCCTCACCAGGAAGTGTCCGGTCAAGTGTTCGATATCCACACCGCCTTGGTCGTGACTCGATTTCTGGAACCTGCCAATGGACTCCAGTTCGTGTTCAACGCCTAGCCCGGCAATGCGCACGTTGCGGAAGTCCACATTCGCGTTGCCATTCAGCAGCTTTATGATCTCTGAAGAACGCATCGACCGCAGCGGACCCGAAGCGTGAAGATCCAAATTGAGCGTCCCCGAACCGGTGATCGGCGCCAGCCCTTTTGCGCCATAGGCCTTGGCTGTCGCGACAATTTCCGGCAAATAGACATTGGCTGATCGCAGGGCGAAATCGATTGTTGGAGACTTCGAAGTGTATTGCGCCACGCCGAAGCGCGCGGCCGCTGTCATGTTTCCGGATCTTAGCTCGAAAGTATTCGAGCGAATCTCTGTCGGCGTAATTGCGAGATCCACCGACGCGATCTGCACCGCTTGGGGAATTTCTTTTCCCGCGACCCGCAAATCCCGGCCCGAGACTGTACCGCTCAGCCTTGGGTTGTTGGCAGGTCCTCGAATCTGAATATCACCGCTCATCTGTCCAACCACAGTTGTGTCCGACGCGAATACTACCCCGAAAGCCGAAGCGAGGCGCGTCACTTCCGTGACAGAAGCTCCCTCGGAACGTACGTTCAGGTCCAACTCTGCCGGGGTGGGCTGAAGATTCAGGGAACCGCTGACAGAAACAGGCGTAGCTCCGAGCTGAATGGTCGCTGAGGCAATCTTGATAACATCCGCCACAGGGTCCGCATCCAAATTGTATTGTGCCGTGACCGGATAGCCGACCTCGAGACCGTTGATGCGCACGTTCTCCAGTTTGACGCTGCCAATTGCCGCTAGTTTGCCGCTCACAGTTTTGATCTCGGTCTTCCCTGATACAATGCCATCTGTCTTTGCGAGAACAGGCGTGTCAAAGAAGTTGCTTAGACCACCGATCGCAACTCTTCCTAAGCTAAGCGTCCCATTGAACGGCGTGCGATCGGCGCCGCCTTCCGACAGTGGGCCAACTTTACCCTGCAGACTAATTTCCTGGCCCCCCCGGCTTGAGACGTGGGCTATCGCGTCGATGGAGAAAGCCTTCCCAGGCGCGTAATCTCGCAGCGCTATATCGATATGATCATAGACTTTGCGGTTCTGTCTCTTTTGCAGATTCGTGACGGCAACCTGGCCGTCGTGGACGGTCAGGTTCTCCTGCATGAGGACGCGAGTTGCGCTACTGGACGAAGTCTGGGAACTGCCGGGCCCCAGCGTCGAAAGATTCCATACGCCTTGCCCGTTCTTTACGAGCTCGATGCTCGGTCGCTGCAGGGCGATCACATCAATTTCAACTCTGTTGCCGAGTAGCGGCAGCAGCCTCACGGAAAGATCCACCGTGTCCGCCTTAAGGAAAGGTGACTGACTTCCGAAGTTAGGATCTTCGGATATCACTAGATTCTCTATGCGCAAGCGAGGCGGCATGAAGTTGAACTTCATATGGCCAAGCGCGACTCTTCGATTCAGCCGCTGCTCCATTTCGGATTGAATCCTTGCACGGTACCGATTCACATCAAACCGTGCGAAAGCAACCACTAAGAGCGCGGCAATGAAAGCAACGGCGACTCCAATGACAATGCCAAGTCTGCGCATAAAACCTTCTTTCTGCACGTGGCCGACCTGGAGGCAGACACCATTAAGTTATGCACGTATTCCTCCCTTTCAGTTTAATCGGTTGTGCGGAAATGAATTGCGGCCAGGATGTACATCCGGCCTTTCAGGCTTCTCAATAAGATAGAGTCGGCCCGATCGGCCTGACAGAAGAGATTTTTTCACCTTTCTGGGGATTCAATACGTGCTTGCCATCCGAAATATTTTCAAGAAGGTTCGTGACGTAGGGACCGGCCATGTGCAATGCATCGATTTGATTGTCAGCGGGGTGGTTATCAAGTATGCCGTCTTCCCGCGCGTTCTAAACGTCCATTCGCTCACTTCAGCGGCCGGGCGTGCACGATGAACCGTTTTGGGGCTGCTCCGACGAAGTAAAACGGGTAACACGTTATTAGCGTGAGTTCCGGACGGGCTCGTGACTCCATAACTTGTGTGTTTTCTGGATCGACAATTTCCGTAGAGTCGACAACGTACTCGTAGGTTCGGCGTACTGTTGCGACTTGGATGCTGTCGCCAGGCAGTATCCCTTCCAGTTTGCGGAAAAACGTGTCCCGGTGCGCTGCGATTGCGACATTGCCTTCGGCGCCGGGCAGTGGGGTTCCCGGTACGTGCCCCGCACCGACGATCAGGGTATTCTCATCAATACCGTGGAGGACCATCACCGAAATGCCGACCCGTGGAACTTCGAGCTTGCCGACGAGGTCACCTTCGCGAAGATCGACCGCTTCTTCCACAATGGGCGTTTTGATGACCTTGGGCGCGGCGACCTCTTGCTCAAACTTCCACGACTGGCGCCGCTGATAGATGCCAGCATATGCGGCCGCGCCGCCGGCGTACGCCAGGGCGGCTACCCCAAACCACAAAAACAATCGCTGAGCAAAGCGCAATACTGGAGAACGCAAGTTCACCTCGCAATTGATTTATCGGCCGGAGCAACGTAACCGTCTCGGGTAGTGACTCGCAGACCTCGGCCGCCGCCGCTCGCAGTGATCTTTACTTTGCGAAACCTGCCGTCACGATTGGGATTACTGGAGTGATATCCGATCGTGTACTGGCTGCGAATCCCGCCAGCAATGTCGCGCCAGACTTGCTCCAGATCATTGCGAGAATCTGGAAAGTACGCACGCCCTCCGCTCAATTCCGCGATCTTCCGGAGCACGCGCGGGTTTCGGTCTGCAGCGGCATCGTCGTAGATGCCGATAGTGTAAATCGTTGCGCTCGACCGCCGTGCAATTTGAAGCACATCATCCAGACGCCGGCGGCTCGCGTTGTCCCCGCCATCACTCAACACAACGAGCGCCTTCCGGTCTCGCGCGCCGGTTTTCAAATGCTCGATTCCGACGGCCAGGGCGTCGTACAGCGCTGTCAGGCCTGTCGGCTCCGTTCGGAGAAGCGCTGAACGGATTTGGTCCAAATCGTTGGTGAATGGGATCGAGGGCGGCAAACCCAGATAGACCTTCTCATTGAAAATTACGACGAACATTTCGTCTTCAGAATTGCTCGCACCCTCAAATGCGAGCACAGCTGTGGCGACATACCCGCGTTTGCCGCGCATGCTGCCGCTGTTGTCGATGATAAGCCCGACGCTGGCGGGGGCATCTTCGGCGTTGAAAAGTTTGATGTCCTGTAAACGATTTTCCTCATGAATGTGAAAATCGCGCGGCTTCAATCCGGAAACGTGCCGGCCCTTGTCGTCCGTGACCGTCACGTTGAAAACCACGAGATCGACGTCCACAGCGATCGTGTATTGCCCCTCGCCCCGGCCTTGTTGGGCCGCGACGAGGGCAGCCCCTGAGAGGCTGATAAACGCCAACAGTATTAGCGGGCGCACAACGCCCGAAGCGAGATGCCAACGCCCAGGGACAACAGGCCCATCAATGCCATCAGCGGCAGACTGCCCGCTGTTTTCGGCAGACTCGCGGTTTGCACAGGCGGCGGCGCCACAACTTGCGTTATTGCGACTGCTTCTCCTGTAGGCGTAACCGCCTCAAGAGGCGCTTCCTTCAACGCGATCACCGGCGCTTCGGTCGCCGTTTTTGCAGGAGCAACGATGTTCTGCGCCACTTCGTCGGGTATATAGAGGACGGGCTGATTTGTTATCTTCGCCAGTTCCACAGCCCTCTTCCTTGGATACACGAATTCCTGGCCCGAATTATCCCCAGGATAAAACCAAGCCCTGATGGCTTGCGGTTCTCCGGCTGCTCTTTCCGCAAAGGTCATCACCGTCTTGTCGGTTGCCCGCAAGCGGTAATTTGGGATTGCCAGTATCGTCGCGTAGACGTGCGATTCATCCTTATTAAAAATCTGGACGATATTCCGGTCCGATTGAGAATCCAGCAACCTGAAAACATACGTCCCGGGAGGCAAAACCTGTGCGCTCACGCCCGGGATCTCTACGGGTGCGCTGAACGTTACAGAGGTTCTCTTATTCCACGACTGACCAGATGCAGTACTTGAAAACATTATACACACCACGCCGATACTGGAAGCCAACATCCAAGCACGACTCCGACGTTTCGACAGATTTCGAGCAAACATAAAGACTCCTAGGTTTATCTAAGAACTGGGACCACAGATAATCCGACTTAGCTCAGATGACCTGGAGAGCGGCTGGACAATTCCATCGCCCTTCGCAACCGTTAAAGATGCCTCAAACTACGCGGCGGCCGCTCAACGAGGATGTCCGGATTCTTGTTGAAATTCGACGGTTCTCCTAAAACTCTAGTAGTCACTTTTCAGGCGAGTTTTGCAGGCCTCTTTGGATCGCCAGTATACGCCTGAAGGATGCCGGCGAGTTTCGGC
>Ga0209172_10004407_pt1 | contig 19055 bp, 26 predicted proteins | sample LarsenN4metaG_FD_184113 | JGI IMG/M metagenome (GOLD analysis project Ga0209172, IMG submission 184113) | Hot spring sediment bacterial and archeal communities from British Columbia, Canada, to study Microbial Dark Matter (Phase II) - Larsen... ... | reverse complement strand
AGCTGGGCGATGATTCGGGTACGTGGTGCCTTCCCCTTGGTCGGATCACGGAATGACTCGGCAATCTGCAAGTGGCGGTAGACTTTGTCGCCCCGCTTCTGTTTGACAATACGCACAAACATACTACCATATGTAGCACCGTATTAGTTTTTGTCAAGCAATTATAGCTAAATGTAAGTACTACATTATTGCGAAAGAAAAACCGATATTCCCTAGAAATATCGGCATGTTAACGTATGGCCATAAGGTCGTAAGTGTCAAACTTCGGGGGATTCCCGCAGATTCTGCTGCGCCTGGGTTACCCTAGTGACGAGATTCCGGCTGCACCGCGGTGCCCAGTCGAAGACGTGATCGAATCGGTATCAGCATGCTGAAGATAGTCATCATCGCCGGACTGCTGATAGTCGCAGCAATGGCGGCTGCCGCGGTGTATGGAGCCCTGGGGTGGGCCGACGGCACGCGACAGCTGCGAGTGCGACTAGAGAACGCCCGCATGCCGATCACACCGGAGGTTGTCAATTTTCGTGAGCTTGAGGGGTTGCCTGAACCGGTGCAGCAGTACTTTCGCACGGTACTCAAGGAAGGCCAGCCGATGGTGACCGGCGTGCGACTGCGGCACCAAGGCACCTTTAATATGGGAGAAACGACTGATCAGTGGCGGCCGTTTACCTCTGATCAACGGGTGATTACGCGTCGCCCTGGCTTCGATTGGGATGGCCGAGTCAAAATGATGCCCGGTCTGACCGTTCGTGTGCACGATGCCTACGTCGCAGGCGAAGGTATCCTGTATGCAGCGTTGCACGGCCTGATTCCCTTGGTCGACCTTAAAGGAGCCGGTGATGTTGCCGAAGGCGAGCTCATGCGCTTCTTTGCCGAGGCAGCGTGGTATCCCACGGCCCTGCTACCCAGCCAAGGAGTGCGTTGGGAGGGACTCGACGCACGGTCAGCGCGCGCCACGCTCACCGACGGTGCGGTTACCCTCACGATGTTGTTCAGCTTCAACGACTCCGGAGTCATTGAGACGGTAAGGGCCGAGGCACGGGGACGCACCGTAGGCAAGAACGTTATCCCTACACCGTGGCAAGGGCGTTTCTGGAACTACACGGAGCGCGGGGGCATGCAGGTGCCGCTGGAGGGAGAGGTGGCCTGGCTGCTTACTGAGGGAGCGAAGCCATACTGGCGTGGTTGCATCACCGCAATTGAACATGAGTTCGCAAAGTAATCGACGAATGGTCAGAAGAGATGGTGCGCTGTCTAACAACGGCATGCAGCGGACGGCGCTGCGCGCCGCCGCTGATGCTGGGCGTTGGATAGGGCGACTCACCACTGCGAGATCGTCGAAACCGGAAACGACAGCTGGCGAATCAAGACCCGTATCAAGAACTGAAACTGCTACCTGGGGTGGGTCAATTTTGGACGCCGATGGTGGGTCAATTTTCAAAGCCGATTGACAGACGCCGCCCGCCCGAAAAAGCCGGACTGTCGGGTCATTTCCCACCCCTTTGCACGAAAACTAAACGATGACAAAAGGCACACATGAGTATATGATGTCACTATGAAACCTATCAACTGGAACTCTGATAAGAACTTGGCGCTCAAAGCTGAGCGAGGTGTTTCCTTCGAGGAAGTGCTGGTAGCTGTTTCGCAAGGAGCACTCCTTGATGTGGTCGAACATCCAAATAAGGAGAAGTATCCGAACCAGCGTATTTTTATCGTCCGGATTCGAGGCTATGCCTTCTTGGTTCCCTTTGTTGAAACGGATGAAGAAATCTTTCTGAAGACAGTCATTCCGAGTCGAAGCGCTACCAAGAGGTACATTACAAAGGAGAAGAGCGATGAGCAGGAAATTAAAAGCCGAAGAGAAAAAATACGAAGATGACATCCTGGAATCATATGAGAGCGGAGAGTGGAAGTCAGTGGCTAATCTTGACGAAGAGATTGCCCGTTATGCTTCAAGTGCTGCAGCCACCCTCACCAAAGATAAACGAATAAACATCCGGCTTTCTTCTCGGGACCTCGAAGACATCCAAATGAAGGCTGCGGAGGAAGGTATGCCCTACCAGACGCTGATTGCCAGTATTGTACACAAATATGCCAGCGGCCGGCTAGTCGAGACAGTATCTCGTCCAACCAAGCGCTCAACCGGTCACGCAAAAAAGCTGCGCGCCGGTTAGCTCTCTCCCCGTTGGGCTTCCTCTCCTCCCTCAGTATATTAACGCTTGACGTTATTAATGCTTGGCGTTATGCTTTCCGTATGATCCAGTCGTTCAAGTGCAAGGAAACACAAAAGATATTCAACGGCCGCTTCTCTTCAAAGCTTCCGCAGGGCATCCAACGCCTTGCCGCACGGAAGCTGGACCTGATTGACGGCGCCGGAGAGCTGGATGATTTGAAGTCGCCGCCGGGCAATCGCCTTGAGGCTCTCTCCGGCAATCGGGGCGGCCAACATAGCATTCGTATCAACGATCAGTGGCGTATCTGCTTCATATGGCGTGACGGTAACGCCTTCGAGGTGGAGATTGTGGACTATCATTAGGGAGTAAGCCATGAGCAAAAGAGATTTTCCCCCCATTCATCCCGGCGAGATCCTGAGAGAGGAGTTTCTTGTACCATTGGGCATCAGTCAGTATCGGCTCGCCAAGGAGATTCACGTTCCGGCGCGGCGCATAAATGAGATTGTCTTGGAAAAACGCGGCATTTCGGCAGACACCGCACTTCGCCTTGGCCGGTATTTCGGGACTACCGCCCAATTTTGGATCAACCTTCAGGCCCGTTATGATCTTGAAGTGGCACGTGACGCCATAGAGGACACGCTGGAGCAGGAAATAAAGCCGTTCAACAAGGCCGCTTGAGTCCAACCCTAACTTCCAGGGGGCCGTCGCTATCGCGCCGGCCCCTGAAGCCTGACGTAGCGTTTCTGTCATGCTATCAAAATCTGATTGCACCAACCCCCTGTAGCCTGTTATCCGTGTAGGCGCTTCGCGCCGCCCAATGGAATATCCGGGATAAATACTCATCAACGGCAGGGGCGGCGCAAAGGACAGGAAGAGTCGGCACAGGAAGGACGGCGACGATGATTGTCGCGGGTCCCGCTGAGGCGCTGCACGAACGCCCCGGTCCGGTCATGGACGGGGCGTTCGTGCGTTGCGGGGCCGGTCAGTCGGCGGCAGGCGAGGGTGAAGAAGATGTTGGTGCTGTCGTCGTTGGTGGTGACGATGATGCCGCCGGCCCGGTCGATGCCCGCCTGCCTGAGGGGCTGGCGGACGGCGGCGCCGCCGTGGACTGCCACGTGGGCGTCGCAGGTGAGGCTCGGCTCCCGGTCGATGAGGATGAAGGGGATCGGCTTGCGGATGAGGGTGCGGGTGATGGGGGCGATGCCGAAACCGGGGGGGCAGGACGGTGATGGTCCAGTAGATCCCCGCCATGCAGGAGTATTCGCCCCCTTTGAGGTGCCGCATCAGGTAGCGGAAGACGGCCGCGTAGGTAAAGAGCATGGCCAGGAGGAAGGCGCGGCAGAGGAACAGCACCTTGAGGTTCTGCTTGGCGCGCCCCCCGCGGGAAGTGGGCCGGTTCGGAGGCGATGCCTTTCATGGGGTACTCTCCCGGCCCATCTCAGCGCCAGATGACATCGAGGCGGTTGCGCCGGGGAGGGCGGATGAAGGCTGCCGCCGGGTAGCCGAGGAGCATGGTGTAGCCGGGCCGGTACCCGTCGGGGAGGGCCAGTTCCCGCAGGAGCGGCTCCCACGCCTCGGCGGCCATCTGGAAGAACCCGCACCAGCAGGTGCCGACCCCGTGGGCCGGTGCCGCCAGGTCCAAGTGGGCGGCGGCGATGACGGCGTCCACGGCGGCCGTGGGGTGCTGGCGGTCGGTGCAGGGAATGACCAGGTGGGGGGCGTTGCGGCAGATGGGGTCGTTCCCCTGGCGCCAGGAACGGATCATCCCGGCAATGTTGAAATGGCGGCTCAGGGGGGATTCCCCTTCCAGTTGGCTGCGGAACCAGTCCACCGCCAGGGCGGTCAGCCGCCGGACCTCGGCGGTGTCGTGGATCACCAGCCATTTGATCCCCTGCCGGTTGCTGCCGGTGGGGGCGTAGCGGGCCACGTCCAGGAGGGCTTCGATGGTTTCCCGTGGGACCGGTTCGGGGCGGAAGTGGCGGATGGAGCGCCGCATCCGGAGGTAGGCGTCCAGGTTCGCCGCCGCCAGGGGGGCCGGGGGCGGGGGATAGGCGGCCGGGTCGAGGCGGGAATCGGTCACGGTGAGGGCGGCGGTGGGGCAGACCGCCTCGCAGTGGCCGCAGACGATACAGCGCCCAGGGCCGTCGTCGGTGTAGCGGGGGGGGAGGCCCCCCGCCGGCAGCTGGATGATCCGCAGGGGGCAGATGGCGGCGCAGCGGCCGCAGCGGGTGCAGGCGGTGTCGGATACGATCAGCCCGGGCATCGCCTACTTCTTCCCCGGCGCCACAAGCCCCCGGAGGGTCTTCAGGTTCATGACGTCGAATTCGTCATTGTCCCCCTTGGGGGTTTCGAGAATCTTCGGGATGGCAGCGAAGCGGGGATCGTTCACCAGGAAGCGGAACCCTTCGAGCCCCATGGCCCCCTGGCCGATATGCTCATGGCGGTCGACCCGGCAGTTGAGCCCCTTCTTGGAGTCGTTCAGGTGGAAGCAGTGGAGCCGGTCGATGCCGATGATCCGGTCGAACTCGGCGAAGACCCGCTGGTATCCCTCCGGGGTGGTGATGTCGTAGCCGGCGGCGAAGGTGTGGCAGGTGTCATAGCAGACGGCGAAGCGCTCGGGGTGGGAGGAGCCGTCGATGATGGCCCGCAGCTGCTCGAAGGTGTACCCCAGGTTGGTCCCCTGGCCGGCGGTGGTCTCCAGGAGGATCGTGCCGGTGAACTCGGGAACCGCGGGGATGAGGAGGTCGAAGGCCTCGCAGATGCGCCGGATGCCGGTCTCCTCCCCGTCCCCCACGTGGGCGCCGGGGTGCATGACGATCTTCGTGATGCCGAGGCGGGCGCAGCGCTCCATCTCCTCCCGGAAGGAGAGGAGGCTCTTGTCCCGGGTCTCCCCCGGCGGCGCCGCCAGGTTGATCAGGTAGATGTCGTGGCAGACGATGTCGTGGAGCCCCGACTCCGCCCACTTCTCCCGGAAGAGGGCCGCGTCGGAGTCACTGGGAAGCTTCCCCCGCCACTGGTTGGAGTTCTGGGTGAAGATCTGGATGACGCCGCACCCCGCCTTCACCCCCCGGTCGGGGGCGTTGTGGAGGCCGCCGGCGATGGACATGTGGGCGCCGAAGTAATCCATAAAAAGCCTTTCTCTCTAATAACACGGAGCAACGGAGCACACTGAGGCAACCCTGATTCTTAATACACGGCTGAGGATAGATTCCGGGCTGCTGAATTGGCTGGTATTGACGTTAGTTAGCGTCCGTCCAGGGGTTGCTCTTAGTCGTTTACTCCGTGTGCTCCGTTGCTCCGTGTTATTCAAAGCAGTTGTTTTCTGATCAGCTCAATCCGCCCGGCATACTCCCCATCGCTGAGCAGCACCTCCCCGTGGGGCTCGCTCCAGATGGGGCGGGGCCAGAGGGGGTCGGACTCGAAGCGGGGGACCAGGTGCCAGTGCATGTGGGGTACCATGTTGCCCAGGAGCTCGTAGTTCATTTTAGCGGGCCTGAAGAGGGTGTAAAGGGCCGCGGCCACGGCGGTAACCTCCTCCATGACCCCCTGGCGGAGATCCCGGTCCAGGTGGAAGAGCTCGGTTACGTGCTCCCTGGTGAAGACGAAGGTGTAGCCGGGGAAGAACTGGTCGCGGTTCAGCATGACGAGGGTGTGGTCCAGTTCGGCGATGCGCAGGGCCGGTTCGTCTTGCCATTTCGTGCACATGGGGCAGGGGGACATGGGGTACCTCCAAGGACGAAGGGCCAAAGGCGGCCAGGAGATGAAATCCGAACCGCCTTTGGCCCTTTTGCCGTGGCCGTGTCAGTCGTTGTTACAGCTTCGCCAGGTCGATCTCGCCGGAGAAGACCTCCGCGGCCGGACCGGTCATGTAGAGGAAGCCGTCGTCGGCCCACTCCAGCTCCAGATCGCCGCCGGAGAGGTGGTTGAGGATCTTCTTCTCGGTGAGGCCGTTGAGGACCCCGGCCACGCAGACGGCGCTGGCGCCGGTGCCGCAGGCCAGGGTCTCGCCGGCGCCCCGCTCCCAGGTCCGCTGGCGCACCTCGGTGCGGGAGATGACCTGGACGAATTCCACGTTGGTGCGGCGGGGGAAGAGCTCGTGGTTCTCGATGAGGGGGCCGTACTTCTCCACCTGGAAGTTCTCCACATCGTCCACGAAGATGACGCAGTGGGGATTCCCCATGGAGACGCAGGTGATGGTGAAGGTGGTGTGGAGGATGTTCAGGGGCTGGCTGACGATCCGGCCGTCGGCGGGCTCGCCGGTCATGGGGATTTCGGCCCGCTTCAGGCGGGGGGCCCCCATGTTGACCCGCACCTTCTCGATTTTTCCGTCGGCCCCCGGCACGAGCTGGAGGGTCAGGATGCCGGCGCCGGTTTCGGCGGTGATCTCCGTCTTGGCGACAATGCCGTGGTCATAGGCATACTTGGCCACGCAGCGGATACCGTTGCCGCACATCTCCGACTCGGAGCCGTCGGAGTTGAACATCCGCATCCGGACGTCGGCCACTTCGGAGGGCATGATGAGGATGAGGCCGTCGGAGCCGATGCCGAAGTTGCGGTTGGAGACCTTGATGGCCGCCTGCTCGGGGTTGTCGACCCGCTCCTCGAAGCAGTTCACGTAGACGTAGTCGTTGCCGGCGCCGTGCATTTTGGTGAATTTCATGGAAGTTCCCCTCGTTATTGAAGAAAGTGAATCGAATCCCCGTAGAAATACCAGAAACGCCCGTTGCCAACAAGGAAAAATCCGCTCTCCTTGACCGCGCCGCTGATTCTTGAGTATGATGCGTATAAATATTTTTCCGGAGGCATGTTCCCATGGAACTCAAAAACAAGATATGGATGACCGGCAGTCTGGACTGGTTCGCCTACGTGGGCGATGAGGAGATGTATCTGGGGAGGCGCGAGGTTCCTTCTCCCCTTTCGGAAGGGGATGCCTGGATCAATGCCATGGGCGACAGCTTCAGGGTGGAAGACGGCGAAATCAGGTATCTCGGCCGGGTCGAGCCGCCGGAAAAGTGCTGGTGACGGGCCGGTGCCGGACCGTTGCGGATGGCCCGGCAGGTGCTATCCTTAAGGAAAATCCTTCCTGGGGGGCGCACCATGGGAGAGGCTCGAACGGCCCTGGCGGTTCTGGCGGCGGTGGCGCTGCTGGAGGCGGGAGGTGGTGTCTGCCGCGCCGAGGAGATCGAACATTATGGTGCCATGGTCGACCGGCACGCCGGCATCGACGAGTGTCTCGCCTGCCACGACGGCAGCATCGCCAAGGAGGCCGTCTACTGCCTTGAGGAGTGTTCGTTCATGTCCCCCCATTCCGTCATGCGCCGCTATCCTCCCCCGGGGCGCGGGGCGGCATACCGTCCGGCGGAGTCCCTCCGGGAGGCGGGAATCGCGCTGGTGGACGGGATGGTCGTCTGCGTTTCCTGCCACAACCTGAGCAACCCACCCCCCTATCATCTGGCCGTCGACAACGGTGCCAGCAGGCTCTGTCTGTCCTGCCACATCCAGTAACCCCCCCGCTTGCGCCGCACCGACTTGCCGATGTTTCTAAATGTCGCCTTGTTCCTGTGGAAATCATGGAGGCGCACGTTTATATTCTTGACGCAAAAGGTAAAGGAACGTATAGTGGCATAAAATGCGGAAGGAGGAATTATGAAGCTCTCAACGAAAAGCCGCTACGGTCTGCGGGCAATCTTCGACATAGCCTACAATTCGGGAAATCTTCCAGCTCAGGTTCAGGACATATCCCGGCGCCAGGGAATCTCGCCCCGGTATCTGGAGCAGATCTTCCAGGGGCTGAAGCGGGCCGGCATCCTCAAGAGCAAGCGGGGGCCCCAGGGGGGGTACTGTCTTGCCAGGAAGCCCGAGGAGATTACGGTTGCCGAGGTGCTCATCGCCACCGAGCGGGACATGAACCTGGTGGAGTGTACCAGCAAGCGGAAGAAAAAGCCCGAGTGCGGCTTCGACGGCAGCTGCGTGACCCAGGAGCTCTGGTGCGAGGCGAGCAGCCGGCTGGTGGACTATTTTTCGTCAATCACGGTGAAGGATTTGTGCGACCGCGGCCAGCAGAAGGGGATCAAGCGGGAGCAGGATCACCGCTTCATGTATTTCATCTGAGAAAAAGGAGACGCAGATGCCGGTATTTGACAATGACAAGGTAATCGAGCAGATCGGCAACACCCCCCTGCTGCGGCTGGCGAAGCTGGAAGCGCCGGGTTCCGCCGCCGTGTACGGCAAGGCGGAGTTCTTCAATCCCGGCGGCAGCGTGAAGGACCGCATCTGCCTGGCCATGATCGAGGCGGCCGAGAAGGACGGCACCCTGAAGCCGGGGATGACGGTGGTGGAGCCCACCAGCGGCAACACCGGGATCGGCCTCTCCATGATCTGCGCCATCAAGGGGTACAAGCTGGTCCTCACCATGCCCGACACCATGACCGTTGAGCGGCGCCGGCTCCTGGCCGCCTACGGGGCCGAGCTGATCCTCACCCCGGGGGCCCAGGGGATGCGGGGCGCAGTCCAGAAGGCGGAGGAATTGGCCGCCCAGCCGGGACATATCATGATGCACCAGTTCAAGAACGGAGCGAACCCGGAAGTACATCGCAGGACCACCGGCCCCGAGATCGTCAAGGCCCTCGGCGCCCAGGGGGTCGACGCCTTCGTGGCCGGGGTGGGGACCGGCGGCACCATCACCGGGGTCGGCGAGGTGCTGAAGGGGCACAACTCCGCCGTGCGGATCGTGGCGGTGGAGCCCGATGCCTCTCCCGTCCTCTCCGGCGGCCAGCCCGGCCCCCACAAGATCCAGGGGATCGGTGCCGGCTTCATCCCGGATGTGCTCAATACCGCCATCTACGACGAGGTGATCCGGGTGACCAACGAGGATGCCTACGAAACCGTCCGGCGCCTGGCCCAGGAGGAAGGGGTGCTCGTGGGCATCTCCTCCGGCGCCAACGTCTTCGCTGCCCTCCAGGTGGCCAGGAAGCTGGGCCCGGGCAAGAGCGTGGTGACCATCCTCTGCGACACCGGCGAGCGGTACCTTTCGACGGGCGTGTTTGACTAGGCAGCTACTGAAACAATGTTGTCGGCAAACCGGATTTCTGTAGGGGCGAAGCAAGTAAGGCGTTTGCTTCGCCCCTACTGTATCCGGATATTCGTTTAGTGGGTCATACATGAACGACGTGCATGAAAAATACGCGAAACTCAGAGACATCCTCCGGGAGATGGGATCGGTGCTGGTGGCCTTTTCCGGCGGAGTCGACTCCACCTTCCTCCTGCGGGTGGCCCACGATCTGCTGGGGGACCGGGCCGTGGCCCTGACCGCCACCTCTCCCACCTATCCGGAGTCGGAGTTGGCCGAGGCGGTGGCCCTGGCGAAGCAGATGGGGGCCCGGCAGGTGGTGGTGGAGTCCAACGAGCTGGAGATCCCCGGCTTTGCCGAGAATCCCCGCAGCCGCTGCTACCACTGCAAGAAGGAGCTGTTCCAGCTGGCAGGCGAGAAAGCCGCCGAGCTGGGGCTCGCCTGGACGGCGGACGGGAGCAATGTGGACGACCTCTCCGATTTCCGCCCCGGCAGGCAGGCGATTCAGGAACTGGGGGTACGGAGTCCGCTCCTGGAGGCGGGGCTCGGCAAGGGGGATATTCGGCAGCTTTCCCGGGAACTGGGGCTTCCCACCTGGAACAAGCAGGCGTTTGCCTGTCTGTCGAGCCGCTTCCCCTACGGGACCGAGATTACGCCGGAGCGGCTGCGGCAGGTGGGGGCCTGTGAGGAGTTCCTGAGGGGGGAGGGCTTTGCCGTGTACCGGGTCCGCTACCATGGCGACACGGCCCGCATCGAACTGGGGGAGGGGGAGATGCCGCGGTTCCTGGAGCCGGCCATGCGGCGCAAGGTGGCGACTTTCTTCAAGGGGGCGGGGTTTACCTACGTGGCGCTGGATCTGGAGGGGTACCGCACGGGGAGTATGAATCTGGGGACCGGGGACCGGTAACCAGGGACCGGGAACCTCTTCTGGTTTTACCGGTCCCCGGTCCCCAATCCCTGGTCCCGGCTTTACTTCACTTCCACGTGGATCTGCTTCGGCTTGGTTTCCTCGCGCCGGGGGAGGGTGATGGTGAGGATTCCCTTGTCGCAGAAGGCCTTGACGGTCTCACGGTCGATGGTGGCGGGGAGCGAGAAGCTCCTCTGGAACGAGCCGTAGTACCGCTCGACCCGATGGTAGTTCTCTTTCTTCACTTCCTGGTCGTGCTTGCGCTCGCCCCGGATGGTGAGGGTGTTGTCCTCGATCCGGACCTCGATATCCTTCTGGTCGATGCCGGGGAGTTCGGCCTTGATGACGATGCCGTTCTCGTCCTCGAAGATGTCCACCGGCGGCTGCCAGACCCCCTCGCGGAGCTCTTCGCCGCTCTCCCTGCTCCAGGCCATGTCCAGGAGCCGGTTCATCTGCTCCTGCAGGTTCCTGAGATCTCCAAACGGGCTGTACTTGACGATTGCCATGGTTTAATGCACCTCCTGTGGGTCTGTTACCCACAACATAATTACTCATCCGTCACAGTCAAGGGGGGAGGCCGCTGTTTGCGTTCCTCCCCCCCCATTTCAGCAACGATGCTGCTATTTCATGGTCGGACTGTCAGACCCGCTTCCCCTTGGGCACGCTGTGCTTGAGCTTCTTGGAGCCGTCGTAGAGATTTCCCTTCATGACCCCCCGCCTTTCCTTCAGGTCCCTCTTCTCGTAGTCGGTGGAAAGGGAAAGTTCCGCGTCTTCAGCCAGTCTTTCGATAGTTTCAGTTTCTTTTTCCATCATGCCGCACACCTCGTGTCGTTGATGGGCACGCCGAGGGATGGCGCGCCGGTTGGTTGCCGAAAGCAATACTTTTCCGTCGCCACCTCCTTTCCCGAATGTGACTCCATGATACCACGGCATCCAGGAGATGCAACCGGCTCAAGGTTAAAATTTTTCAACGTTATTAATGAGTTAGAGGGACGCAAGAATGCCTTGGGGCGGGGCTTTATGGCTTGATGGGCGGGGAAAGATGGGCTACTATCGGTGGTCATTGATTCGAGGTGCCCAATGCCCATATACAAAGTGGTCGAGATAAACACCGTGACCGAAGAGATCCTGGAAGAGGTCCTGAACGAGTGGACCGCCAAGGGGTGGAGTTTCGACGGGATGCAGTTTGCCATGCGGGAGGCGAGCCGGCGGCCCGCCATGGCCTTTGTCTTCTTTACGCGGGACGAGCGGGAGGTGGCGCCATGACCGGAAAGCAGACCCTCTACCTCATCGACGGCTCCTCCTACATCTACCGGGCCTATTTTGCCATCAGGCATCTCTCCTCCCCCAGGGGATTTCCCACCAACGCCCTCTACGGCTTCACCCAGATGCTCCTCAAGGTGATCAAGGACCGCCGCCCCGACCATATCGCCGTGGTCTTCGACGCGGGGCGCACCACCTTCCGCACCGAGCTCTACCCCGACTACAAGGCCAACCGCGCCGCCATGCCCGACGACCTGGTTCCCCAGATCGCCCCCATCAAGGAGATGGTCCGGGCCTTCAACATTCCGGTGCTGGAGCTGGCGGGGTACGAGGCCGACGACATCATCGGCACCATCGCCCGCCAGTGCGAGGAACGGGGGATGGAGGCGGTGGTGGTCACCGGCGACAAGGACCTGATGCAGATCGTGAGCGAACGGGTGACGCTCCTCGACACCATGAAGGAGAAGGTCTCCGGCATCCCGGAGGTGCGGGAGCGGTTCGGCGTCGGCCCCGAGGGGGTGGTGGACATCCTGGGGCTTGCGGGCGATGCCTCCGACAACATCCCCGGCGTTCCCGGCATCGGGGAGAAGACCGCCATCAAGCTGATCCAGGAGTTCGGCTCCCTGGACGCCCTCCTGGCACGGGCCGGCGAGGTGAAGGGGAAGACCGGGGAAAAGCTTCGGGAGTTCGCCCACCAGGCCCGCCTCTCCCGGCAGCTGGCCACCATCGTGCGCGACGTGCCGATGGAGTTCGATTTTGAGGCCTTTGCCGCCTCCTCTCCCGACAACCGGCGCCTGGCCGAGCTCTTCAAGGAGTACGGCTTCACCACCCTCATGAAGGAGCTGACCAGCGAGGCGACCCTCTCCACCGAGCAGTACCGGACGATTTCCACGGAGGAGGAGTTCCTGACGCTCCTGGCGGAGCTGGCGGCGGCCGGCACCTTTGCCGTGGACCTGGAGACCACGAGCCTCAACCCCCTGGAGGCGGAGATCGTCGGCATCTCCCTGAGCTTTCGGGACCACGAGGCGTGCTACCTTCCGGTGGGGCACGTCGTCACTGCGCCCTCCCCCTCGACGGGGGAGGGCCGGAGCGGGGGTGAAGGGGGGAGGGGGGATATGGTGCCGGCGCCGGGGCAGCTTCCCCGCCGGCGGGTGCTGGACGGACTGCGGCCCCTCCTCGTCGACCCGAACATCCGCAAGGTGGGACAGAACCTCAAGTACGACTACCAGGTCCTGCGCCGCCACGGCATCGAGCTGGCCGGGGTCTGGTGCGACACCATGGTCGCCTCCTACCTCCTGAACCCGGTCCGCTCCAGCCACGGCCTCGACTCCCTCGCCGTGGAACACCTGGACCACAGGATGATCTCCTACGAGGAGGTGGCGGGCAAGGGGAAGGAGCAGGTGAACTTCGCCCAGGTGCCGGTGGAAAAGGCCTCCGTTTACTCCTGCGAGGATTCCGACGCCGCCTGGCTCCTGCACCGGCTCTTCCTGCCGCGGGTGAAGGAGCTGGGGATGGAGCGGCTCTTCTTCGAGGTGGAGATGCCCCTGGTGCCGATCCTGGCCGAGATGGAGCTGGCGGGGGTGAAGCTGGATATTCCCCTTCTTGGTGAACTTTCCGCCGGTCTCGGGGCGCAGCTGGCGGAGCTGGAGGAGCGGATCACGGGGCTGGCGCCGGAGCCGTTCAATATCAACTCTCCCAAGCAGCTGGGGGAGGTCCTCTTTGAGAAGCTGAAGCTCCCCACCGGCAAGAAGACCAAGACCAAGACCGGCTGGTCCACCAACGTGGAGGAGCTGGAGCGGCTGGCCGAGGCGGGCCACGAGATCGCCGCCCTCATCCTCCAGTACCGGGGGCTGGCGAAGCTGAAATCCACCTACACCGACGCCCTGCCGAAGCTGGTGCACCCCGCAACGGGCCGGGTCCACACCTCCTACAACCAGACCGTCACCAACACCGGGCGGCTCTCCTCGTCGGAGCCGAACCTCCAGAACATCCCGGTCCGGACCGAGGAGGGGCGGCGGATCCGCCGGGCCTTCATCGCCGAGGAGGGGCACCTGCTGCTGTCCGCCGACTACTCCCAGATCGAGCTCCGGGTTCTGGCCCATCTCTCGGGGGACCGGGTCTTCTGCGAAGCCTTTGCCCGGGACGAGGACATCCACACCCGCACCGCCGCCGAGATCTTCGGCCTCTTCCCCGAGATGGTGACCCCCGAGATGCGGCGCCAGGCCAAGGCCATCAACTTCGGGGTCATCTACGGCCAGGGGGCCTTCAGCCTCGCCAGGCAGCTCGGCATCGCCACGAAGGTGGCCAAGGAGTTCATCGACAACTACTTTGCCCGCCACCCCGGCGCCCGGGCCTTCCTGGACGGCTGCGTGCGGGAGGCGGAGGAGAAGGGGTACGTGACCACGCTCCTGGGCCGCCGGCTCCCGATCCCGGACATCGCGAGCGCCAACGGCAGCATCCGGGCCTTTGCCCAGCGCAATGCCGTCAATTACCCCATCCAGGGCTCCGCCGCCGACATCATCAAGGAGGCGATGGTGAAGGTGACGGCGCGGATGAAGCGCGATGGAATGCGGAGCCGGCTCATCATGCAGGTCCACGACGAACTGGTCTTCGAGGTGCCGGAAGGGGAGGTGGTGGCCATGGAGCAGCTGGTGGTCCGCGAGATGGAGCATGCCGCGGCGCTGCGGGTTCCCCTCAGGGTGGACATCAGTCACGGCAGGAACTGGAGCGAGGCCCACTGACGGTTTTATAGACGCGGCTTATTAACAATAACTGCGTGGAATTGCGGTTCTCGTTCGTGATACTGTTCACAGTCCGGTGTTGACGAAGAGGCTGGCCCCCGCCCGGCGGCGGGGAGAGGAGGCGAAAGTGGGCTGTGACATTTTGCAGGAGATTCTTGAGTCGTGTCTCTCTCTTGAGAAGAAGGCCGCAACCATCTTCAGGGCCTTTGCCGCCCATGCCGACCGGGACGACGCCCGAAGCTTCTGGGAGACCGTGGCCGCCGAAACCAACTACCACAGCGCCCTCTACGAGCGGCTCAATGCACCGCTCGCCGAGGGGGGGACCGTTCCCCTGGTCATCTACAAACCGGCCGAAACCCGGGAAGAACTGGAGATGATCGAGCGGAACATCGACGAGCAGTTCGAGGCCTACCTGGCCGCGCCCACCCCCGAGACGGCCTGTCTCCTGGGCTTCCGGATCCAGCTCTATCTCCTTCACCCCGCCTTTGCCAGTCTCTGCCGCATGACCAAGGACGTCACCGGCGAGGATGCCAACGACCTGGGCTACGGCCGGTATCTGCGCCGGTTCATCGACGGCATCGGCACCTGCGGCATGGCCACGGCCGAATCGGAGCTCCTGGGCGAGGCCCTTTTCCGTCTCTGGAACGAGGCGCGGCAGCTGGCGGCCCAGTCCCATACGGACGCCCTGACGGGGGTCCTCACCCGGGCCGGCTTCTTCCAGGCGGTTCCCGCCTTGGCCTACGCGGCCCAGCGCAATGGCAACAACGCGGCCATCATGCTGATCGACATCGACTACTTCAAGCTGCTGGGGGAAAACTACGGCCACCAGACCGGCGACCGGGTGCTTCAGGTGGTGGCCGACACCATCACGTCGCACCTGCGGCGCTCCGACGTGGTGGGACGCTATGACGGGGACGAGTTCATCGTCTACCTTTCGCCGGTGGAGCCGGCCTCCCTCAAGGCCGTGGCCGAGAACCTCCGGGTCCAGGTGGAGGAGGCGACCGCCCGGATCGTGCCGGTCACCATCAGCATCGGCGTGGCCCAGGGGACATTCGGCCCCGACGTGGAGCGTTCCCTCGAAGAGCTGGTCCGCAAGGCCGACGAGTGCCAGATGCAGGCCAAGTACACCGGCAAGAACAAGGTGGTCATGAAATAACCGGCGGGATCAGAGGCCGACGCCGACCCCGATGCCGAAATGGAACGGCGGCGGGGCATAGGGGTCTTCGGGCTTCCAGGGATGGATCTCCCGCACCTCCAGTACGGGGTAGCGGTAGTTGACCCCCTCCAGGGGGCGCGTCACCCCGCCGGTCACCTTTCCCACCAGGGTCACCAGCCGGCCCGGCTTGTAGATGAGGGGGTCGAGAAACCCACGGCTCCGGGCCAGAAAGCGCCCCTCGGAGCCTTTTTTTTCGTCGGGCCGGTCGCTGGAGCCCAGGGGAAACTGCACCACTTCCAGTTCGGCCCCCTCCGGGGTGTTGCTGATCCGGGCCACGGCTCCCCCCACGAGCAGGTATCGGTCCACGTGGGCCGCCGGATTCTCCCGGACCGCCGCGAAGGGGGCGGTCTGGTCCGTCAGGAGCAGGGCCTCCCGGCTGATGACCTGCCGGGAGCACCCCGTCAGAACCCAGAGCGCCAGGGCGCAAGCCAGAATGCGCATGAACATCCCTCCTTTCCCGCTGCATCGCTTTTCCTGCTTCCAGTGTAACAGCTTCCGCCGTCTGCTCAACGGGCCACCCCTTGCGCCGGGCCAAAACCGGGGCATACTTCCCTTGTGAAGCCGGCGCCCGACGCCGCACGGATCAGGGAGGTAGCCCATGAAACGCATCATCATTGCCGTTGTTGCCCTAACGTTCCTCGTCGCCGCGGTGCCGGCCCGGGCCGGCTTCCTGGACGACCTTACCCGCCAGGCGGCGCCGCTCCTCCAGGGGGGGATGGGGAGCAGCCTGGACGACTCCACCATCATCAAGGGGCTCAAGGAGGCCCTGGCCACCGGCACCGAGCGGGCCGTGAACGAGGTGGCAAGACCCGACGGCTACTTCGGCAACAGCCTCATCAGGATCATGCTCCCCGACAAGGTCCGGAAGGTGGCCGACCTCCTGGGGACCGTGGGGTACCAGAAGCAGGTGGACGAGTTCGTGCTGAGCATGAACCGGGCGGCGGAGAAGGCGGCGCCCCAGGCGGCCCGCTTCTTCGGCGACGCCATCCGGGAGATGAGCGTGGAGGATGCCCGGGGGCTCCTGAACGGCGGTGAGCGGGCCGCCACCGACTTCTTCGAGAAGAAGACCCGCACGAAGCTCTACGACGCCTTCAAACCGACAGTGAAGAAAACCATGGGCGAGGTGGGGACCGTCAAGGCGTTCCAGGACATGGTCGGGAAGTACCAGGCGCTCCCCCTGGCCGCCTTCGGCGGCAAGCCGTCCCTGGACCTGGACGACTACGTGACCAACAAGGCCCTGGACGGCCTCTTCACCATGGTGGCGGCGGAGGAGAAAAAAATCAGGACGAACCCGGCGGCCCGGACCACGGACCTGCTGCAGACCGTCTTCGGGAAGTAGCGGGTCAGGAGAGGCGGTAGGAGACCATCACCCCGTCCCGCAGGGGAAGGATGGTGGTGAAGAAGTCCTTGCGGCCGGCCATGAAGGTGTTGAATTCCCGGATGCCGCGGGTTTCGGGATCGTCCTCCCGCTCCGCCACCCTGCCGTGCCAGAGGGCGTTGTCGGCGATGACCAGGGCGTGGGGGGCGAGGCGCGGGATCATGGCCTCCGCGGCCTCCCGGTACTGGTGCTTGTCCAGGTCGATGAAGAGGAGGTCGATGTCGCGGTACTCGCGGCCGATCTCCAGGGCATCCCCCACCCGGAACTCCAGCCGGTCGATGAGGCCGCTCTCCTGGAACATTTTCCGGGCGTAGGCGATGTTGGTGGGGGAGTGGTCGGTCATGACCACCTTCCCCGTGATGCTGATGGCCCGGGCGAACCACCAGGCCGAGTAGCCGAAGCCCGACCCCAGTTCCACCACAAGCCGGGGCTGCCTGATCCGGGTCAGGAGGTAGAGGAGCCGTCCCACCAGCCGATCGACGATGGGAAAGGCCAATTCCTTGGCCCGGTGTTCCATTTGGAGGAGGGCCGGTTCTTCCTCGGGCGCCAGCCCCAGCAGGTACTCCTCGATGCGGGGATCGGTTATCGTGATCATCGCTCGCGTTTCCTTTCTGCAGCATGCATTGTCCAGGCAGCCCCTGAATCAGACCAAGTCTAACACTTTCGCGTTGATGCGCAATTCTCCCCGGCGAAAAGGGAAAAACTGCGTGTTGACTTCCGCCTTCCCCCGGTCTTTAATGACGCAATGACAACCACGCACGAATCGGCTCCGGTCTCCCAGGGGAAGGTCACCGCAATTCTCGTATTAACCACGGTCATGTGGGGGGGGAGCTTCCTCTTCAACAAGATCGGGATGCGGGAGATCCCCCCCGTTCAGTTTTTCTTCTTCCGCTTCGCCCTGGCGGCGCTCCTCATGGGGGTGGTCTGCATCCCGCGGCTCCCCCGCCTGAACCGCGACATTGTCCGGCGCGGGGCCGTGGTGGGGCTCGCCCTGGCGGCGGTGAACCTCACCTTCGTCCTCGGCGTCTCCGGCACCACCATCTCCCGGGCCGGCTACCTCAACAATCTCTTTGTCCTCTTCATCCCCCTCCTCTCGTTCCTGGTCTGGCGGGAGCGGCTCGACCGGATCACCTTCGCCGGGGTCCTCCTGGCGGTGGTCGGTCTCTGGGCCCTGGCCAGCGGCGGGGCCGAGGGGTTCAACCGGGGGGATTTCCTCTCCACGGTCTGCGCGCTGTTCATCGCCGTTCACATCATCGCCGTGTCGCGGGTCCTGCGGGACGAGGATGTCTATCTGGTCACCTTCGTGCAGTTTGCTGCCGTGGCCCTCGTGGGGGCGGCCATCACCCTGGCCCTGCCGTGGCCGACGTTCACCATCGGCGCGGCCGGGGCCTGGTCCCTGGCCTACTGCGCCATCTTCCCCACGGTCATCTGCTTCACCCTCCAGAACGCCTTCCAGCGCTTCACCACCCCCACCAGGGCGGGGCTCATCTACACCCTCGACCCGGTCTGGAGCATGCTGGCCGGGGTCTTCATCCTGGGTGAGCGCCTCACCCCCCGGGAGCTCGTCGGCTGCCTGCTGATCCTGGCGGCCGTGGCCGGGCCGCTCCTGGCGAGGCTCTACCTGGAGCAGAAGCATCGCCGGCTCTACCGCCTTGACGGCGCGGAAGAGGCTTAGGCTATGGCCACCCCCGTCTTTGCCGTCAGCGAGGAGAAGAACCGGTGGCTCCGGGAGAAGATGGCGGAGCTGGGGGTGACCGAGGCCGACCTGGAGGAGACCTTTGTCCGCTCCTCCGGCGCCGGGGGGCAGCACGTGAACAAGACCGCCACCTGTGTGCAGATAAAGCATCGCCCCACGGGGATCGAGGTCAAGTGCATGAAGGACCGGAGCCAGTCGGTGAACCGGTTCCTGGCCCGGCGGGAGATCCTGGAGCGGATCGAGCGGCTCCGGAAGGGGGAAAGCTTCCGGGACCCCAGGGCGGAAAAGCTGAAAAAGCAGAAGGCGCGGCGGAAACGGCGCGCCGGCGGGAAGTATGAAAATTAAAAAGCATCTAACCACAGAGGACACAGAGAAAATCTCAGAGGAAAGTCTCACAGCGGCATCTTTTCCATTGGTGAAATCGACCATGGCGGCTGAAATGCCATGTATTTTTCTGGGATCCTCTAGTTTTTCCCTCTGTGTCCTTGTATGTTCAACGCACAGCCTTTAGTGTTCTCTCGACCAGTTGGGAATGGCAGCTTCATCGTGCCGCGGGACACCAAGCCCGTCACGGAGCAAAAGGCGTCATTCCCTTCCTCAAACAGCCCGAA
>Ga0209172_10004405_pt1 | contig 19063 bp, 18 predicted proteins | sample LarsenN4metaG_FD_184113 | JGI IMG/M metagenome (GOLD analysis project Ga0209172, IMG submission 184113) | Hot spring sediment bacterial and archeal communities from British Columbia, Canada, to study Microbial Dark Matter (Phase II) - Larsen... ... | reverse complement strand
CTCGGTGGGCCGAGCTTCGCCGCCGAGGTCGCGCAGGGGTTGCCGACCACCGTCGTCGTCGCCGCCCACGATCCGGGCGTGCGCGTGGCGATCCAGCGCATGCTGTCGGGCGCGGGCGTGCGCGCGACCACCCACACGCGCACGCGGCGCGCGCCGGCGCGTCGCACCGTGCGCGCGAGTTCGGCGGCGGTGGCGCCGGTGGTGAGCACGTCGTCGACCAGCGCGACGTCGGCGTCGCGCAGCAGCGCGGCGCGGCGCGGCTCGACCAGGAACGCGTCGCGCACGTTGGCCACGCGCTGCGCGCGCGGCAGCGCGATCTGGTGCGGCGTGTCCTTCACGCGCAGCAGCACGTCGGCGCGTGCGCGCCACGGCAGCCGGCGCGCGATCTCCCACGCCTGGTTGAAGCCGCGCTCGCGCAGGCGCGGCGACGACAGCGGTACCGGCAGCACGAGGTCGGGCGGGGCCTCGCCCGCGGCCTCGACGGCGTCGCGCAGGCGCGAGGCGATCGCCGGCGCGAGGTCGAGCGCCGCGTCGAACTTCAGCCGCGCGAGCAGCCCGTCCCACGGGTAGTCGTAGTCGACGGCGGCGACGGCCGCGTCGAACGGCGGCGGCTCGCGCAGGCAGGCGCCGCAGCGCAGAGCGCCGGCCGTGACGGGCAGGGCACAGCCCGCGCAGCGCGATCGCGGCTGCGCGAAGCGCGACGCGCAGGGCGCGCACAGGCGCCCGCGGCACCAGCTCCGGCACACCGCGCAGGTGCCGGGCCACGCCGGGCGCGACACGCCGTCGCGCCTGGCATCGGGTGAGGGCGCTGCGTCGGGCATCGGCTCAATATACTGCCCGCCCATGGCCGGACCGGACACTGCGCGAGCGCCGCACGTCGACGCACGCGCGTCCGATGCGCAGCTCGCGCGCCTGGCCCGCACCGGGGCCGCACCCTGGCTGCACGGCGAAGTGGCGCGCCGCATGGCCGAGCGGCTGCAGGTCATCCGCTGCCGGCCGCAGACCGTCGTCGACTGGAGCGCCGCGCTCGGCATGAGCGCGAAGGTGCTGGCCGACGCGTACCCCGGCGCGCGGCGGATCGCGGTCGAGGCGCACCCGGCGCTGCGGGCGCGGGCGCTGCGCGAGGCGAGGCGGCCGTGGTGGTCGCCCGCGCGCTGGCGCGACGTCGCGCCCGACGTGCTCGATCCCGGGCAGCTCGCGCCGGGCGGCGCGCAGCTGCTGTGGGCGAACATGGCCCTGCACTTCGCGGCCGACCCCGAGGCGCTGATGCGGCAGTGGCAACGCGCGCTGGCGGTGGACGGGTTCCTGATGTTCTCGACCTTCGGCCCCGACACCTTGCGCGAGCTGCGCGCCGTGCACGCCGATCGCGGCTGGCCGCCGCCGGCGCAGGACTTCGTCGACATGCACGACATCGGCGACCAGCTCGTGCATGCCGGCTTCGCCGATCCGGTGATGGATCAGGAGCACCTCACGCTCACGTGGAGCAGCGCGGGCGAGGCGTTGCGGGAGCTGCGCGCGCTCGGCGGCAACCTGCATCCGATGCGCCATCGCGGACTTCGCTCGCCGCGCTGGCGCTCCGCGCTCGAGACCGCGCTCGCCGCGACGGCCGACGCGCAGGGCCGCATCGCGCTGACCTTCGAGATCGTCTACGGGCATGCCTTCAAGGCCGCGCCGCGCGCGCGTGTCGCAGCCGAGACGAACGTGCCGCTGGACGATCTGCGGGCGATGGTGCGACGCGCGCGCGGTGCGTGAGGCGCCGCGATTCGTCGAGCGCCGGACGCTAGCCGGAGCCACTGCCGGGGTCGTTGAGATGGGTCAAGCGACACCCGGTCGGCACGAGGCCGTGCGCTAGAATCCGCGGCCTCGGACGGGGCTCAGGCCCCGTTCGTGGTGACTGGAGTCGCAGGCGGTCGTTCCGCTCTGCTGCATTCAACGGGCATGTCGGCAACCACCTCACCCGGCGTCTGGCCTCAGGCGCCTGCCGCATCGGGCGGCCACTGGCGATTCGCACGCGAGCTGCGTGACGAGGCGACCGGCGCGCCGTCGCTCGAATGGGTGCTGCGGCGCAACTGCTCGCTGACGCCGCGGCAGTCGCTGTTCGTGTTCGGCTCGCTCGGCGCGGTGTCGATGGGCATCGCGGCAGCGCTGTGGTGGCAGGGGGCGACCCTGGTGCTGGCGTTCGCGTGGATCGAGCTGCTGGCGCTGGCGGCGGCGGTGCTGGCGTACGCGCAGCATGCGACCGACCGCGAGCGGCTGCGGCTGCACGACGGCCGGCTGCAGGTCGAGCTGCACGACGGCCGGCGCGTGCGACGGGTGGAGTTCGACGCGGCGTGGACGCGCGTCGAGCCGGTGCGCGACGCGCGCTCGCTGATCGAGCTGTCCGGGCAGGGACAGCGCGTGGCCGTCGGACGTCACGTGCGGCCGGAGCTGCGCGAGGCGCTGGCCCGCGAGCTGCGTGCGGCGCTGCAGAAGGAGCGTCGCCGCTGAGCGCGCGGCGGGCACGATGGGATTCGAAACGTTGGAAGCGAACACGATGAAGAAGATCGGCACCTGGTGCACGCGGCTCGCCCTGGCGGGCGTTGCGCTCGCGACGTCGCTCGCCGCGCACGCGGCCTCGGCGGTGAAGGACCTGCCCGGCGGCCCGGCGGTCAACCAGCTCGATCTGCATCCGCCGGTCACGCGCATCGCGGCCGACGTGCAGGTGCTGCACAATTGGATGATGATCGTCTGCCTGGTGATCTTCGTCGGCGTGTTCGGCGTGATGTTCTATTCGATCATCAAGCACCGCCGCTCGGTGGGCCACAAGGCGTCCAACTTCCACGAGAGCGTCGCGGTCGAGATCGCCTGGACGGTGGTGCCGTTCCTGATCGTGATCGGCATGGGCGTGGCCGCGACGCAGACCGTGGTCGCGCAGAAGGACACCACCAACGCCGACCTCACGATCAAGGCCACGGGCTACCAGTGGAAGTGGGGCTACGACTACCTGAAGGGCGAGGGCGAGGGCATCGGCTTCCTGTCGACGCTCGACGTGACGCACCGCGAGATGTCCGACACGGGCAAGCCGCAGGGCGACAACTACCTGCTGAAGGTCGACAACCCGCTGGTCGTGCCGGTGGACCGGAAGATCCGCATCGTCACCACCGCCAACGACGTGATCCACGCGTGGATGGTGCCGGCCTTCGGCGTGAAGCAGGACGCGATTCCCGGGTTCGTGCGCGACACGTGGTTCCGTGCCGAGAAGACCGGCGACTACTACGGGCAGTGCGCCGAACTGTGCGGCAAGGAGCACGCCTACATGCCGATCCACGTGAAGGTGGTGACGCAGGCCGAGTACAGCGCCTGGGTCGACGGCAAGAAGAAGGAGATGGCGGCGAAGGCCGACGATCCGAACAAGGAGTGGAAGCTCGAGGAGCTGATCGCCCGCGGCGAGAAGGTCTACAACGCCAACTGCGCGGCCTGCCATCGGGCCGACGGCAGGGGCGCCGGCCCGATCAAGGCGCTGGACGGCAGCGCCATCGTGCTGGGCGACCCGGCGCAGCAGATCCAGATCCTGCTCAACGGCGCGGCCAACGGCGCGATGCCCGCCTGGCGCCAGCTGTCCGACACCGAGATCGCCGCGGTGGTCACGTACACGAAGAACGCCTGGTCCAACAAGACCGGCAAGCTCGTGCAGCCGGCCCAGATCGTCGCCGCGCGCAAGTAACCCGAAGACCGAGACCGAGGAAACGACATGAGTGCTGTTCTCGACCACCACGGGCACGCCGCGCACGACGACCACGCCCACGGCCATCCGCACGGCTGGCGCCGCTGGGTGTTCGCGACGAACCACAAGGACATCGGCACGATGTACCTGCTGTTCTCGTTCGCGATGCTGATGGTCGGCGGCCTGCTGGCGCTGGGCATCCGCGCCGAGCTGTTCCAGCCCGGGCTGCAGTTCGTGAACCCCGAGCTGTTCAACCAGCTCACCACGATGCACGGGCTGATCATGGTGTTCGGCGCGATCATGCCGGCGTTCGTGGGCTTCGCGAACTGGATGATCCCGCTGCAGATCGGCGCGGCCGACATGGCGTTCGCGCGCATGAACAACCTGAGCTTCTGGCTGCTCATCCCCGCGGCCCTCATGCTCGTGGGCTCGTTCTTCATGCCCGGCGGCGCGCCGTCGGCGGGCTGGACGCTCTACGCGCCGCTGACCCTGCAGATGGGCCCCAGCATGGACGCCGGCATCTTCGCGATGCACATCATGGGCGCCAGCTCGATCATGGGCTCGATCAACATCATCGTGACCATCCTGAACATGCGCGCGCCCGGCATGACCCTGATGAAGATGCCGCTGTTCGCGTGGACGTGGCTCATCACGGCCTACCTGCTGATCGCGGTGATGCCGGTGCTCGCCGGCGCGATCACGATGACCCTGACCGACCGCCACTTCGGCACCAGCTTCTTCAACCCGGCCGGCGGCGGCGACCCGATCATGTACCAGCACATCTTCTGGTTCTTCGGGCACCCCGAGGTCTACATCATGATCCTGCCGGCCTTCGGCATCGTGAGCGCGATCATCCCGGCGTTCTCGCGCAAGCGGCTGTTCGGCTACACGTCGATGGTGTACGCCACGGCGTCGATCGCGATCCTGTCGTTCATCGTGTGGGCCCACCACATGTACACGACCGGCATGCCGGTGACGGGCCAGCTGTTCTTCATGTACGCGACCATGCTGATCGCGGTGCCCACGGGCGTGAAGATCTTCAACTGGATCGCGACCATGTGGAAGGGCTCGATGACGTTCGAGACCCCGATGCTGTGGGCCGTCGGCTTCATCTTCGTGTTCACGATGGGCGGCTTCACCGGGCTGATCCTGTCGATGGCGCCGATCGACCAGCAGCTGCAGGACACCTACTACGTCGTGGCGCACTTCCACTACGTGCTGGTGGCCGGATCGCTGTTCGGCCTGTTCGGCGGCGTGTACTACTGGGGCCCGAAGTGGACCGGCGTCATGTACTCCGAGACGCGCGGCAAGATCCACTTCTGGGGCTCGCTGATCTTCTTCAACATCACCTTCTTCCCGATGCACTTCCTCGGGCTCGCCGGCATGCCGCGCCGCTATGCCGACTACCCGATGCAGTTCGCCGACTTCAACGCGATCGCCTCGCTCGGCGCGTTCGGCTTCGGTCTGATGCAGGTGTACTTCTTCTTCTTCGTCGCGCTGCCGATGATGCGCGGCCAGGGCGAGAAGGCGCCGCAGAAGCCGTGGGACGGCGCCGAGGGCCTCGAGTGGGAGGTGCCGTCGCCGGCGCCGTGGCACACCTTCGAGACACCGCCCAAGCTCGACGCGTCGGCGACCCGCGTGCTCGGTTGAGCGCGATCCAGGCGACGACCCGCGCGACATGACACCCGAGCAGCGCAAGGCGAACCTCCGGCTGGGCCTGATCCTCGCCACGGTCGCGCTCGCCTTCGCGCTCGGCTTCGTCGCCAAGCTCGTGCTGTTCGGAGGCTGAGGTGCCCACCACGCCCGCGCGACGCGATGCCTTGCTGGCCGGTGACAACCGCCGGCTGCTCGCGAAGCTGTGCGTCGTCGCCGTCGTGATGTTCGGCTTCGGCTATGCGCTGATCCCGATGTACCGCGCCATCTGCGAGGCGCTCGGCATCAACGTGCTCGCGGTGGCCGAGCAGCGCCAGGCCTCGGGCTGGCTGGGCGGCGGCCGCCGCGCCGACGCGTCGAACACCCAGGTCGACCGCACGCGCACGATCACCGTCGAGTTCGACGCCAACGCGCGCGGCCCGTGGGACTTCAAGCCGGCGGTCCGTTCGCTCCAGGTGCACCCGGGCGAGATGGCCACGGTGGTCTACGAGTTCCGCAACGTGCAGAGCCGCACGATGGCCGCGCAGGCCATCCCGAGCTACGCGCCGCGCCAGGCCAGCCCGCACTTCAACAAGCTCGAGTGCTTCTGCTTCAACGAGTACACGCTGGCGCCGGGCGAGAGCAAGCAGTGGCCGGTGGTGTTCGTCATCGACCCGAAGCTGCCGCGCGACGTCACGACCATCACCTTGAGCTACACCTTCTTCGAGGTGGGCGGCAAGGTGCCGGCGCCGCCGGCCAAGACGGCCGCCGCGCACGCCGCGGCGACGAGCGGCACGTGAGCGCGCACGTGAGCCTGCAGATGAGCCCGCAGATGAGCCCGCACGACCAGCCCGGCGCCGACCTGAAGGAGGCCGTGGCCCGTCGCGGCTCGTTCCTGCAGACGATGAAGGCCGTCGCGTGGTCGTTCTTCGGCGTGCGCAAGGGCTCGGAGTACGAGAAGGACATCGCGCAGCTCAACCCGGTGCACGTCATCGTGGCCGGCGTCGCGGCCGCGGCGCTGTTCGTGGTGGGGCTGCTGATGCTGGTGCGCTGGATCGTCGGCAGCGGCATCGCGGCCTGAGCGCGCGGGCGCCCGCACGAGGCATTCGACGAGAGATTCGGTTCGAGGAGAAAGACCAACATGTCGGCAACGACCCATTCCGGACAGACCCCGTACTACTTCGTGCCGCAGCCGTCGCAGCACCCGGCGATGACGGCGCTCGCGCTGCTGCTGGTGATCTACGGCGCGGCGCAGTGGGTGAACGCGCACGACTGGGGCAAGTGGGTGCTGCTGGCCGGCTTCCTGCTGTGGATCTTCGTCATGTTCCGCTGGTTCGGCGACGCGATCCGCGAGAGCGAGAGCGGCCTGTACTCCAAGCGCGTGGACGTGTCGTACCGCTGGAGCATGAGCTGGTTCATCTTCAGCGAGGTGATGTTCTTCGCGGCGTTCTTCGGCGCGCTGTACTGGGCGCGCGTGCACGCGCTGCCGATGCTGGGCGACCTCGAGCACCAGCTCCTGTGGCCCGACTTCAAGGCCGTGTGGCCGAGCGTGCAGGCCGGCGCCACCGCGTCGCCCGCCGGCACGGTCGAGCCGTTCAGCACCATCGGTCCGTGGCCGCTGCCCACGGTGAACACGGCGCTGCTGCTGAGCTCGGGCGTCACCCTGACCATCGCGCACCACGCGCTGATCGCCAACCGGCGCGCCAAGTGCGTGTTCTGGATGTGGGTCACCGTGGCGCTGGGCGTCACCTTCCTCGGCGTGCAGGCCTACGAGTACATGCACGCGTACCGCGACCTGAACCTGAAGCTCAGCTCGGGCATCTTCGGCTCCACGTTCTTCATGCTCACGGGCTTCCACGGCTTCCACGTGTGCGTGGGCGCGCTGATGCTGATCTTCATCACGCTGCGCATCATGAAGGGCCACTTCACGCCGGAGCGCCACTTCGGCTTCGAGGGCGCGGCGTGGTACTGGCACTTCGTCGACGTGGTGTGGCTCGGTCTGTACGTCGTCGTCTACTGGGCGTGACCGTCGGTCCGCCCCGTCCTGCAACGCCGCGCGCCGCGCGGCGTTTTCACGTGCGGCCGCCGCCTCAGCGCACCACCGGCACGCCGGTCGGCACGATCCAGCCGAAGTGCCACGCGAGCAGGATGAACAGGAACAGCGCCACCGACACGGCCACTCGCACCGCCAGCGCGCGCGCCATGCGGCCGGACTTCGAGCCGCCGGACTCGTCGTCGTCGCGCCCGGACCGCAGCATGTACACGCCGGCCGCGGCCAGCGCGCCGAGGATCGCGATGAAGGCGACGACGAAGACGATCTTCATGCGGCGAGCGTACTCCATCGCCTGCTGAGCGGCCGCCGACGAGCACCCGCCGATGAACGCGCGTCGCTGGATCGTGCTGCTCGCCGCCGCGGCGGGTGTGGCCGTCACCGCGCGGCTGGGCGTCTGGCAACTCGACCGCGCTGCGCAGAAGACCGCGCTGCAGGCCGCCATCGACGCGCGCGCCGCGCTGCCCGCGCTGCCCGCCGCCGACCTCGCGCGCGAGCCCGCCGCCGCCGAGGCGCAGCACCATCGGGCCGCGGTGCTGCGCGGCCGCTGGCTCGCCGCGCGCACGGTGTTCCTCGACAACCGCCAGATGGGCGGGCGGCCGGGCTTCTTCGTCGTCACGCCGCTCGCGCTGGCCGACGGCAGCGCCGTGCTCGTGCAGCGCGGCTGGGCGCCGCGCGACGCGCGCGAGCGCACCCGCCTGCCGGCCGTGCCCACGCCCGACGGCGAGGTCGAGGTCGCCGGGCGCATCGCCCCGCCGCCGTCGCGCCTGTATGAGTTCGCGCAAGGCGAGAGCGGGCCGATCCGGCAGAATCTCGACCTCGACGCGTTCTCCCGCGAGATCGGCGTGCCGCTGCGGCCGCTGTCGCTGCAGCAGACGGGCGACGCGGCCGACGGCCTCGTGCGCGACTGGCCGCGCATCGCGGTCGACGTGCACAAGCACCACGGATACGCGTTCCAGTGGTTCGCCCTCGCGGCGCTCATCGCCTGCCTGTATGTCTGGTTCCAACTCGTCCTCCCCCGGCGCCGCGCCCGCTGAACCCGTCGCGCTGACGGTGCACAGCCTGCCCGTGCCCGAGCTGCCCGAGCAGCGGCGCACGCGCCGCGGCCGGCTGCAGATGCTGCTGGTGCTGGCGGCGTGCGCGGCGCCGGTGATCGCGTCGTACTTCAGCTACTACGTGGTGCGGCCCGAGGGACGCAGCAACTACGCCGACCTGATCGATCCGCCGCGCGCGCTGCCCGACGCGCTGCCGCTGCGCGACCTCGACGGCCGCGCGGTGCCCGCCGGGTCGCTGAAGGGCCAGTGGCTGCTGGTGGTGGTCGGGCCCGCCTCGTGCGATGCGGCGTGCGAGCAGCGCCTGTTCCTGCAGCGCCAGCTGCGCGAGATGACCGGCCGCGAGCGCGAGCGCATCGACAAGCTCTGGCTCGTCACCGACGACACGCCGCTGCGACCCGAGCTGCTCGCCGCGGTGCGGGCCGCGCCGGCGGTCACCGTGCTGCGCGCGCCGCGCGAGGCGGTGGCGGCGTGGCTCGCGCCGGCCGCGGGCTCGAGCCTCGACACCCACCTGTACGTCGTCGATCCGATGGGGCAGTGGATGATGCGCACACCGGCCGACCCCGAGCCGGCGAAGCTCAAGCGCGACCTCGAGCGGCTGCTGCGCGCGTCGGCCTCGTGGGACCGGGCGGGACGCTGAGGCCATGAATCCGCACGACCTGATCGACTGGGCGCCGGTGCTGCGGCTGGCCGGCGTGGCGCTCGCGATCGCCGCGCTGCCGCTCGCGTGGTGGTGGGTGCGCCATCGCGGCGCCGATCCGCGCGTGCGGCTGGCGGCGCTGACCACGCTCACGCTGTTCCTCACCTTCGACCTGATCGTCTTCGGCTCCTTCACGCGGCTCACCGATTCGGGCCTCGGCTGCCCCGACTGGCCGGGCTGCTACGGCGAGGCCAGTCCGATCGGCGCACGCGACGACATCCACGCTGCGCAGACCGCGCTGCCCAGCGGCCCGGTCACGTTCGGCAAGGCCTGGATCGAGATGATCCACCGCTACCTCGCGATGACGGTGGGCGTGCTGATCGTGGTGATGGCCGCGGCCAGCTGGCGCGCGCGCGCGCGGCTGCCGCACTCGCCGTGGTGGGCCACCGCCACGCTCGTGTGGGTGATCGTGCAGGGCGTGTTCGGCAAGTACACGGTCACGCTCAAGCTCTATCCGGCCATCGTCACGGCGCACCTGCTGGGCGGGCTGCTGCTGCTCGCGCTGCTGGCGCTGCAGCACGAGAGCTACCGCGATCGCCCGGTGGCGGTCGCGCCGCGCGTGCGCCGGGCCGCGATCGTGGTGCTCGCGCTCGTGGCGCTGCAGGTCGCGCTCGGCGGCTGGGTCAGCACGAACTACGCGGTGCTCGCGTGCCGCGGCTTCCCCGACTGCAACGGGCAGTGGTGGCCCGCGGGCATGGACTTCGCGCACGGCTTCACCGTGCTGCGCGAGCTGGGCCGCGCCGGCCACGGCGGCTTCCTGCCGTTCGAGGCGCTGGTGGCGATCCACTGGACGCACCGCGCGTTCGCGCTGGCCGTGTTCGGGGGGGTCGGCTGGCTGGCCGCGCTGCTGCTGAAGACCGGGTCGCCGACCTTGCGCCGCTTCGCGTGGGCCGTCGTCGCGCTCACCGTCGCGCAGCTGCTGACCGGCCTGTCGAACGTGGTGCTCGACTGGCCCATCGTCGCGGCGCTCGCCCACTCGGCCGGTGCGGCCGGGCTCGTGCTGACGCTCACGCTGCTGCTGGCGCGGGCGCGCGGGACGGCCGAGTCCGCCGGCGATGCCCGGCACGTCGCGCTGCGCGCGGCGCGAGGGGGTGCGTGATGGCGCAGCAGAGCCTCGCCTCCACGCCGGCGCGCGCGTCGCGCTGGTCGCAGTACTGGGCGCTCACCAAGCCGCGCGTGGTGCAGCTCATCGTGTTCTGCGCCGTCATCGGCATGCTGCTCGCGGTGCCGGGACTGCCCGAGTGGCGCAGCGCGCTCGCCGCGACGGCGGGCATCTGGCTCGTGGCCAGCGCGGCCGCCGCCTTCAACTGCCTGGTCGAGCAGCACATCGACCGCCGCATGGCGCGCACCGCGTGGCGGCCCACCGCGCGCGGCCAACTCAGCAGCACGCAGGCGCTCGTGTTCTCGGCGCTGCTGTGCGCCGCCGGCAGCGCGCTGCTGTACCTGTGGGTCAATCCGCTGACCATGTGGCTGACGTTCGCCACCTTCGTCGGCTACGCGGTGATCTACACGGTGGTGCTCAAGCCGCTGACGCCGCAGAACATCGTGATCGGCGGCGCCTCCGGCGCGATGCCGCCCGTGCTGGGCTGGGCCGCGATGCGCGGCGAGGCCGGTCCCGAGGCCTGGCTGCTGTGCCTGATCATCTTCCTGTGGACGCCGCCGCATTTCTGGGCGCTCGCGCTGTACCGCGCCGAGGACTACCGCAAGTCCGGCCTGCCGATGCTGCCCGTGACGCACGGCAACGAGTTCACGCGGCTGCACGTGCTGCTGTACACCCTGGTGCTGTTCGCCGCGACCCTGCTGCCGTTCGTCATCGGCATGAGCGGCTGGCCGTATCTCGCGGCGGCCGTTGCGCTGGGCGCGGCCTTCATCGGCCACGCCTTCGCGCTGTGGCGCCGCTACAGCGACGCGCTCGCGCGCCGCACCTTCCGCTTCTCCATCGTCTACCTGGCGGCGCTGTTCGCGGCGCTGCTGGTCGACCACTGGCTCGCGCCGCTGCTGCCATGAACCGTCGCCACACGCTCCTCGCCATCGCCGCCGCCGCGGCGTCGCTCGCGGCCTGCTCGCGCCCGGCCGACAAGCCGGCCTTCAGGGCCATCGACATCACCGGAGCCGAGTACGCGCGCAAGCTCGAACTGCCCGACGCCGAAGGCAAGCCGCGCACGCTGGCCGACTTCGCCGGCAAGGTGACGGTGGTGTTCTTCGGCTACACGCAGTGCCCCGACGTGTGCCCGAGCACGATGGCCGAGCTGGCCGAGGTCAAGCGCAGCCTCGGAGCGGACGGCGCGCGCGTGCAGGGCGTGTTCGTCAGCGTCGACCCCGAGCGCGACACGCCCGAGCTGCTGCGCGCCTACATGAGCGGCTTCGATCCGTCGTTCGTCGCGCTGCGCGGCACGCCGGAGCAGACGGCGGCGGCGGCCAGGGAGTTCAAGGTCTTCTACTCGAAGGTGCCGGCGAAGGACGGCCACGAGAAGAACTACACCGTCGACCACACGGCCGGCTCGTACGTGTTCGATCCGAAGGGCCGCGTGCGGCTGTTCGTGCGCTACGGCAGCGGCGCGCAGGCGCTCGCCGACGACCTGAAGATCCTGCTGAACGAAGGCGCCTGACGGCCGCGGCGCTCAGGCCGCCTGGCCCACCTCGAGCGCCTTGCGCATCTTCTTCATCGCCGCCACTTCGATCTGGCGGATGCGCTCCGCGCTGACGCCGTACTCGGCGGCGAGCTGGTGCAAGGTCATGCCGCCGGAGGCGTCGTCGTTCACCTTGAGCCAGCGCTCCTCGACGATGCGCCGGCTGCGGGCGTCGAGCACGTCGAGCGCGCGCGTGATGCCGTCGCCGGCGAGCCGGTCGCGCTGGCGCGCCTCGAGCACTCTCGTGGGCTCGTGGCTCTCGTCGGCCAGGTAGGCGATCGGCGCGTAGCTCTCCTCGCCGTCGTCGGCGACCGTCGGCTCGAGCGACACGTCGCCGCCGGCCATGCGGGTTTCCATCTCGAGCACGTCGTCGGGCTTGACGTTGAGCTCGCGCGCCACGTGGTCGACCTCGCTGGCGCTCAGCGAGGCGCGGTGGGTCTGCGCGGCCGGGTCGCCCTTCAAGTCGCGCTTCATCGAGCGCAGGTTGAAGAACAGCTTGCGCTGCGCCTTGGTGGTGGCCACCTTCACGAGGCGCCAGTTGCGCAGGATGTACTCGTGGATCTCGGCCTTGATCCAGTGCAGCGCGTAGCTCACCAGCCGCACGCCCTGCGCCGGGTCGAAGCGCTTGACCGCCTTCATCAGGCCGACGTTGCCTTCCTGGATCAGGTCGCCCTGCGGCAGGCCGTAGCCCAGGTACTGGCGCGACACCGACACCACCACGCGCAGGTGCGACAGCACCAGGCGGCCGGCCGCCTCGAGGTCGCCATGCTCGCGCCAGCGGCGGGCGAGCGACACCTCCTCCTCGGCCGTCAGCAGGGGAATCCGGTTCACCGCCGAGATGTACGCGTCGAGGTTGCCGAGCGGCGGCACCAGCGCGAACGGGTCGCGGACGGCAAGGGCGGTGGAGGTCGTCTGTTTCATGGTCGCTATGGATACGGGTTCACCCGTATTCGTTCCATTCATGTTAGCACTCCGATCCAGCGAGTGCCAATGGCCGGTGAGGACAAGTTCTCCTAAGTCCAGGCTGACCCAACGTGAGAGCGTGCGCTCACAATCAAGCGGATGACGAAACCCGGTCAGCCCTCCCGCGGCCCGAGCAGATCGTCGAGCGTTCGCAGGAGCGAAGGCACGTCGACCGGCTTGGTCAGGTAGTGCTCGGCGCCGTCGGCGAGCGCCTGGCGGGTGCTGGACTGCAGCGCGTCGGCGGAGACCACGACCACCGGCAGCGACGCCAGCGCCGGATCGGCCTTGAGCTGGCGCAGCAACTCCAGCCCGTCGAGGTCGGGCAGGTGCATGTCCAGCAGCACGAGATCGGGACGGCGTGCCCGCAACGCCGCCATGCCGTCGGCCGCCGTGCCGGCGACTTCGAGTTCCACGTGCGGGCGCTGCAGCAGGATGCCGCGCATCACCTCGGCGTTGGTGGCGTTGTCCTCGATGTAGAGCACGTGGCGCCGCTCGGCGGACGTGGCCGCGGGCTCCGGCGGCGCGGCGGTCGTCCCGGCGCCCGCGCCGTCGCTGCCGCGCGGCAAGGTGAGCACGAAGCTCGAGCCGACGCCGACCGTGCTGCGCGCGCGCAAGGTGCCGCCCATCAGCTCGGCGAGGCGGCGGCTGATGACCAGGCCGATGCCGGTACCTTCGATCTCGCCGTGCTCGCGTCCGAGCCGGTTGAACGGCTGGAACAGCTCGCCCACCTGCTGCGGCGTGAGGCCCGGCCCGGTGTCGCTGACGGCGATCTCGACCTCGCGGCTGCCGGCCGTCCGCGCGACCACGTCGACCCGGCCGCGCGGCACGTTGTACTTGACCGCGTTGGACAGCAGGTTGGTCAGGATCTGCTTGACCCGCGTGTCGTCGCCGACGATCGCCAGGCCGGGCTCGACCTCGACGCCGACCGTGATGCCGCGCTGCACGGCCAGGGGCTCGATCATCGAGCGCGCGGCGTCGACCAGAGGGGCGACTGCGAGCGCGCGCGGCTCGAGCCGCAAGGTGCCCGCTTCCACGCGCGACAGGTCCAGCGTGTCGTTGATCATGTGCAGCAGATGCCAGCCGGCCTGCTGGATCTGCGTGGTCCAGCTGCGCTGCCGGTCCGACAGCGGGCGGTCCTGGTCGAGCTCGAGCAGCTGCGCGAAGCCGAGCATCGCGTTGAGCGGGGTGCGCAACTCGTGACTCACGCGCGACAGGAACTCGCTCTTCGAACGGTTGGCGGCTTCGGCCGCGTCGCGCGCGCGCTCGGCCTGCTGCAGCTTCAGGTGCTCGGTGATGTCCTCGACCACGCCGACGATGCGGTGCGGCCGCTCCTGCGGGTCGCGCAGCAGCGACACCGTCTCCTGCACCCAGATCTCGCGGCCCTCGCGCGTGACGACGCGCTTGCGCAGCCGGTACACGCCGATCTCGCCGCGCGCCAGCCGCTCGCGCAGCTCGGCGTCGGCCGCGCGGTCGTCGGGGTGCGTGAAGTCGGCCACCGTCATGCCGGCGAGCTCGTCGGCGCCGCGGCCGGTGAGTTCCTGCAAGCGCGGGTTGGACTCGCGCACGGCGCCGGCGAGGTCGGCATAGAACACGCCGATCGGCACGTGGTCGAGGATGTTGCGCAGGCGTTGCTGGCTCTCGCGCAGCGCCGCCTCGGTGCGCGAGCGCTCGTCGATCTCGTGGCGCAGGGCCGCGGTGCGCTCGCGCACCGCGCGCTCCACGCGCTGGGCCCGCCCGGTCATCGTGAGCAGCAGCGCGCCCAGCATCGCCGTGGCGGCCAGGCCGACGGCGGCGAACAGCCACGCGTTCCAGTACGAGCGGCTCGGCACGTCGGCCGCGCGCGCGCTCGCGTCGAGCCGCCAGCGGCGGCCGGCGAACTCGAGGGTGTCGGCGTGGCGCAGAAGATCGCCCGGACGGCCGGCGCCGGACGGCGCGGCGTCGCACCCGGCGCCGCCGAACAGGAGCTGCCGCCCGGGCTCGGCCGACTCGTCGTGCAGGCACAGCGCGAGGTACGGCGGCAGGGTCGCGGCGAGTTCGCGCACGGCGGCCTCGATGCGCCACGTGACGAACACGACGCCCTGCAGCGCCGCCGTGCGCTCCGTGTCGTCCGATGGCGCGCCGGCGTACACGCCGTGGTAGACGACGATGCCGCGCTCGCGCGTCGGGCTCTGCGTCAGGCCGAAGGCGGCGGTCGCGGTCGGCACGCCGCTGCGCCAGGCCTGCAGGGCCGCCGCGCGCGCGGCGTCGATCGACAGCACGTTGACCCCCAGCGCGCCGGCGTTGCCCGCGAGCGGCTCGATGTGGCGGATCGCCATCGCGTCGGCATCGGACTGCGCGGCCGCGGCCGCACCGTTGTCGGTGCGGTCGAACACGCGGTACTGCGGCAGCCCCGAGCCCGCGATCTCGCTCTCGAACGCCGCGACGCGCGACTTCGGCACGCGCTGCGCGAAGCCCATGGCCTGCAGGTGCGGCATGGCCGTCAGCCACGGCGTGCACGCCTGGGCGAACTCCTCGCGCGAGACGTCGAACGACGCGATGTACACCGTGCGCACGGCCTGCAGCGCGTGCAAGGTGTCGCGCAGCCCGCGCCGCAAGGCCTCGGTCGCGGCCGCCGCGTCGCGCTCGAAGATGCCCTGCGTGCGCGTCGCATCGGTGCGCGCGACGCGCTCGATGCCCATGGCCAGCAGCAGCGTGACGAGCACGAGCGGCAGCGCGACGGCCACGCGGCGCCCGGCCCAGTCCTCGCGCGGCAGGCCGAACAGCGCCAGCGCCACCGGCGCGGCGATCAGCACGCCGAACGCGTCGCCGGCCCACCACGTGACCCAGTTCATCGGGGCCTGCGCGAGCGGCAGGGCGCCCGCGGCGAGCAGCGACGACACGCCCACCGAGGCGCTGAGCACGCAGGCGAGCGGCGCGACGAGCGCGAGGAAGCGAAGCACGTCGCCGGCCTCCAGCAGCGACTGCGGCCGGCGCACGAAGCGTCGCGCCAGCGCTGCACCGGCCGCCGCCTGCAGCGCGGCGCCCGCGGCCATCGCCGCGTGCATCAGGTGTGCCGCGAGGTCGTGCGCGGCGCGCGCCGACAGCTCGTTGGCGGCGAACGAGCCGATCAGCACGCCCGCCAAGGCCGGCCGGCCGAAGCGCAGCACGCAGGCCAGCGCGATGCCGGCGGCCGGCCACAGGGGCGACGCGTAGCCCGGCGGGATCGCGAGCTGCAGCGCCAGCAGGCCGGCCACCACGTAGGCAAGCGCCGTGCCGAGCAGGGGCAGCGCCCACGCCGCGGTCGACGTCCCCGCGGGTGCGCGCGCCTGCATCACCGCATCCCGCGGGCGGCGCGGCACGGGGTGGCCGGCTGGCGCCGCATCACACGTTGAAGAGGAAGTTCATCACGTCGCCGTCCTTGACGACGTAGTCCTTGCCTTCGGAGCGCATCTTGCCGGCGTCCTTGGCGCCCTGTTCGCCGCCGCACGCGACGAAGTCGTCGAACGCGATCGTCTGCGCGCGGATGAAGCCGCGCTCGAAGTCGGTGTGGATGACGCCGGCGGCCTGCGGCGCGGTGTCGCCGACGTGGATGGTCCACGCGCGCACTTCCTTCGGCCCGGCGGTGAAGTACGTCTGCAGCCCGAGCAGCTGGAACGCCGCGCGGATCAGCCGGTTCAGGCCCGGCTCGCTCTGGCCCATCTCGGCCAGGAACAGCGCCTTGTCCTCGTCGGCCATGTCGGCGAGCTCGGCTTCGGTCTTGGCGCAGATCGCGACCACCGGCGCCTTCTGCGTGGCTGCGTACGCGCGCAGCCGTTCGAGGTGCGGGTTGTGCTCGAAGCCGTCCTCGGCGACGTTGCCGACGAACATCGCCGGCTTGGCCGTGATGAGGCACAGCGGCTTGAGCACCGCGAGCTCTTCCTTGCTCCAGTCGATCGAGCGCACCGGGCGACCCTGGTTCAGCGACGCCTGGCACTTGTTCAGCACGTCGACCAGGCGCTGCGCTTCCTTGTCGCCGCCGGCCTTGGCGAGCTTCACGTTGCGCGCGAGGCTCTTCTCGACCGTGGCCAGGTCGGCCAGGCACAGCTCGGTCTGGATGACCTCGATGTCGGACACGGGGTCGACCTTGCCGGCCACGTGGATGACGTTCGGGTCCTCGAAGCAGCGCACCACGTTGACGATCGCGTCGGTCTCGCGGATGTGCGAGAGGAACTGGTTGCCCAGGCCTTCGCCCTTGCTCGCGCCGGCCACCAGGCCCGCGATGTCGACGAACTCCACGATCGCCGGCACCACGCGCTCGGGCTTCACGATCGCGGCGAGCTGCTGCAGGCGCGGGTCGGGCAGTTCGACCACGCCGACGTTCGGCTCGATCGTGCAGAACGGGTAGTTCTCGGCCGCGATGCCGGCCTTGGTGAGCGCGTTGAAGAGGGTGGACTTGCCGACGTTGGGCAGGCCCACGATGCCGCATTGGAGACTCATGACACAGCGGGTCCGCAGGACCTGGGCGGGGGAGCGGCGATTCTACGAGCCGACCGTGCCGCGGGCGACGCACCGGCACGCGCACCGGCACCTGCGCCGGCCCCCGCGCCGACACCCGCGCCGGCCCCCGCGGCGGCCCGGGTTTCGCGGCATGATCGGCGGCCTCGGCGCCCGCCGGCGCCGCCGCAGCCAGGAGTCCGCCGCCATGCACATCCAGCCCCACACCAAGGACCTCGGCGGCGGCTTCGTCGTGCGGCGCCTGCTGCCGTCGGCGCAGCGCCAGGCGGTCGGGCCGTTCCTGTTCTTCGATCACTTCGGGCCGACGGTGGCGACCCAGTCCGACAACCACGACGTGCGTCCGCACCCGCACATCGGCCTGGCCACCGTGACCTACCTGTTCGAGGGCGCGCTGATGCACCGCGACTCCACCGGCGTCGTGCAGCGCATCGAGCCCGGCGCCGTCAACTGGATGACCGCCGGCCGCGGCATCGTGCACTCGGAGCGCACGCCCGACGACCTGCGAGGGCTCACGCGCACCAGCCACGGCCTGCAGCTGTGGGCCGCGCTGCCGGCCGAGCACGAGGAGGACGCGCCGACCTTCGCGCACACGCCGGCGGCGGCGCTGCCGCAGCACCGCAGCGGCGGCGCGGTGGTGCGCGTGCTGATCGGGCAGGCGTGGGGCCTGCGCTCGCCGGTGGCGACCCTGTCGCCCACGCTGTACCTCGACATCGCGCTCGCGCCCGGTGCGAGCATCGCGCTGCCCGGGCCGTCGGCGGCGCAGGAGCGCGCGCTCTACGGCGTCGATGCACCCTTCACGCTCGACGGCGCGCCGGTGGAGCCGCACACGATGACGGTGCTCGACGAAGCCGCCGCGTCGCCCGTCGTCGCCGCGACGGCCGGGCGCCCCGCGCGCGTGGTGCTGATCGGCGGCGCGCCGCTCGGCCATCGCCACATGTGGTGGAACTTCGTCAGCTCGCGCAAGGAGCGCATCGCGCAGGCCGCCGACGACTGGGCCGCGATGCGTTTCGACCCCGTGCCCGGCGAGACCGAGTTCATCCCGCTGCCCGAGCGGCGACCGCAGGGCTGACGCGGCCGGGGCGCCTCAGCGGCGCAGCATCGCCACGTTGCCCGCCACCGCCAGCGCGGCGCCGGTCAAGGCCCACAGGTCCGGCCGATAGCCTTCGAGGGCGGTCGACACCGCCAGCGCGAGCAGCGGCGTCATCACGCCGATGGCCGACGACGGACCGGGCCCGAGGCGGTCGAGCAAGGTCAGGTAGCACGCGAAGGTGAGCACCGAGCCGGCCAGGGCGAGGTACAGCAGCGCGGCCCACCACGTGGCCAGCGCGGGCGGCGCCGGATCGAGCCCGAGCACGCCGACCACCGTCCACGACGCCAGCGCGCCCCAGGCCATGCCGAAGCCCAGCGCCGGCCAGAACGGGATCGCACGGCCGCGGTTGCGGCTGGCCGCCAGGCTGCCGGTGCACGACAGCAGCACCGCCGCTACCGTGAACGTCGCCCCCAGCGCGACCGAGCCGCCCTCGGAGGCCTGGCGGAACTGCGGCAGGAAGATCAGCGCCACGCCGGCCACCCCCGCCACGCCGCCGGCCAGGAAGCGCGGCGTGAGCGGCGTGCCGAACAGCAGGCGCGCGCCGATGCCGTTGACCAGCGGCGCGGCCGAGTAGCCCACCGCCACCAGACCCGACGGCACGTGGCGCTCGGCGTGATAGACGGCGATGTACGAGATGCCGTACATGAACACGCCCTGCAGCGCCAGCAGCGCGTGCTGCGCGCGCGTGAAGCGCAGGCGCTCGCCGCGCCACGCGCTCAGCGCGAGCACCGCCGCGGCGGCGAGGCTGAAGCGCCACGCCACGCCGACCT
>Ga0209172_10004398_pt1 | contig 19083 bp, 19 predicted proteins | sample LarsenN4metaG_FD_184113 | JGI IMG/M metagenome (GOLD analysis project Ga0209172, IMG submission 184113) | Hot spring sediment bacterial and archeal communities from British Columbia, Canada, to study Microbial Dark Matter (Phase II) - Larsen... ... | reverse complement strand
GTCGTGTCCGCGCATCAGCGAGGCCTCCTCCTGGCTGCGCGCAGTGTAGTACGCCGAGGGGGTCCTTGGGTACCCCCTCGGGTTAGTTTTTCAACAGCCTGCTAGTGGCGGAAGTGCCTCCGGCCGGTGAAGACCATTGCCAGGCCGTGATCGTCGGCCGCCGCGATCACCTCGGGATCGCGGACTGAGCCGCCCGGCTGCACGACGGCCGTCGCGCCCGCGGCCGCCACGGCGTCGAGACCGTCACGGAAGGGGAAGAAGGCGTCCGACGCCGCCACCGATCCCTGCAGCGCGTCCACCCCCGCGCCTTCGGCCTTCAGACGGGCGACGCGCACCGCATCGACGCGGCTCATCTGGCCGGCGCCGATGGCCAGCGTGCGATCGGCCGACGTGAAGATGACGGTATTCGATTTCACATGGGCGCAGATGCGCCACGCGAAGCGGAGCGCCTGCCATTCGGCCGCCGTCGGCTGCCGCCTGGTCACGACCTTCGGAAAGTCGCCCTGCGGCCACGGCTGCCGCGCCTCCTCGACGACATCCGGCGTCTGCACGAGGACACCGCCGACGATGGAGCGAATCTCGGCATTCGCAAACGGATCCGCTGCGGCATCGCTGGCCCGCACGGCGGACAACGGCTGCGCCACGCGCATGTTGGCCTTCTTGGCGAGGATGGAGCGCGCCTCGTCCTCGATGGAGGGCGCGATGACCGCTTCGATAAAGGTCTTCGTCAACTCCTCCGCCGTGCGGCGATCGATCGCCCGATTCAGGCCGACGATGCCGCCGAAGGCGGATACCGCATCGGCGTCACGCGCCCGTACGTACGCCTCGACCGCAGACGCGCCCGTTGCCGCCCCGCAGGGATTCGTGTGCTTGATGACGACCGCCGCCGGCTCGGTGAATTCGCGGACGATTCGGGCGGCGGCATCGAGATCGAGCAGATTCGTGTAGGACAGCTCCTTCCCCTGCAGCAGGTCGAGTGTCGCGTCGTACAGCGCCGCCTTCTGGTGCGGGTTCTCGCCGTACCGGAGGTCCCGCGATTTGGCAAGCGTGACGCGGAGCTCCTCCGGTGCGCGGTCCGGCGGCGGTGTCCGGCGCGCGATGTGTCCCCCCGCGTCGACGTCGCAAAGCGCGAGCGTCTGTGCGATGGCAGCGTCGTAGACGGAGGTATGGCCGAACGCCTTCCGGGCCAGCTCGAAGCGGAATTTCAGCGCCGGGCCGCCCGGACGATCCAGCTCGGCGAGCGCTGCCGGGTAGTCGTCTGGCGAGACGACGACGAGCACGTCCTCGAAGTTCTTGGCCGCGGCCCGCACGAGGCTGGGGCCGCCGATGTCGATTTCCTCGATGAGCCGATCGAATGGCGTCACCGGATCGGCGGCCGCGCGCACGAAGGGATAGAGGTTGACGACGACGAGGTCGATGAGCGCGATGCCGTGGGCAGCGGCGGACGCCAGATCGTCGGCGCGGCTGCGCCGCGCCAGGATGCCGCCGTGCACGAGCGGGTGGAGCGTCTTGACGCGCCCGTCCATCATTTCCGGGAAGCCCGTTACGTCCGAGATGCCGATGACGGCGAGGCCCGCCTGCTCGAGCGCCCGCGCGGTCCCGCCGGTCGACACCAGCTCGAAGCCGCGCGCGGCCAGGCCCCGGGCGAAGTGGACGAGGCCGGATTTGTCCGACACGCTCAACAAGGCTCTGGGCATGCGCTTGACACCTCTTCGGCGAGGCGCTTAGGATAGCGCCTGCGTTACGGGCCGTGCCCCTCGGCGAGCTTGGGGCCGATCCGAGTACGGTCGACGGGTCAACGTTGCAGTCGAGGCCGCGTCAGCACTCGCGGTCTTTTTTTGTGTCTCGGAACTGGTTTCCGGAGCAAGCAGGGAAGAAGAACGATGCGCATCACCGGCAAGGTCAAGTGGTTCAACAACGCCAAGGGGTACGGGTTCATTGAGCGCGAGGGCGGCAGCGACGTTTTCGTGCACTATTCCGCAATTACCGGCAACGGCTTCCGGTCGCTCGAGGAAGGACAGGCGGTCGAGTTCGAGATCGTCGACGGCCCCAAGGGCCCGCAGGCGGGAAACGTCACCAAGGTGTAGCGCAAGCGGCGCTCCGGATCCCCCCACCGCGGGACCGCGGTGGGGGCTCGCACCCGCGATCGGCTCTTCGGTCACTCGTCGGATGGCGCGACGCCGCGCAACGCCCGCGCGGTAAAGGCGATCTTCCCGTCCTTCATCGCCACACGAAACGCGACCTCCTCGCTCCCCTTCTGCGTGAGCGCGCCGACCTGCTGCCGGACCACGTCGACGAACTTGTGGAACGGGACCGAGTCCTGCCCCGTCTCGCGGCGCGCCTCCGCCAGGCTCTCGTACAGCGCGTGTAGCTTGTCCATCTCCGCGAGCGGGTCGCGCAGCGAGGCGACGCACAGAATGCGGTCCTGCGCCCGCGGCGGCGCCGCCGGCGCCGCGGGCCGCGGCTGGCTGAACGGTCCGGGCCGTCCCTCCTCGCGCGCGCGCAGACCGCGATCCCAGAGATCGGCAAATGTCGCGAAGCGCGCCTGCAGCGTGGAGAAGCGGAAGCGATCGCCGTAGGTCTGCAGGCGGGACCGATCGAGGCGTCTGACGAGCGCGTTCACGCGGCCGCGTGTCTCCCACGGCGGCCGCGGCAGCCGTCCGACGAAGAACATGTTGTACTCCGCCTCGAGCCGCTTCAGCTCCGCCTCGAGCACCTCGAGCTCGCGCGAAGTATCGATGGAGGATTCTTCCACGCGGGATCATTCTGACACGGTGCAGATCTGTGCAGGCCCCGGCGCGGATCAGAAGGGCGCGGATCAGAAGATCGTCGCGATCGACGCGACGGCGAGATTGAGCACGGGCGTGGGCAGCACGCCCAGCGCAAGGATGGCCACGATCGAAGCGACGAGCGCTGCCATGCCGAGGCCTGACGCCGGCGCCGCCGCGACCGGCGCGGGCCGATCCGTCATGTACATCATCACGACGACGCGCAGGTAGAAGAACACGGAGATCACGCTCGTCAACACACCGATGACCGCCAGTCCGTAGTAGCCGGCGCTCACCGCGGCGCTGAAGACATACCACTTGCCGATGAAGCCGGCCGTCGGCGGCAGCCCGCCGAGCGACAGCAGACAGACGGTCATCAGCGCGGCGAGCGCCGGCCGCGTGTGCCACAGCCCGGCGTAGTCGCGCAGCTCGTCGTTGGCCTGATCGCGCGCGCCCAGCAGCGCGATGACGCCGAATGCCGCGAGGTTCGTGATCGCATACGCGGCCAGATAGAAGAGGATCGCCGCCTTCCCCACGTCGTTGGCGGCGATGAGGCCGACGAGCAGGTAGCCGCCGTGCGCGATGCTCGAGTAGGCCAGCATGCGCTTCAGATTGCTCTGTGCGACGCCAACGACCGTCCCCAGAATCATCGTCGCCACGGCGAGCAGCCAGACCATCGGCGCCCACTCACCGCTGAAGGGCTCGAAGGCCGACAGGAAGACGCGGGCAAACGCGGCAAACGCCGCCGTCTTCACGCCGGTCGACATGAAGCCGGTGACGATCGCCGGCGCGCCCTCGTAGGCATCGGGCGTCCACATGTGGAACGGCACGGCGGAGATTTTGAACGCAAAGCCGACGAGGAGGAACCCGAGGCCGACGAGGATGAGCGGGTTGTCGCTGAGCGCCTGCGCCGCGAGGTACGCGCCGATGCGATCGAGCCGGGTGCTGCCGCTCAGCCCGTAGGTGAACGCGATGCCGTACAGAAAGAACGCGCTCGAGAAGGCGCCGAGCAGGAAGTACTTGAATGCCGCCTCGGTCGCGCGCGGATCGTCGCGCCTGATGCCGGTCAGCACGTACACGGCAATCGACAGAATCTCGAGCGCGATGAAGACCACCAGCAGATCGTTGGCGCACGCCATCATGATCATGCCGGCGATCGAGAACAGGATGAGGGCGTAATAGTCGCCCGCGGGCAGCCCGTCGCGGCGGACGACCGGCGCCGAGAACATGATCGTCAGCACGCCGACGGCGACGAGAACCAGCGTCACGAACAGGCCGAAGTTGTCGGCGACAATCACGCCGAAGCTCGCCGCGTTGCGGTTCCACAGCAGCACCGCCCCCGCCGCCGCGCCGGCGAGGCCGACGATGCCGAGACCGCCGAGCGGCAGGTCCTCGCCCTTCGCGCGACACGCCTCGGCGCCCATCACGGCCAACGCCGCGAGCGTCACGCAGAGCATCGGGACGATTGCGCTGAAATCAGTCATCGTTCGGGTCGTTCGGGTCGTTCGGGTCGTTCGGGTCGTTCGGGTCGTTCGGGTCGTTCGAGTCGTTCGACCCTGAGATTCTGTCGTGCCTGCACGCGCGAGATGAGCGCCTCCACCGAGGCCTCCATCGGCCGCAGGAAGAGTGTCGGAAAAATGCCCATCACCACGGCCACGGCGCACAGCGGCACGGCGGCGGCCCACTCGCGGGGAACGAGGTCCGGAAGCTTTGCATTCTCCTCGTGCGTCACCTCGCCGTAGTAGACGCGCTGGAACATCCACAGCATGTAGACGGCCGAGAGAATCACGCCCAGTCCCGCGAAGACGACGAAGCGCGGATCCCAGCGGAAGGCGCCAAGCATGATGAGGAACTCGCCGATGAAGCCGTTGAGCCCCGGCAGCCCGATCGACGCGAGCGTGATGATCATGAAGACCGCCGTCAGCCGCGGCATCACCGCCTTGAGGCCCCCGAACTCGCTGATGAGGCGCGTGTGCCGCCGGTCCGACAGCATTCCGACGAGGAGGAACAGCCCGCCGGTGGTGACGCCGTGCGCCAGCATCTGATAGATCGCGCCCTCGACGCCCTGGACGTTCATGGCGCAGATGCCGAGCACCACGAAGCCGAGGTGGCTGACGGAGGAATACGCCACCAGCTTCTTCATGTCCGGCTGCACCATCGCCACGAGCGCGCCGTAGATGATGCCGACCACGGCGAGCAGCGCCAGCATCGGCGCGAAGTACGCCGCCGCGTCGGGAAACAGCGGGAACGAGAAGCGCAGCAGCCCATAGGTCCCCATCTTCAGCAGCACGCCCGCCAGGATGACCGAGCCGGCCGTCGGCGCCTGCACGTGCGCATCCGGCAGCCACGTATGGAACGGGAAGAGCGGCACCTTGATGGCGAACGCGACGGTGAACGCCAGGAAGAACCACCTCTGCGTCTCGGGCGCGATCTCCAGCGTGTAGAGCCGCAGGAGGTCGAAGGAATACGCCCCATTCGCGTCGTTGTGGAGCCACGCCAGGCCGAGGATCGCGACGAGCATCAGGACGCTGCCCGCCATCGTGTAGAGCAGGAACTTGATGGCGGCGTAGATGCGCTGGTCGTACCCCCAGATGCCGATGAGGAAATACATCGGGACGAGCATCGCGTCCCAGAAGACGTAGAAGAGAAAGAGGTCGAGCGAGATGAAGACGCCAATCATCGCCGCCTCGAGGGCGAGCATGAAGATCGAGAACTCCTTCACCTTGCGTTCGATCGCGCCCCACGAGGAGAGGAGCGCGATGGGCGAGAGAAACGCCGTGAGCACGACGAGCAGCAGGCTCACGCCGTCGACGCCCACGTAGTAGTCGATGCCGAACGCCGGAATCCAGGCGGCGCGCTCGACGAACTGAAAGTCCGCCGAGGCGCTGTCGAACCCCGCCCAGATCGCCAGCGTGACGCCGAAGGTCGCCACCGTGACCAGCAGCGTCAGCCAGCGAATCACCCCGTCGCGCCGGCCGTCGGCATTCCCGATGACGAGGAGCGCCAGCGCGCCCGCGAGCGGCAGCACCCAGGAAAGCGTCAGCACGTCAAATCCCAAATCCCAAAGCCCACAGCCCACAACCGCGCGCTAGCGCCATAAGTAATAGCCGAGAATCACGATCACACCGATGAACATCGAGCCGGCGTAGGCACGGACCGAGCCGGTCTGCAGCCGCCGCAGCAGCCCCGAGCCTTCGGCCACGATCGTCCCCGCGCCGTTCACCGCCCCGTCGACCACGGCGACGTCGAACCCGCGCCAGAGCGCGCGCTCCGAGCCGTGCTGGATCGGATGGACGACCGCCGCGTCGTAGATCTCGTCCACGAAATACTTGTTCAGCAGCAGCGTGTAAATGGCGGCGAAGCGCCGCGACAGCGCGTCGGCCAGCTCGCGGCGGCGCAGCCAGATGAACGAGGCGAGCAAGATGCCGCCAATCGCAATCGCGCTCGAGACCGCCATGAGCGTGAGCTCGACGGCGGGCGCTTCCGCCGCGGCCTCGATACCTTCGGCAGACCCGGGAGGCTGGAACGATGGCGCGAGCCAGGCAGCCAGCTGATGATGGCCGCCGAGCGCGTGCGGGATGCCGACATAGCCGGCCAGCGCCGAGCCGACGGCCAGGATCACGAGCACGATCGCCATCGCCGGCGGAGCGTCATGCAGGTGCCCGGCACCGTCATGCCTGCGCTCGCCGTGGAACGTCAGGAACACCAGCCGGAACATGTAGGTCGCCGTGAGGAGCGACGTGACTGCTGCCATCAACCACAGCAGCGTGTGCCCCTCGTGGAACGTCTCGTACAGGATCTCGTCCTTGCTGAAGAAGCCGGAGAGAAACGGCACCCCCGCTATGGCCAGCGAGCCGATGAGGAACGTCCAGTAGGTGGTCGGCAGGTACCGCTTCAGGCCGCCCATGTGGCGGATGTCCTGCTCGCCGTGCAGCGCGTGAATGACAGCACCCGACCCGAGGAAGAGCAGCGCCTTGAAGAACGCGTGCGTGTAGAGATGGAAGATGCCGGCGCCGAACGCGCCGACGCCCATCGCCAGGAACATCAACCCGAGCTGCGAGACCGTCGAGTACGCAAGCACGCGCTTGATGTCGTTCTGCACGAGCCCGATCGTCGCGGCCATGAGCGCGGTCAGCGCCCCGATCACCGCCACCACCATCATCGTCTCGGGCGCGTGGCTGAAGAGCACCGCGTTCCGCCCGATCATGTAGACGCCAGCGGTCACCATGGTGGCCGCATGGATGAGCGCGGATACCGGCGTTGGACCTTCCATCGCATCCGGCAGCCAAACGTACAGGGGAATCTGCGCGGACTTGCCGGTGGCGCCGATGAAGAGGAGCAGCGTCGCGATCGAAATCACCCCGAAGACGCCCTCCTCGGCCGGCATTGCCGAGACGAGTCCCGCCAGACGCTGAAAGTCGAGCGAGCCGAAACGGACGAAGAGCAGCAGCACGCCGAGCACGAAGGCATAGTCGCCGATGCGGTTCACGACGAACGCCTTCTTGCCCGCGTCGGAGGCCGACTTCTTCCGGAACCAGAAGCCGATCAGCAGGTACGAGCAGAGGCCGACGCCTTCCCAGCCGACGAAGAGCACGAGGAAGTTGGCGCCGAGGACGAGCACCAGCATGAACGCCGCGAACAGATTCAGATACGAGAAGTACCGCGCGTACTCGCGGTCCGATTCCTCGTGCATGTACGCGGTCGAATAGATGTGGATGAGCGCGCCGATGCCCGACACGATCAGGATCATCACGGCCGCGAGCGGATCCACGCGGAACGTCAGGTCGAGGACGAAATCGCCCGAGGCGATCCACGTATAGACCGTCTGTTCGATCGCCCGCTCGCCGGCCGGCAACCCGGCCAGATCCACGACGGCCATCACCGACACCACGAACGAGGCGACCATAACCGCCGACGCGAGGCTGCCCGAGAGATTTTTCGACAGCCGCCGTCCGAACGACGCGTTGACGAGGAACCCGAGCAGCGGGAAGAGCGGGATCAGCGCGAGCACGGGACGATCACCATTTGAGCGAGGTGAACGCGTCGGGATTGAGCGATTCCCGATGCCGGAAGAGGGCGATCACGATTGCCAGGCCCACCGCCGCCTCGGCGGCCGCGACGGTCATGACGAAAAAGACGATGATCTGGCCGTCGACTGTGCCGAGCTGGCGGCCGAACGCGACGAAGGTGAGATTGACGGCGTTGAGCATGATCTCGATCGACAGCAGAATCGTGATCAGGTTGCGCCGCATGAAGACGCCGGCCGTACCGATCGCGAAGAGCACCGCCGAGACGAACAAGTAATGGCCGAGGGGGATCACGACTCCCCTTCCCGGCGGGCGAGCACAACCGCGCCCACCATCGCAACGAGAATCAGCACCGAGGTCGCCTCGAACGCGAAGACGTACTCGGTGAAGAGGACCCGTCCGAGCGCACGAACGGACCCGATCTCGGCTCCGCCAGCCCCGGCGGCCACCGGCGCATCCAAGCCGCCCGCTCTGATGAGCGCCCACGCAAGCTGGACGACCAGCAGGAGCGCCAGCAGGCTGCCGAAGCGGGCGATGGCGGGACGGCGCAGCGGATGCGTCCGGTCCCAGTCGGCCGCGTCCTCCTGCGGCGCGTTCAGCAGCATGACGACGAAGAGGAAGAGCACCATGATCGCGCCGGCGTAGATGATGATCTGCGCCACCGCCACGAACGGCGCGTCGAGCTGGATGTAGAGGCCGGCGAGCGCGCCGAACGACGCGATGATGAGCAGCACGCTGTACATCGGGTTCCGCTGCCCGATGACGAGCGCGGAGGCCACGATCGCGATTCCCGACAACAGATAGAAGACGAGCGTCTCAGGCATTGAGATAGAGCACGAGCGCCGCCGTCACGATCAGATTGATCACCGACGCGGGGAACAGCCACTTCCACCCGAACTGCATCAGCTGGTCGTACCGGTAGCGCGGCACCGTCCACCGGACCCAGATGTAGGCGAAGAGGATCGCGCCGACCTTGAGCAGGAACCAGATCCAGCCGTACTCCGGCGGCAGGAACGGCCCGTGCCACCCGCCCAGGTACAGATCGGTCGCAACCGCCGCCGCCGTCGTCATATTGATGTATTCGGCCTGCGGGAAAAGCGCGAAGCGCACCGAGCTGTACTCGGTGTTGTAGCCGGCCACGAGCTCCTGCTCGGCCTCCGGGAAATCGAACGGCGCGCGGTTGGTCTCGGCGACCGCCGCAATCATGTAGATGATGAACCCCACCGGCTGCAGGAACACGTACCAGCGCGGGATGAACCCGAACCAGTAGCCGGCCTGCGCGTCAACCGTCTCGCGCAGCGACAGCGAACCAGCCAGCAGGATGACCGCGGAGAGCGCCGTCGCGTACGACAGCTCGTAGCTGATCATCTGTGCCGCCGAGCGAAGGCCGCCGAGGAGCGAATACTTGCTGTTCGACGACCATCCCGCGAGGACGATGCCATACACGCCCATCGACGTGATCGCAAAGACCACGAGCACGCCGACGTTGATGTCGGACACGCCGAGCTTGACCGGCTCGTCCAGCAGCCCGAAAAGCGTCGTCTCGGCGCCGAAGGGGACCGTCGCGAAGGCCGCGAACGCCGCCGTGACGGCAAGGATCGGCGCGAGCGTGAAGAGCCACCGGTCCGCGCCCTTCGGCGTCAGCTCCTCCTTCATCAGGAGCTTGAGGATGTCGGCGAGCGGCTGCAGCAGGCCGTGCGGGCCGACCCGGTACGGCCCGTAGCGCTGCTGCATGAAGCCCATGACCTTCCGCTCGGCGTAGACCAGCAGCGCCGACGCATTGATCAGCATGAAGAAGGTGAAGCCGATGATGCCGAGCTGGACGAGGAGCCTCAGATCCACGTCTAGTGTGCTCCGGCGAAGATCGGCTGTCGTCGCCGCCACTCGGCCGGCAGCGTGCACCGCCCCTCGCGGACGTGCGCCTCGTACTCGGGGCGGAACAGCTTCATCGTCGACAGGACCGGCGTGGCGGCGGCGTCGCCGAATGCGCACAGCGTCTTGCCGACGATGTTGTTCGAGACGCCGAACAGGAGATCGAGGTCCTTCGGCCGCCCCTCGCCCGCCTCGAGCCGGCGCAGGAGCTTGAACAGCCAGTCCGTCCCCTCACGGCACGGTGTGCACTTGCCGCACGACTCGTGGCGATAGAAGTGCAGCAGGTTCAGCGCGAGCCAGACCATGCAGACGGTGTCGTTCAGCACGATGATCCCCGCCGAGCCGAGGAGCGATCCCGCTTTTTGAATCGAGTCGAAGCTGGCCGGGATGTCGAGCTGGTCGGGCAGCAGGAGCGGCACGGACGATCCGCCGGGGATGACCGCCTTGAGCGGCCGACCGTCCATCATGCCGCCCGCGTACTCGAAGATCAGCTGCTGCAGCGTCGTGTGCATCGACGCTTCGTACACCCCCGGCTTCTTCACGTGGCCGCTGATGCAGAACAGCTTCGGTCCGCCGTTCTTTTCGGGCCCGAGCGCGGCGAACCATTCCGGGCCGTTCAGCACGATGAGCGGCACATTGCAGAGCGTCTCGACGTTGTTGACCGCCGTCGGGCACTGATAGAGGCCCGCGACGGCCGGAAACGGCGGCTTGATCCGCGGCTGCGCGCGCCTGCCTTCGAGCGACTCGATGAGCGCCGTCTCTTCGCCCGCCTCGTACGCACCGGCGCCCCGGTGAACGTAGACATCGCAATCGAAGCCGCTGCCCAGAACGTTCTTGCCGAGATAACCGGCCCTGTACGCGTTCTCGATCTCCGCCTCGAGAATCTGCTGCACGTGGTAGAACTCGCCGCGGATGTAGATGTAGGCGACCTTCGCGCCGATCGCGTAGCACGCAATCGCGCACCCCTCGATGAGGAGGTGCGGATTGCGCTCCATCAGCACGTGATCCTTGAACGTGCCGGGCTCGCTTTCGTCGGCGTTGCAGCAGATGTACTTCGGCTTCGGCGTGTCCTTGAGGACGAACTGCCACTTCATCCCGGTCGGGAAGCCGGCGCCCCCGCGGCCGCGCAGGCCCGACGCCTTCACCTGCTCGATGATGTCGTTCGGCTCGAGCGTCAGCGCCTTCCGCAGTCCCTCGTAGCCGCGCTGGCGCTCGAGATAGAAGTCGAGGGTGTAGGAGTGCGGCGCGTTCACGTGCTTCGTGAGGACCGGTTCGTAGGGCATCAGCGTTCTTTGTGCAGATGGCAGCCGCTGAGCGAGGCCTCGCCGCGCGTGCGCAGACCTTCCACGAACGGCCGCACCTGGTCGGGCGAGAGCCGCTCCTGCCAGCCGTCGTTGACCATCACGACCGGCGCGCGATCGCATGCTCCCAGGCATTCCACCTCGAGGAGCGTGAACGTGCCGGTTGGATCCGTCTCGCCCGGCCGGATGCCAAGCACCGCCTCCAGTTCTTCCGTCACGCGCTCGGCGCCCAGCAGCGCGCACGACAGCGTCCGGCACACGTACAGCACGTACGTGCCCACCGGCTTCGTGAAGAACATCGTGTAGTACGACACGACGTCCTCGACCTCGGCCGCCGTGCAGCCGATCTGCGTCGCGACGTGGTCCATCGCGGCGCGCGTGAGGTAGCCCTGCTGCCCCTGCGCCAGGTAGAGCGCGTAGAGAATGGCGGACTTGCGCTGGTCGGGTGGATAGCGCGTGACGTTGGCGTCGAACTTCGCCTGGTTCTCGGGTGTGTAGGCGAACGGCTCACCGGCGTCCGGCAACGCGCGCGCCGACTTGTGGAACTTCGCCGGCGCGTAGTCCATCCGTGGATGAAAGCTCACCGGTCGCAGTCTCCCATCACGACGTCGGTCGACCCGATGACGGCGACGACGTCGGCAATCAGACCGCCCTGGACGATCGCCGGCAGCGCCTGAATCGCGAAGAGCGACGGCGCCCGCATCTTGATGCGCCACGGCCGATTCGTCCCGTCCGACACGATGTAGACGCCGTGCTCGCCTCGCGGCCCCTCGACCGGCACGTACGCATCGCCCGCCGGCACGGTGAACCCCTGCGAGTAGATCAGGAAGTGCTGAATCAGCGCTTCCATCTCGGTGTACACCTTGTCCTTCGGCGGCGGCACCACGCGCGGGTCGTCGCACGCCCATGCGCCGCTCGGCGGAATGCGCGCGATCGCCTGCCGGCAGATCTTCACGCTCTCGCGCAGCTCGCGCATGCGTACGCGGTATCGCGCATACACGTCTCCCTCACGCTCGGTCGGCACGTCGAAGTCGTACGTCTCGTAGCCGCAATAGGGGAAGTACTTGCGCACGTCGTAGTCGACGCCGCACCCGCGCGCGATCGGCCCCACCAGCCCCCACGCCAGCGCATCGTCGGCGGAAATGACGCCGACGCCCTGCGTGCGGCGCATGAAGATGTCGTTCTTGCTCAGGAGGCCTTCGAACTCGTCGATCTTGGCCGGAAAGCGGTCGAGGAAGGCGTTGACCGCCTCGTGGAACCCGCGCGGCAGGTCCTCGCGCAGCCCGCCGACGCGAAAGTAGCTCGGGAAGAACCGGAACCCCGCGACGAGCTCGTTGATGTTCATGATGAGCTCGCGCTCGCGGATCGCGTAGAACAGCATCGACACCGCCCCGATCTCGAGCGCGTGCGTCCCCAGCCAGATCAAATGGCTCGCAATGCGCTGCAGCTCCGTGATGAGTACGCGGATGTCCTTGACGCGCTGCGGCATCTCGAGGCCAAGGAGCGTCTCGACGCTCAGCACGAAGGCGAGACTGTTCGACTGCGCGGCGAGGTAGTCCATGCGCTCGACGAGCGGAACGACCTGCTGCCACTTCTTCTGCTCGGCCGTCTTCTCGATCCCGGTGTGCAGATACCCGATCGTGGGACGCAGCGACCGGACGACCTCTCCATCGAGCTCCAGCACCAGCCGCAGCACGCCGTGCGTGCTCGGGTGCTGCGGCCCCATGTTCACGGTCATCGTCTCGGTGCGCAGCCCGGGCATGATGACTTAGCGGGCGACCCGTCGCTGCCGATCGCGCTCGAGATTCGCCTTGAATTCTTCCTCGCTGATCTCGAGCGGCTCGTACGTCTGCGCGGGCTTCCGGATCTGCACGGGATAGTCCTTGCGCTGCGGATGTCCCTCCCAGTCCTCCGGCATCAGCAGCCGCCGCAGGTCGGGATGGCCATCGAAGACGATGCCGAACATGTCCCACACTTCGCGCTCGAGCCAGCCGGCCGACGGCCAGACGCCCTGGACCGTCGGCACCGGATCGGAGTCACCCGCGCGCACCTTGAGGCGAAGACGCAGTCGATTCGGAATCGACAGCAGGTGGTAGACGACTTCGAACCGCGGATCGCGCGGAAAGTAGTCCGCCGCGGTCACCTCTACGAGCGCGGTGAAGCGGAGCGACGGCGTGTCGCGCAGCGCACGGGCCGTATCGACGAGACGGTCCGGCGAAACGTAGATCGTGGCGAAGTCGGCGCTTGCTCCGGCCTCATAGGCGGCGCCGGGCACGAGCGGCCCCAGAGCAGCGATGACGGCGGGCGCATCCACAGGCGGCAGCGTTATGCTCGGGATCGCGCAATCTTCTGCTGAAGCTGCACGATTCCGTAGATGAGCGATTCAGGCCGGGGCGGACAGCCAGGCACGTAGACGTCGACGGGGACGACCTGGTCCACGCCCTGGACGATGGCGTAGTTGTCGAAGACGCCGCCGATCGAGGCGCAGGCGCCCATGGAAATGACCCACTTCGGCTCGGGCATCTGGTCGTAGACGCGGCGCATCGCCGGCGCCATCTTCCGCGACAGGCGTCCGGCCACGATCATGAGGTCCGACTGCCGGGGCGACCCGCGAAAGACTTCGGCACCGAAGCGCGCCAGATCGTAGCGGCTGGCCACGGTCGCCATCATCTCGATCGCGCAGCACGCAAGCCCGAACTGGGCGGGCCAGATCGCCGACCGGCGCGCCCACTGCACGATCTTCTCGACGGTCGTCGTGATGAGCGGAAGCTCCGGGTCGAGCCCGTGGAGATGTGCGTCCGCCTGCGCCATGTCGGTCACGCCGCCTTTCGGTCGACCTGGCGCCGCAGACGCGCCGGCGGCCCCCAGTCGAGCACACCCTTCCGCCACACGTAGACGTAGCCGACGGTGAGAATGAGGAAGAACGTGACGAGCTGCACGAAGCCGGCCCAGCCGAGATCGCGCAGCGCGACGGCCCAGGGATAGAGAAACGCGATTTCGATGTCGAAGAGGAGAAAGATCATCGCCACCAGGTAGAACTTGACCGAGTGGCGCTCGCGGGCGTCGCCGACCGCGGGCATGCCGCACTCGTACGGCGCCAGCTTTTCCGGGGTCGGATTGCGAGGGCCGAGCAGGATCGAGAGGCCGATCATCACCCCGGCGAATCCGACGCCGAGGGCGATCATGATGACTACGCCAAGCCAGCCGTCCATAGACGCGCTTGTGAAGATTTTCTCAACCAACCCATGCTATAGAACCACCGTGCAAACGTCAATGCGGCGCAGCGCGAACCAACACCCAACTCCCAACGGTCGAACTCCCAAACTCCCGAATGCCCTCGGAGTTGGCGTTTGCGGAATTGAGAGTTGAGATGAGGCTCGCGTGGTTCCGTCCCGCCTCATCCGATGCAACCGCCGCCCTCGTCGCCGCGCTTCGCGCTGCGCATGACCTTGATGTGTTCACGCGGGCCAACGCGCACCACTTCGTGTCGATCCAGTTTCGCATCCCATACGACCTGTGCGTGTTCGAGCTGGACAACACCGACGCACATGCATTCGTCTGGCCGTACCTGCTTCACTACGGGGGCGTGCTGCTGCTGGCCTCGGGCACGCTGCACGATAGCCGCGCGAGCGCGCTGATTGCGGCGGGACGGCGCGAGGATTACGCGACCGAGTTCCGGTTCAACGAACGGCACGCGCCGCGGTTCCCCCGAACGGGACGATTAGTGCCGGCAGGCCGTTGGCCGATGCTCCGCGTACCACTGACGACGGCGAGGATGACAGTTGTCCCAAACGGCGGTCTTGCCGACGCGCTCCGTTTCCAGTACGCCGAAGCCCGCATCGTCTATGCGCCGCTGCCGCCGCCGCTCGTCGACGTGGCGCGGGCGCGCCGGGCGGACGTCGACGCGACGGTAACGTTCGGGATACTCGCCGACGATCGCGTCGACCTGGCCCGCCGGGCGCTTGCACGGGCGCAGGCCCTCGGCGCCACGGCCGCGCTCGTGGCCGACAGATCCGCGGCCCGGCTGCTGTCCGAGTCTGATGTTGTGCTCGCGCTCGCGTGGCCGCCGGGCGGCCCCCCGGAGCGGCTCGCGCATGCCGCGCTCGCGGCGGGCACGCCGGTCGTGACGCTCGAAACGATTCTGGCCTCCGCGTGGCCTGCGCTCGACCCACAGACGTGGCGTCCGCGCGGTGTGGCGTCCGATCGGCCGATTGCGGTGACGGTCGATCTGCGCGACGAGGAACATGCACTCATGATGGCGATGCGGCGGCTCGCGGCCGACGCTTCGCTGCGATCGGCGCTCGGCGACGCCGCGCGCGCGTGGTCGCGCGCACACGAAAGCCTGCCCGTCGCGTGCGAGACCTGGGAGCGCCTCCTTCATGAGGCGACGCGGCTGGCGACACCGCCACACACCGCCGACTGGCCGGCGCACCTCACCGCGGACGGGACCGAACGCGCCCGCGCCATCCTCGCGGAGTTCGGCGTGACGGTCGATCTGTTTTAAGGGTCGGCCCCCCGTGAGGACTCCCACAGGGGTCCGACGGCTTCCCACGGATACCCCGGCTCGGTCGTGAGCCGAGGGTCGTCGACTGGCACGCCCATCGAGAAGTGATACAGGCTCTGCCACGTGTGGCCCGACAGCCCCAGCACCTCGTGCACCGGGTCGTCGTAGAAGCAGCCAATACCGGTCGCGCGCCCGCCCGTGGTTTCGGCTTCGAGATAGAGCACCTGGCCGATGAGCCCGCATTCCCAGTAGAGCCGGCGATAGAACCATTCCCCGTGCTCTCGGAGCGCCGGCTCCACCCGCGCGATCATCCCGAGGCTGAAGAACCCGTCCTCGGCGATGTCCTGATCGCACGAGATCCGGTTCGCGAGTCGACGGCAATCCGCGGACGCGAGCAAGAACAGGTCATCGTCGACGCATTCCCAGAGGAATTCGGCGCGCATGGCGGCTTTCCATTCCGGCAGCACCGACGGGTCGCGAAGGTACGCGTAGATGCCGGGCACGAGACCCTCGACGCGATGCACGAACAGCGCGAGATGAACCTGCGGCGGCCACTCGACCGCATCCCACGGCGGATCCGGAGGCCGCAGACGATGGAGCATCGTGATGAAGGCGTCACGGCCGAGACCGGTCTCGCCGTCGAAAGCAAGCGCGCTGCGGCGCTGGAGGATCACGGTGCGGGCCAGTAATCCATTCTGGTGCGAACCCGCACCGACTCCGCGTACGGTTGCCCTGACCTGGTGCGAGATCGCACTGAGTCCGTGCGAGCGTGCACCGACTCGGTGCGTGCCCGGATACCGCGTCGCTGCCGCGACGTCGTCGATAATCGGCCAGTCGGTGCGGTCCCGACTCAGTCGGTTCGCTGTGCCGCGCCACGTGGCGTGGCGCGCAGCGTCGACGAGAGGCGCCGGATCGCGCGCGATCCACCGGGACGGGTCGCCCGGGGTGACGACGGCGAGGCATTCGGGTGCTTCGCGCTCCGCGTCCCGAAAATCCGCATCGCGATCCAGGCCGAGCAGCGTTTCCAGCTTCGCATCGGAGCATCGTGGCAGCAGCGCGAGCCGCCATCCGAGCAGCGCCGCCGCCAGCCTCAGCGCGCCGATGGCATGGCCGGCGTCGTGCTGGCAGTACCGAAACGCCCGCTCCCCGTACTTCCAGGCCTCGCGCCAGTGGACCGACGTCAGGGCGACGCAGAACACGCCGCCGTCCGAGGCGGCGCCCATCCAGTCCGTCCAGCCCGCGTCGCGCAGGACGGCACGCTCCTCGAGGGCATGTTCGCGCGGCGCGTAGTGCCACAGACGGCCCTCCGCGAGCACGTAGGCCTCCGTCGGATGGAGGTTGCCGCTCGACGGATTGACGCGCAGCGCCCAGCGTGACGCCCCGTACTGCTTCCACGCCGACAACCCCATCGAGCAGCGCAGGAACTCGCCAATGGATTCGCGCGTGAGGGGCGCGACCGACGCCGTGCCGTCGAAGAGCGCCGCGTAGGGCACGGCCGCGGCGAGCGGCGTCCGCGACAGCGTGACGAGAGGTGCGCCGATGTAGCGACGAAACGGATCCGGCTGCGTCGCCCAGTCCAGGTAGCCGAGCGAGCGCGCGAACCGGCGGAAGTGGTGCTTGGTCTGATCGTGGTACTCGAGCGCAATCACGGGGAGCCGGAGGCCGTCAGGCTTCCCCGGCTACTGCGACAGCTGCGTAATCCGCCGATCGAGCTCGGCGATCGCCTGCCCGAGCTGCTGGCGCCGCGCCTGGTGCGTGGCGAGATCGAGCTGGCGCTGCATTTCGGTGCGCGCCAGCCGGAACGACTCGAGCTGGCGGGCACGCTCGGGATCGGCCGACTTGGCGGCCTGGCGAGCCTTCTTCTTTTCCTCTTCGCGCTCTTCCATCCGCTCGGCGAGGCGGGATTCCGCGTCGACGAGCCCTTCTCCAGCATCACCCATCACAGACGATTATACGCACCAGCTGCGCCGCGCGTTGACATCCTAGAATCGGGCCGTGGGGGATCGGCCGCTCGAGCTCTTCCATCCGGCAGTCCGAAGCTGGTTCGCGGACGCCTTCGCCGCGCCCACGAAGCCGCAGCGCCTCGGATGGCCGGTCATCGCACGCGGCGCGTCGACGCTCCTGCTGGCGCCCACCGGCAGCGGCAAGACACTCGCCGCGTTCCTCTGGTGTCTGAACCGCGTGATGTTCACGGCCGTCCCGCCGCCCGCGGATCGCTGCCGGGTCGTCTATGTCTCGCCCCTCAAGGCGCTGGCGGTCGACGTTGAGCGGAACCTCCGCATGCCGCTCGCGGGGATCGCGAGTGCGGCCACCGCGCAAGGCGTCGCCGTCGCCGCGCCGGAGATTGCGATCCGGACCGGGGATACGCCCGCGGCCGAGCGCGCCCGGTTCCTGCGCGCGTCCGCCGACATCCTCATCACGACGCCGGAATCGCTCTTCCTGCTGCTGACGTCGCGGGCGCGGAACCGGCTCGCCAGCGTGGAGACGGTCATCGTCGACGAGATCCACGCGCTCGTGCCCGACAAGCGGGGCGCGCATCTGGCGTTGTCGCTCGAGCGGCTCGAGGCGCTTCGTGAAGGCCGGCCGCCGCTGCAGCGCATCGGCCTCTCGGCGACACAGCGCCCCCTCGACGAGATCGCCCGGTTCCTCGGCGGCGCCCTCCCGCGCCGCGCCTCCGGTCGACGCCGGGCTCCGGGCGTCTCAGCGACGCTTCACGACGAATTCGCCGACGACGCGGCGGCACCGACGTACCGGCCGGTCACGGTCGTAAACGCGGCCGGACCGAAGGCACTGGAGCTCACGATCGAGCTTCCCATCGAGGACGTGGGCCGACCCGAACGAGCCGAAAGGCGCGACCGATCCGAACGATCGATCTGGTCGTCCATTCATCCCCGGCTGCTCGACTTGATTCGGGGGCATCGGTCGACCCTCCTCTTCGTCAACAGCCGGCGTCTCGCCGAACGGCTCGCGGCCGCCCTCAACGATCTGGCAGGCGAGCCGCTCGTCAGGTCGCACCACGGATCGCTCGCGCGCGATGCGCGGACGGAGGTGGAAGCACTGCTGAAGGCGGGCCGGATCCGCGGTCTGGTCGCCACCTCGTCGCTCGAGCTCGGCATCGACATGGGCGCCGTCGATCTCGTCGTGCAGATTGGCGCGCCGCCGTCGGTCGCCAGCGGCCTGCAGCGCGTCGGGCGCGCCGGACATCGGATCGGCGAGGTCAGCCGCGGCATCGTCTTTCCGAAGTTTCGCGGCGATCTGGTCGCCTGCGCCGCCGTCGCGCACGCGATGCGCGAGGGCGCGGTCGAATCGACGCACTACCCCCGCAACCCGCTCGACGTGCTCGCCCAGCAGGTTGTCGCGATGGCCGCCATGGAACGTTGGGGCGTCGACGAGCTGTTCGCGCGCATCCGGTGCGCCGCGCCTTTTGTCACGCTGAGCCGCGGGATGTTCGAGGGCGTGCTCGACATGCTGTCGGGCCGCCGCTGTTAGAGTCCCAGCACGTGGTGGAAATTCAGTAAGGCCGCCCGAGTAGACAGCGGAGTCGGCCATCGCGCATCTTCCGTGAGTTCTCTCTAGCCGGAGAAGGACGTCACGGAGGTGTTGACACGATG
>Ga0209172_10004395_pt1 | contig 19090 bp, 19 predicted proteins | sample LarsenN4metaG_FD_184113 | JGI IMG/M metagenome (GOLD analysis project Ga0209172, IMG submission 184113) | Hot spring sediment bacterial and archeal communities from British Columbia, Canada, to study Microbial Dark Matter (Phase II) - Larsen... ... | reverse complement strand
CATTGCCGTAGTTGGAGAAAGCGGCTGCGGAAAATCGAGTTTGATGAAGACCATTCTTGGCCTTCATAAACCTACCGGGGGAAAGATCGTTTTCGAGGACAAGGACCTATCTCAACTCTCTTCGAAGGAGATGCATTGGTATCACTCTCATGTCGGCTATGTACAACAGGATCCGTATGGTGCGCTGCCGCCCTTCATGAACATCCAAAGAATTTTGGAGGAGCCGCTGATCGTCGGGGGAGTTAAAGACAAACAGGAACGGATTCAACGCGTTCGCAACGCGATGGAAGAAGTCAAGATGAGCCCGGTGGATGACTTTCTTAACAAGTACCCTCACATGTTAAGCGGAGGCCAGCAACAGCGCGTCGTCATTGCCCGCGCCATGATCATGAACCCGCGGTTTCTTGTGGCGGATGAACCAGTCTCCATGCTGGATGCGTCCGTACGCGTGGAAATTCTGAAACTTTTGCGATCCCTGCAGGAAAAACATAACCTCTCGGTGATCTATATCACCCACGATCTTTCCACGGTGAGCTATTTCTCTGAACGGATATTTGTCATGTACGCGGGCAACCTGATTGAGAAGGGCAAGGTGCGTCAATTGTTGGGCAATCCCCTTCATCCATATACGATGGCGCTCCTCACCGGCACCTCTGAGCCGGATGCCAGAAATGCCGAGACCTTTAAAGAGATCCCACCCGGCGAACCGCCAAGTTTGGTCAATCCTCCGTCCGGGTGCCGTTTCCACCCGCGCTGTCCGAAGATCATACAAGGACTTTGCGAAGTCCAATTCCCACCCGAGTTCGAGCCTGAGCCCGGTCATCTGGTTTCGTGTTGGTTGTATCAATGATGTTTTTTGAAAACACAAAGCGCGCATTCGCCATCGCCGTATTCCTGATGCTATTCGGCGTTGTCATGCCCTTCCTGATGGTCATCCGGTTGGTCGAGTCCACTTTCTTTCTGAACTTTCTTTCGTTTGGGGCATCCGTCCTTGGAATGCTGGTTGGCGTGATGGCGGTTGCCATGCGGAATGTTGGACGGCGAACAAAGGATTCGGAAGACGACTACTACAAGAAATAGCCTGCCCATGATTCGTCACGGTCTCATGGCTTGCCTGGTTTCGTAAGATACGATAGGATTCAGCGAAGTCTGAATCCTTTTTATTTTGGAGACTGAAATGGCGCGTATAAGACAACTGGTTCCACCGGTGATATTGATTGTTGGGTTGGTTCTTTCTTCGTGTGCTCCACAACAGACGGAGATCCCGGTGATTCCCGACGCGCCAACGGAAGTTCCCCCGCCTCTTATCACACCGACGCCTGCCCCGCGCTCGTTGACCATCTGCCTGGGGGAGGAGCCGAACACCCTCTATCCGTATGGTAGTTTGAACTCTGCCGCGCGAAGCGTGCTTTCCGCCATCTATGATGGTCCTATGGATGTCCTGGAATATGGATATGAACCGATCATCCTCGAAAAAATCCCCTCTCTTGAAGATGGTGATGCGCAACTTGCCTCTGTGACTGTACGTGAAGGCGATGATATTGTGGATGCTGATGGAAATGTTGTATCACTTTCAAAGGGTATGAAGTTGCGACCCAGGGGTTGCCGCGCTGACGAGTGCGTGGTCACCTATGATGGCGTCAGCGAGATCGAAATGGACCAGATGGTGGTCACCTTCACAATGTTGGAAGGACTTCAATGGTCGGATGGCGCCCCGCTTACCGCAGATGATTCGATCTACTCGTTCGAACTGGCATCGGATGAAGATACACCGGTTTCAAAGTTCCTGATAGACCGCACGCAGGTGTATGAAGCCGCCGACGAGCAAACAGTTCAATGGTGGGGAATGCCCGGTTTTATTGACCCTGATTATTTCACGAATTTCTGGATGCCTCTTCCCCGGCATCTCTGGGCTGAAGAATCCCCGGCTGACCTGATCAGACTGGATTTATCCTCACGTTTACCGCTTGGCTGGGGACCGTACATATTGAAAGAGTGGAACTCCGGTGAAAGTCTTCGACTGACGAAGAACCTCAATTATTTCCGTGCCGAGAGCGGCTTGCCTCGATTCGATGAATTGACCTTTCTCGTCATCCCGGACCCGAATGCCGCACTTTCTGCCCTGGTGAATGGAACGTGTGATGCGCTCGACCCTTCGGTGCGCCTTGATGGACAAGTGGGGCTGCTTCAAGAAATGGAGGCGCAAGATCAATTGAAATTGCTGACCGCCCAAAGCATGACCATGGAATGGCTTGGCATTGGTATTGTCCCGGCTACCTATGATGATGGTTATAACCCTCAGCGCGATCGCCCGGATTTATTCGCTGATGATCGCATGAGGCAGGCGCTTACTTACTGTCTTGATCGTCAAAAAGTCGTGGATACGGTTCTCTTTGGTTTATCTCAGGTGCCGGATGGTTATTTGCCCGCCGACCACCCCCTTCACAATGGCAATATTCAAACATATCCATTCAATCCCGAAGAGGGTGCGCAGATCCTCGAGAACATAGGCTGGCTCGATTCAGACAACGATCTTTCCACCCCGCGCCTTTCGGTGGGTGTGACCGGCGTCCCAGGTGGAACGCCTCTTGTCTTCAATTACTACACATCCTCCGCTACTCAACGGCATCAGGTGGCTGAGATTCTTCGCAATTCGCTCGCAGAATGTGGTATTGGCTTGAACACGGTTTTCTACACCGCTGCCGATTTTTATGCACAAGGTCCGCAGGGTCCTTTGTTTGGCAGGCAGTTCGATCTGGCTGAATATGCCATCGGGGTCAACAGCCTCGAGCCTCAGTGTTCCTGGTTCACTTCATCGCAGATCCCTGCTGATGAAAATAATTGGGTGGGTACGAATATCAGCGGATATGAAAACCCTGCCTTCGATACAACCTGCGGGGAGGCATTGCGATCGCTGCCCGGCGAACCGGAATACACCTCACATCAGGAGGCACAGGCGATCTTTGCTTCGGAACTGCCATCCATCCCGCTGTATATCCGGCTTCGCGTCGCCGCATCCCGCCCCGATTTTTGCGGCTTTACTCTGGACGCCTCCTCCACTTCCGCGCTCGCCGATCTTGAGACTTTCGATTATGGACCCCACTGTCTACCATGATGGATGCCCGCTTTTCTGTCTATACTTTGCGGTCTGTACAGGTCGCATAATGCCAAATCTTTGCTATAATGCGACCATTCCTGAACATAGGACTCTGCCCTTATGAACAATGCCCAGCCTTTGCTCGCTGTGAAGAATCTTAAAACATATTTTTACACAGAAGATGGAACTGTACGCGCGGTGGATGGCGTGGACTTCGAAGTCTATCCCGGCGAAGTGTTGGGTCTGGTGGGAGAATCGGGGTGCGGCAAGAGTGTCACCTCGCTTTCGATCATGCGGCTGATCTCGAAGCCCGGGCGTGTGGATGGTGGGGAAATTCTTCTGGATGGCGAAAACCTCCTGAATTTAACCGAAGAAGAAATGGTCAAGATCCGGGGCAACCGCGTCTCGATGATCTTTCAGCAGCCGCAGACCGCGCTGAATCCGGTCTTCAAAGTGGGTGACCAGCTTGCCGAAGTGTTGAACGTCCACCAGGATCTAGGCAAGGACGCAGGTTGGAATCGCGCAATCGCGTTGCTCAAAATGGTCGGAGTGCCGGATCCGGAACGGCGCGCCCATGCGTATCCGCATGAACTTTCCGGCGGCATGGCGCAGCGCGTGATGATCGCGATGGCGCTGGCTTGCGTGCCAGAATTGCTCATTGCAGATGAACCAACCACCGCGTTGGATGTGACGATTCAAGCGCAGATTCTCGACCTGATGCGCGACCTGCGCCGCGACATGGGCACGGCGGTCATCCTCATCACCCACGATCTTGGCGTGGTCGCTGAAATGGCAGACCGCGTGGCTGTGATGTACGCCGGCGAGATCGTCGAGCAGGCGGAGGTCAATGCGTTGTTCGATGAACCCCTGCACCCGTATACACAAGGTTTGATCGGTTCGATACCGGTTCTCGGCGAGATCAAGGAAAAATTGGATGTCATCCCCGGCTCGGTTCCCAATCTTGTCAATTTACCGCCGGGTTGCCGTTTCGCACCGCGTTGCCAGGCGCGCGTTAAACATTCCCTCAACATCTGCACCGAAACTGAACCGGACTTGGACGAAGTGAAACCCGGTCACATGGTGCGTTGCTGGTTGTATCAAAGCGCAGAGGGGCATACTGCCCCGCTGAAAGCCTAACCCCCTTCTTGGAGTTTCGAAACATGCAAAACAAAACCGACCAAAAAGGGGAGACTCTCGTTGAAGTCAATAACCTTGTCAAATATTTTCCTGTGCGTGCCGGGCTATTGCAGCGGGTGATCAACCACGTCAAGGCAGTGGATGATGTAAGTTTCATCGTGCGCAAAGGCGAGACGCTCGGTATGGTGGGTGAATCCGGATGCGGCAAGACCACCGTCGGCAGGACGATGCTCCGCCTGGTCGAGCCGACCTCAGGTTCGGTGAAGTACAACGGCAAAGATGTATTTACAATGAAGCCGCGTGAATTGAAAGCAGTGCGGCGCGATATGCAGATCATCTTCCAGGATCCGTATGCCTCGCTCGACCCGCGCGTGCCCATCGGCGAATCGGTCATGGAAGGGCTGCACATCCACGGTGTCGGCACGCGACGCGAGCGCGTGGATATCATGCTGGAAACCCTCAAGAAGGTGGGTTTGGAGGATTACCATGCCCGCCGCTATCCGCACGAATTCTCCGGTGGTCAGCGCCAGCGCATTGGCATTGCCCGTGCGCTCGCATTGCGCCCGAAGTTCATCATCTGCGACGAACCGGTCTCCGCGCTGGATGTCTCGATCCAATCGCAAGTGTTGAATATTTTAAAGGACCTGCAAAAGGAATTTGGGCTGACCTATCTCTTTATCGCCCACAACCTTTCTGTGGTGGAACATGTTTCAGACCGCGTCGCTGTGATGTACCTTGGAAAGATGGTCGAACTGACCACGCGTGAAGAGTTGTTCCGCAATGCGTTGCATCCGTATACGAAGGCGCTCATGTCTGCCATCCCGGTGCCGAACCCGCGACTTCGCCGCGAACGCACCATCTTGAAGGGCGATGTGCCCAGTCCGCTCAACCCCCCGAAGGGTTGCCGCTTCCATCCGCGTTGCCCGGTTGCCATCGAGAAATGCTCGCAAGAGGAACCGCAGTTGAAGGAACTCTCTCCAGAGCATTGGGTGGCTTGCTGGGTGGCGGAGCAGAATTTCCATTAACATTGATATGTGAAAGCTTATGACCGCGCCTTGTGTCCTTCTCGTTGACGATCAAAAGGACATCGTCCGCTTGTTGCACTCGACCCTGCAAACACTCGGCCATCAATTGGATATTGTGGACGCGCCATCGGGGGAGGAGGCGCTGCTGGTCGCTTCCCGTCGAAACATCGATCTGTTGGTTGCTGATTATCTCCTGCCGGGCATCTCCGGCGTTGAGCTGATGCACAAAGTGAAGGCTCGCAACGCGAACCTGAAAGTGATCTTCATCTCCGGTATGACCGAACGCAAAGCGCGTGATGAAATGCTGAGTGCCGGAGCAGCGGCGATCTTCGATAAACCCATTCCGCTGGCAGATTTTTTGGATGCGGTCGAACGCAGTTTGGGGCTGGTCCGCACCATCTTCCCGCCTGAATCGACGCAGGAGGCGGAGGAACATCGCCAGTCTCTTTCTGAATTGTTGAGCGGTTTCCGACAGAAGATTCAAGCCGACGCGGTCTTCCTGATCAGCGACCGGGGACGCGTGCTTGCCCGGGCCGGCAATCTGTATGACAGTAGCATGGAAGTGTCTCTGCTTTCTGCGTTGATGGGTATTTACAGCGCGGGGTTGAAGGTCGCCCGGTTCATCCGTCAGGAACAACTGGAAAATTATCATGTGTTTCGCGGCGGCGACCACGACCTGATCCTCATTCCCGTCAATTCGGCGCACGCGCTACTGCTGGCTGGAAAAGACATCGCAGGCAAGGAACGCATTTTGCAGACGGTGGAAGGGATGCTGTTCGTGCGCGGCGACGTGGAAAACATCCTGCAGTCGCTGGGGGTGGTGCCGTCAACGCTTATGGCAGAAACAGCCGTCCCTGCGGGTGAGGCGCTCCAACCCGTTCCTCCGTTCGTCACCGATGAACCCGAGCCGGACGTGGATGTCGATGCGTTGTTCGCCGCTGGTAAAAAGTCGAAGGTGAAGGATGTCAATGCATTCTGGGAGGAGGCGGTGGAAAAGACCGGCAACCTCCCGCTTAACCCGGATGTCATAACGTATGACGAAGCAGATAAATTAGGGCTGACACCCGGCAAGGAAGGCGCGACGATTCCGCGTCCTGTCACTGGCACGCTGAAGACAAACGCGGCAAAAAGGAAGTGACGTTGCCCAGCGTAATTCGCTGTGATACAATGTGCGCCTTACAGGGGCGTGGTGCAAGGGCAGCACACCAGCCTTTGGAGCTGTGGATCTTGGTTCGAATCCAGGCGCCCCTGCCAATCCCGCACGTGCGGGGCTTCTTTTGTAAATAGGATTTGTCGCCCCGCCGCGCAAATCCTATTTTGTTTCAGGAGTTTTATGAAAGTTACTGCTGTGTTACTTGCCGCGGGACAGGGCACCCGCATGAAATCGTCGTTACCGAAAGTATTGCATCCATTGTGCGGAAAGCCGATGCTATGGCATGTCATGGAAGCGTTGAAATCTGCCGCAACGGAAACGCCGGTTGTTGTGGTGGGTCACGGCGCGGACAAGGTGAAAGAATATTTGGAGGGTTCTGCCGAATGCGTGTTGCAGGAACCGCAACTTGGAACAGGACATGCGGCGATACAAGCCGAATCTCTGCTCAGAGGCAAAACGGATCTGGTCATCGTCACCTATGCGGATATGCCCCTCTTGCGTGGCGAGACCTTCTCACGACTTTTAGAAACACAACGCCTCAATCCCGGACCGTTCAGCCTGGTGACCGTCATCGCGGACGATCCGCGCGGATTCGGGCGGATCGTACGAAATTCCGACGGGACGGTTTCTGCAATTGTCGAAGAATATGTTGCCACGCAAGAACAGAAACAGATCAAGGAATTGAACGTCGGCGCGTATTGCTTCAAAGCAGATTGGCTGTGGGACGCATTGCATCGCATTCCGAAAAACCCGAAGAAGGGTGAATATTACCTGACCGATGTGGTTGAACTTGCGGTGAAGGATAACCTGCCCGTGCAAGCCGTTTTACATGAAGATTTCATCGAAACCATCGGTATCAACACACGCGTTCACCTCGCTGAAGCTGAAACCGCCATGCGGATGCGGATCAACCGCGAGCACATGTTGAACGGTGTGAGCATGACCGACCCCGCCTCAACGTACATCGATGCAGGAGTGAAGATCGGCAAGGATACGATCATCATGCCGAACACATATATTCACGGTGAAACGGAGATCGGCGAGGGAAACGTGATTGGTCCCAACACGATCATCCGGGATTCGAAAATTGGAAATCGTTGCAAGGTATTCGCATCGGTGCTGGAGGGCGCGATTGTGGAGGATGACGTGGACATGGGTCCGTTTGCTCGGTTGAGGAAAGGAGCGCACTTAAAGAGTCACGTGCACATGGGCAACTTCGGGGAGGTGAAGGATTCCACGCTGGAGGAAGGCGTGAAGATGGGTCACTTCTCGTACATTGGCAACGCCAGAATCGGCGCGAACACCAACATCGGAGCGGGGACGATCACCGCGAACTACGACGGCGAGAACAAACTTCCCACCGAGATCGGCGAGGATGTGTTCATCGGCGTGGATACGATGCTGGTCGCACCGCTGAAATTGGGTGACGGCGCACGGACGGGAGCAGGCGCAATCGTGACGAAAAACGTACCGGAGGATACGCTCGTGGTGGGTATGCCGGCGCGTCCCATCAAGAAAGTGGAAAGAAAGAAAAAGAAAATATAATTTGCATGAACGACTCTTTGCTCAGCCACAGAGTTCACTGAGCCCTTTGAGAAAAACTCAAATTCTCTGTGATCTCTGTGGCGGAATTGGTATTCCATGTCACTAACTAACTACGAAAAACAATCCCTGATTGACCTTGCCAATTCGGCGCGGGCGCATGCTTACGTGCCGTATTCCAAGTATCCTGTTGGAGCGTCGCTGCGAACCAAAACGGGAAAGATCTACACCGGCGTCAACATCGAGAATGCCGCGTATCCGCAAACGATGTGCGCGGAACGCGTGGCGATCTTCAAAGCCGTTTCTGAAGGCGAGAGGGAATTTGAAGTCATCGTTGTCGCAACAGACAATGGCGGCTCTCCCTGCGGCGGGTGCCGCCAGGTGATGGCGGAGTTCGGACTCGATACGATCGTCCTGTTGGCGGATGGGAAAGGCAACCTTGTGAAAGAAACAACCGTGAAAGAACTTCTGCCCGAAGCATTTACGCCGGAGAAATTGGTGAAGTAGACGGGTAAACACGTACACAAGTACACACGTGTCTACTTGTTTACCTGTCTACGTATTACGAACTCCCCATGCCCGAACCCAAATTCCGTTCCGTCCGCGTGGATGCGGTGGTGCTTCGTCACAGCGATTACGGCGAAGCCGACCGCCTGCTCACGTTGTACACGCGCCAACGAGGGAAGATGCGCGTCGTTGCCAAGGGTGCACGCAAGATCGCTTCACGTAAAGCGGGTCACATCGAACCGTTCACGCATGTCAAACTCCAACTCGCAACCGGGCGCGAGATGTTCATCCTCACGCAAGCCGACACCGTGGATGCGTACCTGCCATTGCGCGATGATCTGATCCTCACCAGCCACGCGTCGTATGTGCTGGAATTATTGGATCGTTTTACCTACGAAGATGAGATCGAACACCCGACGATTTTCCGTCTGTTGACAGAAACGCTGGCGCGCCTCGCTTCCGGCGCGGACGTGTGGCTGGTCCTCCGCTTTTACGAAATGCGCCTGCTCGACCAGCTTGGCTTCCGCCCGCAACTCTTCGAGTGTGTCAACTGCGGACGTGAAATCCTAGCCGAAGACCAGTTCTTCTCGTTCAGCGCGGGCGGCGTCATTTGTCCGCGTTGCGGGCAGGGATTAAAACACCTTCATCCGATTTCAGTCGAAGCGTTGAAGTATTTGCGTCATATGCAACGGAGCGGTTACGCTGAAGCCGCGCGCGCCCGCCCAGATGCCGATGTGGAACGCGAAACCGAATCGTTGATGCAGGGCTACTTCACCTACCTGCTCGAACGCGAGTTGAATACCCCGGGGTTTTTGAGAAAAATAAGAGAATAGGACGAATAAAAACAGACAGGCAGATGCATTGCCTGTCTGTTTGGAAGCACGCCGAACCGGATAACAACTAATCTTCTTCGGCGGTTTCTTCCGTTGTCTCGTCGGTGTCTTCGATTTCGACTTCGTCATCATCGGGGTACAGGTGGCTCATCGGAAATCTCCTTTTGGTTGGGTCTTGATGCCTCAAGTATAAAGAGAGGGTATTAAGGTCGAGTTATGTTGTGGTTAACGATTTGCAAGGGTTCGATTAATCAACCTTCAACCGTCTTCCCCAATTCAACACGAGCAACGATGCAACTACAACGACCAGAGGCTTCAATAGCCTCCACACAAGCATCTGGAACCACGCCCATTTGAGGGGATAGACGATCTGCGCGATGAGCCAGCGTGCGAACAACGATTGCCCCAACCCGCTCAGCATCACCCGGCGTTTGTACCTATTAAATGAAAAGTCGTTGCGCTCGAATGCGTTGTGAATTTCGCGTGCGGCGAGCGCGCCGTATCCCAATGCCATGCTGATCCCCTCGCCGAGGAGCGGGTCGGCGCCTGCGGCGTCTCCCACTAGCAGCACACGCGCGGCAGACATGGGGTTCTCCGGGCTGAACCAGCGAATGGGGTGTCCTTTGATTTCATACTCGTTCAAATCGAATCCGAAATGCGACATTTCCTCCGCAAGCGGTGCCTTGAGTTGAGGACGTGATTCACCTGCGAGAAGATTCGTATCATAAATTCCCCAGCATCGCATCGGCTCGCCTTTGATCTGTGTTGGAAAATCCCAAATGTAACCAGCAATGTTGGAGGGAACGGGGGAGAATTCAAAAAACGCATGTTTGTCATTGCGAGGGGCGTTGTCCCCCGAAGTAATCTCCGTCTTCGATGGGGATTGCTTCGCTTTGCTCGCAATGACATCGTATTCGGGGGTAATCACCTCCAGCACCCGCGCGGTGTGTACGGAAGCGTTGGGGAAAATGCAGCGGCGTGTAACGCCGTTCGAGCCATCTGCTCCAACAATAACTTGGGCTCGGAAGATTCCCTGATCGGTTTCAATGGTCACGCCTTCATTATCGGGAATGATGTTCTTTACAGTTATTCCTTCTCTAATTTCCAGCCCTCTTGTCTCTGCCTTCTTTGCCAGCCAGTTATCGAACTCATCGCGGCGGATGACACGCAGCGCGTGTTTGCGAGGCATGCGGATGTTCAAACCTTTTCCGCGAAAGTCAAAGTTTATTTGTTGTGAATCAACATGAGGGACTTCGGTCACATCCAAGCCCAACCGCTCGAGGATCACCTCCGCGTCGAGGACGAGCCCGCCCGCGCACAATTTGAAGCGCGGATAACGCTCCCGCTCGAGAATCAGGATTCTGTCGGATAGATGCGGAGCGATCCGCTGGAGATGAAGCGCGGTGGAGAGTCCCGCCGGTCCGCCGCCGATAATGACGATCTCGTATGTCATTCTGGAAAATTATGCGTACGCGCCCGTCCAGGTTTCGAAGGTGCGCTGGTCGTGTTCGTGATCCATGTAAAACGTATTGTAGGTGATCGCCTTGTAGGGGACGAATCGTTTCTGGCGCGGGTTGTTTCGTGCGAGGTCGAAGTACGTGTGCCATGTGCCGGAGTTGAAGTAGACCTGGTTGCCGAGCATTCCATCGTGTTCGAGCGCGACGGTTTCCTGATGGTGCGTGTGGCCGTAAACGAAATAGCGCGCTGATCTATCGAGGAAGGCCGGTTCGAGTAGGGCGTGTTTGGAGAATGAAATGTCGCCGCGCTTTTTTCCTCCCTGCATGCGGAGGGTGAGTTTGTCGATCGTTTCGAAAGAGACGAGTTTCGAGATCTTGATGCCGGCTTGCAGGGCATCCACCACGTCGAGTGAAAAGGCTTTATCCGCCTGTCGGACGAAATCGAGTTCGAGGAATTCATCGGCGAGGCGGTCCCAAATTTTTTTCAGTTCGTTCTCGCCGCCGCGCGCCAGCATTTTTTGTTTTGCCAGCGCGGTCAGTTGTGCATTGACCCACAACGGCGTGGCAAGCGCCGGGCGGACGTTGGTGATCTCGCGCAGATTATCCACGATCGAGGTGTCGAAGCCTTCGGTGTGTAATAGGGCTTCTGGGAATTTATTAATGACCTCCATTGCCAGGACGTCCCCGAGCGTGGCGTGCGCGCGTCCCTTTTCGCGGTTGAAGTTGAACGAGTCGAAAATGTCGCCGTGCCGCGCGAAAACCTTGTATTGCTCGAAGAGTTTGCGGATCCCCGGCGCGTCATCCTCCTCCCACGGAAATTCAGGGTTGTACTTCCGCAAGTCGAACGGGAACGGATCAGGCGTGTTGCTCAAACCCATTGCCTGAATGATCTCGCGTCGGATCGCGTCGAACGCGTCGCCTTTCAAGTGATAATACCAATCGTGGTTGCCGACCATGTAGTGAAAACGGACTTTGAGCGGAATCTTTGCGGCGCTTCGGTCGCGTTCACCATTTTGGCTGGGCGCGTCGAATTCGATGAACTCGCCGCTTGCGAGTCTCCGCATGATTTCCATCGATTCTTTATTCTCTTCGAGGATGGCGCGCGTGACTTCCAGCAGTTTCGGCGCGTACTTCGGGTCGTTCGGGTCGCTCCACGGGCGGATGTAGTCCGCGTCGCCGGGCTTGGTGATACGGGCATGAGTCTCGTCGTCAACAGGATAAAACCATTTGGTGGAATGAATCGGGTCGAGGATATCGCCCAGCAACAACACATCGAGTTCCTCGATGGGACTGTACCCACCCCTGCGTACGGAGGCGAAGTGTGCATCCTGCCGCAGGCGCTTTGCGAAGAGGTAGAACGCGCTCGCCGGGATGGAGGAAGCCGTAGTGCCGTCGCCAAGGTGCAGGTCGCTGATGATAATGAACATATTGCCTCCGGTTTTTTGCTGGTCGAATTATACGTCCAATTCAGCGGGATGCCGATCTAAAAAATGAAAAAAGGACATCGATCGATGTCCTTTTTTCATTTTCATTCGCTGGAGGCGTTGATGAAATCTTTCAGATTTTTATGGATTGTGTCCACAGCTTCCATGCGCGCCGTATACTTTTTTTCTGATCCCTGCACAAGCACATTCACCAATCCTGCGAGGCGAAGTTCGCTCATGTGGTGGGTGACGGTCGGCGCGCGGAGTTTGAGGCGTCTGGCGAGTTCGGAAGGAGCAAGTTCCTCTTTTGCCAGATAGTTCAAGATCTTCAATCTCGTTGGGTCGGCAAGTGCCTTGAGCGCGCGGACCAACCCGTCGGGCACGACCTCTCCAGGGATGACTGACATCTCAGGCGGGCGCACACCGAACAGGATGAGCATCGTATCCGATTGCAGTTTTTCAAAAAGAATCAGCGGGGTCGACCAGAAGGTCGGGGCAAAAATGAGTTTCGGAACGCGAAATTCATCCTCCAGTTTTACGCCTTGTGAAAGTTCGACGAACAAGTCGTCAACGCTCATCTTTGGAGCAAGAGCCTGCGCGCGTTCAAGTCCCGCTTTGAGCGCGGGCTCGATCCGCTTTTCCTCCTCCTCGAAAAAGGAGTGGTAATACGATTGAAGCGCAGAGAGAAACCCTTCGCCGAGTTCTTCGGGCTGTTTCCACCAATCAAGAAACCGCGTGATCGTATCTTTTTTATAGTTCTCGTATTTACTCGCCAGTTTTTGTAAATACTCGGCATCCTCCTGTTTCCACTTTCTCTCGGCGGGAACGCGCAGAAGGATTTCTTTCCATCGTTTGTGCTTTTCCGCTTCCTCAGGGTCGCTGCTCGGATAGGGAGCCGGATCGTCCAGCATGGGCAGTTTGATCACCCGTTCAGCGGGCGGGATTTGCTTCAACGCCCATAGCGCGGAGATGGCATCTTTCGGCGCGGGCAGGGTATGAAGCCACCTGAGCGGCAAACCTGTAAATGGATATACATCCTCCAGCAGTTTGCGTTCCGTTGGCGGAATCCGCGAGCGGACGCCGGCCGCAAACGAAGGGCGGATTCCGAACTTATCCGGGGTGTGTAACACCAGCAAACTTGCGAACAGTTCGTATGCCGTGCCGTAATCCCACTGCAGGGAGGGTGCCTTGATCGCCATCTGTTACATCATCCGTGATGGATTTTTCATCGTCCGTAGGAGTTTATTGCCAATCGAAATGAGCAGGTCGGCTGTGTCGGAACTGATGTGCATTTTCAAGAGCGGGATCGTATTGAACATTGCGCCAAGAGCGACCAGCAGGTTTCCGATTTGCAGTGTCAGGTCGGTTTTGTGGTGGATGGATAAACCTGCCTCGGGGGAACTGAAGTAACCGCAGGTGCAGGCATTGTGGGCGGGGGATAGTTCTGAGTGCATGTTTGCTCCGTATTCCAAACGCAGGTTAGCCAAGTCGTACCTTAGTCAAACGTCTAATTAGATAATAGTCTAAGGCGAAATGTCAAGGTCTAGCTGAATTTTCTCGCCCGGTTTCGCCTATAATCTGGCAATCTGGAGGAGTTCTTGATGATACGAAAAATACTCTCATGGACGTTGATCATTGTCAGCGGGACCTTCTTGCTGTTGAGCGCGGTGGGCATCGTCGCGGCGCTGGCGTTCAACGAGCCATTGACGCGCGAAGCGTTGAACCGGCTGGACGAGATCGATTCAGAACTCCGTTTGGGGGAGGAGGCGCTGAAAAAGTCGCAGGCTGAACTCGAACGCGCGTTGCGCATCCTTGATTCCACAGAGCAGGCGTTGAATCAATTCACGAAGAACGACCCACAGGCATTCTTCGCGGATGTGCAAACCACATTGAACGATGAACTGCTCCCCGAACTGGCGACCGCGCAGGAACGATTGATCGCCGCGCGCGACACGTTGGAAAATGTGCGCGTGGTGGTGTTCGGTCTCAATATCGTCCCGTTCATCAGCATCAACATTCCCGATCAAATGCTGGTAGACCTGATCGATTCCGCGGACGCGCTCGAATCGCAAATATCGGACGTAGGCGATCTTGCCGAACAGGCGTCTGTCCTGCTGGAGGACGCGTCGCAATTGTTCGGCGGCGACCTTGAGGGATCGCGCAAAAGCCTGGAGGGATTCCTCGCGGACGTAAAGGCGTATCAAGAAAAAGTGAAAAGTTGGCGCGAGCAAGTTGCATACGTGAAAGAGTCGCTGACGTTGTGGCTGGACCTCGCCTCGATCTTTCTGACGATCTTCCTGCTTTGGTTCGGTCTTTCGCAGGTGAGCCTGCTCCTGCATGGACGCGCGATCCTGCGTGGTGAGAACCCGTGGGAGGAGTGGAGATGGTGAATCTCGCAAGCAACCACTTGACCCAGAACACATGTTCTAATATAATCGCCGCTATGTCCATCTGGCGATACATTAAACTCTGGTTGACAGGCTCGCATAAAAAGAGGAAATATTTCAATGTTTTAGGCGATTCTCTTCAACTTAGATTAATACATCCACCTGCTCAAGAGAAACGCAAACGAAAAAAACGACCCTCTGACCCTAAGGAGGATATGCGCTTGGAAAGTTGGAATTCTCTTTCTCGGCGCGAGAAAGATGTAACGGCACTTACATGTCTTGGATATACAAATCCTCAAATAGCTGCTCGTTTAAATCTATCTGTAGAAACTGTCAGGAATTATCTTGAATTTGCTGTTGGTAAATTAAGCCTGCGAAAAAAAGCAGATTTACGTGTTTTCTTTGCAAATTGGGATTTTAGTGCGTGGGAGAGAAGGAAAGATCCCTACCGCTAGTCATCTTTCCATCTTGTTATCCATATTTGCCTCCCCTTTTCTGGTTCATCCGAAAGATGACCCTTAAAAGGGGTATTTTATTTTCTCTCTCTAGACTATTTTAATGACATGTCTAAGATTTTTAGAAAAAAGGCTCTTCGGATTTTTCTTTCCTATTCTCATAAAGATCGTAAGTTAGTGCATACTCTTTGGTCGCGCCTGGAAAAAGATGGTATGGATGTGTGGCTGGACAAGGAAAACCTCCAGCCGGGGCAAAACTGGGAACAGGAAATTCGCCAGGCGATTCTTGCCAGCCATATAACTATTGTTTGTCTTTCACAAGAATTTATCCAACACAGTGGATTCCGCCATGAGGAATTGAAAATTGCGATACGGAAGGCAAAATCTCTTCCTGCAAGTGAAATTTTTATCATCCCCGTGCGCTTGGAGAAGTGCGACATGCCTCAATCGCTGCGCCACATCCACCGCGTGGATTTGTTTGAGAGAGGCGGGTATAAGAAACTTCTATTAGTTTTACAGGGAAAGAGTAGATAGATTTGTTCTCTTGAGAATATAATTGCATCATGAAATTTGACCCGCAAAAGCATCATCGCCATAGTATTCGCCTGAAAGGATATGATTACACCCTTGCAGGCGCGTATTTTGTGACCATTGTTACCTGGCAGCGCGAAATGTTATTTGGGGAAATTGTGGACGGGGAGATGAAGTTGAACGATTTTGGAAAAATTGTTTCTGAAAAATGGCAATGGTTGGAAACGCAATACGAATATGTTGAACTGGGTGCATGGGTAATTATGCCCAATCACCATCACGGGATTTTGGTAATTCACGATGATCGTTGCGCCGCACGGACGGTATCCCCGTCTGGCAACGTAACTATTACGAACACATCATCCGTAACGAACGCGAAATGGACAACATCACACGTTACATCGAATCCAACCCGTCCATGTGGATGGAGGATGATGAGAACCCGAATCGCCAATTGTAGGGGCGGGTCTGCATGGCAGGCGGGATGATTCTGCCCGCAGTCGTTTTGTCGGGCACAAACACCTTGCCCATCTGCGGAGACCCGCCCCTACGGGCAATTTGGTTGTAAAATAAGACGGGACACCTATGGCAGAGCCAAAAGCACCCAAAGTTTTCATTTCATAAATAGGGCTGTCCGTGAGAGTGTATAATTTGCTCATTGAGAAAGCAGGTAACTTATGACCACATTTACCATTACATTACCTGACGAGCGACTGAAGAAACTGCAGGAACTTGCAGAACGATTTCGCATTGCGCCTGAAGAATTGGTGCGCGTCAGTTTGGAAGAACTACTGACCCGTCCGCTGGACGATTTTCAAAAAATCGTGGAACGGGTGTTGAGCAAAAACGCGGATTTATACAAACGGCTGGCGTAAATGCGGTTCTTGACGGTGGGAGAAGTATTGGAAATTTACAGCCGTGTGATGAATCAATCAGGCGGCGGAGTGGGAATTCGTGATCTTGGCGCATTAGAGTCGGCAGTTGCCCAGCCGCGCATGACATTTAACGGCGAAGAACTTTATCCAACAATTGTAGAAAAAGCATCCGCTCTTGGATTTTCCTTGATTCATAACCATCCCTTCGTTGATGGCAACAAACGCGCAGGTCACGCCGCGATGGAATCTTTTCTCATTTTCAACGGTTTCGAAATTTCCGCCGATGTGGATGAACAGGTCGAGATTATCCTTGGCGTCGCTTCTGGAAAGTTGGATCGAAACGCGTTCACGGATTGGCTGCGAAGTCACATTGTCGAGTTATCATGACTGAACACTTCGATACGCTCAGTGCGGCGCCCAAGCGCCCTCTCAAAGTATTCCTATGCCACGCCTCCGCGGACAAGCCTAAGGTGCGTGAGTTGTACCGCACGCTAAAGCGGCGTGGCGTGCAACCGTGGCTGGACGCCGAAGATTTAATCCCTGGGCAGAATTGGGAGGTGGAAATTCCAAAAGCTATACTTTCCTCAGATGCAATTATTATTTGTCTTACTCCCAACTCAGTGGATAAAGAGGGATATGTTCAAAAAGAGATTAAGTTTGCACTGGACAAAGCGATGGAGATGCCTGAGGGACGCATTTTCCTGATTCCTGCAAAACTGGAAGAATGCGATTTGCCTTTTAGCTTGAAACAATATCAAGCAGTGAATTTGTACGAAAAGGATGGCTATACAAAGTTGATGAAGGCGCTCAAAGTGCGCGCCTCACAATTGGAACGCGTTACCGTGGAGTTGCCAAAAAGCAGAGAGATAACAACGGAGTTCAAGAAAGTTGTTGAAGAAAAGAAACCGCCCGAACTAAAACGAGATAAACCTGAAAACAAGGATGCTGAAACCCCTGTTAAATCTTTGGATAAAGGTGTAGATGTTGGCGATGATGCTTCTGGCAATTTAATCGTCACAGGCAGCAGTAACGTTATCAATATTGGCAATCTAGAAAATCTCGTCCCTGTAGCGTCAAAATCCGAAAAGCTACAACCGAAGAAAACAAAAGCACCACGCAAACCCAATACAGCGATTATCGTTGCTTTGATTGGATTATCAGGCACAATTATTGCGGCTTTGTTGGGCTTACCATCAATTCAAAAATGGCTTTCTCCTGCGCCTGTTTCAACAGAATTGGCAACGGCTACAATAACTTTGACGTCCCAGTCGATTATTCCACCGAAAACAATTGAGCCAAGTTGGACACCAACCGAATTCATCACCCCAAGTTCAACATCAACCAAAGCATTTACTCCGGCGCCTACACTTGATATCGGCTCAACAATGATTTCAGAGAAGGACGGCATGGTGATGGTGTACGTACCAGAAAGTAGTTTCATCATGGGTGACGATAATGGATATAGTCATGAGAAACCTGCACATAATGTCTTTTTGGATGCATTCTGGATAGACCGCACAGAGGTATCTAACGGTCAATATGTTAATTGTGTGAACGCTGGAGTTTGTGCTCCTCCCGTTTATCGAGGGTTTTATGATGTTTTTGACTCAAAGTATATTGATTACCCGATTGTCGATGTTACTTGGCATGATGCAAATTCGTATTGTGAGTGGGTAAATAGACGATTGCCAACAGAAGCTGAATGGGAAAAGGCTGCTCGCGGCATTGATGGGCGCACATATCCGTGGGGGAATGGCGATCTTTCATGCCAATTTGCAAATGCTCTAGAGTGTGTGCCTTGGAGTCGTGAGGCATTTTACAACCTTGCGCCCGTAGGCAGTTACCCAAATGGTGCAAGTCCATATGGAGCCTTAGATATGATTGGTAATGTTTGGGAATGGGTTGAAGATTGGTATGATGAAACCTATTATGCTCAATCGCCTGAGGCGAATCCACATGGACCATTGACAGGGAAATACCGTCTCCTTCGAGGTGGTTCTTCATACGATAATGCTCGTGCTGTAACTCGTCTTTGACAAGCGCCCGAAAGATGGGCAAGCTTTGGTTTTCGCTGTGTGAAAGATGTAAATCCATAAGTGCAAGCCAATCCCATTCGAAATAGAATCAACTATCCCCGACGCATGAATCGCAAAAGATGGATAATGGAACATAACCCTCCATTATCCATCTTCCATTAACCATCAGTTATAATCTCCCCGCAATCCAAAATCGTAAATCTGAAATCGAAAATCCTACATGACCCAAAAAGCCTCCTTCCAATCCATCATCCTCAAACTTCAAGACTTCTGGGCATCACACGGATGCCTCATCACCCAGCCCTACTACACCCAGGTCGGCGCAGGGACGATGAACCCTGCCACCTTCCTGCGTGTGCTCGGACCCGAGCCGTGGAACGTGGCGTACGTCGAGCCGTCTGTCCGCCCTGATGATGGGCGTTATGGCGAGAATCCCAACCGCTTTCAAAAGCACACCCAGTATCAGGTCATTCTCAAGCCCGACCCAGGCAACCCGCAGGAACTCTATCTCGAGTCGCTCAAGGCGCTCGGCATCGACCCGCGCCAGCACGATATCCGCTTTGTGGAAGACAACTGGGAACAGCCCGCCATCTCCGCGTGGGGCTTGGGTTGGGAGGTCTGGCTCGACGGG
>Ga0209172_10004393_pt1 | contig 19105 bp, 27 predicted proteins | sample LarsenN4metaG_FD_184113 | JGI IMG/M metagenome (GOLD analysis project Ga0209172, IMG submission 184113) | Hot spring sediment bacterial and archeal communities from British Columbia, Canada, to study Microbial Dark Matter (Phase II) - Larsen... ... | reverse complement strand
ATTTGCGGGTTATTCTTACCATAACTATTTTTGCCATCCTCGCTCTTATTGCAGCAGTTCATATCTTCCCTCCTCATTAAAAGTTTAAGTTAACAACACCCGCCGCGACGACGGGATCTATACTTGACTTGTTCTTCCGGTTCAGATCTGGGTTGAGTCCCCTGGGCTCGCTGAGCTCGAATCTCCTTGACATATTCTTCCGCATGCTCCTCTGAGCATAAGTACTCTCCAAATCGTTTGATGTTTAGATCTCGAACCTCCCGTCCGCAAATCGGACAATATCTTTCTGTGGGTTGTGTTGCCATAACAGGTACCTCCTACAGTAAGCGAAAGGTGAAAGGTGAAAAGTACTTCTAACTTTTAATCCCTCACCTTTGGTTCATACCGTCCAGTAAAGATATGTACTCATTTATTCCTTAGGCTTCTCAAGCAAATGGGCTATCAGCTTTCTCGGCTCGTCCTTATCCCACAGCCGAGCTCCCATAGCCGCTCCAATGATATACCCCTCTTGATCAATCAAATACGTTACAGGAATCCCTCGCACCGCATACGTCTTCGTGACCGTTTGTTCGGGATCCAACAGCGCTCCATAGCTGAGTTTATGCTCTTCCATGTAAGATTTAACTGCCTGGGTCGAGTCCCCCACATCTATGGAAACGGCCAGAACAACCAGACCTTTGTCCTTAAACTCTTGATAGAGTTTTTCAACGGTTGGTTTCTCAATACGACAAGGTCCACACCAGGTAGCCCAGAAGTTTAAAAACACCAATTTACCTCGGAACCCCTTTAAACTAACCTCCTGCCCTTCCAGGTTTTTCAGGGTAAAATCCGGGGCTTCAATTTTCTCGTTGAACTTCTGCACACCAGCTTTAGCAAAGAGATCTTCTTCCGCTTGTGCCGAAGCCAGTAACGCCTCTACTTCCATGGTCTTCGGCTCATCTACCCGGGAACCGGCTGACCTTAAAGTACTTTCGATATCTCCTAGAAGGAACGAGTAAACTTGGCCAATTAAAGCTTTTCCTAAAAGGATTAATCCGCTTGACAGGGCCAGGATAAGGATCCCTAACATGATTTTTTTAAGCATAAGTATCTCCTCATTAGGTTTTTTCCTGGAGCAGTGTTCTCACATCTCGCAGAAGTCGCCGGAGAGCTTCTGAATCCGTACTGTGATAGTACCCTCGGATCTGTCCCTGTCGGTCCACCAGGACAAATCGGGAGCTGTGTATATAGGTGGCACCGGACGCATCCTGCTCCTCAGAGGGGACCTCTACGGCGCTCAGGTGGAACCCTCCCTGGGCAAGGTGATAAATGGCCTCTTTTTCTCCAGTCAGGAAGAACCATCGGCTAGGATCAGCCCCGTAACGCTTGGCATATTCAGAAAGAACCTCAGGGGTGTCCCGTTCCGGGTCGACGCTGATGGAGACTAACCGAACATCCTTCGACAAGCTCAGGACAGGTTCTTTTTCCTCTGAGAGATCTTTTTGAAGCTCCGCCATCCGGGCGCTTTGTAGGGGACAGCTGTCAGAGCAGTGGGTGTAAATGAAATTGGCAATCCAGACCTTTCCCTGGAGGTCCGCTAAACCCAAATTTCGTCCGCTTCGCTCTATGAGGGAGAAGTCTGGGACTTGGCCAAAGTGTCCCAATCCCTCCAAGACCCCCTCCTGAGTTTTAGTGTAGAATGGGAGTCTCTCTACCCTATTTTTCATCCAGATCCAGAAGGCTGTTCCTATAAGCCCTATCAGGACGACTCTGAGAGAGGTCCTGAAGAGCCGATATCGGCCCAGGCTTCCACTTTTCATGAGTAAACCTCTTCTTGCAATAAAGTTTATGGTTCAGGCTTATCAACGAGCAAAGCCTGAACTTGAAATAACAAAGATCAATAACTTAAAACAGTTATGGGGATTAGAGAAAAGATAGACTACGAAAGGTAGGTAGCTAATCGAGGGGGTTTGAAAAGGGAACGAACAAACTCCGATAGATGAGGAATAAGGTAAGCTGGAGGTAAGAAAAAGAGAGGGACCAAACCAAATAACATAAAAAAGCCAACTTCAAAGGCTACTGCACCAGGTAACAAACTGCAGTTCAGGAGATCAGAGAGATGATAAGGCCCGGAGGTGGGAGAACAGCAGAAGTGCAAGAAGAAGGTTACGTAGCCACAACTGATCCCAACAACCAGAAGCACCAGGAGGCCTAGGCCTATAATTTGTTTTCTTCGGTCCATCAGACTTATAGAGCAGATATAAATATAAATTCCAATCAATAAGCTTATAAAATATATAGCATGAAGATTCTCCTCAGTCAACCTTTTTTTATTTTTCTCCTTAAATTTCGATATAAAATTTGAACCTTGAAAGCCCCGTAGGGGCGATCTGTTTGTAGCAAAGGATTCTTTAGATTTCCTCCCCCAAGCTCCGTAGGAGCGGCCTGTTTAGGATCAAGGAGCTTCTTTAACAGGTCGCTCCTACGGAGCTTGGTTGATGTGGCTTAGAGGCTTTGCTATAAGCAGGTCGCTCCTACGGAGCTTTGAAGGTTTACTCCTTATATCGAAATTCGAGTATTTTTCTTTTCAACTTTGGAAGCATAACCTTTTTTTCACCCGCGCCTCTTCCCAAGCTCCAGCCTGGGAACCTATATATACCTCAGAGACTCTGCCCCACACCTTCCCAAAGCCAATTTGATTTGCATCCTATATGCCGAGCAAAATTTATCCTGAGTATTGAGCTGTTGATGGCTGTTGGGGCACTTCTTACATAAAAGCCGCGCACTAATCTTATCTTTAAAAGCCTCGGTCATGCTCAACTCCATACGTGCATGTGTTACCTTGAGCACAATGCCCCTTTACTGGCTTGCCACCACCGCGATAGGCTTCTTCCCTGTGGGAACCGTACCTACAACCGACGGACTGGCGACATCAATCACCCGCAGATCTGCCGTCTCCTCGTGGACTACATAGAGTCGCTTGCCGTCAGGACTGGGCCAGATCCCGTGGGGCTTCTTTCCCACTGGGATTCGCCCCACCACCGTCAGAGACTTGGCATCCACGATGGCCACCTCATCCTGTCCGCCCACACTAATAAATACCTGAGAACCTACTCTGGTGAGATGTTGGGGGTTCTTCCCTACCTCGATGGTTGCTTTCACCTTATTGCTCTCCGTATCAATCACGTAAATACTGCTCTCCCCGGTATTAGTACCCCAGATTTCTCGCCCATCTGGACTGACCTGAAGGAAGGTACAACCCTTGCCCACAGGGATTCGGGTAAGGACCTTGCGGCCCGGCACATCTATCACAAGGACCTGAGCAAGCTTGGGGCTGGTCATATACGCCTTCTTCCCATCCGGGGTAAACCAGATGTGCCCATTCCCGACGGGCTCTTCAAGGGGAACGTTCGCCACCACAGTGAGGGTCTCGGTATCCACGATAGGGATATAATCCTCTTCACCGGCATTGACCCACAACTCCTTGCCATCCGGGGTGAGACCCAGCGCATGGGTGCGTTTCCCTGTCGGGATAGTGGTTTTGACCTGGTTTGTTGCCGTGTCTACGACGGAGACCGTCCCTGTCTCCATGTTGGTGGCGAAGAGCCACTTGTCATCCGGCGATAGCCATAGGTCATGGGTCTGCTTTCCCTGGGCATCAATGGTGGCCACTACCTGGAGGTTCGCTGCATCTATCACGGAGATCGTTCCGTCCTCCATGTTAGCCACATAGATCCGGTTAGACATTTGAGCGACTACGTCTCGCGCGCTGCCGAAAAGAATTCCGAGAAGTCCTATGAATAATAGGACCCACTGCGCCTTCCGATAAACTTGATGGCTCATGAGATATCCTCCTTTTGACAACCTCCCCCTAGGCATAGAGAAGTGATCTCTACGCTTAGAGAAAGGTGATAAATGGCTTCAACTTAAAACGGTTATGAGAAGAGATAGATTATAAAAAGGAGGGGACTAGCCGAGGGGGTTTATAAAGGGAATCAATGAACTCTGATAGATGAGGGATGAGGTAGGCTGGAGGTAAGAACAAGAGAGGGATCAGACCAAATAGTATAAAAAAGAAGGCTCCTGCACCAGGTAATAAACTGCAGTCCAAGAGATCAGAGAGATGATCCAGCTCAGAGGTGGAAGAACAACAGAGGTATAAGAAGAGGGGTACGTGGCCACAACTGATCCCAGCAACCAGAAGCACTAGGAAGCTTACGCCTATAATTTGTTTTCTTTTGCCCATCTTACTTATCATATAAGGTATTGAATTTGACCGATATAAACTCAACCCTATAAGCTTAGTTCAAGCATATAATACTTCCCCACCTATTGTCAACTTTTATTTTTCCCTTAATAGAAAATGAAAGGTTGCCTAGGGCTGTATCCCCGTTCGCCCTGAGCTGAGTCGCCCTTCGCGTCAACTCATACCTACAATCTCAAAGAGGTTGAGACCACCGACAACGAGCTAAAGGCCATGGCCATCACGGCTAGGATAAATCGTCTGTTCTGAAGCATTACCTATCCTTAAAAGGATTTGATCGCTCATCCAGGTATCCGGAGTTACCCCATGGGGGGTCTCTCCCGGCCCCACTAAGAATGTCAGCATATAAGCTTTCCCCTGCTCCCAGTAGGTATCACCAGGATCTTCATTTTTTAATGGAAATACAAACTCATATTCACGATAGCCCCCTTGAGTAATATCCTTCTGAGCGTCAGCGAAGGACTTACTGGCATGTTCTATGAGATTACTCTTCTGATCCTTCACGAGGTAAGCTACCGGCATTCAGGTGTGAACCCCACTGGTTTTCCTGGGCTCCGGAGTGGAGGACCCCGGGTCCGGGGATAAGAAATAATCCTCAACCCCGGCTGAGGTTAATAACTTGGCATCGTTAAAATCCCCAATCATGCCATGATGCTCAAAATCCTTAAATAACATGGCGATCCAATGAGCTGTATCCGCCTTTACAGCAAAGTAAATATGGTCCCCTTTGATTTTAGCCCATAATTCCAGGTGATAAACTTCTGGGTTATTTCCAATAACCTCCCCTTTCCCGCCTCAGCCATAGGAGAGGATCTCATCTTTTAAGGTCCCTATGTGGACCTCTCTATGAACGGCATCCTTCCATTCCTCTGGATCAATCCGCCCATCTATCATAGGAGCTTCTCCTTCCCTGATTACAAAGTCCGTATCAAACTGTTTAAGCTTTATCTCTGAGTTTTTAACCCCTGGAGGGTATTCATCGGGGTTATAGGTCATCTCGACACTCCCGGGCCCACCTCCACAACCGATCCCATAGACTTCTCCCGTCATGGCATCCACATGAAGGTGGTAGTGATCCGTGACAAATTTCATAGGTCCAACATGATAACTGATCGCACTTCCCGGGACGTGAGCTTCGAACATGTAGACCAGGGAGCCGTGCTCAAAGGTGAGGGCTTCGAACTCCAAATGTTCGTAAGTGGGGTAGGTCCTTTCCATAAACCTTTTGGCAATGGCATAGGCCAAACCGCTAGGGATTTTAACGGACTTTTTATCTACCAGGAGATTTCCCTCTTTATCTAAATAAAAAGGTTTTCCATCTCTAGTCTGAAGAACTTTGTCGGCAAGGGCAGATGGATTATCCACGATGAAAGCTGCTCGTCCCCAACAAGCTTCACTGACTACAGGGAAGCTAAAAAGTATCAAACCCATGATGACTCCCATAAGGGGTCCTTGATGCTTCACTTTCTACCTCTCCTTAAACTTTAAAGCTTGAAAGTATTCGTCATTCGAAGGACCTTCAGGCTTTTTATAACAAGTTTCAGTCTATCGCTCTTTAGCCCAAGACCATATCTCCAAAGGCCATCAACCGATCTTCGCAAGGGTGACCATGCCACCTCGCATGTGCATCGGCTTATGGCAGTGAAAGAACCGGTCCCCGGGGTTATGTGCAATGAATTCGATGTCCACCGAACCCATATGCGCCTCCACATCTACGCTATCCTTCACAATGGGTGCGGGGAGCCCCTGGCCGTTTACTGCTAAGACCTTGAAGGACTGGCCGTGTAGGTGCATTGGGTGGGCTTCCATGCTGTGGTTAAAGAAGCGAACCCGGACCAAGTCCCCCTTCCGGAGGCGCAGAGGCTCAGTCTTGGGATACTGCTTGCCGTTGATAGTCCAGACATCAGAACCCATCATCCCTCCCATATTGCCACGACGGCCCGCAGTTCCTGCCCGCGTACTCAAGAGTGGATGCCCAATCCCAGTGGCCCAGTCATCGAGGACGAGGGTGTACTCACGATCGAAGGCCAGCTCCTTTTCCTCCGCAGGTTCGATGATGAGGGGCGCATAGAGACCCAGGTCGAGCTGCCGATGTTCCTGAAAGTGGGTATGGTACCAGCGGGTTCCGGCGGGCCGAGCTTCGAACTCATAGACGAAGGTCTCCCCGGGCCTGATCGGATCTTGGGTGATCCCGGGCACCCCATCCATGGGATTAGGGACATCCACCCCATGCCAGTGAATAGTTGTCGGCTCGGGGAGCGTGTTCTTCAGGACGATTCGTACCCGCTCCCCTTCCTTGAGGCGAATCTCAGGACCTGGGATCTGGCCATTGTACGCCATAGCCTTGATGATTTTGCCTGGAGCCAGCTCCCAGTCCACCTCCCGCGCCTCCAGATAGATCTCTCGGATCCAAGCAGCGCCGCTCTGTGACTGAAAGGAATGGTGTAACCATTGTGTGGTACCCTCCTGTCCCAGGAGAAGAGCTCTACCATCGACCGCAAGAGCCAAAGCACCTAACCCCACCTGTCCAGATACTTTTAGAAACTCACGTCGCGAGAGAGATTCCTCCTTCATTGCTGCTATTCTAGTGTTATTCCTTAAATATTCTTGATCTTTCACGGCTCTATTCCTCCTATCCTCTGTTAAAGGTTTATTCGTATGTAGCTGTTCACCCTCACCCCCGGCCCCTCTCCCACAAGGGGAGAGGGTAAGAGGTTAGGATCTCTTCTCTTCGCTCCCCCTCTCCCGAAGCTTCGGGAGAGGGGTCAGGGGGGAGGATTAGCCCGTCTCACCTCGAATTAGCCCTCTGAAAAATTTCAGCACATCTTCAGAACCCCACTCTTGAGGCCCTATGACTTTCAAAACCAATATTCCGTTCTTATCCACGATAAAACTTTCAGGAACTCCCGTGGTCGCGTAAAGTTTTTTAATCTTTCCCGTGGGATCCAGCAAAATGGGGAAAGTCAGATGGTACTTTTTTATAAAAGGTTCAACAACCTGCCTCCCCAAGGCATCGATACTGATAGCCAGTATCTCAAAATCTTCTCCCTTTAACTGATCATAAAGCTGCTGCATGGAAGGCATTTCGTAAATACAAGGGGGGCACCACGTGGCCCAGATGTTGATAAATATCACCTTGCCTCGATAATCTGATAGCTTTCTTTCCGAATCATTTAAATCTGGGAAAGTAAAGTCCGGAACCGGAGATCCTACTTCAAGGGGTTTAGGGTTTTGGAGGATCTTCGAACCCTTATCCCTCTGTATAAAGGCCAGCGCAAACACGGTTAGGACGAGAAGGATCGGGCTGATCACAAGGAGCAGGATCAGTTTTTTCTCTTTGCTTAAGGCGGTCATACTCCAAAAGAGTCGAGATTGGCTCGGACTTCCACTTTTCATTTTTCTCTCTTTAAAGCCTGAAAGTAGATCTCGTTGTCTACCTTCAGGCTTTTCAAGTTAGCAGGCTTCAGGCTACTGCTGAAGCCAGGGCCACTTGACAGTTTCTGGGTTAAAAGTCGTAGGACCCACCATCTTACCCTCAATGGTCACATTCTTCTTTTGCTCCGCAGTCAGTTTCGGCAGATTTTTTTCCAGATCGGGAGTTTCCTGTAAGAGGACCAGTTTGCCGTCTTGGGTCTTAAGAACATGGGCTCCGTGGTTCTCACCACCCGGGCAGACCCCTGGCTCGAGTTTTACCCCGGTATCCGTCGGCAATACACAGTAGATATGACCGGTGAGAGTCTGAGTTTCTTCCGCAGCCATAGCTACAGCTGCTGTGAGGATTAAAAGGATCGCGTTCATGGTAGATATAACTTTTTTAAAACTAAACATGGTTATTTACCTCCTGTTTGGCGGTAATAAGGTTGAAAAGATCTTTCTCCTAAGGGTTCTCCTTCAGAGTTAAAGATCTTTTCTCCTCTTACCCCGTATAAGGCTAATTTGTAGCCTCCCAGTGAGCTCCACCATCCGAGCTTTTGAAAACCTTCCCATCGCTGCTTCCTGCATATAACACCCCGGTCTCAGGATGAATGGCCAGGGTTGCAACATTGTGTAACCCTTCCCCCACCCGATTCCAGCTTTGTCCACTATCCTGGGATTTATAGACCCCATCTTTCATTCCTACATAAAGCACCTGAGGATCTTTCGGATTTAATACAAACGTATAAACGGTTTGGTTTGCGGGTAGACCACCCACTTTGCCCCATCCTCAGAATCAGTCCATGCTCAGATACAGACCATCGGCTGTCGCAGCGACCAGCCAGATCCCTCCCATTCCTGTCGGGGTGTTGGCCACCGTAAGGGTCTTTACGTCGGCAGGAGGTCCATCATCCACCCGCTGCCAGCTAGCTCCCCCATCCTTGGATCGATATAACCCTTTATCCACCACCCAGGCGTGAAGTCGCTTATCTGTAGGATGCATGGAGAGGCCATGGACATCGCTACTGGGGAGTCCATTTTTAACCGTCTTCCAGGTCACACCCCCATCGGTGCTCTTCACCACCCATACATCATGGCCCGCTGCGTACATCACTTGGGGATCTGTCGGATCTATCACCAAGGCCATAAAGTCAAAGCTTTTCAGATCCCCTTTGAGATCCAGCTTCTGCCAGGTCTTCCCCTCATCGGTGCTCTTGTAGAGTCCATGATGGGTTCCTTTGAAAAGGGTATTATCCTTGGGATTGAGCGCCAGGACATGGAGATGCTCCATTTCGGTCATCCCCATCATGTGACCTCCAGCCAAGGGAGATTCCTTCTCTTGGGCAGAAACTTCCCCATTGAGAGTCGAGAAAAGGATCCATCCGCCGAAGACTGCTAGAGTTGTTATGGTTAAGATTAACCGGAGATTTTTTCTCATCATTTTTTGATTATCCTCCTCTGTAACGAGGTTAAATGGTCCAATAAACCAGGGTATCATTAAGTCCTGCCAGCAGGAAAATGACCCCAGCTATTCGACGTAAGTACTTGTCCAGGTTTTGCATTTTTTTCACATACGCTTCCGCCAGTTCAGAACCAAAGAGAAAGATCGACGTAAAGACCAGGAGCGGCAAAGTGGTGCCCAGCGCAAAGATGGCCGGGAAGAACCACCCTCCGGTGGCAGATAGGCTCAAGGGAATGACAACGCTGAAAAACAACAGGAACAGCGTTGGGCAGAAGGCAAAGGAAAAGGCGACGCCTAGCAGAAAAGCCCCCAGGGTACCTTGCTGGGAAACCCGCCCTTCCAGCCATCGGCTGAATCCGTATCCCAGGGATATTCGCCATTTAAACAACCCTAGTAGAGATAGCCCGACCAGTACCATGAGAGGACCTAGAGCCTTTCTTACCACGATGATGACCGGAACAGAAAGGTCTTGAATCTGGGTTCCGAGGAAGACCACTAAACCTCCAGCCAGGGAATAAACCAGGATCTTCCCCAACAGGTAGGCCAGAGCGGTTCTGGCAGCCTGTGAAGGGTTAGACAGTCGCTGGGATACATAGGCAATAGCGCTAGCATTGGTGGTCAACTGGCAGGGAGCTGCAGTTCCCAGAACTCCCATTAGAAACGCACTTAAAATCGGCACGCTCATGGAATCGCTTACTTTTGTAATGGGGTCGGCAACCGCTGCATAGAGTTTACTCAGAAAAATGTACCACTCAAATAACATATATTGCTCCTTCTTTATGAATGAGAGCGGTGTATAAGTCTATTTTTCGACTTTCTTAAGCAAACTGGCTATCAGCTTTCGGGGTTCGTTCTTACCCCACCTGGAAACAGCCAAAACAACTAATCCTTTGTCTTTTGTCTTTAAACTCTTGATAGAGGTTTTCAATGGGGAATCTGCAAGTTGAAACCTGCCTAAGCCAGATAACAAATAACTTCAACTTAAAGTGACTCTAAGAATTGGAAAAAAAGAAGCTTAGGAAAGGCAAGTTGCTAACCGAGGGGGTTGAAATAGGGAATCCATGAATCCTGATAAATGAGGAATGAGATAGGTTGGAGGTAAGAAAAAGAGAGGAATTAAACCGAATAGCACAAAAAGGCCAGCTTCAAGGACTAACATACTGGGTAACAAACCACAATCCAGGAAGTGAAGGAAATGATAAGGCTCAGAGGTGGAAGAACAGCAGAGATGCAGGAAGAGGGTCACATACGTGCAACTGATCCCAGCAACCAAGAGCGCTAAGAGGCATAGGCTTAAAATTTGTTTTCTTCGGTTTATCTGATTCATAAGGTATTGGAATCCACTAACATAAACATACACCCATACATTTAAATTAGAATGTACTAAAGATTCTCCCCATGTCAAGTCCTTTTTTACTTTTTCTATAAGGGGCTTTTAGTTTTTACGAATTTTATACAGCGGATGTAATGTTCATCCTCCCACCCCTGAGCTCCCCGCAAAAGCGGATGATCGGGATTTCGGTTGTACGGCAGGTAGTTTTGGATAACCCACTGGGCAATCTTTGTTTGGATGTGGTTTACTATCATCCAGCAGTGGTGATCGTTTTCGTTCATGCCCTTTTTGAGCAGTGCAAGGTGTGTGAATTCGTGAGTAAGGACAAATTCGGAGAAGCCTGCGATGGGAAGTGCTAACGTCTGTGGATCCAGATACACCACATACCGTTCTTTATCCGCTAATCCGAAAACGTTCTCGAGTTTTTTGACCTCGACGCCAGGCTGGGGTAGGTCGCTTACCCCAGCAAGCGCTTGCGCATACCGCCATATCTGCTGCTGCTGCTCTGTAGAGGAAATTAATCCATTATGAAGAAATACAAGAATAACAAAATAGAGCATAAATTTCGCCTCCCTCACGCTCTCTTGTCTGGTACTTTTTAGTTCAAACCCGGTCTAGCATCTGTAACCATCAGCGAAACAGCGTCTTACAGTGAAGGACTCAATGTTTTGAAGCCTGGTATGTTAATTGTATTATCTGTTTACTAAGTAACTGAGGACTGATCAATAGGGTACTAAGCAAACAGACATAAATAACTATAAGGTTTCAACTATCAAGTCCCTGCAGTTAAAGCTATCTTTCACCTTTCAAAAGTCTTGGACCTTTGAAAGGTTTTTGGTTATGACCGGTTGCTTATTACCTAAACTTATGCTTATAAAGTTTGCCCATCCTAGATTTCTTTTGAGAAGCATTATTTGGTTGTTTGTTACGGGATATTTGTGGTGTTTTCTAAATTTGAATGAAACGAACAGTTTCTGCCCTTGTCAAAATCTCCATATCGTAGTATTTGCCATCACAATTCTGATGATATTACTTTCCACGGTTTTATTATCGACCCTTGGTAAAATCCTTCCTGGTTTTACCCTTCCTGTCATCGAACCACCTAGATCTCTCCTGGCATAAGGCATTTTATGACCTTACATTACGGGAATTTTCTTATTTTCTCTTTTGAGAGCTTAAGGTTTTCATCCTGGGTGTTGTTAGGTATTGTGGGAACTTATCAATGGTGGCGGTGGGATGGGGATGATGGGGGGTATGATGCAGATGCCGCACCGAAAAATCGAACCGTGCCCTTGATAATTTGTTGTTGGAAATATATTGTCATTTAGTGATATATTAATATGATGAAGTTTTTGCTATGTTAATAACTGCTCATGCTCAAGCTATTAGCCTGAAAGCCAAACTTTTCCGAGGTTTTGCAGATCCTTCGCGTCTGGCTATCCTAGAAGCATTGCGAACTAGACCGTCGACTGTCTCCGAAATTGCTGAGGCGACAGGTTTAAGCCAATCGAACGCCTCTAACCATCTCAGTTGTTTGCGAGACTGTGGCTTAGTTTCTTGCGAGCGGCAAGGCCGTTACATTTACTACCGACTGAGCGGTAAAAGGGTGATCTCCTTTAAAATCCGCTATAAAGAACGCACGCAAACCCGTTACATTTACTACCGACTGAGCGGTAAAAGGGTGATCAGGCTACTGCGCCTAACTGACGAGATACTGGCTGATGTAGTAAGAGGTGTCTATGAGTGTACTCGCTACAACCTTGATGAGTATTCCAAGGATAAGTAGACGAGGTCAGCAAGGAGGAAACATGCGAGAGAATCAACCGCAAACAGAACAAAAGCCTGTAGCTGCTTTTGTACTTTCGCTCCTGGCGGGTTTATGGATGCTTGCCCCAGGAGCGATGATGTATAGTTGGGGTCCGCACATGATGAATGACGGGATGTGGGGAGGTCGGATGGGGGGTGGCTGGATGTGGAGTCATGGTATGATGAGGAACTTCGCCCCCGCCTTCTGGTGGCCATGGTTTGGTATCGTCGCGGGCGTCATTGTACTGATCGGCGCGGCGGTACTTTACAGCAAACCGGAACAAAGCCAGGTCTGGGGGATAGTGATTTTGATAGTCTCCGTGCTCAACCTTTTCTTTGGCATGGGTGGATTCTTGGCGAGTATATTGGGTATAATCGGCGGAACATTGGCTCTCTCCTGGCGACCAAGTTCATAGCTGCTATACCTTCATGGATATAATTCCTTATAACTAAACTTATGCTCATCAAGTCTACTTATCAAAGGTTTATCTTGGTGAGTGTGATTTTGTTATTTATTAAATGATAAAATAAATGGAAGTTACCAAGTCCCTGTTCTGCTTTATTCTAGCCGGGTTATGCGAAATAGGGGGAGGATATCTTGTCTGGCTCTGGTTGCGGGAAGACAAAAGTATCTGGTTTGGCTTGATGGGAGCTGTAGCGCTGATCCTTTATGGAATTATTCCAACACTACAACCTACAAACTTTGGGCGGGTTTATGCGGCCTATGGTGGTGTTTTTATAGTTCTTTCTATTCTGTGGGGATGGCAGGTTGATAAGATAGCTCCAGACAAATTTGACCTGATAGGTGGGCTTACCGCTCTTGCGGGAGTGTTTGTCATCATGTATTGGCCAAGAGGTTGACGTTTTTGAGAGGTTACCGCTGTACCTTCGTTAGAGAATTGGAAGTTTATTACTAATGTTTTCACTGCCTTATCCCTCTCATGAATGAAACAAGATCAGCCGCCGAACGGTGCTCATTTTGAACCCTGTTAACAGTTGATCGCCAGCAGAGGATTCCATTTTGAACCAAGACTTCTACCTGAAATAGATTGCCGATATCAATTCGATCTGTAAGTACGATGCCCCAGCATTTGACCAGTTCTTGGGCTTTAGTTGATGAAGATCATTCCCCATTAGTATGACCTGACCAGCTAAAGCGGGTTGCAAGCCAGCAAGTGTACGTATAAGGGTCGATTTGCCGGTTCCGTTTGGGCCTAACAAACAAACCAATTCGCCAGCCTAAAGTTCAATAGAAATATTAGCAGCTATGATCTTGCGGGGACGCCTGGGAGCTGTATAGCCGATGGCTAAGTTTTGAGTAATAATACCAATTCTGCTTTGAAATTTACCATAACTGGCTGCACCCCGTTCGCCCTTCGACGAGGCTCAGGGCGAACGGGGGAGGGACTACGGAGTTTATGGTGTACTTCAAAACAGAATTGGTATTATCTTTGATTCTTTGAACAATAACAGGGCTGTTAACATAGCGGAAGTTAGAGAAGCCGATCAGTTTATCGCTAACCCCTAATATTTCGAGATGAGGTAAGTGGGTGGTGGACATGGAGACTAGAGTTTTGATAGGGACTTCGATAATTTGGGCGCCCTCAAAACCTGCCGGAGCTGGTGTACCACACTGGACCAAGATATATTGAAAGGTCACCTTGGCATTTTGCCAAGGGTTTAAAACCGTGACCACTTTGTAGTTAGGGTGGTATTCTACCTTAAAGCCAGTTGCATAACTAATATGTAACTTTTGAGGGAAGTAATCGATGCGGGCATCGTAGCTTTCCACGCAGCCTTCAACTATATCGGAGTTCCATCGGAATTTAACTGCCGGTAAAGCTCAGCTCGTGAGGTTCTTCGATGAGCCGCCAGTTCAGGGTCTACGGGATGGTTTGGAGTGCCTTTATATTCACCGAAGCATCCTCTATAAGTTTGAAAGTAAAGGCAATTCGTTTTGTCGAGGAGACTATGCTGCCACCCATCTTGGCCGGAATGAAAGTAGCTTTCTCAAGTGCCTGTATGGCTGCCTGATCAAGGCGCGGATACCCACTGGAACTTAAGATCTCGATCTTTCCAGGGTTTCCATTTGTACGAACTTCAACGGAAAAGACCACCGTGCCCTCCTCGCCATGCATCCGTGAGTAGCTGGGATATTTGGGCTTGGACAAATTGACAACCTTCGCGGGGACCATTCCATCTTTCTCTTTGAGGTCACCATGGGCATTCTCCGCGTTAACAGCACCGATATCGCCGCCTTTGCCAGCGATATTTTCCGAATTCACAACTCCGGTATCATTGCCCTCACCGTTGGCGTTCTCCAAACTCATGGTGCTCATATTGCCGCCTTCACCGGCATTCTTCGAGTTCACAGCTCCGGTATTATTACTGTCATCATTAGCGTTCTCCGACTTTAAGGCGTTAATACCTCCCCCTTCATGGTCAAGGGGATTTGGCTCCGACCTCTTGGCCTGATCTACTTCTCTCGGGCGTGAATCGTCCTTGGAGATTGGTTTTGCTGGTAAAGACGTATTTACGCTTGATTCGGATAAGTTCTCTTTTGCTTTAACCAACCCCTCTTCCCGTTGTATCTTCCGGACCTCGACTTCTGGTCTGTTCTTCTCATACTCAACTGCCGGTTTATCATTCAGAAGCCTGCTTTTCTTCTCTCGGACCGTTCTCGGCTTCTCCTTAACCTTCGTTTTACTAAGATCCGATGAAGGAAGGGAGCTTTCCTTCACAACCGGCTTGGATAACCTCAAGTTCTTGCTCACCTGCTCTTTGGGCTGAGCCTCTGTCTTTGTTGTTACTTGCTGGAAGTTTGACGTTGTTTGAGCCTGTATGGGACCTTTTTTAGAAGTAGCTTCTCCAGGCATCCCAGGAAACTTCTCAACAGTAGAGGAAGCATTGGAAGCTCGGCTTGCTGTAGAAACGACAAGGTTCAGAGTGATAGTCGATGCACCCCTTTTGAATACGACCACAGCATCTTGGTACGAATTGCCTAGCAAGCACACACCCAGATGAATAAAGACTGAGATGCAGAAGGGCAAGACGTAATTAGACAACTTCATCTTGTCTCCTCCATAGCTGCGAAAGATATTTCCCTGATTCCCACCCCTCTCAAGAGATCCAGAATCCGGATGGCAACGCCGAGATCAGCATACTTGTCGCCCTCGATAAACACAGGGATGTCCTTCTTCCCTTTCATGCGTCCGGCGATTCTACTGACCAGCTCATCCAACGTGATTTGCTCTTTATCCAGGTAAATCATATTATCTTTCGTTATGGTAATGCTGATGTACTCTCTCTTATCTACCTGGGGGGTTGATGCCTCCGGGAGTTCCACTTTGAGCCCGCGATGAACCACCATGGAGAGCATCCCATAAATGAAGAAGACCAGAAGGAGAAAGATCGTATCGATGAGCGGTACCATCTCTATCCGTGCTTTTCTACCCTCATATCCACTACTTAGCCGCATCGTCCCCTCCGAGTCCCTTTCTGTAGGCCACTTTGAAACGTGTCATAACATTTTCCAGATACTGGGTAGTTTTCTGTACTTTCGCTACCAGGTAATTAAAAGGGATCACGGTCACGATTGCGATGGAGAGGCCTGCTTCCGTGGTAATCAACGCCTCGGCAATGCCGCCGGTTACGGCCTTTGGGTCTTCAATGCCACTCGCGCTCAATACACCAAAAGCTTCCATGATTCCTGTTACAGTCCCCAGTATTCCCAGAAGTGGGGCCAAGGTAATAACGGTGTCTAGAACATTCAGACCTCGTTTCATCCGTTCGATTTCATCCTCGGCCGCAACCTGTATGCTTTCCATGAATCCGTAATCGCGATGAGTAAGTCCAGAAATGAGTATGCGCGCAGCCAGATCAAGGGTACCCTTGCCGATGGAAAGGGCACTATCAAAATCTCCCTTCTCGGTGTGGCGGAAGATCTCTTCAACGAGTCTCGGGCTTCTTCTCCTCCTTTCCCTCCACCAGAAAAGAACCCGCTCGATAGAGATGGTCAAGGACACTAGGGAACAGAGAAGAAGCGGCCACATAACCGGACCGCCCTTTGCAAACCAATCATACATTTGAGGAGCAAGGAGCAAAGAGCAAGGAGCAAGGAGCGAACTCCAAGCTCCAAGCTCTATGCATTGTGTTGTTAAAGGAACTTGGCCAGCGCTTCAAAACGACATCTCCACGCCAGCAAACCCAGAGACGCCAGGTGTGTCAAACCCTAAAACCTCTTCGTAATCCTCGTCGAAGAGGTTATCTACACGGCCAAATACCCGGAAATTTTTGGTAATATCGTAATACGCTGCCAGATTAACCAACAGGTAGCCATGCAGTCTCACTCGTGTCACTGGGAAGGCGTTAAAGTCGAAATCGTCTCTCTCGCCCACAAAGATGAAGCCCAGGTTGACATTTCCTTTTTCAAGGAACTGGTAATTCGTATCGAGCCTGAACTTGTTCTTTGGTCTTTGCAAGAGATCTTCCCCTGAGGTCTTGTTCTCGGTGTCGGTATATGTATAGCCTGCTCGGACACTCAAGCCACCAATTGGGCGGATGGTTGCGGATAACTCGATGCCCATAGATTCAGCCGCAGTTATGTTCTGAAACTTAGATGTATGGGAGTCGAAAGTAATCAGGTTTTCGAAATCGTTGAAGAAATAGGTGGCGCCCAGTGTCAACCTCTTTTCCTGAAGATCCTGCTCTATACCAACATCAAATCCTGTGCTCTCCTCGGGATTGAGATTTTGATCCCCGAAATCGGAAAAAAATTGGAAAAGCGAAGGGGCTTTGAAACCGGTGCCAACAGTTCCCTTGATGAAGGTCCCCGTTTGGTTGAACCGGTAAGCGGGCGCTATACGATAAGTGACTTGTGTCCCGAACCGCTCATGGTCGTCGATACGAACGCCCGCTGTGGCAAAGAAGCTATCCCATAGCCGGATCTGATCTTGGAGATAAAAACCAATGGTTCGGGCGGTCTCCTCCTCGAATATGCTCTCGAAGGGTCCGAAAGCACTTTCCGAGCGAAACTCGGACTTTCCCTTTTCCTCCTCGATTTCAAGGCCGAGAATCACTATGCTGGTCTTATGGAAATAGAGGTTGTTCTGCCAATCGAACTTGAGTATCTGGCCGTCGAAGAAACTTCGTACCAGGTCATCGGGATGGTCAGCGTCAGGATCATCGTCGTTAGTCCTGTGATGGTCGGTCAGAGAGAATCCCAGCTTCGGCTCCCAGAGACCATCCAAGAGAGCCAACCACACCTGTGCCCTAAAAAAGAGTTGTTCGGTCTCCTGTATATTGTTGGGATCATCTCCACCTACGCCACCAGCATTATCGATATCAATTTCGCCATTGATGGATCTTAAAAAGAAGTCAACGCCAGTGCTCTTGGTCGGAACCAGCCCCAATCTCGCCGAGATCTCGGTGTTCTCAAAGCCGTCCTCTTCAGTGTTCCCGAGCTCCCCACTAGCGGCCGAGATCCCATCCGTATCTATCCGGGAGATGCTAAAGGAGTAACTCATCCACTCGTTGCCACCGTTGACCCCGGCCTTTTCCGTGAAGGTAGAGAACGAGCCGCCTTCTCCGGATATGAAGAAACTAGGTTTCCCCTTACCTTTCTTTGTAATAATGCTGACGACGCCGCCAATGGCATCAGAGCCGTAAAGCGTACTCTGCGGACCGCGAAGGACTTCGATACGCTCGATGTTGTCAACGGTTAAATAGGCGAAATCGAAGGAACGGGCTGGCGAGATAGGATCGTTTGCCTCCACACCGTCTATCAAGACCAGGGTGTGTTCCGACGCCGCCCCCCTGATAAATATCGGTGTCAATTTTCCCGGCCCTCCCGTTTGGACAACATCCAGACCCACAACGTCTCGCAGAACTTCGAGCACCGTAATCTTTTGCTGTTGCTTGATCTCCTCCGCAGTAATAAGGGTTATGGAACTGGCCACTTCCCAGGATGGTGTCTCAATCCGGGTAGCCGTTACAACCACTTCCTCCAGGTCCTTCTCTTTAGGCTGCTCTGTTTTCCCCACCTTCGGTGAATCTTTTGATTCCTGCGCTGATACGATGCTGGATGTTACAAACAACGATCCCAACAACACGGTAACAAACTCCCATTTTTTCATCTATCTGACTCCTTTCCCCCCTCGGGGATAAATGGATGATCTCGTGCTCCCGGAACAGGTCTCCTGGCTTTCGTTCATCCTACTTACCGCGCCTTCCCATCCTTTCGGACAGTGACATCCTTGCGGCTTTCGTCCTGATTACAGTCGCGGGGCGGCGGAAGCTTTCAACTTCCTTCCCTTGATCCGGAGCACACAACGCTTTTTTACCCTTGAACCCTTTCCTATCCGACCAGTTATCACCTCCTTTCCGTTTCTATTGACCAAAAAAAATCCCCGGACCTAAATCGATAGGCCCGGGGATGCCGTTTTTCGTCCTCGGTTCGCAGAACTCTAACCCTGATCCGCGAGGGTCAAATCCATTCTATAGCTCCATGGGCAGGTCTTCTGGCTCCCAGATCATCCTACTTACCTCGCCTTCCCATCCCTACAGACAGTGGCACCTGAAGCTTTCGTCCCTGGTTACAGCGGCGGGTCCGCGACGGTCTTACACCGTCTTCCCTTGCGTCCTTATGGACTACCCACGGTTAAGTAATAAACAGTATTTGAGTTGTGTAAAAAACCCTAACAAACCAAGGTTCATCCTGTCAACAAATTTCTTCCTAGTTATAGGAAAATAACCTTTGACGACCTGGTAAGGATTCTGTGCATTGAGCGACTAATAACCAACGGTTTACCTCCAACTCAAAGGGTTTTCTTATCAAATTGGAGGAACT
>Ga0209172_10004390_pt1 | contig 19137 bp, 16 predicted proteins | sample LarsenN4metaG_FD_184113 | JGI IMG/M metagenome (GOLD analysis project Ga0209172, IMG submission 184113) | Hot spring sediment bacterial and archeal communities from British Columbia, Canada, to study Microbial Dark Matter (Phase II) - Larsen... ... | reverse complement strand
TCCCGGTCGAGTTATTGGAGAAGGGGGTTGAGCCAGTGGCTGGTCCGCGTCAGCGAGGGCGCTGAAGAACCGGTTGAGCGCCTCCCGGCTCGTTGCGATGTTTCGACCGACACGGATGTACTCGAGATGCACGCCGCGCAGGCCTTTGCGGCACCAGCGCCACAGCGTCGAAATCGCCGGGCGCTTTCCGTTGACCCGGGGCAGGATCTTCGTCGCCTCCGTGAGGCTGACGATTGTTTCGTTTTCGATGTTGATCGGCATGCGATGTCACTCCCGAGCGTTCGAGAGCGACTATCGCGTCTGGCGGAAAGCTTTGGGGTTCCTTAAGGGGCGCCCAAGGGCTCCTTAAGGGGCGCGCAAGGGATGCTCGACGCGGCAGGCGTGACATGCGGAGGGCGCGAACGCACGCCGACTCATGCGCGGCGTGCCCGGGCGCGGAGGGAGTAGACTACTCGAAATGCTAGGAAATCGGGCGGTTCTGGCTGGGCCACTTGCAATCCGCCCGGTCCCGAGGTATCGTTCTGACAAAGGGTTACGGCGAGTCGCCGGCGCCTTACGGTCGATGGCATGCAAGAGGTCGCCAGTTCGAATCTGGTCGGCTCCATTCCGCCCGCTCAGGGCGTAGGTCGCTCTTCCAGCAACGACAGCGCCAACATGGACAGGCTGCGCACGCCGGTGCTGATCGTCGGCTCCGGATCGGGGGCGTAGCGGCTGGAATGCAGCGACGGCAGCGGCTCGCCGCCCGGCTGCCGGCTGGCCTCGTAGCGCTCGCGGCCGACGCTGCCCAGGAAGAACATGAACCCCGGGACGTTGAGGTGCTTGCCGTATCGGCCGAAGTCCTCGCCGCCCATCACCGGCTTGCCCTGCTCCACGTTGTCGGCCCCGAGTACCTGCCGCAGAACGCCGACCGCCGCCGCCGTCAGCGCCGGGTCGTTGTACGTCGCCGGCGTGAACTCGTGCTCGCGCGTCACGATCTCCGGCTCGCGCACGCAGCCCAGCGCCCGACAGGTGTTCGTGGTCACCTCACGGATGCCGTCCAGCAGCACCCGTCGCACCTCGTCGGTATACGACCGCACCGTGATCTGGAGCTTCGCCTCGTTGGGGATGATGTTGTGCTTCGAGCCTGCATGGAGGGAGCCAACCGTGATCACCGCCGGCTCGATCGGGTCCACGCGACGGCTGACGATGGTCTGCAAGGCGACGACCACGTGGGCCGCCGCGATGATCGGGTCGACCGCCTCGTGCGGGCGTGAGCCGTGGCCGCCGCGGCCGAAGATCGTAATGTCCACCGAATCGACATTGGCCAGCGCCCAGCCGGGCGTACAAGCGACCTTGCCGGCGGGGAGGTCGGCCGCGACGTGCAGGGCCAGGCAGTAGTTGGGCCGCGGGAAGCGCTCGAAGAGTCCGTCCTCGATCATCATCCGCGCCCCCTTGCCGATCTCCTCGGCCGGCTGGGCGATGGCCACGAGCGTGCCGCTCCAGTGGTCGCGGAGCTTCGCCAGCACGCGGGCCGTACCGACCAGGCAGGTCTGGTGCACGTCGTGGCCGCAGGCGTGCATGACGCCGACCGGCCGGCCGTCCGGGCCGGTCGCGGTGACCTTGCTCGCGTACGGCAGGCCGGTCTCCTCGGTCACTGGCAGCGCGTCCATGTCGCCGCGGATCAGCACCGTCGGCCCCGGCCCGTTGGCCAGCACGCCGACTACGCCGGCGCCGCCGACGCGCTCGGTGACCTCGTAGCCCGCGGCGCGCAGGCGCTCGGCGATCCGGCGCGCGGACTCGACTTCGTGCAGCGAGAGTTCGGGGTTGGCGTGCAGGTCCTTGTAGTAGGTCAGCAGGTCGGGCATTTCCGCGGCCGCGAGCTGATCCACGCGCGGCGCGAGGTCGGCCCGGTGCACGCACCGAACGGCCTCGTCGGCCGTTGCTGGCAGAACGAGAGCCAGTACGAGCGCGAGCGACGTACCCGAACAACGCATGGCGATCCTCCTCGTGAGCGTCAGCGCAGACCAGAATACAGGTTGTTTCATAACTGTGGCGGACCGGCCTCCGGCGGTCTTGCACCCAGGAAGACCTCGGAGAAGAGACCGGCCAGAGGCCGGTCCCCCAACCTGGTTGAGTCCACGCCGCAGTTTCGTGCAGCGGGCCGTGGCGCGATCACGCTCGGGCCCCGATGGTCGAGGCATGGTCGAGATTCGCCAGAACGTGTCCGGCGCGGTGGAAGACGATCTCGTTGAAGCCGACGTGCCGGCAGGTCTCGGCCACCTGGTGCGGCCAGGAAACCAGACCCCGGATTCGCGCGTACGCGCGCCCCAGGTCGCCGCGCAGCCGCGGCAGCGCCACGGGCACGGGAAAGTCGGTTCCGAACAGCAGCTTGGGGTGCAGCTCCTGCCGCCGCGCGACCCGCCGCAGCCAGGCCACCTTGCCCCAGGCGGTCAGGGCGGAGATGTCGGCGTAGAGCGGGGCGTCGGCGAATTCGCCCAGCAGGGCCTCGGTCAGCAGGCGGTGCGAGCGGCGCTCGCCGAAGGGCGTCACGGGCGTCGAAACGTGGGCGATGATGACGGTCGGCATGCGCCCTTCGCGGCGCAGCGCGCGCAGCACGTCCAGCAGCGGCGCCAGCGGCAGGTGCTCGGGATGCTGCGTGGTGAGCGTGAACTCCTCGCCGTGATGCGCCAGGATGGGCAGGCCCAGCTCGGCGCAGCGCCGCAAGACGGCCAGCGTACGCGGGTCGCGGACGTCGATGTTCTGGTGCAGGGGCAGCCACTTGAGCAGGCAGGCGCCGGCTGCGAACACCTCGTCGATGCATTCCACCGCGTTCTCCCGGTATGGATGGATCGAAGCGCCGAACAGGAAGCGCTGCGGATGCCGCCGGCACAGTTCGCGCACCAGGCTGTTGGAGGTGTAGATGTCGCTGCCGCGGTCGGCGCGGCGCCGCGGCAGGGGCGGCCGGCGGCCGGCGCGGTCGTGGTACCAGTCGAACGCCAGCAGCACGTAGCGCTCGATCGACCCGTTTGCCAGCAGGTGCCGTTCATAGAAACGCTCGACTTCCGCGTCCAGCTCGTCGCCGGGCGCGAGCACCACGGGGATGCGCATCATCCGACGCATCAGCCGCCAGGGCCAGGAGTCCAGGATGCGGGGCGAGACGCAGGAGTCCAGGGTGCGGCGGCCGTTCTCGAAGGCGGGCTCGAAGGAGAAGCGCGGGCCGTCGGACGCCCCACGCCGGGTAAGTGTGTAGTGGCAATGGACATCGATGACCATGCAACGGGCCTGTCAAGTGCGATGAATCAGAAATCAGTCCTCTTGCTCTGTGCCTCTGTGTCTCTGTGGCGAATCCTCTGCCGCCCAGGCGGCCAGGTCGGCCGACAGGTTCAGCGGCGCTGGGCCGGACGGTCGCAGCGCGTCCAGGTTGCGCCGCGCGGCCGTCGTGGCCCGACGCAGCAGGATCCAGGCGATCAGCAGTCCGGCCGTCCCGGCGACGGTGAAGGCGGTCCAGACAACCGGCGTCGAATGGGATGCCGCCGCTGCCGGTGCCGCCGCGCGCGTCACGCTCGTCGGTCCGCGGGCGACGAGCAAGGCCGCCTGCCGCACCCGGCGGCTCTCGGTGTAATACTGCCGGATCATCACGAAGTAGCCGGTGACCTGGATCGTCGCGCCCAGCGGGATGTCGCTCGCGTCGTCGGTGCAGATGACCGTGCAGTCAATCGGCGCATCGCGGTGCGAAAGCTCGAGCTGCCACACGACGCCGAGCTGCTGATACTGCGGCTGTTCGTGCCGCCAGGCGCGGTTATGCCCGACGACGCCCTCGACCGTCAGCGGCAGGCCGCGGAAGTCCGCCGGGCGCTCGAGCAGCGCGGCCCAATCGTCGATGATGAGCGGGTCGCGCGCGCACCCCGGCGGCTGGGGGCTGTCTTTGGCGAACTCCAGGAGGGTGTAGTAGCCGGGCTGGGCGAAGCTGAACGAGGAGTCCTGGATCGTGCTGAGCGCCTGCCGCACGCGTGCGGGCAGCTCGTCGGGCGGGGCTGCCGCAGTCTGGGGTAGCGCATGGCCGGGCAACAGCGCCGGCAGAATGACGAGTCGCGCAAGCCGGCAAGACAGCCCGCGGCGGCGGGAAGCACGGGTCTTCGGTGCAGGTCGCCGCACCGACGTGCTCAGTCGTCCACGTCCCATGGATATGACGGCGCGGAGGTCGTCGGGCCGCTGCTCGCCGCCGGCGCAGCGGCCTCCTGCGGTTGGAGCTCGGGCGGCGCCGGGCGCATGCGCCACTGGCCGTCCTCCGGCATCACCAGGATCGCCAGCCTGCGGTTCTGGTGACGGAGGCGCACCTTGCTCTCCGGGTCGAAGTCCGCGCTGCTGATCACCAGGTAAGCCGGTGAGCCGTCCGGCAGCACGCCGTCCAGCCGCTCGATCGAATCGACGCTCACCGACCGCAGCGCGTGATAGATCTTGCGAAAGCGGTCGCGGCTCTCAGGGGTAACGTAGCGGCTTACCAGCCGACGATAGCCGAGGTAGTCGCCCGCCAGGCAGGTTTGCAGGAACTCGTCCACGAACGCGGTCACCTCCGGGTGCTGCTCGCGCAGACCCTCCGCGACGCGGTACTCGGGCAGGTACGCTGGCGGCTCGATGGGCGGCTCAGAGGCCCCGGCGGCAGCGGCGGGCCCCGTCGGCCTGCGGTCGCAGCCGCAGAGCAACAAGACGCAGAGTGCGAGCGATGCCACGAGGGCAAGACTTGACCCGACGCTGGCCGCCGAGCCGCGGCAAGTGGACAGGCCAGCCCGGATCGTCAGCAACCGAGGGCCGAGGCTTCGCATCGGACCCGAATACTACTGCAAACCAGGCCGGGCCGCTAACCGCGCCGCGCGTAACGCACCGCCTGCCGCAGCCAGTCGACCACCTGCGGCGGCGACTGTTCCAGACCCTCGAAATCGAAGAAGCGCACGCCCGCCTCGGCCAATCCGGTGACGCGTCGGACCAGCTCCGCGGCTTCAGCGAACAGCGGCTGCCAGACCCAGAGCGAGCAGGCGCTGGCGCCGCCGCCGACGGCGGCCGCCTGCAGCCGCTCCAGGGCGCCCGCATCGCGCTGGCCGCAGCGGAGCTCAAGTTCCCAGCCACAGGCGGAGAAGCCGGTTTGCGATGTGCCGGCGGCCGCAACATCGAGCGTGAGCAGACAGCGCCCGCCGGCGTAGCGTTCGCGCAGCCGCGACAGCCACGCGTGGCTGTCGGCGGCGACGGCGCGGCAGTACTCCGCCAGCAGCGGATCGCGCTCTGCGTTGGTCCGTGCCGCGCCGTCGCCGGCTGACGACAACAGTCGCTGGACATGCACGCGCACGCTGCGGGCGGCCGCGTCGGGGTCGAGGGGCAACCTGCCAGCGTCGGTGCGGTCCGCATCGGCAGCGCCCAAGGCGATCTCGCGGCATGCCGGACAGAAACACAGGTCGAGCAGCGCCCGCACGGTTTCATCCCAGGCCAGCGGCCGCGCGTGGCCCCGATCAACGGGCAGGCTGGGCGCCCAGTCGACCAGCTCGAACCCGGCCGGCTCGTAGCGCTGCAGGTCCGCCAGCGTCGCACGCAACAGCTCGCGCAGCTCGGGGTGAGAGACGCACGCGCCGGCGGCCGGCAGCTCGTCGCCCCAGGCATTACGCGGGCACAGATGTCGCTGCTGCTCGGCCCGCGGCGCCACGGCCCGCAGGTCGAGTCGCATGAACAACCTCAAGCCGCGGCGGACGGCCTCGTCGCGGAGCTGCGCCAGCAGGTCGCGCCGGCCGAACCAGTGCGCGGCGTGCGGCCGAACGCCGCACACGGCATAGCCGTCGCGGCCGGGCGGGTAGTGCCAGCCGCCTTCGGTCGAGAAGGTCGGATGCGGCAGATCACCGCATAGGCGGAACTGCGTGAGCGGCCCGGTGACGGCGGGCACGGTGAGGTGGTCGATGCCGATCTCGCCCACGGCGCGCTGCAGCAGCTCCCGCGGCCCGTCCATGAGATTCCACAGCGGAAAGACCAGCCCGAATTGCATTGCGCCCTCGCCGCCGACGGCGATCCGCTGGCTGCGCCAGCGGCTGACCGTCCTGCCTGCGCATGCCACCGACAGGCAGCCGCACAAGCAGCGACCTGCCACCGAACGTCCTTCGGCGACCGCTGGTCGGTGCTAGCGGGGCGAGGGTAGCTGATCGTTCGCCCGTCGGCTAGCATCGCAGGGGACGCTGCGGGAGCCGCGCGTGAAGCAGCCGGCCGAACAGTACTATCGCTACTGCCCCGGCGAAGAGCGCGTGCGGCTGTCCGACGCCGTCTGCCTCGGCCGCCGACGGGCCAGCTTCCACAAGTGCCCCGGCTGCCAGTTCAACGACGACGAGCGCGGCGACCCGCCGTTCGAGGCCCGCCTGGTGACGCTGCGGTCGGCGGCCGGGCTGGCGGCAGCGAAAGAGGATCCGATGCTCGAAAGGGTCTTCAAGGCCTACGACGTGCGCGGGACGGTGCCCGACCCGCTCAATGAGCAAGTCGCCTGGCGGATCGGCAACGCCACGGCCCAGTTCCTGCGCGCGGCGCTGAGCGGCTACGACCGCAGCGACCCGGACGTCAACCGCCTGGCCGTCGGCCGCGACATGCGCACGCACAGCCCCGCCCTGCAGCAGGCGTTCATCGAAGGCGCGGTCGCCGCCGGCACGTATGCGCTGGATGTCGGCCTGGTCGACACGCCGCAAATCTACTTCGCGGCCAACCACCTCAAGTGCTGCGGGGGCGTGCAGACGACCGCCAGCCACAATCCGGCCAACTACAACGGCTTCAAGATTTGCGGCCCGAAGGGACGGCCGATCGGGGCCGACAGCGGGCTGAAGGAAATCGAGCGGATCGCCAAGGCCCTCAGCCGGCACGCCGTCGAGCTGCACGGCAAAGTCGCGCGCGTCGATCTGGCCGAGCCGTACAAGCGCTGCCTGCGCCGGTTTCTGGTCGATCCGCGGCCGATGAACGTCGCGGTGGACGCCTCGAACGGCATGGCCGGCCGCTGGTTTCCGATCCTCTTCGGCGACGTAGCCGGCCTGAAGATCACGCCGCTGAACTTTGAGCACACGGGTGCGTTCGTGCACGAGCCGAACCCGCTGGTGGCGGCGAACCTGGGGCAGCTTCGCGCGACGGTTCGTGAACAGAAGGCCGAGTTCGGGGCGTGCTTCGACGGCGATGCAGACCGGTGCATCTTCGTGGACGAGCGGGCCGAGATCATCCCCTGCGACCTGCTCACGGCCCTGCTGGCGGGCGAGTACCTGCGCGAGCATCCCGGCGCGGCGGTGGTCTACGACCTGCGCTCCAGCCGCATTGTGCGCGAGACGATCGTCGCGCTGGGGGGGCAGCCGAAGCGTCAGCGGGTCGGGCACGTGTTCATGAAACGGGCGATGGCGGACAGCAACGCGGTCTTCGGCGGCGAGCTGAGCGGGCATTTCTACTTCCGCGACTTCTGGTATTGCGACTCGGGCATGCTGGCCTTCGTCGCCGTGGCCAACGCGCTGACGCGGCATGGCCGCAAGCTGTCGGAACTGCTCCAGCCGTTCCGCAGGTACTTCCCCAGCGGCGAGCGCAACTTCCGCTGCGCGGACAAGCCGGCGGCGCTGCGGCGGGTGGAAGAAAAGTACGCCGGCGGCCGGATCGACCACCTGGATGGCCTGACAGTGGAGTTCGAGGATTGGTGGTTCAACGTGCGGCCGTCGAATACGGAGCCGCTGCTGCGGCTGAACCTGGAGGCCGACCGTCCGGACCTCCTGGACGCCAAGCTGGAGGAACTGGCCCCGTTGCTGGGCGAGCCGGTTGAACACTGAATGCAAAGCGCAGAGTGTCGAATAGCAAGTGGAGTCCGGCAGCAAAGCCCAGCCTGTGTTCTTGCATTCAACACTCTCCCAGGGGATTGATGTCTACAGCGACGCTCCAGCGTGTCCGCGCCGCCGACGAGGAGTTCTTCCACGCCTTTCTCGATAGCGGCGTCGAGTTTGCCGTCGATCGCCTGCCGGAGCGGCAAACCGTCGCCATGAGCTTCCGCGTGCTGACCGGCGTGGCGGACGAGCCGGAGGAGCGGATCGGCATCGCTTCAATCGTGGAGCGAACGCTGTCCAAGGGCACGCAGAAGTACAGCGGGCAGGAGCTGGCGGACGCCTTCGACGCCCTGGGGGCGCAGTGGACCACCTACAGCGGTCGCAATTCCACGCTGGTGCGCGTGGTCTGCCTGCCGGAGTTCGCGCTGGACGTCGTCGACCTGCTGGCCGAGCTGATCGTGCACCCGACGTTCCCGCCCGAGGCCTGCCAGGTGGCGGTCGCCCTGGCGCAGGAAGAGCTCAAGCTCATGGAGGACGATCCCTACGAGCTGCTGCGGCTCGACCTGCAGCGGCTCACGCTCGGCCCGCTGTACGGCCGACATCCCGGCGGCCAGCCCGACACGCTCGCGCGCATCACGCCTCAGCACGTCGTCGAACACTGGCAACGGACGTACCACGCCGGGCGGTTGCAGGTCGCGATCGCCGGGCCGGTCGACGCCGACGCCGTGGCCCGCCGCGTGGACGAGCGTTTCGCGGGCCTGGGAGTGCCCCAGCCGGCGGGCCGTGAACCGGCCGCGTATACCTTCACGCCCGGGCGGCGCCACCGGCAGAAGGACCTCAAGCAGCAATACATCGGTATCACTTTGCCCGGCGTACCCAAGGAGCATCCAGACTTCGCCGTCGAGCAGGTGCTGATCGGGATTCTCTCCGGCGGCATGAGCGGGCGACTGTTCACCGAGGTGCGCGAGAAGCAGGGGCTGGTGTACTGGGTGGCCGCGTGGCACGAGCAGCCGCGCGGCAAGGGCGTCATCTATCTGGGGGCCAGCACTACCCCGGAGCGCTGCGACAAGACCTACGACACGTTGCTGCGCGAGCTCCAGCGTCTGTCGGAGGATCTGACCGAGGCGGAGACGCATCGCGCCCGCGACGGCCTGATCGCGCACGCCCAGACCGAGGACGACCTGACCCGCGCCCGCGCCGGCGGCCTGAGCGACGACCTGTTTCACTTCTCGCGCCCGATTGGTCTCACGCCCAAGATCGAGGCTGTGAGCCGCGTAACCGTCGCCCACGTGCAGGATTACGTGCGCCGCATGCACCGCGACCGCCTCTGCGTGGCAACCGTCGGCCCGCGCGCACCGTAGGCCAATGGGCGGTGGACGCCGGGCCGGCGACCCTGGTAGTTCGTTCAAGGCCGGCCGCCTCAGAGCGCGACAAGGGTGAGCGTCAAGATCGTGGGTGTGGCCCAGCCGCCCACGGCTGGGAGGCCGGGACCGCACAGCCGAGGGCGGCTGTGCCACACGACAGCCGGGTCACGCGGGGTCTTACCCACGATCTTGACGCTCACCCCGCGACAAACCGCGCGGCGAATTCTCTGGCGGCGGCGCGGGCGAATCGCTAAGCTGGGTTGCCAGTTTCGAACGGCTTTTGCCGGATCCGGGCTTTGCCCATCATGGGCGGAAGGAGTCTCCGATGTACGCTTTCAGCAGGGGAATCGGCGTGCTTATTCTCTGCGTGCTGGTCGGGCGGGCGGGCGCCGGCGACCTGAACCCGCCGGTCGGGCCGATCACGCCCACGATGAAGACGCTGGTGGAGGTCGAGCCGCGGATCGCGGTCACCGCCGTAAACACGCCCGGCGACGCGGACTCGGTGTTCAAGATCACGTCACCCGGTTCGTACTACCTGGTCGGCAACGTCACGGGCGCGGCCGGCAAGAGCGCGGTCGAGATCGCCAGCGACAACGTCACGCTCGACCTGATGGGCTTCGACCTGATCGGCGTGGGCGGCGCGGTCAGCGGCGTTTCGGTCGACGCCGACCTGCACGAGAACATTGTCATCCGCAACGGCCGCGTGCGCGACTGGCCGGGCTATGGCATCGGTCTCGGCCCCAACGCCAGGAACGCCGTTCTGATGGACCTGCACATTGTGGACAACTTCGGCGGCGTGGTCGGCGGCACCGTCTTCGCCCGCTGCATCGCCCGCGGCAACGCCGGCGGCGGCGGGTTCTTCGGCGGCGCCCAGTTCACCGACTGCCAAGCCATCCAGAATGGCGCCGTGGGCTACACCGCGTCGGCGACCTTCGAGCGCTGCCTGGCGCAGTCCAACAGCGGCACCGGCTTCGCCTCGTCCGGCTCCAGCACCTTCCTGAGTTGCACGGCCGTCGGCAACTTCGGGGCGGGCTTCTCCTGCGGCGTGACCAGCACGCTGACGGACTGCGTGGCGGCGGGGAACACCTCCGGCGACGGGATCGCCGTCGGGGACCACAGCACCGTGACGGGCTGCGTGAGCCGGAGCAACGTGGGGCGCGGCATCTTCGCCGGTTCGGGCTGCGTGATCGACGACTGTCAGGCCGTCGGCAACACCGGCGACGGCATCGCCGTCACGGAGGGGAACATCACCGGCTGCACGTCGCGCTCGAACGGCAGCGATGGGATTTCGGCCTCCTCGCGCAGCATCATCCAGCGCTGCACGGCGCTGTCCAATTCGGGCGACGGCGTTCAGGTGAACTCCGGCAGCCGCGTGGTGGACAACACCTGCGACGGCAACGGGCCGGCGGCGGCGACCGGGTCGGGCGTGCACGTGCTCGGCAACGACAACCGCGTCGAAGGCAACAACTGCACGAACAACGACGTGGGCTTTGACATCGCCGGCGGGGCGAACCTGATCCGCGGGAACTTCGCCCGCAACAACACCGGCGACCCATGCAACAACTACGTCGTGGTCGCCGGCAACTGGTTCGGAACGCTGACCAACGACACGACGTTGAACACGGACAAGAACCCGCACGCGAACTTCGGGCCGGACTGCATTCCGTGAGAGGACACTCGGCATTGACCATTGCGGGCGGCAATGACGTGCGTCCGATCGCTTCGGCCCACGGGCGCTCGTGGCGCCCACGGCTGGAACCGCGACAATGGCCGTCAACAATCCGCCGCGGGCGCCGCCCGGGCATGGATATGGAGGAGAGGGATGGAAGGGCGAATCGGTGTGCTCTACGCAGGCTGCGCGGCAGTGATTCTGGCAGTTGCCCAAGGGGCAACGTCATGGTTCGAGACTGCGACGGCGATGGAATGCTGGACGTTGCGGCGGGGGCGGGCAAGTTCAAGCTCGACCCGCTCCTAAGCGCGAGAGGTTCAACCGGCTCGAGGCGGCCGTTCGCAAAGATGGCTTCGACGACCTTGGTCATGGTGTTGCATTCTAATCTAGCTCGGTGCGACACGCGGCAATGACCGTTGTGTCACACGGCTTCTCCGGAGGGGTCCGATCATGCGACGCTTCGCGCTCGTGAGCTTGGCGGTTTTCAGCCCCCTGCTGTCCGCACCGGCACTGGCCCAGTCCAACATCGACCCCAACCACGCCTTCGCCTGGGGCGAGAACATCGGCTGGACCAACTGGCTGCACGACCGGCCGAACGTCGACGACGGCGTCATCATCCACGACGCCTTCCTGGAGGGCTTCGCCTGGGGCGAGAACGTCGGTTGGATCAACCTGGGCGACGGAACGCCGGGTGGCAACTGCTCCGGCCGGCCCTGCTACGTCAACGCCGACGACTCCGACTTCGGCGTCAACGTCAGCCCGACCGGCGAGCTGTTCGGCTTCGCCTGGGGCGAGAACGTCGGCTGGATCAACTTCGACGGCGGGGCGCTCGCCAGCCCGTCCAACCCGGCCCGCATCGACCAGATCAACTGCCGGCTGCGCGGCTACGTGTGGGGCGAGAACGTCGGCTGGATCAACCTGGACGACGCCACGCACTACGTCGGGGCGTTCGTCCTCACCGGCGACCTGGACGGCGACGGCGTGGTCGGCCTGTCCGACCTGGCGATCCTGCTGGCTAACTACGGCTGCACCGGCGGCAACTGCCCCGGCGACGTCGACGGCGACGGCGACGTGGACCTCACCGACTTGAGCCTGCTGCTGGCAGCCTACGGCGACTCGTGCGCGTAACGCACCGCGTCGCCGCTCCGCTCGCGACGTTTCTCAGGACCCGCCGTGCAAAGGCACGTGCGGCGCTTGACCATACCACACCCGCCTGGCCTATCGTGACATAGCACGCCGCAGTGCATGGAAAGAAGCCCGCCGGCGCGCCGGCGCGAGGAGGCGGAAAGCAGTGCGCCACGTCACGCACCCGGCATCGGTCCAGGGCGTGTGCCGGCTGTGGTTTCCACGAAACGGCGGCTGGGATCCGGCCGGTCGCCCGGGGGCGACCGACGCGCTTGGGTTTTCGGTCGGGACGCGTCCATCCGGCGGACCGTTCGCTGTGAGCGAGCCACGTGGACGCGACCGTGACGCCGACGGCGTGTGCGATCGGCACGACAACTGCCCCGCCATTTACAACCCGCATCAGGACGACTGGGAAGCTGACGGCGTCGGCGACGCCTGCGACCGCGACGACGACAACGACGCCCGCCCGGACGCCGTCGACGCCGCGCCACGCGATGCCGGCGTTTGGGATCCACATTCGCAGATGCGACTTGAGGGCCGGTCTCCGAGCGACGCGCGAGGGCTTGCGGACAAGCGCGCGTTCCGCATGCGTGCTGCGCGCCCCGCCGCGGCCGGTGAACACGTCGACGTGCGCATCTGATGCGCCGATGGCGGCCGGCGAGCCGCGCGGTCATCTCGCCGGTTTCAGCAGCCACAGGAACTCGACGTTGCCGCCGCGGCCGGTGCTCGGGCTTTCGATCTCACCCGCGATCGCCCAGCCCAACTCGCGCACGTCGCTGCGGCACTGGTCGAGTACTGGCCCCAGGTGCTCCGCCGGCAGGACGCCGCGCCGCAGCCGCCGCTTGTCCGCCTCGTACTGCGGCTTGACCAGCGTGACCACCCGGCCGTCCGCCTTGAGCGATCGCCGCGCCGCCGGCAAGATCAACCGCTGTGGCGTCCAGCCGACGTCGATGGTGATCAGGTCGCACGGCTCGCGGCAGGTGAACTCGAGTGCGTTGGTACGTTCGCAGACGACCACGCGCGGGTCGCGCCGCAGCCGCGCCTCCAGCACGCCGTAGCCCGGCTCAACCGCGTAGACCTTCGCCACGCCGTGCTGGAGCAAGCAATCCACGAACCCACCCACGTGGCTGCCGAAGTCGGCGCACACCAAGCCAGTCGCCTCAACGTTGAACGCCCGCAGCGCGGCTTCCAGCTTCTCGCCGCCGCGCGAGACATACTTGCGGGACGGCGGGCTCACGGCTTGCGCGGCAGGCGGGCCGACACGTTCCAGTCGCCGCTGGGCGTGCGCTCCAGCTCGACCACCTCGACGTCGGCGGTCCACTCGATGCCCTGCCCGTCGATCCGCAGCACGATCCCGCCGCGCAGCGGCAGCGGCGGCTCGCGCTTCAGGCGAATGCGGCGGACGTTCTGCATGGACAGCTCGAGCGTGTCGGGCGGCGTCAGCTCGGTCTCGAGGCGGGACTTCTTCCTTACGTCGATGCGCTCCAGTATCTCCAGGAACGGCGGCACGGGGGTGACGTGGAAAGACGAATCGTCGCGCGACGGCTGGCTGGCTGGAGCGCTGGTCGGACGGCCTGGGGCGGGCGGCGGAGACGCCGGCCGCTTGGCAGCACGGCCGTCTGCGCCTTCGCTGCGCGTCGCTGGCGGCGCCGCTGCGTCGGCCCGACTCGCGTCGGACTGCACGCCGGCCGCGCGGCCTGGGGACCGCTCCGGTTCGGCTGGCGGGCGCGCAGCCGGCCCGCGGCCGCTGCCCTCGCAGCCGCCGAGCGCGACAAGGGCGACGATGGTCGGCACGAGCGAACGTCGAAGCAGCACGGTGGTCACCGACGCTCCTGTGTGACCTGTCTCCCCAAGCCCTATACCCGCCGCAGCCGGCCCGGACGCAGGCCGCATCTTTACGTGCCGTGGAGGGCTGCGTAAAGTCCCGCGTCGCTGCGCTCTGAGCCATGATGACCCACGCAAGTGACCAGTCCCGCCTGCCCGACTGGCTGGTGCTCAACCGCAACTTCGTACTGCTGTGGTTCGGCTACGGCGTCAGCGCCGTCGGCGACCACCTGAGCGAGATGGCCCTGCTGCGCGAGCTGGGCGGCTTCGCACGACAGGACGTGACCCGCGTGCAGGCCCTGCTGACGTTCGGGTTCTTCCTGCCGTTTGTCGTGCTCGGGCCGCTGGCCGGCTGGTGGGCCGACCGCTTCAGCCGCAAATGGACCATGATCGCCGCCGATGTGCTCCGCGCGATCGTCGTCCTCAACCTGTCGCTCCTCGTGCCTTTCCTGGCGGTGCGCGGCTTCGGCGTCGCCTCGGCCGTGCTGCCGGTCGCATTGGTTGGCGCGCTGGCGGCCTCCTTCTCGCCCTGCCGGCAGGCCATGTTGCCCACGCTCATCCGCGACGACCAGCTCGTCCGCGCGAACGCCATGATCAGCGCCCTGGGTACGATCGGCACCATCCTGAGCGCCTATGTCGGCGGCAAGCTGGTCGATCTCGCGGACGAAGGCCTGTTCGACCTGCACTGGAACTACCGCCTTAACGCCGTCACGTTCCTGCTCAGCGCCATAGCCGTGTTCTTCATCGCCATGCGACTGGCCCGACCGACGCCCCACGTGGAGCTCACCGGCGTCTGGACGCCCGTGATCGACGGCTTCCGCTACGTGCTCGGCCATCGCCGCGTATTGCAGCTCATCGCGCTGGGCACGGCCTTCTGGGCGGCCGCGGGCGTGGTGATCTCGGTCGTGCCGGCCCTGGTGCGCGACGTGTTCGGGGGCGACTACGCGGATGCGGGGTTGTACCGTGGGTTGATCGGCATCGGGCTGGCGACCGGGGCCGCCGTGATGACCATCTTCGGCCCGGCCATTCCGCTGCCGATGCGGGTCATGTCCGGGCTGCTGGGCGGCGTGTTCTGGGTGCTGCTGCTGTCCACCGCCTACCTGTGGAAGATGACCGGCCTGGTCACACTGACCAAAATCTTCAGCGGACTGTGTCTGTTCGGCGTCGGCAGCGCGGGCGCGGCGCTGCTCGTCAGCATCATGGCCGCCATCCAGCGCTTCGTCCCCGACTCGCGCCGCGGACGCGTCTTCGGCGTCAGCGACATGGCCACGATGGCGGCGATGGTCGCCGCGACCGCCGCGCTCGGACTGCCGAACGTCCCGATGCTCGACCGCTACGTTCCGTACATCGTGCTGTTCGCAGGCCTGGGGCTGGTCGTGGTGTTCGCGCTCGCGTGCCGCGTGTACTTCCGCTCGGAAGTGCGCAGCCCGGTGGTGAACCTCATCCTGTGGACGACGGAATTCGTGGCCAAGTTCCTGTGGGGCATGCGGCGGATCGGGCCGTGCACCGTGCCGCGCCGCGGGCCGGTGATCCTGGCCGTCAATCACACCGCCGGCATCGACCCGATGGTGCTCCTGGTGACGTGCCCGCACCGGCTGATCAGCTACCTGGTGGCCAAGGAGTTCTACTACGCCAGCCGCATCGCGCGCTGGTTCATGGACCTGGTGCACTGCATCCCGATCGACCGCACCACGCCCGAGAAGTCCGCCCTGGCCGCCGCGCTGCGCCTGCTGCACCACGGCGGCTGCCTGGGCGTCTTCCCGCAGGGCTACATCGGCCGGACGGGCGCACCGCCCCTGCCGCCGCAGCAGGGCGTCGGCCTGCTGGCGCTCCGCTCGGGGGCGACGGTGATCCCCTGCCACATCGGCGGGGTGCGGCACTCCGACAGCGTGGCGGCGACGTACCTGATGCGGCACCAGGTGCGCGTGCGCTACGGCAGGCCGGTCGACCTGTCCGCCTGGCGCGGCCGCGAGAAGGACCGCGACGCGGCCCGCGAGGTCAGCGAGCTGGTGATGCGGAAGATCAACGAGCTGGGCCGTACGACCGACAATCCGAACCCCGAACGGCAGTGAGTGCCCTCAGGCGAGGGCGTTCCGGCGCGCATTCGGTCCGCAATCCCGCATCAAGGCCCGTCGCTGCCGCTCCGGCTTCGGATTGCGGCCTTCAATTCCCCACCTGCACCTCGCGCGCCGCCGGCATGTGACCGTCAGCACCGTGGCGCCGTAGGCGCCGACAAACACGGGGAAGAGCAGCGCGCCCAGCGGGCCGCAGGCGGCGCAGCCGTGGATATCATCGCAATAGTCGCCCACGCCGTCGCCGTCGGCGTCCATCTGGCCCGGGTTGCCCGTGCCGGGGCAGTTGTCGCACGCGTCGCCCACCCCGTCCCCATCGAGATCGCTCTGGTCGGCGTTTGCGACATCCGGGCAGTTGTCGCACGCATCGCCGACGCCGTCGCCGTCGGCGTCAGTTTGGTCCGCGTTCGCCCGCCGCGGGCAGTCGTCGCAGGCGTCACCCACTCCGTCGCCATCACTGTCGCGCTGATCCGCGTTGGAGATGGTCGGACAGTTGTCGCGCTCGTCTGGCACGCCGTCGGCGTCCGAATCGCTCGGCGGCGGTTCGTCCTGCATTGATCCGGCGCACGCGTCGCCCAGACCGTCGCCGCTTGAGTCGAGCTGGTCGCTGTTGGCGACAGTCGGGCAGTTGTCGATGCAGTCCGCCACGCCGTCGCCGTCGCTGTCCGCGTCCGCCACCCCGCAACCGCACACACCCGGCCCGGCCTTGGCCGCATCGTCGGGGCAATCGTCCAGACAGTCCGGCGCGCCGTCGGCGTCGCGGTCGACGTTGTCATTCGCGCCCGGGCAGCGATCGACGGCGTCCGGCACACCATCGCCGTCAGTGTCCGTCTCGGCCACGCCGCAGCCCAGCAGCCCAGGGGCCGTCTTCCTTGGATCGTCCGGGCAGCCGTCGTCGCAATCGGGCACGCCATCCCCGTCACGATCGGTGTCCGCGACGCCGCAGCCGCACGCGCCCGGCGCGACCTTCGCCGCATCCGCCGGGCACCCGTCGCAGGCATCGATCACGCCATCCCCGTCCCCATCACTCTGGCATTCGTCGGGCACGCCGTCGCCGTCGCAGTCCTGGCTGAAGCCGCCAGCAATATCCTGGTCGTCCGGCGTGCCGTTGGCGTTACAGTCTGGCGGCGGCGTGAAGGTGACGGTCAGCTTCGGTCGCACGGCGGGATCGGGGTTGTCGCGCGAGTCGAAGCGCTTGGACGTGAAGCCGCTGGCCTCGTTGCCCAGCAGCAGCCAGCCGAAGTTGCCGGCCGGATGGTCGAGCCAGCCCTGCACATCCGCGACCATCTGCGGTGTCGAGCCCCAGGTGTACTGGCCGAGCGTCACGCCGACCGTGGCGGAGGCGCTGTCGGTGGCGGCGAAGTCGCCGCCGGGCGCCGCCCAGAACGTCGCGTCATAGAAGCGGTGCAGCCAGGTGGCGTCATCTGGGGCGGCCGGTGCGCCCCCGCCTTCCTCCGCGGCCGCGTCGGAAGCGCCTTCGCCCCAGTCGGCCAGGACGCGGCGGAGGCTTACAGTCGCGTCGCCGCTGATCGTGCGCGACAGGTTGAGCACGAGCTGCACGTCGGTGACGGTGCTGCCGGCGGGGACGCTTGCGGCGATGTCAAACGCGAGCAGAGCCCGGCGGATCGAGTCGCTGGGCTGGCCCGTACGGCCCGCGAACACGTGCTGACCGCTGCCGTTGCTGAGCGCGCCGCTGCTGCTCTCGTACAGGGTGTTGTCCTTACGGGCGTCGAGCGTGACGGTGTCGCCGCGGGCGACTGCGGTGCAAACGGCCATCGCGGCCAGCAGCGACGCGGTTCGCGTCGCGCGTCGGGTCACGTCAGCGGCGGGTTGTCGGCGGGGGTCGCGGCTCACGGCGTGGCCAGGTCGCTCTCGCTCGGCGCGCCGCAGTCGATCCATTGAATGAGTTGCACGCGCTCCTGCTCACCCGGCCGCGGCACGGCCAGCAGCAGCGGCGGCATGTCGCCCTGCACGCCGGCCCGCATGCGGATGCGCTTCTGAAACGCGCGGATGCCGTCCAGGCGGTTGAAGTTGATGTCGGTCGGTGCGTCGCTGCGGGCCAGGTCGCCGACCAGCAGCTCGTTGTGGCACGCCAGGCAGTAGCGGGCGAAGAAATCGGCCCCGAAACTCTGATAGGTCAGTTCGCCGCAGGGCCACGCGCGGTCCTGCTGCAGCAGCGCCTCCGCCAGCGGGTCGTCCGGGCTGCAGCCGGCCCACGCCAGCGCCGCGCCCACCAGGCACGCGGCCGTCCAGGCAGCAAGGCGTCGTGCGCACGCGCCGCCGCGCAATCTCATAGCACAGTCTGGCCGCGATCTACCTGCTCGCCGTTGTGCTTATGTTCGCGGGCGGCGGATTCCTTTCAGCGGCGGCGGCTTTTTGCGCGGCCAACGCCGGCTCGCCCGCGCCGATCAGCGACGTGTGCACGGCGACGCCGGCGGCGTCGATCACCTCGGCCATCACGCGGCCGGCGGTCGAGCCGTTCAGCCGCAGCAGGCGGGATGCACCGCGGCGGCGGAACGTGAGGACTGGCCGTCGCCATGGCCTCGGCCCGATGCGTAGGGCGATCACGCCGCCGTCGAAGTGCACCTCGCGCCAGCGGCGCCGCCGCCCGTGCGGTTGAATCACCAGCGCTGCGGCCGGATCGCTGGCGCGGGAGGCGACGGCGGAATCAGCCGCCGGCGCAACTGCGCTGCCCTGGGCCGGCGGCGGTGCGACGTGCGGCGGCGCCGCGTGCGGGTCGTGGCCGGCCGAGTGCCACAAGCAGCCCGCCGACCAGAGCCACTGGCCGGTGCGGCGAAACACGACCCGCCACGGCTCGTGCTCGACCTCCTCGAAGAGCGCCCGCTCGTGCTTGTGGTGCGGTCGCCAGACGAGATACGCGTCGCTGACCCGCCGCAGCGCTGCATTGCGAATCCAGCTCCAGAACGTGAGCAGGTGGATGAGGAGCTCGGCGGAGTTGGTGACGGCCTTGATCCAGAACCGCCGATCGCGCAGCGCCCGGACCGGGTGGTGGAAGAAGTGGCGCTCGCGCGTCTCGTGCCCGCCATCGGCGCGGCGGATGCGCTCCTTTCGGCGGTACTCACGGAGCGTGTCGGCGATGGCGACGATCGGATACTTGCCGAACTTCAGCAGGAGTAGGATTTTCGCGAGCGGCAGCGGCACGGCGCACTCCGAATGGAGAGGATAATAGCGGCGGCCGGCGCCCGCCGCTCGCTGATGATGCGGGCGATGCGGGCGCCGTTCACGCAGCAGCAGTACCGCAAGCTGGTCGAGCAGGGCATGTTCCACTGCTTCGC
>Ga0209172_10004389_pt1 | contig 19139 bp, 16 predicted proteins | sample LarsenN4metaG_FD_184113 | JGI IMG/M metagenome (GOLD analysis project Ga0209172, IMG submission 184113) | Hot spring sediment bacterial and archeal communities from British Columbia, Canada, to study Microbial Dark Matter (Phase II) - Larsen... ... | reverse complement strand
CACCTCATCTTGTCCACCGCCGGGCGACCGGGCGTGGAGCGGTTCGTACGGAACAGTCGCCTAACTCGGCGCGTGGTTCGGCGCTTTATCGCGGGCGAGACGGCTGATTCCGCGCTTTCCGCAGCCGGAGAGCTCCGGGAGAAAGGCTTCCGCGTGACGCTGGACCTGCTGGGCGAGCACGTTACGGACGGAGAGACCGCTGACAAGGCAACCGACGAGTACGCGCGCCTCGTGGAGCGCATCGCAAGCTCACCTCTTCACGGCGGGTTCATGCCGGAGAACGTGAACGTGTCCGTCAAACTGACACAACTCGGCCTGGTGCAAGATGAGGCTCGGGCAACCGAGCGACTGCGAAGAATCGTCGCCATCGCCGCCGAAACGCGCAACTTCGTCCGCGTCGACATGGAGGACAGCTCCTGCACCGATGCGACACTCCGCGCCGTGAAGGAGGTGCACTGCGAACACCGGGGGCACGTGGGCACGGTGCTGCAGAGCATGCTGCGCCGAACGGAGGCCGACCTCGAGGAGATGATCCGGGAAGGGATCCGTATCCGCCTCGTGAAAGGGGCGTACGCAGAGCCGCCGGAGGTCGCCTATCAAGCGAAGCGAGATGTGGATGCAGCGTTTCTGCGGTGCGGTTATCGTCTTCTGAGCGATGGCATCTACCCCGCGTTTGGCACGCACGACTCGAAGATGATCGATGCACTCATCGAGCACGCTGACCGTGAGGGAATCGGTCGCTCTCGCTTTGAGTTTCAGCTGCTCTACGGCATTCGGCGCGACGTTCAGCGTGACCTGCTTCGACGGGGCTACCTGGTTCGCGTGTACGTTCCGTACGGCGAGCGCTGGTACCCATACTTCACGCGTCGGCTTGCAGAGAGGCCGGCAAACTTGCTGTTCTTCCTGCGGTCGCTTGTTGGGAAGTGAGGTCGCTCCATCGGCTGTTGGCGGGGAGGGGTAAAACCGTGGGCCGTGCTTTCGCCACACACGGTCGCCGTGTATCAGACGCAGCGGGAAACCAGGTACCCGCGTACGCCGCCCTACCACCCCGACCGCGCGTATCCCGAATACCCGTTCGGCCAGCGCGTGTCCGGGGAACCCAACGCGGCCTACGAGGCGGTCCGAGAGGCACTACACCTTCTTGGTCTCGACAGGGAGCGCTACGGCACGCCCGATTGGAACCCGCTTGGCGAGGTTTTCCGACCCGACGAGATGGTTGTGATCAAGCCGAACATGGTTCGGGACTTCCACGAGTTTCCCAAGGAAGGGACGGAGGCGCTGATAACCCACGGCTCGATCATCCGCGCAATTGTTGACTACGTGTATATCGCCAAGCGCGGTGAAGGCGGCGTCATCATTGCCGACTCTCCACAGAACGACGCCGACTGGCAGGGCCTGTGGAAGGCGTTCGCGTTCGACGAGTTGCTGGCGTTCTATCGCGAGGTCGCGCCGAACTTCGAGGTCTCGGTCCACGATGTCAGGCAACAGGCTGTGCGCAAGGAGTTGGGGGTTGTCGTCGAGCGATACACCTGCCCTGGCGACCCGTTGGGCTATTCGCTCATAGACCTGGGCGACCGAAGCGAGTTCGAGACCGTGCGCGACCGCATCGGGCGACTGTACGGCGCCGAGTACGACGTTTCGGACACGAACCGCCACCACATGCCTGGCAGACACCAGTATCTCATTGCTAACACGTTTCTGGCAGCCGACGTTGTCATCAACGTTCCCAAACTGAAAACGCACAAGAAGAGCGGCATCACAGTTTGGATCAAGAGCGTCATCGGCATCAACGGCGAGAAGAACTGGCTGCCTCACCACACGGAGGGGCTGCCGTCGGAAGGAGGGGACCAGTTTGCCGAGGACACTCTAAAGCGTAAGACGGAACAGCGCGTCGTCGCCCTAACAAAACGGGCGCTGAAGAACGCGGGGCGATTCGGCGCGCGCGTTGGTGTCCTTCTGAAGCGCGTCGGCATCGCCGTGTTCGGCGACACGAATCGCGACGCCATTCGGTCGGGGAACTGGTACGGCAACGATACGATCTGGCGAACCGTGTACGATGTCCTGAAGTGCTGGATCTATGCGGATAAGAGCGGCGTGCTCCAGGACGCGCCCCAGCGACGGTTCTTCTGCATCGTAGACGGACTTGTTGCGGGCGAGGGCAACGGGCCGCTCGCTCCGAAGGCAAAGGCGTGCGGCGTTTGCATCGCCGGGTGTGACCCGGTTGCGGTGGACACGGCCTGCGCCACACTGATGGGCTTTGATCCAGAAAAGATTCGCATCCTGCGAAACGCCGAATCGGCGCGGGGTTTCCACATCAGCGATGTAAGGCGGGCGGAGATTCGTTGCGTCTCAAACAAAGCGGCATGGGACGGGAGTCTGCAGGAGATGCGCGAGACGCTCGACTTCGAGCCGCACTTCGGATGGAAGGGTCATATCGAAAGCCCAGGTCGCTTGGGTCAAACGGAGCAGTCGAGCGCGTCCTAAGCGACATGACCGAGACAAGAGAGTATCGGCCGCTCCACGTGCTCATGCTAGGCCCGACGCTGGATGTGCAGGGCGGGGTCTCAGCTGTGGAGCGGCTCATCGTGGAGCACGTCCCAGACGGGATTCGCCTCCGCTTGCTGCCCACCAGCGCTCAGACCGGGAACCTGGGAAAGTTGCTCTACTTCTTGCCCGCGTATCTCCGCTTCCTCTTCGCGCTCCTAACCACGCGCGTTGATGTCGTTCACATGCACTTCTCCATCCAGGCGAGCATGTGGCGCAAGTCGCTTTGCGTTCCGCTGGCGAAGCTGTTCCGCAAGCCGGTCATCCTGCACGCCCACGCGGGAGGCTTCCCGGAATACCTCGCCTCCCGCCCTGCGTGGCAGCAACGATGGTTCCTGAGGACGCTTCGGCGGGCGGATGCGCTGGTCGTGCTCTCCGAGGCGTGGCGAACGTACTACCTTGACCTCACGGGGCTCCCAGAGGAGCGGGTGCACGCCTTGCCAAACCCGCTCCGACTGCCGGCCGTCGTGCCCGACCGCAGGAACCGCCCTACCGTTACGCTGGTGTTCCTCGGTCGGATGGACGACAACAAGGGTCCGGTAAGAATCCTGGGCGCAGTCGCCCGGTTATCGGATACAATACGGGCGAAGGTCCGCCTCTTGATGGCGGGCGACGGTGAAGTGCAGGCAGTGCGCAAGGCGGCAGAATCTCTGGGCCTCCAGGGGCAGGCGGTCATCGAAGATTGGGTCTCACCCGAGCGGCGAGACCAACTCCTGGCTGACGGCGACGTGTTCGTCCTGCCATCGAAGGCTGAGGGTATGCCGATGAGCCTCCTCGAGGCGCTTGCCTGGGGATTGCCCGTTGTGACGTCTCCAGTAGGCGGCATCCCTGAAGTGGTGCAACATGGGGAGAGCGGGTTCTTGGTCCCTCCAACCGACGAGGAGACAATCAGCGACGCCATCGAGCGACTTGTCCTGGATGAGCCGTTGAGACTCCGCATGGGTGCTGCGGCGCGGGCTGCCGCAGGGCGCTTCGACATCGCGCGCTACTGGGCGCACTTGGAAGGCATCTATTACGGAGCGCTTCAACGGCGGAAACAATGAGAGGACTTGCAGGCTGGCTAAAGAGAACCGCAACCGGTGACACCTTGGTTCGCCGAAATCCGTTGCTCTACGGAGGGATGGCGGCGCTTGCGAAGCGCCTCGACAACGCCCCACTCGAAGAAAGGCGCGCTTTCACAGAGCGTCGCCTCAGAGCAATCTTGACCATCGCGGGAAGGACCGGGTACGGGCGGGCGTATGCGGGCAGGGCAATCGAGGAGTGGCCCCTTCTCGATCGGCAGTTGGTACGCGATCAGCCGATGTCGTTTACCTGCGGGCCGACCTGGTTGGGCTTCTCGGCGGCGACCACCGGAACGAGCGGAATCCCTCTCAAGCTGTGGCGCTCGCTGCGCAACGTTGTGAACGAGCAGGTTCGAATTGATATGCTGCTCAAGCGGTGCGGCGTTGATGCCACAGCAGCGAGGGTTGCTGTCCTTCGAGGTGACGACATCAAGGAACCAGGCGACCGCGAGCCGCCGTTCTGGAAGGAAGCCAATATGGGACGGAGGCTCATCTTCTCGTCCAACCACTTGAGCCGAGACACAATCCACCACTTCCACGATGCGCTGACGGAGTACGCGCCCCACGCGCTCGCCGCGTATCCCACTGCGCTTGAATCACTTTGTGAGTTGCTGCGGCGCGCGGGCTTGACGCTGCGCATCCCGGTCGTCGTCACGTCGTCGGAGGTGCTGCCCACGGGAAGCTGGCACCTGGCGCGCGAAGTGCTGGGGGCACGGGTCGTGGACTACTACGGACAGGCCGAGAGAGTGGCGTTCGCAGCCGCCTTCGAGCCGGAGGTCTACTACTTCTTGCCCGGCTACGCCTACGTGGAGTTGCAACCGGCGGGCGAGGACGGAGACCAAAGCCTCTACGAGATAGTCGGAACGAACCTCTGGAACTCGAGGATGCCGTTGATGCGATACAAGACCGGCGACCTCATCCGGCTACCAAAGAAGCTGCTCCCCGGGGAGTTGGTTGCCATTTGCTACGGTTGCGCGCCGTTCTCCGGAATCCTCGGCCGCCAGGGGGACTACCTCATTAGCCCCAACGGCGCGCGTATCATGGGCATTGACCACATCCCGCGCGGCGTAGAGAACATCATCCGCTCGCAAGTCATCCAGGAATCCCTGGAGCGCGTGCGGATACTGGTCGTGCCGGGCCCCGAGTTCTCTGACGCGGACAGAGAGCAACTCCGCGCGAACGCCGCGATCAAACTCCCCCCGGAGATGAGCTTCGACGTCGAGGTGGTCGAGCAGCTTGAGCGCGGGAAGCAGAGCAAGGTGCCGTTTGTCGTCCGGCGCGTCGATGCCGACCCCCTCGCCGCTACTGCGGTGATGCGCCAGAATCCACAGGGTGACTGAGTTCGGAGAAGTCTGGCTGTTCACCCGCGAGCGCCTCGCGGGCGCTTGGGAAGACCTAAGCGAGGAGCAATTGCATTGGGCGCCCTGGCCCGGCGCGCACTCGATCGCTGAGATCCTCGCGCACATCGCCGGAGCCGAGCACTACCTCGGATCGCGCATCTTGGGCATCGAGCCTGCCGGAAACGAAGAGGACGCGCGCCTGGATCGAGCCGTCATCGCATCGTTCATCCAGGAGGACGAGTCGTTCCCCTATGCAACGGAGGAACTTACGCGCCAGTTCCTCGCCTCTTTGCTCGAACGCTCCGGCGCAATCGCCAAACGCGCCGTGTCGAACCCAAGCGAGGAGCAACTGCAACGCGAGTTCCGCGCGCCGTTCGGAAACATCATCACCGGAAGGCAGGCGCTGTGGCGCATGGCGCAGCACGCGGGGTACCACACGGGGCAGATCTGGACGTACCGCCGGCACCCGCAGTTCCCGCGCGGAGAGTGAGGGGACCTACGACGGGAAGGTGAAGACCACCGGACGCCGGTAGGCAGGATCCTCTGCGACGGGCGCCGGCGACAGGCGCGCCAGACGAGACGCCTCGATGTTCAGTTGCAGTACCGCCTGCAGGTGTCGTTCTTCGAGGCGCACATCGTTCGAGATGGCCAGCGCAACCGGGCCCATCACGTCGCGCGGGTCGCTCACGTCGCGCAGCCCCATGAAGTGGCCGACCTCGTGGAGAAGCGTCTTCCGAACCGCGTCGCTCGCAAGGCGGCCGCCGAACGGCGAGCGCGTCGCGACTTCGATGGTCGTCCGAATGGAAAGCGCCCCGTCTGCGGTTACCGTCCGGCGCGAGGTCGTCTTGCCCGCAATCGGGCCGCGCCGACCGTGCACGTGCTCTCGGAATACGATAGTCAGGTGCGGCTCGGGATAGGCGGACTCGGTGAGAACAAACGACACTCCCGCTGCCTCCCACTCCGCCAAAGCGTCCTCGACCAGGGCGTTCATCGCATCGTCGTCTCCGCGTGCCTCATGCAACACACGGACGCGCACGATCTGCGGCGTTGACACGAGCAGCGCCAGTCGAGCCGCTTTCGCTCCGTCTCCGCTCGCCTCTGCCTCCCACGCGGCGAAGAGAGACTCTTGCGCCGTGGCATCGAGCATGCCGAGGTTGACCGACGCGGGCCCCGACGCGTGCAAGGACGCCGCGCCGACCGCCAAAAGTGAAAGAATTCCCCAGAATCTTGCCATAAGAAGCCCTCTGCTGTAGCCGCAACTCGGTCCCACGACTCCCGGTGCCGCCGGTGTTGATATCGGCTACCAAGTGGTTCTTCCAGAGGGGGGCGGCGCGCGAGCAGGTAAGAGGGGCAGGTTCCCGCTACTCGTGCCGGGCTGCGCGCAGCTCGGCGGCGGTCTCTTCGGGCAGCGTGTCGTTGATGAACACGCCGCAGCCCGCCTCGCTACCGGCGAGGTACTTCAACTTGGTCGCCGTCCGATAGGGCGGGGTGATTTCGACCGTAAGCGTAGACCACGGCTCGGTGTGCTGCACCAGGCTCAGAATATAGGGCATCGAGAACCCGAACAGCGAATCCAGTTTTCTCGATGCTACGCGGAGCGCCTCGGCGAGGTCGTCGAGGTGGCGCTCGTCCGCCTCCGCCACGTTCGCCACGGGGCGCTCCGGCACGATGTGAATCTCGTACGGATAGCGCGCGAAGAACGGAACGACCAACACCCACTCACCGTTTCGCCATACCACCCTTTTCCCCTCCTCCACCTCGAAGCGCAGCCACTCGCGCACGACTTCCGGGTTCGCGCGCATCGCTTCATGGCGTCTCTGAATCAACTCCGGGACGAACGGGTAGGCGTAGATTTGGCCGTGTGGGTGAGTCAGCGTAACGCCGACCTCCTTGCCCTTGTTCTCAAAGATGTAGACGTACTCCACCTCAGGCAGCGCGCTCAATTGGGCATACCGATCCGCCCAAACGCGCACCAGCTTGCGAAGATGCCGCACGCTCAGATCGGAAAGCGTTGCATCGTGTTGCGGCGTGTAGAGCACGACCTCGCATCTGCCCTCCGATGGTCGAACCTGCGAGATGGCGTTGCTTTCCACCGTCGGCAACGGAGGCGGGGTGCAAAGGGAAGGGAAGCGGTTCTCGATCACGGCGACCTCATAGTCAGCCACCGGTACCTCGGCGTTCGGGTCGTCGGGGCGGGGGCAGAAAGGGCACTGCTGTTCCGAGGGCAAGAACGTCCGCTCTTGGCGATGGGTCGCGGTTATCACCCACTCTTGCAGGAACGGATGACGTCGTAGCTCAGACACTATGTGGGGCGCGGCGGGGTCCAAGGCCCGCGCTCTTTTTCGTAATGGCTGATCGCGTCTTCGTGCAGCAGCGTGGTGTCGATGAGGTCCAGCCCTTTCAGTAGCGCCTCCTTCGTTGCCTCGTTGATGTCGAACTGCGCGCTCCAGTCGCCGAGGCGGATGGTCTGCGAAGGCAGGTCAATCTGGGCAGTCGCGCCGCTGCCCGCCTGCACGAGGCGCTGGTGTTCCGGCTCGGAGAGTTCAATCAGCAGCAAGCCGTTGTTGGCGGCGTTTTGCCTAAAGATATCGCTGAAACCTTCTGTTTTCTCCGTCCGGCGTCCGACAACCGCCTTGAATCCAGCTTGTTGCACGGCCCAAACCGCATGCTCCCGGCTGCTGCCGCAACCGAAGTTGGTTCCGACGACGAGAATCGTCGCTCCCTGCGCCTCGGGCTGGTCGAGGGGGAATCCGTCATCCCGAACGTCTTTGAACAGCAGCTCGCCATATCCGGAGCGCGTAACGAGGGTGAGAAACCGCGCAGGGATGATGCGGTCGGTGTCCACGTCGTCCTGGTCGAGGACGGCGATGCGGCCGGTGTGGGTCACGAACGGCTCCATGTTCGGAGAAGTCTACTTGAGGGCGGGCGCGCCCTGCTCCAAGCACCACCACTCACGTATCTCTTTCTCAAGGAATCGCCAGTACGAGAGGGCACGAAGAGGTCGGTGCCTGAGGAGGTAGGCGAGGTTCCGTGCGGGCTCTAGAACTTCGTGCGGCATCGGCCTGCCGTGGAAGACGAGAAAAAGGGCTTGGTCAAGGGCTTGCTTTGCGCGCCGGGCGTCGCCGCTTGACGTTTTTCGAAGAACCTTATACGACACAAACCATTCTGGCGGAAACTTGGCGAGCATGTTCGAGATGCCGCGGTCCGCGGCGTAGCCTTGGATGAAGTCTTGGTCACCCGAGGAGCGGCCCTCGGCATGGAACCGCCTTCCGGCGGCATAGGCTTCCCAAATCCCTTGGGTCGACTCGCAGGGGCGCACCATCAGGATGTTCGAACTAAAGGTCTTGTAGTGAAAGTCTTCCATCCCAATGATGGTTGGTTCGCGGTGTGACTCGGCGTACGCGAGCAACGGGTCCAGGGGCTTCAGCAGTACCTGATCCAGGTCGAGAAATAGAAACTCCTCATCAAGTACTTTCCGGTCGAACAGCTTGAGCTTGGCCCACCACCCCGTTAAGCCCCAGCCCGAGCAATCAATCTGCTCAACTTGGCTGCTCGCCTTTCGGGGCCGGTCGGTGAAGCATGTGAAGCGGTCGAGTTCCGATATATATCGCTTGCACATAAGATACATCCGCTCGACATATGCATCGGCGTACTTCGAGCCGACGTTGACGCACACGACTCGCATGCACGGATCCTACCCAGCCCCCGTGTCCGTCCGACACTTGGCGCGGTATGTCGAGTACTTCGTGTCTCCTCAAGCGCGCACGTTGCTCGACCGTCGCATCGGGCTGCGTGCGGGCGTCGGACGTGCAGCGACGCGCCGAGCGCCTGGCTGCCTTCGCCTCGCGCAACGCGTCGGCGGAAGAAGACGAGAGGGCGGAGGCGTACCCCGCCCTCTCACTCGCATAGGCTCCGCCTACGAACCGACGACGACGAACTTGAGGCGGTTGCTCATCGTACGCCGGTAGCTCTTTCCGTCGGGAGTGGTCTGCGGGGGCATGACGTCGCGGAAGCCTCCTGGGTCAAAGATGAAGAGCAGTCCAGGCTCCATCTCGACAATAGCGTCCCTGGGGATGCCGTAGGCATCGAATCTCATCGCAAGGCTCGGGTCTGCGGCGATGAAGTCTGACGCAGTGAGGGTTCTGGCATTCAACGCGTCCTCCGCCTTGAGGTCGCCTGGCCCACTCCATCCTTTGAGGAGTTCAGGGTGTTCCCGGAGCAATTCCATGAGTTGCTCTCGTCGCACCTTCTCGCGGTCCGGCTCGGGGACGGGAGGGGTTGCCGCCCCAACTTTGAGATACACATTCTCGAACGTCGCTTGGTCCATTCTTCCGCGCACGAAGAGCGGCGTCTGGGCGAGCCGACCGTCAATATGGTACTCGGCTCCGAACGCCTTCCGAGCGGCTTGGTTGAAATCGAGAAGCGTCATAACCTTGCCCTCGCCGAAGTCTAAATCCCCACGTCCCGACGGCTTGTCGAGCGGCAGGTAGGGATAAAAGCGGCTGCCCCTCTTTCTCGGGCGTGAAGAACGGTTCAGACTCGCCCTGGGAGGCGAGCCCCACGCGCTTGACTTGACCGGTAGCCGGATCGCGATACCGGATGTGGGGATAGAATTGAACGGCAACGCTGGCGGAGGAGCCGCGCTCAAGCAGCACCTGTGCCATGGCAGAGTCAAGTGCGATCTTCTCTGCGACGGCATCCATCCTCGGGCCGAACATCTCCAACGTTCCTTCCCCATTGACGATGCGCTCGATGTCGGCGGGGCCGAGGGCGCTGAGCGCGTCAAGAAACGTTACGCCGAAGGCGGTCTCCCGCTCACCGACTGCGGAGAAGACCTGGACACCATCAATCTGCTCCCAGAAGGTGTCCGTCGCTGAGGCAAGCAGGCGCATTCCTGCGACCCCATGCGGTTTCTCCCAGACGGGGAAGTACTCCGGCGACGCCAAGGTAAACACCATCGCGTCGATGCCCTCGACTTCACAGATCTTGGTGAGCCGAGGAGCCCACTCCTTCCTGAGTTCCTCGATGAATTTGCGCTCCGACTCCGCCTCCTCCTCCTTCGTGAGCGGGATGATCTCACCGTAACGATGCGGTTGTCCCTGCTTCGCCGGTGCCGCTTGAACACCCGTAGCAAGCAATGCAATGGTTGATACTAACAGTGTTGTCATTTTCTTGTCAAACCTCCACTCAGTCGCAGCATTCGCCGCATTGATAGTACCTTGCCGCAAACCCCCGCACGTTGAGCTTGTGCTGCGGCCCACCATGCCGGTGATGTTACCCCCTCCCCCGTTCGATTGCTGAACTCTGATTTCTATTGGCAGTCCAAGTACAGATCCGCGGTTGGCAATCTGGGTGGAGCGGCTGCCGGGTACCATCCGCCTCACGCATGCCCCGACGGTACTACATAACCACGCCGATCTACTACGTCAACAGCGTTCCCCACATCGGGACGGCGCTGACGACGCTTGCCGCCGACGTCAACGCGCGCTATCGTAGGATGCTCGGGGAGGACACGCACTTCCTCACCGGCACCGACGAAAACGCCACAAAGGTCGCGGAGGCGGCGGAGGCGGCGGGGAAGGAGCCGCAAGCGTTCGTAGACGAGATCAGCGAGGAGTTTCGGCGCATCTGGGCGGGCCTGGATATCCGCTACGACGACTTCATCCGAACAACCGAGGAGCGCCACGTCCGCGTTGTCGGCGAGGTGTGGAAGCGGCTGCTCGACGCAGGGCACATCTATCCCGGCGAGTACAAGGGCTGGTACGACGTTACCACCGAGACCTTGTACTCGGAATCGGAGTTGGTTGACGGCAAAAGCCCCGATGGGAACGACGTCCGCGCCGTCAGTGAGCCGGGCTACTACTTCCGCCTTTCGGCGTTCGCCGACCGCCTGCTGGAGCACATCGAGGCGAATCCGGAGTTCATCATCCCCGAGACGCGGAAGAACGAGGTCGTCGCGTTCATCAAACAGGGCTTGCGCGACGTCTACATAACGCGCGAGAACAAAGGCTGGGGAATCCCCGTGCCGGGAGACGAGTCGCGCGTCGTCTACGTGTGGTTCGACGCCCTCATCAACTATATATCGGCAATCGGTTGGCCCGACGGTGATTGGGAATCTTACTGGCCCGCCGCCGCGCAGTGGATGGGCAAAGATATCCTTGTTCGCTTCCACGCGACGATCTGGCCCGCGATGCTGATGGGTCTCGGCCTGCCCCTGCCGAAGACGCTCATCGGTCACGGCTGGGTGCTGATGGGTGACCGCAAGATCAGCAAGTCGCTGGGTAACGTCGTCCGCCCGCTTGAGCTTGCTGAAGAGCTCGCCGAGCGCGCCGGTTGCTCGGGCGAACTCGCGGTGGACGCGGTGCGGTGGCATATGGCGCGTACGCTGCCGTTTGAGAACGACACCTCGTTCTCGCAGGACGAGTTCGACGGTCGATACAACTCCGAACTGGTGAACGTCATCTCGAACGGCGTTCACCGAGTGATTTCCATGACGCACAGCTTTTGCGACGGCGTCGTGCCGGGCGCGTCGCCGGACGAAGACGCAATCGCCAAATGCCTCGAAGTGCGCGACGCCTACTTCGACGCGATGAACCGCTTTCGCATCGAGCAGGCGACGGAGCGAGCGCTCGAAGTCGGCAGGCTCCTCAACGCCTACATTGACGCGCAGAAGCCGTGGGACCTCAAGAAGAGCGGCGACTCCGAGCGCCTGCACCGAGTGATTCGCACGATGCTGTGGAAGGTGCGCTTCCTCGAGGGGTGCCTCGCTCCGATCGCGCCAACGCTCGCATCGCGGATGGCGGACTTGCTCAACGTCCCGCAGGCGGCGCGATTCGCCGACGTTGAGGCGGAGGACAGCGTGCCCGCTGGCGGCAAGGTCTCGGAGCCCGCGCCTACCTACGTTCGCCTTGCGAAGACGGGCGACAAGGGTCCGGCGGCGCCTCAGCCACGCAAAGAGAGCGGTGCGTCGGAGTTTGACGACACGGTCTCCATCGAGGACTTTCTGAAGGTGAAGCTGCGGGTTGCGCGCGTTCTGGACGCCGCGCCGGTCGAAGGAGCCGACAAACTGATGAGGCTCGAGTTGATCGTCGGCGACGAGCGCAGGCAGGTTCTCGCCGGGATTCGACCGCAGTACGCGCCCGAAGACCTCATCGGCCGCCAGGTGGTGTTGGTGGCGAACCTCGCTCCGAGGAAGATGCGCGGCTTCGAGAGCCAAGGGATGATCCTTGCAGCAGACGGGCCGAACGGCGAAGCGATCCTCTTGCAGCCGGACAAGGAAGCGCCCGACGGCACGAGCGTGCACTAGCTCCGCGCCCTCGCCTCGTGCAGTGGGTGTCTGTGGCTACACAGGAACGGCGCGGTGGCGGACTCGCACCTCGACGCACGACTTCGAAGACGGGAACACCTTGCCCGGGTTGCAGAGGTCGGTCGAGCGGAAGCAGTCGCGAACCTCGCGTTGCGCGCGCAGGTCGGCCTCCGAGAACATCTCGGCGAGCAGGTTAATCTTCTCGACTCCGATGCCGTGCTCGCCGGTAACGCTACCCCCTTCCTCGATGCACCGCCGCATCACGGCTTCGCCTGCGCGAGTGACGGCTTCGAGTTGTCGTGGATCGCGCTCATCGAACAGAAAGATCGGGTGCAGGTTGCCGTCTCCGGCGTGGAAGATGTTCGCCACGCCGACGCCCGCCTCGCCGGCGATGCGATAAACGAACTCCAACACCTCGGGCAGACGCGAGCGAGGAATCACGCCGTCGTGCGTTACGATGGAAGGCGCGATGCGACCCAACGCGCCGATGCTCTTCTTGCGAGCCGTCCAGAGTTTCGCCCGCTCGGCTTCGTCGCCGGCGATGTCTATCCGCATCGCGTTCCGCTCGCGCGCGATGGCGAGGACGGTCTGGATCTCCGCCTCGAGGCGGGCTTCGTCTTCGCCGTCGCACTCGACAAGCAACAGAGCCCCGGCGTCGGTGGGCAGTCCGGTGTGGAAGGCAGCCTCAACGGCGTGAATCACGCTGCCGTCCATGAACTCCATCGCTGCAGCGATAACGCCCGCGCCGATCACGCGGCTCACGGTTTCGGTCGCGTCGCGGGCGGTAGGGAAGGCGATGAGCGCGGTTCGCACGACGGTGGGCAGGGGCGTAAGACGCAGCCACGCCTCGGTAACGACTCCCAGCGTCCCCTCTGAGCCAACGACGACGCCGAGCAGGTCAAGACCGGGGGCATCGGCGACCCTTCCGCCGAGCTGCCGCACTCGCCCGGAGTCGTCTACGAGCGTTATGCCGAGCACGTGGTCGGTCGTTACGCCGTACTTCAGCGTGTGGGGCCCTCCGCTGTTCTCGGCGATGTTTCCGCCGAGGGTGCAGACGGTCTGGCTGCTGGGGTCAGGGGCGAAGTGGAGCCGGTCGGCAGCCACATGGCGGGAGAGGTGAAGGTTCGGGCAGCCCGCTTGGGCGAGCATCACGCGGTTCTCGGCGTCCACTTCGAGCACTTGGCGCATGCGGCTTAGGGAGATGACGACCCCGCCCTCCGCGGGCATCGCTCCGCCGCTCAAGCCGGTGCCAGCGCCGCGAGGCGTGAACGGCACCCGGCTCTGCACGCACCACGTGACGATGCGCTGCACCTCTTCGGTGCTCTCCGGCAGCGCGATGACGAGTGGCGGGTGGCGGTGGAGCGTGTAGGCGTCGCAGTCGTACACCCTTTGCACCGCGTCGCCGTGCAGCACGCGCCGCTCGGAGAGAAGCGCGCCGATTTCGGTAACGAGTTGCTCGAGGTGCACGCGACTATTGTGACGCGTGAGAAGGGTGGGGCGGAGGACTCGCGAGGTCAGCGATGGGGTGCTCGGGTGCGTAACCTCGGGATGGGGAGGGGTTGTCGAGCCCTTCCGCCCCGGTTAGGAGTGTCGGCAAGTTATGTGAACGTGGGGGTCAGTTCTGTCGAGCGTTTCCGCCGAGGCCGGGGGGTGAGCACTCGACGTGAGTGCCAAGTGGGGCGAGCAGATAGATGTGCTCGCCGACCTCCTCCCATGTGCCCTCTTGGGCGTAGTTGACGCCTGACAGGAAGTCTTTGATCTTCTCGCGCAGCGTTGGGTCGGCGGAGGTGAGGTTGAGCACCTGCATCTCCCCTCGCTTCAGCCCATCTGCAGCAGCGAGCGCGTCCTCGAAGGCGATTACGTGGCGTCGGACCGTGCACGTGTACACGGCTGCTCTACGTACGGGGGCGTTCTGTTCGACCTCTTCGGTCTCCTCGAACTCCACATCGCGGCGTCCTAAGAGCCGCTCCAAGAAGCCGGGTTTCTCCGGCGCGATTCTCAACTCGTCCATGAGTCTCCTCCAATTCCTTTTCATTTGGTCGGGGGACGGGAGGGCATCGCCCTCGCTTCTCCCCGCTCGACCGCCGCGAAACCATCCATGTTTCGTCGGCGATTCCTACCGATTAGTGACGCGCGAGATCGTCGTTTTGATTCGCGCCGACTCCAAGAGTACCCCCTGCAGCGGAAAATTGCAAGGGCGCTGGGGCTACCGGTCCCAGCCTCGGGTCTGGATGACGTTGATGATGACGCAGAGCGCCATGAACGCGATGCCCAGGTAGAGCGTCAACCGGGAGACGAAGTCGTCGAATCCCGCCTTGCCCTTGAACGTGGTTCGAATCTGGCTGCTCCCCCCGCTCATCGCATCGCTCTTGCTGCCGAACAGCACGGTTACGAAGATGAACAGGCCCGAGATGGCGACCAACAGCACGAATAGAATGCTAACGACGACCTTCATGCGCCCCGATTGTACCCCGCCCCCTCCCGCCGGAACATAATCCTCCAGGTGGCAGAGAGACGGCAGGACGAGTTTCTGTGGCAGCTCAGCGCCGAATTGCAGCGCCTGAGCGACGAGGTGATTCGGGGGTGGATTGCCGCCGGTACACGCTCCAGCTGGAGGCCCAATGTAGACATCCGCGAGACCGAGACCTCGTTCATCGTGGTTGCGGAGCTTGCCGGAGTCGACCCAAGCCAAGTTCGAGTAGAGTACAACGCGCGGGGGCAGACTCTGCTGATCCGGGGGACCCGCTCCGCCCCCCACGAGACCGAGCGCACCGGCTCCAGGCGGCTGGAGATTCTGTACGGCGAGTTCGAGAGGGAAGTGCCCCTCGATGGCGCGGCGCAATCGTCGGAGGATGTTAGGGCTACCTATCGGGATGGCTTTCTGGTGGTGTTCGTGCCGAAGGAACCGCAAAGACCCCGCCGCCGCGCGATCCGCGTAAGAACAACTGATGAGTGACGTTGACCTGAAAGTAAAGGAGACGGAAGAGGAGGAGTCGGATCAGGACTTCCCCGATATCCCGTCGGAAATCAATCTGCTGCCGCTGCGAGACTCGGTCGTGTATCCGATGCTCATCGCGCCGCTGTCGGTCGGCAGGCCGCAAAGCATTCAACTGATTGACGAGTCCGTTGCAGCCAACAGTCGCATTATCGGCGTCGTTGCGCAGCGCGACCCAACGGTAGAGGTCCCGACGACGGAGGACATTTACCCATTCGGCTGCGCGGTCATCATTCGAACGCTCGTGAAGATGCCGGACGGCATCCGCCTCATCGTGCAAGGCGTGTCTCGCTTCCGCGTTGTCGAAGTGCTGCAGACCGAGCCGTTTCTTCGCGCGCGAGTGGAGGTCGTTGAAGAGCAGCCGGTGAAGTCTGAGATTTCAGACGAGGTGGAGGCGCTCCGGCGAACGATAGCGTCCCTGTTCGACCGTAGCATCAGTCTCTCTCCTGCGCTTCCCGACGAGTTGCGGTCGCTCACGCAGGCGGTGCAGGAGCCGAACGTAATGGCTGACCTCATCGCCGCGCACATGAACTTCGCCGTCGAGGATAAGCAGCGTGTCCTCGAGGCGGTAGACGTCCGGGAAAGGCTCCGCCTGTTGGTTCAACTGCTGAACCGCGAGGTTCGCGTTCTTGAACTAACGTCGAAGGTGCAGAGCGAAGTCAACACCGAGTTAACGAAGACGCAGCGGGACTACTATCTTCGTGAGCAGCTAAAGGCCATCCAGAAGGAACTTGGCGAGGAGGATGACCGAACACGGGAGATAGAAGAACTTCAGAATCAAATCGAAGCAGCCGACATGCCCGAGGAGGCTCTCAAAGAGGCGAACCGCGAACTGCAACGCCTCGCGCGAATGTCGCCCGCGTCACCGGAGTACAACGTCGTCCGCACGTACCTCGACTACATGATCTCGATGCCGTGGCAGAAGGCGACGGAGGACCAACTTGACCTCGGTCGTGTTCGGCGAGTGCTCGACCGCGACCACTACGGCCTCGACAAGATCAAAGAGCGCATCGTCGAGTTCCTCGCCGTGAGGAAGTTCAAGAAGGAAGGCGTTGTGCGACAGCCGATTCTTTGCTTCCTCGGGCCGCCGGGCGTCGGCAAGACCTCTCTCGGTCGCTCGATTGCGCGCGCGCTGGGGCGCGAGTTCGTTCGCGTGTCTCTCGGCGGAATGCGCGATGAAGCCGAGATCAAGGGTCACCGCCGGACGTACATTGGCGCGATGCCCGGGCAGATCATTCAGCACATCCGCCGGTGCGGAACCAACAACCCTGTGTTCATCCTCGATGAGATTGACAAGCTGGGCGCGGACTTCCGCGGTGACCCGAGTTCCGCGCTGCTCGAAGTGCTTGACCCGGAGCAGAACCACGCGTTCCGCGACCACTACCTCGATGCGCCGTTTGACCTCAGCCGCGTGTTCTTCATCACCACGGCGAACCTTATCGAGACCATCCCGCCGCCGCTGCGTGACCGCATGGAGGTCATCGAATTGGGCGGGTACACCGAGGCGGAGAAGGTGGAGATCGCGCGGCGTCACATCATCCCGAAGCAACTCGAGGAGCACGGAGTCCCGTCGTCGCGGCTAAAGTGGACGAAGGCGGCGATCCGAGCCGTGGTCTCGAACTACACACGAGAGGCAGGAGTGCGAAACTTGGAGCGCGAAATCGCCGCAATCACGCGCAAAGCGGTCAAGGCGTTCGCCGAAGGCAGACGCTCGCCGATTCGCGTTACGCCCGATTACGTCCAGACCGTCTTGGGGGCGCCGAGGTACCTGCACGACGAGGTCGCCGAGCGCACCTTGCGACCGGGCCTCGCAGTCGGCATGGTCTGGACGCCCGTCGGAGGCGACATCGTGTTCGTCGAGACGGCCCTTCTTCCCGGCAAGGGCGGGTTGATCTTGACCGGCCATCTCGGGGAGGTTATGAAAGAGTCCGCGCGCATCGCCCTCAGTTACCTCCAAACCCGTGCGGATGAGATGGGCATCGACCCAGAGCGGTTCCGAGACTCCGACGTGCACATCCATGTCCCCGCGGGAGCGATCCCGAAAGATGGGCCGAGTGCAGGCGTCACCATCCTCGCATCGCTCGCGTCGCTCCTTGCCGGCAAGGTCGCTCGCAAGCGCCTCGCAATGACCGGCGAACTGACCCTGACCGGCGAGGTTCTGCCCGTGGGCGGCATCAAGGAGAAGGTGATTGCCGCGCACCGGGCTGGCGTTCGCGATATCATCCTGCCCGAGGAGAACGAGAAAGACTACGTTGAGGAGATTCCCGAAGACGTTCGCAAGGCGCTGCGCGTTCACTTCGTTCGAGACGCGGAGACGCTGCTCGGAATCGCGTTCTCCTCAGGGGCGAGCGGGGCTAAAAAACGGGCCGCAAGGTCGAAAAGATGAGTACGGCCACTGCGTCTGGAGATGTCGAGGTGCGTGAACTACCGTCGGTAGAGATTCTTGGCGTCACGGTGCATGCCGTCTCGATGAAGGGCGCGGTCTACGCTATCGAGGGGTTCATCCGAGACGGCGGCCCGAGCATGGTCATCACTGCGGACACTTCGGGCATTGTGCTGGCTCAACACGACCGGCAGTGGATGGACATCATGAACGGCGCCAACCTCGTCACGCCCGACAGCATCGGCGTCGTGTGGGCGGCGCGGCGCCTCGGCACGCCTGTGCGCGAGCGCGTTACCGGAGTGGACCTGATGGACATCCTCTGTTCGCGCGCATCGCAGAAAGGGTATCGCGTCTACCTGCTCGGCGCCGCGCCGGGCGTTGCCGAGCAAGCGGCTGAGAAGATGCAGCAGCGGCATCCCAAGTTGCACGTCGTCGGTGCGCGACACGGATTTCTGTCGCCGGATGAGGAGGCGGAGGTCGTTCGCGAGATTCGCTCACTTGGCGTTGACATCCTGTTCGTCGCGATGGGCATCCCCAGGCAGGAGAAGTTCATCTTCGAGCACCTCTACGAGATGGCGGCGAAGGTCTCGATTGGCGTTGGAGGCAGCTTCGACGTCTGGAGCGGCAACGTGCGGCGCGCACCAAAGTTCGTGCGGGCGATGCGTCTCGAGTGGTTGTGGCGGCTGCTCCTCAATCCGCGCAAGTGGCGAAAGGCGCTCACTCTCCCTCAGTTCATCTGGCTGGTCGTCACTCGGGGGCGTCGTTAGGGACGGCCTCCGCGTCCCGCGCTTCCGGATCAACCCTGTAGAGAGCGAAGAGCGAGCCGTAAACGAGGCGACCACCGAAGTCGGTCAGGGAACCGCGCGCCGAGCGTCCGTCTGTCGTGATGACCACATAGTCCGCCTTAACCTCGCGAATGAACTCGTCGAGGCGGTCCGGCGTTGCCCCACCCTCTTCCGTTGCGATCATGCTCCGCAAAAGCTCTACTCGGCGCTCGCCGTAGTTCGGGGTTTCGCTCCAGTGCCCTGCGTAGGTGCGGACGCCTCCCCAACCGCTGAGCACAGGGTTGAGGTCGGGAATGTCAATCTGAAACTCTTCGTGCGTGCCTCCGGTTTCGCTTTGCACGATCTCCTTGCGCCACAGGCCGGGCGGTGCGATGACGACCGCGCCCGGAGCCGCCTCGTTCTGCAGCACGTCGAGCATTTGCTTCACTTCGGCGGGCCAGAAGACCAGGTGCAGCGTGTTCGTCACGTTGTCCCGCACCATGTAAAGGTCGCGTTCGATCCACCGCAGCGATGTGATGGACAGCACCAGCACGGCGAGTACGGCGGCGGACGCGCGCGACTGCTCTTGCACTCGCTCGAGGAGCCACGCGATCGACGCGCCTGCCATCAGACCGATCGGAATGCTCAGCCCCATCGCGAGTTTCCGCTGGAACAGGCCTGGATAGTAGAGCGCAATCAGTCCCATCACAATCCAGGCGAACATCAGGCCATAGGCCGGCACTTCC
>Ga0209172_10004385_pt1 | contig 19161 bp, 9 predicted proteins | sample LarsenN4metaG_FD_184113 | JGI IMG/M metagenome (GOLD analysis project Ga0209172, IMG submission 184113) | Hot spring sediment bacterial and archeal communities from British Columbia, Canada, to study Microbial Dark Matter (Phase II) - Larsen... ... | reverse complement strand
GCGTAGAAACGAAAACGGTTATAATAAACCAAGTATTCCAGACATGGGTTCCTGCTAATAGATGGGTTTAAATTGATCTTCCATTCTACTCGGCGGCCCACCTTATTTCAAACTAGCAATCACGGTATCTATCCGATTAAGGGTTGAATGCAAGTGCAAACCGCTATAAGACCCCACTCTAGCTGCATCAGTAAGGAACAATATCTGGCTATTGCTTCGCCGCCGTCTTAAGAGCATTCTCTACTGCTGCTTTCAGTGATTCATAGCTCCTCTCTTGTATTCGCTTGCCGTTGACAAATATAGTAGGCGTGGAATTGATTCCAATCTTCAGGCCGTCTTGGAGATCCCTCCGGACTTTCTCAGCAAATTTACCTGAATCGAGCGCTTGATCGAACTTCTGTCGATCAAGTCCTAACTTGCTCGCGTACTCTTTAAGTTTGTCTATGCCGAGTGCCGACTGGCTATTAAACAGGATGGCAATATAGTCCCAGTATTTTCCCTGCTCACGAGCCGCCTCGGCAGCTTCGGCTGCCTTGAAGGCATTCTGATGTTTGGCTAACGGGAAGTCGCACATGACCAATCTCAGTTTGTTGGCATATTCCTTCAGTAGCTGTTCGATTATCGGTTGTGTTCCAGCGCAGCTTGGGCACTGGTAATCGGTGAACTCAACAATCGTTACCGGAGCCGCTGCATCGCCTTTTGACGGTTGATCGTCGGTGGCGATAGCATAAACTGGAGCTTCAGGAGCTGGCAGAAACACCTGGATTGACGCCGCCTGGCGCAATGCGGAGGCGAAAGATGATTCGGCGGTGCGCTGTTCGCGCGCTTGCAGGTATTGGACTAATTGATCCTTCAGTTGTGCGTATTCCCCGCCAATCTTGTCCTTATTCTGTTCGTAAAATCCCCGCGCATCTGTCTCAGATACCTTCTTTATCTTCAATGTAACTTCGGTTTCGAGCAGTGCTCTGCTGGTGATCTTTCTCTTTTGTGCTTCCTGCTCAAGGAGCAAGTTGTTGATCTTCAACTCAAGCTCATTCTTGCGCAGGTTGTAGATCTGCTCTTGCACACTGAATATCAACGGCTGAAGGGCATCTTCGACATCACCCGATGTGATACCCTTTCCGTCAACTGTGGCAAGTATACGGGCTCGATCCGCTTCGCTTTCAGGCGGGGTGACATCTGCCGCCAGGATCTTCACATCAGAAGCAGCGCGCAATCGATCAGCCAGCTTCTTTGCCTCATTGCTTTGACGCTGGTTAAGCAGATAGTTGATTATGGCAGCCTTCACATCTTTGAACTCACCCAGGATGCGATCTTTGTTCTGGTTATAAAATACTTGGGCCTCTTCATCGGTTGGCTCTTTAGTTTTCGCTATGACCTCTTCCTCAAGGAGTTTGGACGGGCTTATTCCGCGCTTTTTCGCTTCAGCATCGAGCAGTATCGAATTGATCTGCAGGTAGAGTTCACGCTTACGTGCATCGATCACCTGCTGGTACAGGCTGCTCAAGCTGTTTTTGATCGGTTCATCAATATCTTTGCTGGTAATCCTCACATCATTGATGATTGCTAACACATCAGGCAGAACCTTTGAGTCGCAGCCGCAATCGCCTTCCTTCTTTTCATTTGGTGCAGCGACAGAATGTGTCAAAGCGCCCTGCCTTGAGCCCTTTTCTGCGCCAGATACGGTCTGTGCTTGCACAGTAAATGCGCAGGTTGTTGTGGAGATGAGAATAATCAACAATAGCCGGTTCATTGGAGACCTCCTAATAAGTAAAGTTATCGGTTTTGAATTATAAGGACTGAGTTACGAGTTTTTGGCACAATCTGCCGTTATAACTCAGAACTCAAAACCTAGAGCTCATAACTATTAATTCAGAGTGATCCATTCGCTTACGGGAATGAATCCTTTCCTATCGATATCTACAGACACAATATATGCTCCCAGCGCACCAATGCGCCGGTTGGGGCCATAGCTGATGCGCTGAGTCAAGCCAGTGTCAAACTCGTAAAGCCCCTCAAGCGCAGTCATCAATTTCTCTCGGCTTACATCCCTGCCGGCAAGCTTTAGACCCTCTACCAGTATTTTGGCCGCGCAATAGGCGGAGATCTGGGCTGGTGTATGCTGCGCAGGAAGATCATGTTTTTCAACCAGCGCGCGATACTCTACTGCCCCGGCGCGGGTTTGATCGGATGGAGCAGCGGGATAGGCAAGGAAGATTCTGTCTTTGAAACTCGGCGGGCTATCGAGAATATCTCTCCCTGCCAGAGGGCCCGGCAAGAAAATATAGGGCATCCAGTTCACCCGCTCAGCCTCTTTGAGCAATGCTCTTTGCTCTGCGCTTGAACCGAGAAAAAACAGAATGTCGGTCTTCTCCTGGCTTAACTCCCTAGCCATTTGCGCTGCCTCAAATCGGTCGCGTGAGTAATCGATCTTGGCCGCTGCCCAGCCAAACTTACTACACTGCTCCATAACTACTTCAGCGATCTCGCCAGTAATCTTAGTCCTGGGATATACAATGGTGACCCGGGGGCCCTGGAGCTTCAATTTCTGCGCAGCGAAGCTGAGCAGCACGCGGGACTGTTCTTTGAGACCTGAGAACAAATAGAACACATGCCGGTTCAAAGGAAAGCTGATTTGAGGGAGGGAAGTGAAGGGGCCAACCAGCGGCACCTCTTCGCTCTCCATGAGCGAAGCAATCTCTTTATCCGCTCCGGCGCTAAAGGCGCCCACAATAGCGAAAACCTGATCCTCTTCTATTAAGTGTTTGGCATTGGTTATTGTCGCCGTTGGGCTGAGGCCGGATTCTGTAACTCGCAGCTCGATCTTGCGATTGAAGATCCCCCCTTGCTTGTTGACCTCATCGAAATAGGCCATCATCATTGCTTTCATAGCCTGGCCCATTTCTCTCATCGGCCCGGTTGATGGCAGAATGGTACCCACTCTGATGCTTGTTTCAGAGAGTCCCGGATCGTAGTCTTCGCCTAAGCGTTTCAGATAAGCGATGAGATCCGCGAGGTCTTCGCGAGACATCCTGTACCTGGGCATGGCGGCAAGCAGTTCATTGCCGGCCGAATCTAATCCGGCCATAATAGCAAGTCCCAGCGAGCTATCGGTATAAGGAGGACGTTTTCGTCCGGTGATGTGAGTGAGACCATAGGGCTTGGTCAGATACTCCCAGGTAATGTTGGACGGCGTCACGCCGCCTTCGCTTCTGCCCCGTCCATCGTGGCCGTGGCAGCTAACGCAAGTCAACATGCTGCCTGGAACTTCCATTGAGGCATCACCGAGGATAGCTTTGATCTCTTTACCCGAAGGGCTACTCCCTCGCAGGTAGATCTGCTTGCCTCGCCTCTCCTGCGGTGTCAATGGGCCTGATGAGGCGGCTGCGGCAAATGCGCAGCCCAAAAGCGAGGTTAGAAGAAAGAACGCAATTAGGCGAGCAGTATCGGTAGCTCTTTTAAAGATGTAATGCTTTGTCAATGAAGTCACCTCATCGCATCAGCTTTGTCATTCAGCACACTTTCCACTACCTTGATGATCTCATCGGGTTTGGCCAGGCCAAACACTTTTTTCCATAAGCCTGTCGGCTCGTTGCCTACGATTACGATACTGGTGTGGTTATCCCTGACTTCCGTATACTGGCCTAGCTTGTACAAAGCCCAGTCCACATTCTCCTTTTTGCCTGTGAGGAAATACCAGCCCGGTTTGGCATGAAATCCTTTAGCATACTCTTTAAGCCGTGGTGGCGTATCTGTGACGGGGTCCACACTCAACGAAATGAGATAGACATCTTTGCCCAAACGATCGCCCAACCAATCTTGAATCTTCTCAAGGTTTCGGTTCATCGGAGGGCAGATACTAGTGCAGCTGGTAAAAAACGAATTGATCACAACCACTTTTCCTTTTAGCAGGTCACTGTAGAAGCGCATCTCGTCACCGTTCTGATTTACCAGAAGCACATCAGTAAAATACTTCTGGGCAGCAGTGTTCTGTTGCTGCTGAGCGTGGCCTTCGTTTATCATAGCCTCAATAATATTGACCAGCTTGGTCGCCGGCGCCAGTCCATATGTGCGAGTCCACTTTCCGGTTGTATCATTGCCTATTAGAACTGTAGGCGAGTGATCTTCTTTGCGCGCACTGTAGCCCCCCAATGCTCTTAGCAGTTTATCCACCTCCTGCTTTTCTCCTGTCACAAATGTCCAGCCTGATTTGGCGCCGAACCTCGCTCCCCAGGCTTTGAGCCGCTCCGGGGTATCAGTCGCTGGGTCGACGCTGATAGAGATAAGGTGGAAGTCTTTGCCTAACCGATTGCTGAGCAAGTCCTGCAGTTTTGAGAACGTGACTGCCAGCGGCGGACAAATAGTGGTACAGGTGGTGAAGATGAAATTGATAGCGACCGCCTTGTCTTTTATCAGGTCACTATAGAAGTCGATCCTCTTCCCATCCTGGTTGAGGAGAACAATATCGGGAATCGACATTTTCTCCGTCGTTTCCTCTTTCTCTCTGTTACCCATAGAAGATGGATGCTGATGCTGGTGTTCGCTGTGCTGATTGGCTGATTGTTCCTGTGGAGCTTTCTGCTGAGCTGCGCTCGCACTTGCGTATAACGAGAACGGACAGGAGAGAAGACAGATAATTATTGCTCTGAGGACTGAAAACAGCTTGATCGGTTCTTCTGAGAATGCCTTTTCTTCTATCATTGAATTTCCTCTCCTTTCTTGGAATCTTTTTCGGCTGGGCTTTCATCCGTCGCTTGAAGAATGAGATGAGGCAGTTGGTTGTATCGCACCAGCAATGAGGGACACTCAAAGAAGATGAAATAGACTCCTGGTTCCGGAGGAACAAAGGTTATTTCGTAAATACCCTCACCGACTGGATTGGCCCATTGGCGCTTTTGCCAAATACCTGGGGAAAGGAATGTCAGTACTCCTACATCTTTCAGCCCTACCTTTGGCTGGTTTGTTTTCCTATCCGTCAGCTTGAATTGCAATCGAACAGTTTCTCGCGCGCGAATCCTTCTCTCTTTGATCAGCGACTCGATTTGAAGTGCAACCTCTCCTTTCTTCTTGAGCGCCGGATTCGACATCACCGGCGCATTAAAACAGTGAACGATGCGGGGCGAATCCAAGAGGAACGCTACATCATAATCCCCACTCGCAGTCAGTTTAACGCTAGTCGAATAAATGCCCGGCGTCGTTTCACGAAGGCTTCTATCTACTACAATGACTGCCCTCGGCTCGCGACCATAGTTTTTAAAGCTCCCCATCGGAGCAGCCATTCCTTCTGAGTAGTAGTAGATGAATTTGTCCGCTGGATTGGCCACCAGAACAGAACCGCCTTCAGGCGCAGGCACTATAGCATCCGCGACCGATCTGTTTGGAGAACTTTCAGGGGGAATCTGTCCGCCTGGGAATTCAAGGACGGATGCGGCTCCGGCTTTGCCGAGATCGGTTAGTTGGATCATACTGACTTGCGCGGAGCCGATCGATCGAATGTAGGCAAAGGTTTTGGTGAAAGAGATCTGGTCAGGGCCTTTCCCCACTCCAATGGTTTGTAAAATGCGATTGGTGGATGAGTCGAAGATATGCACAACATTCTCTTTCCCATTAGCTACAAATCCCCAACGACCGTCCGCGGTAAATCGAATTGCGCTCAGACCGGGCTGCGCTTTCAAGCGCGTCAAAATCTGGTGCTGCTGGCTATCTACGACAGCTATGGTTCCCTCCGTCTCATCTATTACGTAAATGGCTTTACTAAGCGGAGAATATGCCAGGGCTTTGGGAAGATGCCCTAGCTTTATGTCTTTGATCTTTACCAGCTTTTGCACATTAATAATCGAGACCGTCCCTTCTTGCTGGTTGGTTACGAAGCCATAGCGGTCATCAGAAGTGAAGGTGATCTGATGATGGCCTGTCCCGGTCTTAATTCGAGACACCAGTTTAAGCTCAGCAGAGTCGATGACGGTCACTCCACTTTCGCTGCTGTCTGCCAAATCATTGGTCACCCACAGATACTTCTCGTCAGGCTGAAAGGCAATACGACTGGGCTTGGATCCCGCGTCGATATTAGCTATTACTTTCCAATTGTTGGTATCGATGACTGCAACCTGGTTTGCCAGAGGCATGGTGACGAAGAGCCTTTTCCTATCACTGCTCAACACCCAGTCCTCACCCGGGCTCTTCAACAGAACTAGAGTGAGCAGTTTGCTGCTGCCATACCCCAGGAGAGGGTCAATTACCGAAATATTGGGTTCCTGGTTTAGCGCAAGTATATAGTAGGTATTTAAGTCGATAGCAGGGCGAGAACTAAGGCTTGTTTGCAAGAACGCCTGAATCTTGTCTCGACATTCTTTGGCTTCAGTAATTTTATCTCCCCGTCGGAGGTCCATCCAGACCGCAGGTCGCAGGCCACGCATTGGGGTGCCTGTGCTGTCGATGATTTTGAATTGAACCACCGCATCTTCACCTTCCATGAGATCAACTGACTTTTCTCTCCCACTAGCAACAGGATCAACGGCGAATTCAACCGTTACCCCTTCCTTGACAATTCTTTGCACTCTGTGAACTTGTTCATCAGCCGTTGCCGGCTTCACATTTGAGCTCGCTTCGACTGCTCCAGCCTTTTTCGCGCCCTCTGTTGCGTCTTGGTTTTGAACAGTCGCAGTCGCTCCGACATTTGATGTTCTTTGGATGCCTATCTCGCTTTCGGACCCTTTGCTATTCTCTTGCTGACCTCCCTGGGCAACACTGAGCGCCAACAAGAGCAAAAAGGCCAGATGAAGAACAAAACGCGCAATACTCTGAAACGAGTCTCTCTTTTCGGAAATAGATGCCTGAAGTCCACAACTATTATTCATTGTTCACTCTCCTCTGCAATACATTCCCTTTCCGAAGGCTTGGCCTGGCGGGTGATGGTCTTCTCAGAAAGGTTCATCATTCGTTCATCTCTCGCTAAGGTTCATCGTTTATTGATCACACCCGCGCAGGTCAAAGCCGAGGCCAGCGCGTGGAGCATCCGGCCTCGGTTACCCCAACCGCCAGTTGGGGGAAGTTGACACAATGCCTATTGGAGAGTCGGACAATCAAAGCAAGATTTCCAACTAAGGCAGAACTCGGAAGATGCCCCAGATCCCCGCGTCGAACTGGAACGACTGAAAAGTCCGGTACAGGTAATCGCCGGTAATTCCGAACTTGCCTCCAGCTCCATTTTTGGGAATAGCGTCAAAGTGATTCGAAGGTCCGTGGCCCATTTGAGCTCCCTTCCACTCTGAAAGGGGATTAGAACCAATCGCTGTCGAGTCCTTGATATATGGTTCCTCTTCCCAAATGTGGCCATGGAGCACGAAGACGTTGTTTCGCTGATGTCCGCTTGGGTGCAGCACTCGGAAGCGAACCTGGGTCCCCACCGTGGCGGTAAACACAGGGGTGACAGGATCATCGCCAACCTGAGTATTGGAAAGTGCGTTAGTGAAGTCGAACGTGCGCGTGGTTTCCAGCGGAGTCTCGGGGGCAAAGCCCATTCGCAACCAGATCGGCTCGGTCCGATAGTTGATCGCCTTCTGGCCCGAATCCTCTGGATCTTCGGCATCAGCGAGGTTCAGAACAGGAGATCCATCACTGTACCGAAGATTGACGTCGTTCTGGAACAGCAGCACAAACTCGCGAAAGCTTGAGCTGCCCCATGCTGTGTACTGTGTGACGGTTGCTGATGCTCGGGACTTCGCATCTACTGTCCAGGTCGAACTCTGCGGCTCGATAATCAACGCTCCGATTGCCCCCTTGTTGCTATGCTTGATCGGATCTGACGAGATCAGATTGATTGCGCCAAATTCGATCGGAATCGGAGTAGCATAGCCGGTAGCAGGATCTATTTGGATATCGCCTGCATACCACTGGTAGGTGGTTCGCAGGCCGGGTTTGGCAGTCTGCACCGGATTGAAGCCGACATTCGCGCCGTCGCTGCGAGTAACGTCAAAGAACACCAGTTGTGGATGCAGCCCCACTTGATTTGATGGCGCGACCTGGTTGGCATTGAAGTTGTTCACAATCATGGGCAGAGTGCTGAAGCCAGCCAGGTCCGGAGGATTGGCAAGCAGGCGATTATTTAGGGTGACTTGGATACAATCTCCTGCATTAGCCCGCAATATGAGTGGTTCGATCGGCACGTCAGACTTGAGCTTGCCGGTCAAGGGGTCTATGTCGCTGGTCAGCAGGTAAAGGATCGCAGTGGGATCATGCAGCGGCCCCGAATGAACTTCACCGGTGATAGGATTCTTCACTGAGGTGATGCGCGGATGGTAGATCAAGGTCCCTTTGGGCAGGACTTGTTGCGCAGTGACCGCAGTGATATCAAAGTTTCTCACAGGCGCAGTCTTTGGGCAGACGCCGTTAAAGTCACCCACATTGGAGATCGGCGGCGCATGGCCATCGGGATTGTTGGGCAACGGCTGCAAATCGGGTCGTGTCGAGTTATAAGCGCGCAGAATCCCCCACAAGCCGTTCCACAGGTCATCGACTGATGCACCCGGCTGGTAGAGATAGTCAGCAAAGGGCCCCACTGAGTTCTTGGGCAACGCCGGTACTACGAATTCAAAGTGTTCGGAGATACCCATCATCTGCGAGTTGCGGAAACCGGAATTCCGGTCAGAAGGCTCAAACAGCCACTTGATTCCATGAACGCTGAAGTTGTGGCCTTCTTCATGCGCTCCCACCAGGATGCGTATCTGAACTTTGTCATCCTCATAAGCTCGCAGCAGAGGCGTAAACGGATCTCCTCCCTGTAGTCCACCTGTCAGAGGCGGATAGAAGATTGGTTGCACATTGAACGCCGGGTCAGCTCGTGTGATATCTGACCGGAATACGTTCGATAAATCTCCCGCCGCACCCGGCGCCTGCGTGTTTGTATGGGGATCACGCACGCGCAGCGGAATCGGTTCATTGCGGTAATTGACTGACATAGTGCCGACATCGTCGGCGGATATAGCTTCTGGGCAAGGTGGCGGCGCTCCACCGGGGCAGACCTTGGGCGGCGCCAACAGGAATGGTAAACCTACCTCGACTCTGCCGGGTGGATTGACCGGCTGGTTATCTGCTGTGTAAGCGAGTTGGAAATCAGCAAACTCGAGCAAGAATTCGCGGTAGCTGTCGGCAGTGTTAGCTGTCAGGATGTCAGCGCGCCAACTGGTCGGGCCCCCGTCAAAGCGAGAGCCAAAGATCTCGCCTGTTTCCGAATGGCGCCACATTGAACCTTGTGGTTCAATGACCAGACCACCGTAGAGCCCAACCTGCTGGTGAGTTGAGGGGCCGAAGTGGTCGTGGGTGAAGACGGTCCTCAGCGTCCGATCCTGACCGACATTGTTCAGAGTGTTATCAGCGTACCAGCGTTGAATCGTTGTTTGTGCGCCGAGCGTTCCGAAGAATGGATGAGGTTTGGGCGCGAGTTTCGTGGGTGTGCTTCCCGCAGAGGACGTCAATCCTCCGGCCGCATTGATCGCATTTATGCGCTCGATCACTTCGTCGGGGCTGAAGGTCCCATCCTCGTAATTCCATCCATTTCCTGCGCCATCAGATGCAGTCACATCAAACTTCACCAAATGGATATGTTGTCCTAGGATGTCAGTCGGCGTTCGAACTTGGAAATCGTCTTGAAGATAGACATTAGGTACCAGGTTGGTGTGGAAGTAGGTTATGCAATCATTAGTATTGGCGCGGAAGAAGAATGGCTCTGGCGGCCTCGTTCCTGCCAATGTGGGCTGGACATCGCCCCACAACGTGAGAATGCGCTGCTGCGGGAAGTGCCAGCCTGCTTTGTTCAGTGTCACATCTAACTGAATAGCTGCAGCCTTGTAGATGCGAGAAACTCCGGCAGGGGTTCCATTGTCATTTACACAGGGATCTGCGAAAGGCGCACCCGGCTTCGGCGGCAGGCCGTTAGTTATGAAATAGGCCGGGGTGCCATCAGGCTTGAAGCTAGCATGCTGGCGCTGTGCGTGGAAGTTCATGGCCGCCACTTCCACCGGTGTTCCAGTCTCAGGAATAGCCGATGCCTCAGCGGTAAGAAGCTCCTTGCTGAAATCAAGCCGGGTCTCGACATGGTGCGCTGTTCCGCCGGTTATAATGTGCCGAGGCAACCCGCCATCATCGACAGTATCGAGCGGTGGGTGAGGGGGACGATGGCCGGCAACACCGGGAACAAAGAAGGGAAAGCCGGGATTTCCGCTCCCTGTCACCTGAGCCTGGCCGTTGACGATCTGGACCGTTGCTCCTGGCATTGGGGCCATCGCTAATGTAGGAAGAGGCACTACTGCAGGAATAGGCGTGCCTGCCGCTATCTCGCCATCAGGTAGTGCGCGCGAACCGGGCGCCGGGCGCCCATTGGCATCAAGCTGTGTCCCAGATTCGAAGACGTCGTGAACGCGATACAGCGCCCACATCCCTTGGGCAAAATGCGGATAGAAGTGGCAATGGAAAATAGAATCACCAACAGCACCATTGCGATTGCCGCTGCCGTAGTAGGTCATCTCCAATGTAAAGGAGCTGCCCGGTCCAAGCGCCTGACTGTCAAGGTAAGTGGAGTTGTCGCTGTTGGGCGTGTGCACCCATTGGTGAGTATGTTGATGGTGTATGTGGTGCTCTTTCGACCCTCCATGGAGAATCCTGAATCTCACATGGTCGCGGTTATATGCGTGGTGGACATTGGACGGGTCGTCAGGATATAGTACCTTCGTGGCTTTGGGCCCAACAATGAGCTTGCCTGTGCTGTCTGTGGCGTTGGCCGGAATATCCACAACCTGCGCCGGATCACCGACAGTCCAGGAAGAGAGGAAGAACTCTTCATACTTACACTCAGTGCAATTATGCATCGGGCCGACGCCAAATCGATTGGCCAGGATCTCAGCGCCGATTCCTCCTGTGCCATAATTTAAGGCAAATCCATCCCTCACGCTGTGCAGGGTAAATTCAAACACCGGATCCTTGAAAATAGGGAATGCCTGAACTGCCCCAATCTCGTCATGGTAGATCACAGTGAATTCACGGTAAGGCTGATCGCGGTCGGGATTGACAGGAGTGGAACGGAAGGTTCCGGCTGGGAATCGTCCCGCGTTCGGACCAGTAATTATAGCGTTTATGTCTGTATGGACAATCTCACTGCCTGACGTCATCCTCAGTATGGGAAGCCCAGCGCGCGGGTGGCCTGCTGGATAAACCGCATTGTAGTTGATGATGGGGTGCCCATCCGGTGTCTTGCCAATAGTCGCGAGCGCCAGGTCAGTTGCCGTCACCTGGCTGCGATACCACTCTGCTCCCTTGGCCTGAACATTGACTGCGCCAAAGAGCCCGGCATTGAGCGAGCCGCCGTCGCCTTCGCCGCCACTATTTGCGGCTGCGCTATGCATCAGATGAGAGCCTTCGCGCTCGGCATAGAAGGTGTAGGTGGCTGAGCCGCCTGGAGGGACCAAACTGCTAGGATTGGCGCCGACCTTAGAGCCATCAGAGGCAATGCTCCCCACCAGTTGTAGTCCCACAACGTGAACTGAAGCCGTGCGCGTAGCAGGTTGTTTATCATCGACGGGCACAGGATTCAAAAGATTTTGAAAGTTGATTTGCAGGCAATCGCCCACATTCATGCGCAACACTATCGGCCGCGGGCGTTTGTCAGGCCTGAGTTGGACATTGCCTGCGACCAGGCCCAGCGCCGGATTGATTGGAACAACATCTCGCTTCAATGCAAAGATCATCCCCTGTGGCTGAACTGCTCCCAGCCGATTCCAGAAGAAGACCTGATCCAGAGCCACTACATCGGCTTTGATTATGCGCGCACAGGTTGGCGTTAGAGCAGTCGTATCACCAGTTTGTGCTCTTGCAGTCCCGGGAATTGCCAGGAGCACCATGACCGCCATGCCACACAAGACGAGCATTTGGCATCGTCGAAAGAGGCGCTTTAGATACATACTTTTCTCCTTTCTCATTGAGCTGGGGAGAGACAAACTCCTCCTCTCAGTTAGAAGCCCATCGCTTTGCAGGGCCCCTAGCGACTCGCTTTTGCGAGCAGTGCAGTACTGATATGCGATTTGAAATTGGACTTTAAGTTGTTAAGGAATTAACTACCGATCTCCTCAGCTACACTCAGAAATATGAACTTCGAGGTAGCATCGGGCAATAAGCAATTTCTGTGCCCTCATCGCTTTTCAGCGCCAAAGTATAAAACTGCGTCATTTAGACCAGTCGGCGATTGCTGGGCGAAGTGAGCAATGTGTTTCACAGTGAAACACCGGTGTGTGCCGCATGTTTCAAACAGAGACAGGGGGCCAATTGGCCGCTATCATCCAGTATTACTTTGAGCGCATCGGCTATGCCCGGCTCATCATCGATACTTGACTGTTGTGATTTGTGAATAATGGGCCCACATATTGTCATGGAGGATCTTTTCTTCCACAACGTATAGCGGCCTCAGGCCAAAATACAACACTCGAGATCGATATTAGAATTCTAATTCTCTATCCCATTGCTGCACTGTCAGTACTGATTCTTCCTGCTTACGACCGCTCCGGCTCCGCTCAGCATCTGTGATACGATGATTGATAACTGCCGTTGCATCCGGGTTACAAATTTCAAGAATTGTCAGCAACTGTTATGGCAAGCGCAACTTGATGCTCAACGTCTTGTTCATTCCGGCGCCCGACCCACAGTCAGGACCTTTTTCACAATGTTCTATTCTGAAACAGAGCCATTGCCCTTTATCTTGAACCGCTTCAATTTGCGGTATAGCGTCGGGCGGTGAATTTTTAGTATCTGGGCGGTCTTTTTGATATTGCCCTGGGTGCGTTGGAGTGTTTGCTCGATTGCTTCGCGTTCGATCTCTTCCATCGTCAGGTAAGGAGGTATTTCGCATCTGAACTGTTTGATCTGGGTACCCTGTATATACTCAGGCAGGTTTTCAGGAGTTAGTTGATCCCCCTGGCAGAACAGGACTGCGCGCTCAATGACGCTCTCAAGTTCGCGCACATTGCCTGACCAGTGGTAGTGCGCGAGCAAAGAGAAAGCGGACTGCGATATAGCGCGAATCTTTTTGTTGTATCTTTTGCTATAACGGCGCAGGAAGTGCTCGGCAAGCGGGAGCAGATCATCTAGGCGCTCGCGCAGTGGCGGCACCTTGATCTTAACTGTGCTAATGCGGAAATAGAGGTCCTCACGCAGAGCGCCCTCTCGCATCGCTTGCAAACTGTCGCGATTGGTTGCTGAGATTAATCTGAAATCAACATCCGTTTCCTGCTCGTCGCCAAGGCGGCGCAGTTTTCGCTCTTGAAGCACGCGCAGCAACTTGGTCTGTAAATGCGCTAGCATCTCTGTTATCTCATCTAAAAATAGTGTGCCGCCGGATGCAGTTTCAATCAACCCGCGCTTGTCGCGATCTGCTCCTGTGAATGCCCCGCGCCGGTATCCGAACAGTTCTGACTCAATGAGTTCGGGCGGAATGGCAGCACAGTTAATGCGTATCAGTGGCCGAGTGGCCCGGTTGCTCTGAAGGTGAAATGCTGTAGCGATCAACTCTTTGCCCGTGCCGCTTTCACCTTCGATCAATATTGACGCATCCGAGCGGGCGGTCATGTCTATTATTTCGTATATCTGGCGCATCTTTTTGCTGATGCCTACCATGCCGAAGAATCCTTTCTCGGTTTGCAGACTCTTTTTCAGGTTATCGCGCTCAATGAGTGTGCTGCGCCACTCGATAGCCTTTTCCACCAGTACCAACAACTGGTCAGGAGTAAATGGTTTGGATAGATAGTAGTAGGCTCCCATCTTTATCGCCTCGATGGCTACATCTATGGAGCCGTATCCGGTGATAAGTATTACCTCAGTATGTGGCCAGTTGTGCTTGATCTCTGATAACAGATCTATTCCCGAAGTATCTGGAAGGCGAAGGTCAGCGATGACAAGATCGACCTGTCTGTAGCGCAGATACTGCAGCCCTGCTACGCCAGTGGTCGCAATTGAGACTCGATAGCCACGGTCTTCGAGCACAATCTGCATTGCGTCGCTGATGCTGGTTTCATCGTCAATGATAAGTATGGCTTTCCTTGCGTTCACTGGACTGCCTCCGATGGGATTATGACTCGTACCCTGGTGCCGTTGCCTGGCTTGCTCTCAATGTTGATTCTACCTTGGTGCATCTCAATGACTTTGTGGACCTGAGCCATGCCGAGTCCCAGGCCGTTTGGCTTTGGTGGTATAAAAGGGTTCGAAAATCTTCTCCAATTGTTCTTTACTCATCCCGCAACCAGTATCTGCGATCTCGACTTCAACTGCGCCGCGGTCGGTGTCTGAGTACAATGCTCTGGCAGTGCGCACCACCAGGCTTCCCCTATCACTCAGGGCTTCGATGGCATTGATCAACAGGTTAAGGAGAGCCGATGCCATGCTCGGCCCATCAATGAGGCACTGGGGAAGAGAGGGGGCTAGCTCTTTGGTGACAGTTATATGTTTGAGCGAAATCCGGTCTTCAATCAGGAGCAGGAGATCCTCCAGCATTTGATTGATATCCATCGGCTTTCTTTCAAGCGAGATCGGGCGGGTGAAGTCGAGTATCCGCTCTACAACCTCAATCAGATGCTCTATGATTTCGCATATCTTATCAAGCAGTTCTGCTTCTTTCGCTTCAAGCTTGCCGTTGACTTTGGACTTCAAGTGAAGAGCGTATAAGCGGAGGCCGCCAAGAGGATTTTTGACTTCGTGGGCAATCTGCGCAGCCATGCGGCCAAGCGACGCTGCTTGTTCGTTGCTGGCCAGCTTCTTCAAGGTTGATTCGAGCTCTCTGGTTCGCCTGCTTACTTCCTGCTCCAAATTCAGCGCATGCTCATGCAACTTTTGCTGCAGCCTCTGTTTACCGGCGACCAACTCGCGTTTTTCGACTGCTCTGCGGACGACGTGAAGTAACTGCTCTTTGACTACCGGCTTGATTATGTAATCATACGCGCCGATTCGAACAATCTCAGAAACGGTCGAGAAGTTGGGCTCGCCAGTGATCATGACGACGGGGATGTATTCCTGATTCTTGCGGATCTCTTTGAGCAGTTCAATGCCGCTGACCTTAGGTAAGATGACATCAACTATAGCAACATCGACGGGGTGCTCAGTGATAGCGCTGAGGCCGCCCTGATAATCCTCGGCAGTTAATACTTCATAGCCTTCGCGCCTCAGAAACTCGCCAAGCGTCCAGCGGATATTGGGTTCATCATCAATAATGGCAACTGTTCTCACCTACTCCTCCTATTAATCTATTGAGGGCCTGCTGCTGATTGCGCCTCTCCGTTAACTGGAAGGTCAATGGTGAAGCAAGTATATTCTCCTCTTTGGCTCTCAACTTGAATGGTCCCGCCGTGATCGCACACAATGCCAAAGCTCACACTCAACCCCAGCCCGGTGCCCCCGTGATCTCGCTTGGTAGTGAAGAACGGATCGAAGACATGACCTATATCCTCCTGGGCAATGCCTATCCCATTATCGAAAAACCGGATCTTCACTCGACGTTGACCGTTGCTATTTTCACTAATGGCGCTGACCTTTATTGTTCTTTCTCTCTCATCGGCGCCGCGCGTTTTGAGCGCATAATGGGCATTGCTGATCAAGTTAATTAGCACTTGCTTGAGCTGAGATGCCTCGGCGTTAATTGGAGGCAGTTCAGGATCGGTCTCTATATTTACGCGAATGCCATCCTTTTCGAGCTGGTGTCCAAATAACGAAAAAGACTGTTCTATGATCTGTCTGAGGTGAATGGGACGGCGCTGGTAGGAGTCGTGCCGCGCGAAGGTCAGAAGATCGCGGACAATTCTTGTAATGCGGTCGCCTTCACTGATAATACCTTCCAGCATTCTGCGCTCAGGGCGCTCAGGCGCAGTATCATCGAGCATCAATTGAGCAAAGTTGATTATGCTGTTTAATGGATTGTTTATCTCATGGGCAACTCCAGCCGATAGTTCGCCCAAAGAGACTAGTCTTGAGGATTGGTATAGCTTCCTGTGGATCTGTTCTCTCTCTTTCTCCAGGTTCCTGGCCTCAGAAATATCGCGGATAATACTGATCACAAACCCCTGATTATCGGTTTCTACCACACTGAAAGATACTGCTACTGGCGTAAGAGCGCGATCTTTCCTGATGAGATCTGCCTCCAGGTTACCGTTATTTCTTAACCGCTCCAGCACCATTTGCCAACTGCCGGCAGGCAAGACCTCTATCAGGCTTTTGCCTGATAACTCGCTCTGTAAGTATCCGGAGATCTCCACCAGCTTTCGGTTTGCTTCTTCGATGTGACCATTGTTGAGGCTAATAATAGCAATGCCATCATTGGCATTCTCAAACAGCGTGTGATACTTCTCTTCCGACTGTTGCAGCTTCCTACGCTCACTGTCAACGGCGCGCAGCAGCAGAGTGACTACTACGAGATCGACTGATATTGATATAAGCAAGTGCTCAGTCCTCTGTTTGATCTTCCAGCTTTCAACCGGATCTGTATATCTGGCATCCACCCAGGCGTAGAAGGGCCTCATCAAGTAGCGCTCCCAGCCGAGTATGATTATCACTGTCAAAGCTACGGTTAATACAGCAAAGGCCAGTATCAATCTCAGACGGAAATGCTTTTCCATAGTTGTCAATATCACACCCAAAGGATTAGCACAAGCTTAGTTGAATATTAATCTCAGATGGAAATGGCTTTCCATAGTTGTGCCTCCGCAAGGGCCTGGCAAACGATAGCTGGGCTCCTGACCTACTGCGTATTCATTGTGAGATGGGGTTCTGGACGGTAGAGCCTCAGCAAGCGATCAGCTCTTTACTTTTACCCTTGCAAAATATAGAGCTTCCTTTAGTAAAATCTGTGATGCTAATCACGGCTGATTGTGATCGTTATCACGAGCCCAACCTGTGTGATTGCGGTTGCCTAATCGACCCTCTCTTCTCACATTACTAGCAATCCGATAAGCGACAGCCGTTCGCGCCCTCACATTCAACGTAATCGTTCCCTCTATTACTACACTGGGATCTTTTGCTCCCAACAATGGTAAGAGTAGCGCGCCGCTTGCAACATTAATTGCAGTGGCCGGAGCCGATATCTTCATTGGAACTGCCGCGCGATTGATAGCGATGACAAGCGTCTCTTCAGCAGTGCGGCGCGCGTAGAGATAGGTCTCGTCATCGAAGGCCAGATCAATCAAGTTGCCGCGCCGGAGAGCAGGATGGCTCCGACGCAAATGAAGCCACGCGTGAGTCCACTCGTACATCCGCTGCGCTGTCGGGGTGCGCTCCCGGGCTTCAAAGCCGTTGCGTTTATCGCCAGGAAAGCCGCCAGGGAAGTCGCGCCGATTGTCGGGGTCATCTGCTCCTTCCAGAGCAATTTCGTCGCCATAGTAAAGCTGTGGTGTCCCTCGCACTGTGAGTGTAAAGGCGGTATGCAACATCGCTCCTTCTACCGTGCCGCCATCAAGCGAAACGAAGCGCCGAACATCGTGGTTACCTGTCATTGTGGTTAAGCGCGATGCATCGGGATAGAGCGCATCATATTTCAACATGTCGCGGAGCGCAGAGACCGGCTTCTTATTGGTGAAGACATCGATCGAAACTTGCCACAAGGGGAAGTCGAAGACTGAATCAAGCTCAGTATCAATGCCATCCCATCCTTTGTGGCCGCCGATAAAAAAAGCCGTGTGTGCGGGGTCACGGTTGAAGACCTCACCGACCATCCACATCCTGGGATACTGTCGGCGCAGCGCAAGACACAGCTCACGGAGAAATCCGCGCGGCATATATTGAGCCGTATCCTGGCGAATGCCATCCAGGCCCGTCATTCCAATCCACCATAGAGCGTTCTGAATCAAGTAGCGAGCCACCTCTGGCTCTTCTTGATTCATATCCGGCAGATCGTCCGAAAACCAACTATTCAATAATGCTTGCCGCGCCGCTGGACTGGCGTGTGGTGATAGTAACAAATCTGCGCGAAAAGGGCGCATGACCTGATGCGGATGAAACCAATTGTCAAGTGGCGGATCTTTGACCCACGAATGATAGGAACCGACATGGTTGGCTATTTGATCTTGAATTACTTTCAGTCCCAGCGCATGCGCTTTATCGACCAGCTCTCGCAGGATGGTCATATCACCGAAACGATCCTCAACCGCGTAATAGTCGATAGCGTGATAACCGTGATAATACGTGGTTGGGCACCACGGCTTCTCGCAGTTGTGTAAACCATTCCAGTTGTCGTACCAGGGATTAAGCCATATAGCGGTGATCCCTAAATCCTTGAGGTAGGGCAACCGTTCAATGATGCCGCGAAAATCACCTCCATGATAAGCACGCGGATTCTGCCGGTCGGTCGCAGCGCGCGGAGCATCAGCCGGGAAGTCGTTGGTCGGGTCGCCATTTGCAAACCTGTCGGGCATTATTAAATAGATTACATCGTCATTAGTGATCCCCTGAAAGTTCTTGGTCGGATCAAGCGGCGTCTCAAGGCGAAATGGAATCGTTGTTTTGCCTGCGGCAGTCTCTACAATTAACGGATAATCTCCCGGCTGCGCTGTTGATTTAATTTCAATACTAACGAATAAGTACGCACCTGCGCTGTTGACACGGACAGCGGCTGGTCTAGTTTCCGGCCGCGTTGCTATAACACGCGCGCCGTGAAGGTTTGCGCCCCGCACAAGTAACCGCACTGGATTTATCGTGTGTGCAGCCCACCAATTCGGCGGCTCAACTTCTAGTATTTGTGGCGCAACGGCAGATAGCGTAGTCTGTGGGATGGCATTCGTGATGCCGATCAAAACGCACACGAAAGCCAGGAGCATCTTCCGTAAAAGCTTTGAGCAAGGGACCCTCACTAAAACTACGGCGCCTCCAGAAATCAGTTCACCGCCGCAGACGCCGTAGTACGTAGAGGATGCGCAGAATTTTATCTACCCCCCTCTGTGCTCTCTGCGCCTCGGCGGTAAAAGAAGTTTTCATTATCAGCAACAGTGAAGTTGACCGCGTTTTTTCAACACTGCCTTAGTACCCCATTTCATAAATACGTGTGGGGATAGATAGTGTATGATACCAAGTGTATACACCAGATATTTCGAGGTCAATAAAGGTCAATCATGCCTGGCCCATCTTCACTCTATCGCCCTCTATTCA
>Ga0209172_10004381_pt1 | contig 19185 bp, 13 predicted proteins | sample LarsenN4metaG_FD_184113 | JGI IMG/M metagenome (GOLD analysis project Ga0209172, IMG submission 184113) | Hot spring sediment bacterial and archeal communities from British Columbia, Canada, to study Microbial Dark Matter (Phase II) - Larsen... ... | reverse complement strand
CTACGTGCCGGATTGCGATCTGCGCAGCCCGGTCGCCAACGGGGAGTGCGGACCCTGGTCCGATCTGACGTTCGGACAGATTCGCGGGGGCAACACCCGCCGCGCAGACGATGCCCGGGAAGGGTTTAACCTTCAGGAGGGGAACTGGCAGGCGTCGGTGGCGGTGCAACACGAACTGCGGCCGAACCTGGCGCTGAACATCGGCTACTTCCGCACGTGGCACCGCGGACTGCTGGCGACCGACAACCAGGCGGTCACGGCGGCCGACTACGATCCCTTCTGCGTGACCGTGCCGAGGGACCCGCGGCTTCCCGGAGGCGGGGGCAACCAGGTCTGCGGGCTCTTCGACATCAAGCCGACCGCGTTCGGCCGGGTCAGCAACGTGGTGACGCAGTCGTCGAACTACGGGACGCAGACCGAGGTCTACAACGGCGTCGATGTGACGTTGAACGCCCGATTCATCAATGGCGCTCAGGTCGGCGGCGGCATGAGCACCGGGCGGACGGTCAGCGACACGTGCGCGCTGAATGCCCTGCCGCAGGTCCGGGTCAACACGCTTCTGGGCGCCGACGTGGCGGCGACCGCTCCGCTCGTGCCGCGGACGGCCGACTTTTGCCGCACCACCCGGCCGTGGGGCGACTCGACGCAGGTGAAGTTCCTGGCGATCTATCCGTTGCCCTGGGATTTCCAGGTCAGCGCGACCTACCAGAACATTCCCGGCATCCCGATCGCGGCGAGCCGCGTCTTCACGAACGCGGAAGTCCGGCCCTCGCTCGGGCGCGATCTGGGGCAGTGCCGCGGTGCAGCCGCGTGTAACGGCACCGTGCTCGTCGACATGATTCCCGGCGGGGCGATGTTCGAGGATCGACTGCAGCAGGTCGACGTACGGTTCACGCGCACCTTCCGTCTCGCGCGAGCGCGCGTCCGCGGCAACGCCGACTTCTACAACCTGTTCAACGCGGGCGACGTGCTGAACATGGTCACGCGGTACGCCGGTCCGACCGGCGGCCGGTGGCTCGCGCCCATCCAGATCCTCGGTGGACGGATGTTCAAGTTCAGCGCGCAGCTCGATTTCTGACTCCGATGCCGGGTCTGCCGCGGCCGATCGGAGCCGCGACGAGACCCGGCCTACACACGTTCGCAAGTACGTCGTACGTAGGGCGGGTCTCGCCGAGCATAGGATCCGGCGAGGCAGACCCGCCGCCATTGCTTGACGCCCGCCGACCGGGATGCTAGAAAGGCCCGACTCATATCCCGGGTTGTTTCGGCAGGCTTCTTATCCCCACGTCCGAACACTGACAGGAGGAGCCGATGGGATCGCGTTCCGGGTGGTTTGTCGTCGTCGTGTGTCTTGCTTTGGGTGCGCCTGCGATCGCGCGAGCGCAGGTTGCCGATGCCGCTTCGATCGCCGGCGTGGTGCGCGACGCATCCGGCGGTGTACTGCCCGGGGTGACGGTCGAGGCCGCCAGCCCCGCGCTCATCGACAAGGTCCGTACCGTCGTCACCGATGGCCAGGGGCTCTATCGCATCGTTGATCTGCGGCCAGGGACTTATACCGTCACCTTCACGCTGCCGGGGTTCACGACGTTTCGGCGCGACGGTCTCGAGCTCAGCACGGGTTTCACCGCCACGGTGAATGCGGACCTCAAGGTCGGCACGGTCGAGGAAACGATCACGGTCACCGGCGAGTCTCCGGTGGTCGACATCTCCAACGTGCGCCAGCAAACGACGCTGGAGCGCGAGACGCTCGACGCGCTGCCGACGACCGGGCGGCTGGCCATGTACGCGCAGATCATTCCGGGCGCCACCTACGGCAACGCCGCGTGGCAGAGCGTCGGCGGCCTCGACGAGCGCGGGAACGCGTTCGGGATTCATGGCAGCCGGGCCGAGGACAATGCGCCGGTCATGGATGGCATCGTGCAGCGCCTGCAGGGCGGCGCGATCTTCGTCTTCAACAACCTGACGTTTCAGGAGGTCGTCGTCGAAACGGGCGGGATGTCCGCTGAACGGGCCACCGGCGGCGTGCAGATGAACATCGTGCCGAAGGACGGCGGCAACACCCTGTCGGGCAGCTTCAGCACCTCGCACAGCCGGCCATCCTGGCAAGCGGACAACTTGACGAGCGAGCTGCGGCAGCGGGGCCTGACGTTCTCGTCGTCGCTCAAGCAGCACTACGACACGGGCGGCGCCATCGGCGGGCCGATCGTTCGCGACAAGTTGTGGTTCTACAACGCCTACCGGTTCGGCGCCAACCAGCAGTACCAGCAGGGGAACTTCTTCAACAAGCTGCAGAACGTCAACGTGAGCACCGATCCGGTCTATCGGGTGACGTTCTACGAGCCCGACCTGAGTCGTCCGGGGCACACGAACGACTACTACCGCGACTTCAGCTTGCGCCTGACGTGGCAGGCGGCGCAGAAGCACAAGATCGTCGCGTCGTATCAGGTGCAGCCGAACTGCAGCTGCTTCTGGCCGCTGCTGGAGCTCGGGCCGCAGCAGGGCGTCCAGGGCACGCCCGAGGCGGTCGGCGCCCACAACTACAAGACAAACTACCTGCCGCTGGTGTCCTGGACGTACCCGGCGACCAACCGCCTCCTCATCGAAGCGGGCGCCTCCGCGAACGTGTTCAACAACAACACGCTGCGGACCGACCCGAGCATCGGCTTCGACACGATCGCGATCACGGAGCTCTCCGGCAACTTCCGCTACGGATCCCGGGCCCTGGGCCTCACGCACGCGCAGGGCTATCGGGTCCAGCACAACCGGCAGTACCGACAGCGCATTTCGATGTCCTACATCACCGGATCGCACGCGCTCAAGATCGGCGGCGATTTCCAGGAGTACTCCGAAGGATCGCCCGGCAAGGCGACCGACTGGAACCAGATCAACGGCGCCCGGTCGTACACGTTCCGCGACCGGATCCCGGAGCAGGTCACGATCTACGCCGTGCCGTTCGAGGCGCTCTGGCGCGCGCGTGACATCGCAGCCTATATCCAGGACCAGTGGACCATCCGGAAGATGACGCTGAACCTCGGCCTCCGGTTCAACACCTTCAACGGCAGCGCCCCCGAGACGACGATGCCCGCAGGGCCGTTCGTGCCGGAACGACGGTTCCCCGCGGTCACCGATTCGCCCAACTGGAACAACGTCAATCCGAGGCTTGGCGTCGCGTACGACTTGTTCGGCAACGGCAGAACCGCGCTCAAGGCCTCGCTGGGACGATTCACGCAGTACCAGGTCGGCATCAACTACGTCGAGCCGCCGGCCAACAACCTGGCTCCGAGCACGTCGCGGACGTGGAACGATGCGAACCGGAACTACGTGCCCGACTGCGACCTCCGGAATCCGGTCGCCCACGGCGAGTGCGGGCCCTGGTCCAATGCCAATTTCGGCCGGGTCGTCGGCGGCAACCGCCGGCGCGCCGACGATGCGCGCGAGGGCTTCAACCAGCAGACGTACAGCTGGCAGACGTCGGTGGGGGTCCAGCACGAGCTGATGCCGAACGTGGCTCTGAACGTCAGCTACTTCCGCACGTGGTACGGCGGATTGCTCGTGACCGACAACCAGGCGGTGACGGCGGCCGACTACGATCCGTTCTGCGTCACGGTGCCCCGGGATCCGCGGCTGCCGGGTGGCGGCGGCAACGAGATCTGCGGACTCTTCGACATCAAGCCCTCGGCCTTCGGGCGGGTCGACAACGTCATCACGCAGTCGTCGAACTACGGTAAGGGCGTCACGGAGGTCTTCAACGGCGTTGACCTGACGCTGCAGGCGCGGTTTGCCGGCGGCGCGCAGGTGGGCGGCGGTGTGAGCACCGGCCGCACCGTCACGGATCTCTGTGCGCTGAACGGGCTGCCGCAGGTGGGACCGACGTTCACGAACTTCACGGCCGACCTCGCGCCGCCGACCGCGCCGATCGTGTCGCGGACGGCCGAGTTCTGCGCCCCCAGACGGCCGGCGACGCAGGTGAAGCTGCTGGCCATCTACCCGCTGCCGTGGAACTTCCAGGTCAGCGCCACCTACCAAAACATCCCGGGGATCCCGACCATCGCCAGCCGGGCATTCACCAACGCGGAGATCCGGCCCTCGCTCGGCCGCGATCTCGGACAGTGCCGGGGTGCGGCGACGTGCAACGCCACCGTGCTGGTGGACATGATTCCCTACGGGTCGGAGTTCGAGGATCGGCTGCAGCAGGTCGACCTCCGCCTGACGCGGTCCTTCCAGGCCGCACGCGCGAGGGTTCGCGCGAACGCCGACTTCTACAACCTCCTCAATGCCGGCGACGTCCTGAACATGACGACGCGGTACGCCGGCGCCACGGGCGGTCAGTGGCTGCGCCCGATTCAGATCCTCGGCGGGCGGATGTTCAAGGTCAGCGCGCAGCTCGATTTCTAGGCACGAAGGACACGAAGATCACGGAAGGACACGAAGACGTATGAGGAAGTGGCTCGTGAGCGCGGCGGCGGGAGCCGCCGCGCTGATCTCGATGGCGGGACCCGTACACGCGCAGGGCGGCACGCAGCCGCCGACGCCGGGCGTGTGGGCCCGCTTCACCGTGCCGCGGATGGCGGACGGACGGCCGAACCTGAACGGCATCTGGCAGGCGCTCGTCCCTGCGAACTTCAACCTCGAGGATCACGAAGCGCAGGCGGGTCCGTACACCGAGTTGATGGGCGCGTACAGCGGCGAGCCGGCGGGGCAGAGCGTCGTCGAGGGCGGCGTGATTCCGTACAAACCCGAGGCGCTCGCGAAGCGCAAACAGAACTTCGAGAACCGGATGAAGGCCGACCTGAGCCGCGACGACACGTGGCACGACCTGGGCGACCCCGAGATGAAGTGCTACATGCCCGGCGTGCCACGCGCCACGTACATGAATCATCCGTTTCAGATCGTGCAGGGCAACCCCGATTTCCTGCTGATCGCGTACGAATTCGCGAGCTCGACGCGGATCGTGCGCATGAACTGGAAGGACGAGGCGCCGGGCGATTTCTGGATGGGATGGTCGCGCGGACGCTGGGAGGGTGATACCCTCGTGGTCGACGTCACGGGACAGCGAAAGGAAACGTGGTTCGACCGCGCTGGGAATTATCACAGCGAGGCGCTGCGGGTGACGGAGCGCTACACGCTGGTGAGCCCGTACCACATCATGTACGAGGCGACGATCGAGGATCCGAACGTGTACACGCGGCCGTGGAAGATCAGTTTGCCGCTCTACCGCCGGATGGAGAAGAACGTCCAGCTCCTCGAGTTCAAGTGTCAGCCGTTCGCCGAAGAACTGCTGTACGGGCGGTTCAACAAGAAGTGAGGTGTTCGATGAGGCGTCGAATGCTCCTGGTGCTGGCGGGGGCGGGATGCGCGATCGCGTTCGTCTTCGTCTCGGCCGTGCCGATTGTGGCGCAGGCCGCCAAGCCCGCGCCGCAGAAGCCCGCCGCGAAACCGGCGGCACCGAAGCCCGCCGCGCGCCGCTGGGCTCCGCCAAAGACCACCTGGGGCGATCCCGACCTGCAGGGGATCTGGAATTTCGCCACCAGTACGCCGCTCGAGCGCCCGTCGGATGTCGCCGACAAGGCGGTCCTGTCGGACGCGGAAGCGGAGCAGTTCGAAGAAAAGCTCGCGTTCAACCTGTCGCGCGATCGCCGCGACGGCGGCAACGCCGCCGACGTGGCGCGCGCCTACAACGAGCACTGGATGGATCCGCGCCGGCTCGAGATCCTCGACGACCGGCGCACTTCGCTCATCGTGGACCCGCCGGACGGCCGCATTCCGCCGCGCGTCCCGCCGAGTCCGGAGCGGCAGAAGGCGGCGCAGGCCGTGGCCGCGGCGGTCGCGCGGTTCAACGCCGGATTGCCGCAGCACTATCTGGAGTTCACGGCGCCGGTGCGCGGCATCATCCGGACGGACCTGCCGCCGTATCTCGGGACCATCTACAACAACACGGCCCAGATCTTTCAGAGTCCCGGCTACGTGGTCATCGTGCAGGAGATGATTCACAGCGCGCGCATCATCCCGATGGACGGCCGGCCCCACATCAACCCGAACCTCAAGCAGTGGCTCGGCGACACACGCGGGCGCTGGGAGGGCAATACGCTCGTCCTCGAGACGCGGAACTTCCGGCGCGATCGCGGCGCGGTCTATCAGAACGCGAATCCGGACACCTTCCAGATCGTGGAGCGCTTCACGCGCACGGGCCCGGAGTCGCTCGCGTACGAGTTCACGATCTCGGATCCGACAACGTGGACGCGGCCGTGGACGGCGATGGTGCCGTGGGCCAAAATCAACGAGCAGCTGTACGAGTACACGACGCACGAGGACAACTACGACCTGGTCCACCTGCTCGTCGGGGCCCGGGTGCGTGAAGCCAAGGGCGAGACAGTGCCGGCGCCGGCCGGGCGTCCCGGCGGCGGCGATGGCGACAGATGAGAGGTGAGTCGATGCGAAGGACACTCTGTAGCGTGGCGGCGGGAATCGGTGTGGTCTTCGCCGTGGCCACGGTCTCCGCGCACCATGCGTTCAACTCCGAGTTCGATGCGAACAAGCCGGTGAAGGTGCAGGGGACTGTCAGCAAGGTCGAGTGGATCAACCCGCACGCCTGGATTCACATCGACGTCAAGAAGGCGGACGGCACGGTGGAGAAGTGGATGTTCGAGGCGGGGACGCCGAACACGCTGATGCGCCGCGGCCTCACCAAGAATTCACTGGCAATCGGCACGGAAGTCGTCGCCGACGGCTACCAGTCGAAGGACGGCATCTGCGAGCCGGCTTGCCGCGCGAACGGCCGCGATCTCCGGCTGCCCGACGGTCGGATGCTGCTCCTCGGCGCGGACGGTGGCGGAACGCCGCGTCAGTAGCACCCGCTAAGTTTCGAAGTACCCGCAACTTCCGTGGCTGCCGTCGCTTGACGGCAGCCACCCGCAGCGCTATAAACGCGTCAACCATCACGGGTGTTCCAGATTCACCTCGCTCTGAGAGCGGGAGGTGTGCAGATGCGGACCCGAATTCTGGCCGCGGCGGCGACCGCCCTGGCCGTCATCTTCGCGTCGTGGGCGGCGGTGCCCGCTGCGCAGGCGCCCTCCGGCACAAGGACGTTCGATCCGACCACGACGAATACGGATGCCGCTATTAAGGCGGCAGCCGAGGCCGCGCGCGCCGCGGCCGCCGCACGCGCGAATTGGAAGGTCCCGCGCACGCCGTGGGGCGATCCCGATCTCCGCGGCTACTGGCTGAGCCTCAGCTACACGCCGCTCGAACGTCCGAAGGAGCTGGGCGACAAGGCGTTGTATACCGAAGAGGAGGCGCTCGCCGCGTTCAAGAAGGCGGTGGAGGCCGACGCGGAAGTCGATCCGCGCACGGTCCATTACGACTGGAAAGAGTACGGGATGGACGCGTGGCAGAGTCCGGTCCGGCCCAACCTCCGCACGGGTCTCATCATCGATCCGCCCGATGGCCGCATTCCGGCGCTGACGCCGGAAGGGCAGAAGCGGCGCGCCGCGGCGGCGCGCGGGATTACGGTGCCGAGCCGCGGCCTCTACGAGCGGTGCGTCACGAGCAACCAGGGCCCGCCGCGTGTGCCGGCCAACCACGACGCCGAATCGCAGATTATCCAGTCGCCGGGGTACGTCGTGCTCCTGATGCAGTCGAACAGCGACGTGCGCATCATTCCCGTGGACGGTCGTCCGCATCTGCCGCAGGCCGTCCGCCACTGGCTCGGCGACTCGCGCGGCCGGTGGGAGGGCGACACGCTCGTCATCGAGACGACGAACTTTCATCCGCAGCGCGAGTGGCGGGGCTCTGCGGGAAACCTGCACCTCGTGGAACGGCTGCGGCTCGTCGACGCGAAGACCATCGAGTACACCTTCACGGTCACGGATCCGACGGCCTGGGTGCGTCCGTGGACGGCGGAGGTCCCGTGGCCGCGCATCGAGCCTGGCATGTACGAGTTCGCGTGCCACGAGCAGAACTACGGCATCATCAACGTGGTCCGGGGGGCGCAGATCCGGGCGCGTGAAAACGGTGGACGGCCGGCGCGCGCCGGCGGCGGCGAGGAGTAAACGAAGGAGACCCGGAGATATCGATGGTGCTGAGGAGACTGTTCATTGCTCTAGGTGTATTTCTGGCTGCCTCGTCCACGGCGTGGGCGCAGAGCAGCATCACCGGCACGGTGCGCGACACGTCTGGCGCCGTGCTCCCGGGCGTCACCGTCGAGGCGGCCAGCCCTGCGCTGATCGAGAAAGTCCGGACGGCGGTCACCGACGGCCAGGGCGTGTACCGCATCGTCGATCTGCGGCCCGGTCCCTACACGGTGACCTTCACGCTGCAGGGCTTCAACACCTTCCGGCGCACCGGCATCGAGCTGCGCGCCGAGTTCACCGCGACGGTCGACGCGGAGCTGATGCTCGGCACCGTCGAGGAGACGATTACCGTCACGGGGGAAGCGCCGCTCGTCGACACCCGCAGCGCGCGGGCACAGACCCAGTACGCGGCCGAGACGCTGCAGGCGCTGCCGGGCACGGGCCGTTTGTCGACGCTCATCTCGATTCTCCCGGGCGCTGTGATGAACAACGAAGGCGATCGGGCGCTCGGCAATCTGAGCGATCGCTCGCAGACGCGCTTCGCGATTCACGGCGCGCCCAACGCCCAGCCGGTCATCGACGGGATGAACACGGAGATGGCGGCGTCGAACACGGGCGTGTTCGTGTGGAATCAGATCAACTTCCAGGAAGTGGTCGCGGAGACGAGCGGCATCGGCGCGGACCGCGATACCGGCGGCATGCAGCTCAACATGATTCCGCGCGACGGCGGCAACATCTTCTCCGGGTTGATGCAGCTCGCCTATTCCGGTCCTGACCTCCAGAGCAACAACATCAACGACGCGCTGATCGCGCGCGGCCTCGACAGCTCGACGCGGGGGCTCGCCTCGATCAAGAAGTTCTACGACGTGGCGGGCGGTGTGGGCGGTCCGATTCGCCAGAACCGGCTCTGGTTCTTCGGCGCCGCGCGGAAGAGCCAGACGCAGCAGTACGCGGCGGGCATCTTCTGGAACAAGCACACGCAGCCGCAGAGCATGCTGTACGAGCCCGACCTGAGCCGCCCGGCGCACAGCAACGATTTCTATCGCGACTACAGCCTGCGGCTGACGCTGCAGGCGGCCGAGCGACACAAGATCGTCGTCGGCGGTTCGTTTCAGGCGAACTGCAACTGCGTGTACCTGTTGTTCCGGCCCCAGGGCGGCCCGCTCGTCAGCCCGGAAGCGGCGAAGCAGCACGCCTACAACCCGGCCTACAACATCACCACGACCTGGACGTATCCCGCGACCAACCAGCTCATGTTCATGATCGCGGCGGGGGCCAATCACATCACCCAGACCAACCGGAGAGGGCCGGGCGCCGACGAGAACAGCATCATGATCAACGAGCAGGCGACCGACTTCCGGTACGGCGCCTCGTACGGGCCGACGGTCGGGGGCGCGTCGTATTCGTCCCTTCCACGGACGCAGTATCACCAGCAGTTCTCCGTGACCTACGTCACCGGGTCGCACAGCCTGAAGACCGGCCTCAACGTGCGGACGGTCAAGACGGGCAACAACGACAAGTACGGGCGTGATTTGTTCATGGGGAACCGGGGCGTGATCTATACGTTCAACAACCAGCGGCCGGTCTCGCTGCAGCTGCTCGCGACGCCGCATCACTTCGAGGAAGTCGCCTACGACGTGGCCCTCTATGCCCAGGACCAGTGGACGATCCGGCAGCTGACGCTCAACCTGGGCCTTCGCTACAACGACGTCGACATGTCGAGCCCCGAGCTCACGCTGGCGCCAGGGTTCTTCGTCGGGGAGCGGCCGGTGCCGGCGGCGGAACACATCCCGCACTGGCGGAATCTCAGTCCGCGCCTCGGCGCCGCGTACGATCTCTTCGGGGACGGCCGCACCGCGGTCAAGGGGTCGATCGGGCGGTACCCCGACATCATTCGCGTGTCACCGGCCAACCCCGCGAACCAGTTCTCGCTGACGACGAACCGATCCTGGAACGATACGCTCCTCGGGGCCGGCGATCCCCGCAGCGGGAACTTCCGGCCCGACTGCGACCTGATGAACCCGGTCGCGAACGGGGAGTGCGGCGCATGGTCGGATCGGAACTTCGGCCAGGCGCGGCGCTCCACGACCAACGCGCCCGACGCCCTCGAGGGCTTCAACAAGCAGTTCCACAACTGGCAGGCGTCGGTCAGCTTTCAGCACGAGCTCGTGCAGGGGCTGGCGCTGAACGTCGGCTACTTCCGCACGTGGTACGGGGGCTTCCAGGTCACGGACAACCGGGCCGTGCCCGCCAGCGGGTACGACTTTTTCTGCGTGCCCGTGCCGAGCGATCCGCGTCTCCCCGGCGGGGGAGGCAATCAGCTGTGCGGCCTGTACGACGTGAACCCCGCCTACTTCGGCCGCGTCGACCAGCTCGTGACGCAGGCATCGAATTACGGCGACATGACGCAGGTCTACAACGGCGTTGACGTCACGCTGAACGGACGCTTTCTGCAGCGCGGTCAGTTCTCCGGGGGCCTCAGCCTCGGGCGGACGGTCACCGACACCTGTTTTCTCAACGACAACGCGTCGCTGAACAACCCGACGCCCACGGGCGCCGGCCTCGTCTTCCTGAACGTGCCGACGGCGCCGGCCGGATCGCTCCTTCCACGGAACGGGCAGTTCTGCCACGTGGCGCCGCCGTGGTCGTCGGGAACGCAGGTGAAGTTCCTGGCGGTGTATCCGCTGCCCTGGGATCTCGAGACCAGCGCGATTTTCCAGAACAGCCCGGGGATTCCCATCACGGCCAGCTACGTCGTCACCAACGCGCAGGTGCGGCAGGCCCTCGGCCGGAACCTGGCGGCGTGCCCGAGCCAGGCGGTGGCGACGTGCAACGCCACGGTGCGGACCGAGCTGATTCCGCCGAACACGATGTTCGAGCCGCGGCTCACGCAGGTCGACGTCCGGGTGTCGCGCCTGTTTCGCCTCGGCGGGACGTCGCGCCTGCGCGGAACCCTTGACATCTACAACCTGTTCAACGCGAGCAACGTGCTCAGCATGACCCCCGGCTACGGTCCGTCATGGTTGAACGCGGCGCAGGTGCTGAGCGCGCGGCTCTTGAGAATCGGCGCGCAGCTCGATTTTTAGCGTGGGGTCTCGTGCCGGGGCCCCCCTCGCGCTCGCGCGATCGGGTGGCGTCGCGCGGACTGTGCGCGTTGGGGTGCCGTAGTGATATCTTTTGGCCCACACATCGCGCTCGGGGGCTCGTTCGGGCGGGGGCGCGGGGAAAGCAGAGGCAGTGATGAACATCCGGTCGCAAGGGATACTCCTCGTCGCGGTGCTCGTTGTTGTTGGGGCGCTCTGGGTTGGACTGCCGGGTCAGGGTTCAGCTCCCGAGGTGGCGCGCACGGAAGATGGTCGGCCAAATCTGAACGGCATCTGGCAGGCGCTGGCCTTCAGCGCCAACTGGAACATCGAGCCACATTCTGCGGAGGCCGGTCCGCGGCCCGAGATCATGGGCGCGTACGGCGCGCAGCCGGGTGGCCAGGGGATCGTCGAGGGCGGCGCGATTCCGTACAAGCCTGAGGCGCTCGCCAAGCGTGAGGCGAACTTCAAGAACCGGATGACGCCGAAGATCACCAACGACCCGAGCCGGTTCGACTATGGCGACCCGGAGCTGCAGTGCTTCCGGCCGGGCGTGCCGCGCGCCAACTACATGCCGTTCCCGTTCCAGATCTTCCAGGATCAGAACCAGATGCTCTTCGTCTACGAGTACAAGTGGGCGATGCGGCAGATTCACATCGATCCGCAGATGGAAGCCCCCGTCGATTCGTGGATGGGGTGGTCGAACGGCAAGTGGGATGGAGACACGCTGGTCGTCGACGTGACGGGGTTCAACGGCTACAGCTGGTTCGACCGGGCCGGCAACTACGCGACGAGCGCGCTGCACGTCGTCGAGCGGTGGACGCCGCAGGGACCGAACCACATGCTGTACGAAGCGACGATCGAGGATGCGAACGTGTTCACACGGCCATGGAAGATCAGCTTCCCCGTGTATCGCCGCATCGAGCCGAACGTGCAGCTCATCGAGTTCAACTGCGTCCCGTTCGTCGAGCAGCTGATGTACGACCCGCTGGGACTCTACTTCCCGCCGGGCACGCGGCCTGACGGCGAATAGGAGGCTACGGACATGCGGATTCCGATTGTGAGACGAGTAGTCGGTGGGACGGTCGCTGCGGTGGCCGCGGCGTCGGCCGCAGTACTGATGGCGCAGGCCCCGAAGCCTTCGCTGAATCTCAACGACACCGACTCGGCGATCAAGGCGGCTGCGGACGCGGCCAAGCGCGAGGCGGCGGTGAAGGACTACACGTCGCCGAAAACGGCGTGGGGGGATCCGGATCTTCGCGGCGTGTACCTGACCGCGACGTACACGCCGCTGCAGCGCCCGCCGGAGCTCAAGGACAAGCCGCTCTACACCGAAGAAGAAGCCGTGGCGGCGTTTAAGAGAGCCGTCGAGGCCGATGCCGAGGTCGATCCGCGCACGGTGCACTACGACTGGAAGGAATACAGCATGGACGCCTGGCAGGGCGGCGCGCGGCCCAGCCTGCGGACGTCGCTCGTCGTCGACCCTCCAGACGGTCGTCTGCCCGCGCTGACGCCCGAGGCGCAGCAGCGCCGCGAGATGGCGGCCGCGGCTGCCAAGAAGCGGAATCCAGCGGCCGGCATCCAGACGTTCGGCAACACGTACACACGCTGCGTGCTCGGCCTCGGCATTGCGCCCCTGATGCGCGGCGGAAATCCGGGCTCGGAATCGGCGGCGGCGGCCGCCGGCGTCACGGCCGAGGTGCAGATCTTCCAGAGTCCGGGATTCGTCACCCTCGTGCACCAGTCGAACAACGACGTGCGGATTATTCCGCTCGATGGCCGTCCGCACCTGCCGCAGCAGATCCGGCACTGGTACGGCGACTCGCGCGGGCGCTGGGAGGGGAATACGCTCGTCGTCGAGACGATCAACTGGAAGGATCGCGCGCCGGGCGTCGGTTTCCAGGGCTCCACCGATGCGCTGACCCTGGTCGAGCGGTTCACACGAATTGCACCGAATACGATGCGGTACGAGTACACTATGACGGATCCGAAGACGTGGACCCGTCCGTGGTCGGTGGATTCGGAGATGCCCAAGGTCGAGCCCAATCTCATTTATGAGTTTGCGTGCCACGAGCAGAACTACGGCGTGATCAACGTCGTGCGCGGCACCCAGATTCGTGAGCGTGAGGCGCTCGCGGCCGGACGGCCGGCGGGCGGCCGGCCCGGCGGGGGCGGCGAATAAGAGGCGAGCAGGAGATGCGCATGTGGATCCTTCGGTGCTCCGGCGCAGTGGCGGGCGCGGCCATGGCCGCGTGGGTGGCCGTCGCGATGGCCCAGGCGCCATCCGGCGCGAAGGCGCCGGACGTGACGACCGTGGATCCTGACGCGGCGGTCAAGATTGCCGCCGAGCGCTGGCGCGCGGAGGCGGCGGCGTTGAAGGACTACACGCCGTCGCGTACGCCGTGGGGCGATCCCGACATCCGCGGCGTGTGGCATCTGGCCACCTACACCCCGCTCCAGCGGCCGCCCGAACTCGCCAACAAGCCGTTCTATACCGAAGAAGAGGCGATCGCGGCGTTCAAGCGGATCACGGAACGGGACGCCGAAGTCGATCCGCGCACCGTCCATTACGACTGGAAGGAATATGCGATGGACGCATGGCAGGGCGGCGCCCGCCCGAGCCTGCGGACCTCGCTCATTGTCGACCCGGCGGACGGCCGCCTGCCGCCGCTCACCGACGCGGCCAGACAGCGGAACGCCGAGAGGGCGGCCGCCGCAAAGCGGCGCAATCCGGAGGTCGGCATCCAGATCTTCGGCAACTTCCTGTCGAGCTATACGCGCTGCATCATCGGCCAGACGGCGGCGCCCCTCGTGCAGGGTGGCAACCCGGACGCCGATCCCGAGGACCTCGCCGCCAGCGTGACGGCCGAGGCCCTGTTGTTCCAGAGCCCGGGCTACGTGACCATCGTCCACCAGTCGAACAACGACGTGCGGATCATTCCGCTCGACGGGCGTCCCGCCCTGCCGTCGAGCATTCGGCACTGGTGGGGCGAGGCCCGCGGACGATGGGACGGCAACACGCTGGTCGTCGAAACGTCGAACTTCAAGGACCGAGCGCCCGCTCCGAACATGTTCGGAACCACCGATGCGCTGCGCATCGTCGAGCGGTTTACGCGGATCGCGCCGAACACGCTGCGCTATGAATGGACGCTCACCGATCCGAACACCTGGACCAGGCCATGGTCGGCCGAGGCCGATCTGCCTCGCGTCGATCCGATGGTCATGTACGAGTTCGCCTGTCACGAGCAGAATTACGGCGTGATTAATGTCGTGAGGGGAGCCCAGATCCGGGAGCGCGAGGCCGCAGCCCGCGCCACCCGGTGACGTTTCGTCGCGTCCGGCTTTCGCCGGACCACAGGAGGAGCACTCTTATGCGTAGTCGGATGCTCCGGGTCATGGGGATGGTCGCGGTGATCGTGGCGATCGCCGCGGGCGCCGCCGTTCTGACGGCGCAGCAGGTGACGGCGCCGACGGCAACCAGCACCGAAGCGGCCATCAAGGCCGCCGCGGAAGCTGCGCGCAAGGAAGCGGAAGCGCTGAAGAACTGGACCGTCGGACGCACCGCATGGGGCGATCCCGACCTGCGGGGCGTCTGGCACCTGGCGACCTACACGCCGCTCCAGCGCCCGGTCGAGCTCGGCGAGAAGGCGTTCTACACCGAGCAGGAAGCGATCGAGGTGTTCAAGCAGCGGGTCGAGATGGACGCGGAAGTCGACCCGCGCACGGTGCACTACGACTGGAAGGAATACGGGATGGACGGCTGGCAGGGCGGCGCGCGGCCGAACCTGCGGACGTCGCTCATTGTCGATCCCTCCAACGGACGTCTGCCGCCGTTGACACCGGAAGCGGAACGCCGTCGTGCCGAACGCGCGGAGGCGGCGAAGCGGCGGGATCCCGCGGCCGGCATCCTGACGTTCGGCAACACGTATACGCGGTGCATTCTCGGGAACGGCGCCATCCCCCTCGTCCGCGGCGGGAACCCTGGCGGCGAAGGTTCGGCCGCAGGCGTCACGGCGGAGGCGCAGTTCTTTCAGAGCCCCGGGTATCTGACGATCGTGACCCAGTCGAACAACGACATCCGAATCATCCCGCTGGACGGACGTCCGCATGTGCCCGATAAGGTGAGGCAGTGGTACGGCGATTCCCGGGGCCGCTGGGAGGGCAACACCCTCGTCGTGGAGACGAAGAACTTCAACGACCGGTCGCCGGCCCAGAACTTCCAGGGGTCGACGGACGGACTGACCGTCGTGGAGCGCTTCACGCGGGTTGGCCCCAACACCATGCGGTACGAGTACACTATGAGCGACCCGAAGACATGGACCCGGCCGTTCCGCGTGGAAACGGAGATGCCGCGCGTGGATCCATCGGTGATTTTCGAGTTCGCCTGTCACGAATCGAATTACGGGGTCATCAACGTCGTCCGGGGAACACAGATTCGGGAACGTGAAGCCGCGGCCGGCGGCCGGCGTGTACGTGCTGGCGGCGGTGAATAGCGGGACGCACGAAGCGGGCACTACATAGATCAACGAACGAAGGAAGGAGCACCCAGATGCGGATTACTGTGAGGGTTCTCGGCGTCGTTGTCGCCCTCGGCCTGCTCGTGGCCGCGGTGCCGGTCAGCGCGCACCACTCGTTTGCCGCGGCATTCGACGAGAACAAGCCGGTCAACCTGCAGGGGACGGTGAGCAAAGTCGAGCTCGTGAATCCCCATGCCTGGATCTGGATCGACGTCAAGGATCAGAGCGGCAAGGTCGTGACGTGGGGCATCGAGGGCGGTCCGCCGACCAACCTCCTGCGCAACGGCATCACGAAAGCCAGCCTCCCCGTCGGCAGCCAGATCAAGGTGTTCGCGTACCAGGCGAAGAGCGGCGAGCCGAAGGGCGTTGGTGTGTTCGTGGAATACCTGGACGGCCGCAAGGTGTTCATGGGCGGCTCGGCTCCGGGCGCGGACGGCAAGCCGACGAACTAGTCGGGTCCGTCCGGTACCAACAGGGGGGCCCTGACGCCGCTGGTGTCGCTGTTTGACTTCTTCGAGTGGCTCGGGAACACCCCCTGGAGTATCGCGCTCCACGAGTCGCGCTACGCTTTTCTCGTCGTCCTGGCCGTTCACGTCCTGACGCTGACGGTCTTCGTCGGCACGGCGCTCATGATCGACTTGCGCCTGCTGGGGGCGGCGATGACCCGCATTCCGGTGTCGGAGGTGATCTCCCGGCTCGTCCCCTGGAGTGTCGGGGGGCTGGCCGTGATGGTCGCCTCCGGCGCCCTCCTGTTCTACGCCGCACCGCTCGTCAGATACGAAAACGTCTTCTTCCGTCTGAAGATGGGGGCGCTTGCGCTCGCCCTGGCGAATATCTGGCTCTTCCACCGCACGCTGCACCGTCGCGTAGCGGAGTGGGACCTCGATCGAATTCCCCCGTGGAAGGCGCGGGTTGCGGCCGTCGTCTCGCTGGTCCTGTGGGCGAGTATCATCAGCGCGGGCCGCATGATGGCGTACCAGGATTACTGGTTCTGAATGACGCTCCTCGAGCTTTGCCGGTGGATTCAGTACTCGGCGCCGCTCGTCGAGATGCGGAGCTCCCCGTGGCTGTTTCCGGTGATCGCGACGTTCCATCTCTTCGGGCTGGCGATCATCGGAGGCGCCGTCCTCCTGGTGGACCTTCGGCTGCTCGGCTTCGGCGTGCGGGGTCAGCGCGCCGCCGACGTCGTCCACGACGCCGAACGGTGGCTGATCCGCGGCCTGTGGATCACCCTGCCGACGGGCGTCCTGCTCTTCATGTGCTTCGCGACGAAGTACTACTACCTCACCTTCTTCTGGGTTAAGCTCGCCGCGCTCGTTCTCGTTCTCATCTTCACGTTCTCGGTGCGTCGCGCGGTCGCGCTCGCGGAAGACAGCGGCATCAGCCGGGCGCGGGGCCGAATCGTCGCCCTCGTCTCGCTGTCGCTCTGGACGACGGTGGCGCTGGGAGGCCGTTACATCGGATTCCCGTAGCACGGAGGGCACTAAGGTTTCTCCCACGGGCACGAAGCACGAAGGGCACGAAGGAGGCCGATATGCGCGCGCAGACGGTTGCAGGTCTCGTCGCCGGGTTGCTCCTCCTCGGCGGGCCGGCTGTTGTGTTCGGACAAAGCAGCATCACCGGGCTCGTGCGCGACGGGTCGGGGGCCGTCCTTCCGGGTGTGACCGTCGAGGCGGCGAGTCCGGCGCTCATCGAGAAGGTGCGCACGGCCATCACCGATGGACAGGGCCTTTACCGGATTGTTGATCTTCGCCCCGGCACCTATACGGTCACATTTACGCTCCCCGGCTTCACGACGCTCCGACGCGAAGGCGTCGAGCTGCCGGCCGAGTTCACCGCGACGGTGAATGCGGACCTGTCGGTCGGCACGCTCGAGGAGACCGTGACCGTGACGGGCGAAGCGCCGATCGTCGACATCCGCAGCTCTCGCGCGCAGGTGCAGTTCGAGCAGGAAACGCTGCAGGCGCTTCCAGGCACCGGGCGGCTCGCGACGCTGCCGGCGATCATTCCAGGCGTGACGCTCCGGCGCGAGAGCGACCGCGGCGTCGGCGGGCTGAGCGATCGGACGCAGACGGCCTACAGCATCCATGGCGCGCCCGAGGCCCAGCCGGTCGTCGACGGCATGAATCACCAGATCGCGAGCCTGACGTCCGGCGTGTACGTCTACAACCAGATCGCCATTCAGGAAGTCGTCGTCGAGACGAGCGGCGTGGGCGCGGACCGCGACACGGGCGGAATGCAGTTGAACATGGTGCCGCGCGACGGCGGCAACATCTTCTCGGGCATCGCGACGTTCGCGTACGTGGGCCCCAGCCTCGAGATGAGCAACGTCAACGACGCGCTGCTCGCGCGCAACCTCGACCCGAATCGCATCGGATCGCTGAGGAAGTTCCGGGACTCGGCGGCGGCGCTCGGGGGCCCCGTCCGGCGGAATCGCCTCTGGTTCTTCGGGGCGTTCCGCGAAGGCGTCACGCAGCAGTTCGCTGAGGGCATCTACTACAACAAGCTCAAGCAGCCGGAATCACTGCTGTACGAACCCGACGTGAACCGGCCCGTCCACAGCAACGACTACAGCCGCGACGCCACGCTGCGTCTCACCTGGCAGGCCGCAGCCAAGCACAAGATCGTTTTCGGCGCCTCGTTCCAGCCGAACTGCAACTGCGTGTTCAATCTGCTCAACCCCGGCGTGCGACGCACGCCGGAGGCGGCCGGTCCGCATCACTACAACCCGAGCTACCTGCCGAGCTTCGCGTGGACGTATCCGGCGACGAACCGCATTCTTGTCGAGGCGGGAGGCTCGGCGAACATCATCAACCAGCACGACAAGCGTGAGCCGGGATTCCCGCAGACGAACATCCAAATCCTCGACCAGGGCCTGAACCTGATGTACGGCAACATCGCGACGCGTACGCTGCCGCGGCGCCAGTATCAGGAGCGGTTCGCGATCTCGTACGTGACCGGATCGCACAGCGTCAAGGCCGGCGTGAATCTGCGACACGTCCGGATCGGTGATATCGACCGTCTCGGCCACGACCTCTGGATGCACAACGGATCGATCAATTACCGATTCCGGAACGGCGTACCGAACCAGCTCACGCTGACCGATGCGCCGTGGAACTTCGAGGAGTCGCTCCGCGACGTCGCCCTCTACGCGCAGGATCAATGGACGCTTCGCCGTCTCACGCTGAACGTGGGGCTTCGGTACAACGATGCGAAGGCGTGGACGCCCGAACAGGTCCTCGGCGCCGGGTTCTTCGTGCCGGAGCGCCGGTTTGCGCCGGTCGATGACGTGCCCCACTACCGCAACCTCAGCACGCGGCTCGGATTCGCGTACGACGTGACGGGGACCGGCCGGACGGCGCTCAAGGCCTCGCTCGGGCATTATCCAGACCGCGTGATCCAGGCGTCGGCGAATCCGGCGGTGAACCTGACGCGCACCACCAGCCGGAACTGGACCGATACGAACCGCAATTTTCGCCCGGACTGCGACCTGCTGCATCCGATTGCGAACGGGGA
>Ga0209172_10004377_pt1 | contig 19191 bp, 21 predicted proteins | sample LarsenN4metaG_FD_184113 | JGI IMG/M metagenome (GOLD analysis project Ga0209172, IMG submission 184113) | Hot spring sediment bacterial and archeal communities from British Columbia, Canada, to study Microbial Dark Matter (Phase II) - Larsen... ... | reverse complement strand
CGTCCGCGTGGAGCCGGCCGAGGGGGCGCGGGTCCGACCCGTCGGGGTCGGGACGCTGGCCGCGATGTTCAGCGGGTACCTGTCACCGTTCGACGCGGCCCGGCTGGGGCTGCTCGAGGCGGACGCCCCCGCCGTGCCGTTCCTCGCGCGGCTCTTCGCCGGGCCGCCGCCGTTCATGCTCGACTTCTTCTGAGCCGATGGAGCCCTGGTTCGCGATCCGCGCCGCGACCGTGGAGGACTGGCCCGCGGTCGCCGGCCTGCTCGTCGAGCTCGGCCGGGACGTCTCGCCCTCGGCGGCGACGAACCCCTCGTTCGTGATCCGCTTCGGCGGGCACCTCGCGCTCCGCGAGTCGCGCACCCTCGTCGCGGTGGATCCCGCCGGCCGGGTGGTCGGGTTCCTCGACATGGAGTTCCGGCAGCGGCTCGGGCATCCGCGCCCCCAGGCCTGGGTGAACGACCTCGTCGTCACGGAGACCCTCCGGGCCAGGGGGATCGGGAAGGCGCTACTCGGCCGCGCGGAGGAGCTCGCGCGCGGACGCGGGTGCTTCCGGATGTCGCTCGAGACCGCGGGGTGGCGGACCGAGACGCACGGCTTCTACGAGCGGCTGGGGTGGGCCGACAACGGCAAGTGGTTCGTCAAGCTCCTCGACGAGAGCTGGGGGCGGGCCGGCCTCACCGAGTGAGCGGTTCGAGGGGACCGGCCCGCACGGGGCCGGTCCCCTCGTCCGAACGTGCCGGGCGTCCTCCTAGCCGCCCGTGTATCGGAAGATCCAGAGCCCGCTGTCGCGGTCGCTGCCCAGGATCAGGGTCTCCTCGCTCCCGGGGAGCCGATGCGCCTCGACGCCCCAGAAGTCGTTCCCGTTGACATCGATGTAGTGGCCGACCTCCTGGATCCCGCTCGGGCCGAACCTGACCACGCGGATGCCCGCGTCGTACCAGGACAGATAGGCGATGTCCTCGGCCTTGTCCATCGCGACCTCATGCACCGACATCGTGCCGAAGCCGCTCGCGAACGCCGGGTCGATCGCCTCCGGGATCGAGTAGTTGTCGATCTCCTGGAGCGTCGAACCGTTCAGCAAGTGGATCGTCCCCCACCCATCGAAGGTCGTCTGGGCAGAGACCCGTTCGCCGAGGGTCCCGATGGCAGGCAGATCCCCTCCGGTGGGAACGTAGCGGACTCGACAGGCGTGAACTCCGGCGTGTCGTTGAAGAGCAGGTGCATGGTCCGGTGCCCGACGCACACGCCAGAGGCGATGCCGAGGACCGGACTGCCCTGGCCGCCGCAGATGAACGCGTCGGGGGTCAGGCCGCTCCGGGTCCCGCCGTGGCTGTTCCCGATCATCACCGCGTCGTAGCCGGCGAGCTCCCCCGACTCGACCTTGATCGAGAAGAAGCACACCCCGCGGCTGAACACGATGATCTTGGCCTCACCGGGGTTCGCCGGCAGGCTGGAGGCCGGCGGGACCTCGTTGCGGTCGCTGATCCCGTTGCCGTCGGTGTCCTCGACGCAGCCCGAGCCGCCCCAGATCGTCGGGCCCTGGAGTACCCCTCCGGGGAACTTCGTGTCGATCGGGACCGTCCAGGCGAACTGCCCGCCACCGAAGAACCCGGCGTTCGGTCCCGTCGTGATCTGGAACTGGAGACGGGCGGGGCCGAAGTCCTCGTCCGTCCCGATGATGAACTTGTTGTTGTGGCTCCACTCAGCCTGGTGGGCGTTGCCCTCGGGAGGCGAGAAGCCCAGCAGCGGCTCAGGGTCCGGGGTGGTCTGAGTCGTTCACGAACACCGGGTTTGCTGGGTCGTTCACGTTCAGGACGACCCATCCGGCGTCCCAGTACGACAGGAGCGCGAGGTAGTTGCCCCTGACCTTCTTCACGACCATGTCGTGGAGGAACACCGACTCGCCGTTGGCCAGGGGAGCGTGCGCGTCCGGCCAGTCGAGGATGGAGACCTCGGCGATGTGGACCGGGTTGGTCGGGTCCGTGATCTCCATGATGTCGACGTCCGTGACCTCCTCGTTGTCGACGAGGATCGCGAACGCCCGCTTGCCGGCCTGCCAGGCGAACACGCTGTGGATCTGACGGGCGCGCACGAGCGTGCCGCCGTTCGTGTCGCCCTTCCCGATCGCGAGCGGCGCGATGTTCAGCGGGTCCGTCACGTCGTAGATCGACATGCCCCCGACCCGGTTCGGGTCAGTGTTCGTGCAGTTCTCGTTGTTCGTGACCAGGACGTCTCCCCTGAAGAACGGCGTGTTGAGCTTCAGGACCTGCATCCCCTCCCCCGGATAGGACTGGGGCGGGAACGCGGTGAAGCTCACCTCCGTGGGGTTCGCCGGGTCGAAGATGTCGATCGTGTAGAAGCCGCCCTGTCCGCACGGGGTCGTGTCAGCCGCCTGGCGGCCAGATACGCGTGGTTCCCGCCGACCGCGACGTCGGCGATATGGCCGGGCTTGTCGACGCCGGTGGCTCCGCTCACCGTGACCTGACCGACCAGGTCGACGTTCGCGCTGGAGCCCGGCAGGTGGCCGCCGGGCCCTCCATGTTGCTCGTGCGAGCCGTCCTCGTCCGGCGACGGGATGGCACGCCCACGCTCGGGCGGCGCGACCGCGGCGGCGGGTACCGCCCAGACCGGTACGACGAGAGCGACGAGGGTGAGCAGGACGATGGACGAACGACGCAACCTCATCCGCTGATCTCCTTCCCGCGGGCACCGTGAACCGGACCGGAGAACCGATGCGAAGCTGCCCGGGGGGCCGTGTGCGCATCACCTCCCCATCTCTCCGCTCGGCTCTCCGCCGGCGCAGATGACGCGGCACACCGCGGCAAGCTTCAGGGAACTCCCTATCCCAGTTCGCGGGTCTCGGTCAATCCGGCGTTCGGAGTAGATGGCGCTGCTCGTCATCCGGCGGAGCCGCGCCTCTGATGCTCGGTCAGGCGCGGCCGAGGAGCCCTTCGGCGATCTGGACCGCGTTCAGGGCCGCACCCTTACGCAGGTTGTCGCCGCACGCGAACAGCAGGAGCGCGTCGTCATGCCCCTCGGGCTGCCGGATCCGCCCGACGAGCACGTCGTCGATCCCGGCAGCCTCGAGCGGGCTCGGGTAGATCCCGTTCGCCGGGTCGTCCCGCAGCTGCACGCCGGGAGCGGCGGCGATCACCTCGCGCGCCTCGTCGACCGAGATCGGGCGGTCGAAGGACGCGTGCACGCTCACGCTGTGGCCCACGGGGACCGGGACCCGCACGCAGGTGGCCGACACGTCGAGGTCGGGCATCGAGAGGATCCGCTTGGCCTCCCGCTGCATCTTGATCTCCTCGAACGTGAACCCGCTGTCCTCGTCGAAGACGTCGATCTTCGCCACCACGTTGTAGGCGATCGTCTTGCCGAACACCTCTCCCACGGGCAGCGCCGCGGGGTCCGGCCGCCCGAGCTCCTCCTCCATCCCGTGGAGCTTCTCGACCTGCTCGGCGAGCTCGCGAACGCCCTTCTGCCCGGCGCCGGACACCGACTGGTACGAGCTCACGATCAGCGACCGGAGCCCGGCCGCCCGGTGCAGCGGCGCCACCGCCATCAGCGTGGTGATGATCGTGCAGTTCGGGACCGAGAAGACCCGGGCGCCGTGGTCCAGCGCCTCGGGGTTCACCTCCGGGATCACGAGCCGGGCCCACGGCTCCATCCGGAACGCGCTCGAGTTGTCGATGCAGATCGTCCCGGCCTCGGCCGCCTGGGGCACCCACGTCTTGGCGATCGCGCTCCCGCACGAGGAGAGGGCGACGTCCACGCCCTGGAGCGCGTCGAGCGAGAGCACGCCGACCGTGTGCTCCTTCCCGCGGAAGGACAGGCGCGTGCCGGCGGTCCGCTCGCTGGCGAGCGGGATCAGCTCGTCGACCGGGAAGTCGCGCTCCTCGAGGATGCGGACCATGTTCCGGCCGACCGCCCCGGTGGCTCCGACGACGGCGACGCGCATGATCCACCCATGGTACCGGCCGATCGGTTCCCGACCGGGACGACGGCGCGGCAGCGCCCCCGCCTCAGCGGAACTGCCAGGACCCGAGCATGTCCTCGAAGACGGCCGCGGTGGTCGCGAACCCCTCCGAGAGGTCGTTCAGCGTGATCCGCCAGCCGACGTCGTTCCGGACCGTCACGACCTCGCGCATCCGGAACGTCCCGCTCTCGGCCTCCACGGTGACGTCCCATCGGAGCGCCTCGACGCCGTCCACCGTCGTCCCGCTCGCGGGGCCGGGCGTGAGGCCGGCCTCCTCGTCGCGCTGGCGCACGAACTCCGACCAGGCCTCGAGCTCCGTCCCGGCCTCGAGATCGACCGCCTCGACGACGACCGTGGCCGGCTCGGTCGGCGGGGCGAACTGGTCGAGCGTCACGTCGGCGCCGAACCGCGCCGGCCCCGCCTCCCACCCCTCGGGCACGAGGACGCAGTAGCCGAAGATCTCCGACTCGAAGTTCGTCCCCTCGCACGGGTCGGGCCGCAGCAACCACAGGACCCCGGTGGCCACCACGGCGGCGACCAGGGAGCCGACGATCAGGGGAGCGCGCCATCTGGAGGGCGGCGCGGGAGGCTGGATCTCGAGCGGGGGGCGATCGGCCTCGGGCCGCCGGACGGGCGGGTAGGAGGTGGCCCCCGGCTCGAGCGAGTAGCCGCAGCGCTGGCAGCGCTCGGCCTCCTCCGGGTTCACGTGCCGACAGCTCGGACAGACGACCACGGCGACCCCCGGGCTACGCCTCGCCGTCGAGCAGCGCGCCCTCCAGGCCGAAGCGCTGGTGCACCGCGCGGACCGCGCGCTCGGCGTCGTGGGCGCGCACGACGCACGAGATCCGGATCGAGGAGGTCGAGATCATCTCGATGTTGATGCCCTCGGCGGCGAGCGCGTCGAACATGTCGGCCGCCACCCCCGGCGAGCTCCGCATCCCGGCGCCGACGAGCGAGAGCTTCGCGATCCCGTCGTCGGTGGTGTACCGGCCCGCGCCGATGTCGCTCACGAGGCCGACCAGGACGGCCTCCAGGCGCGGGACGTCCTCCTTCGGGACGGTGAAGGACAGGTCGGTCCGCCCGTCGTGCGAGACGTTCTGGACGATCATGTCGACGTTGATCCCCTCCGCGGCGACCGCCTTGAAGATGGCCGCGGCGATGCCCGGACGGTCGGGGACCTGGTCGATCGTGACCTTCGCCTCCCCGTCGTCGAGCGCGACGCCCCGGATCAGGACCTGCTCCACCTCGTCGCCCTCCTCCACGACCCACGTGCCGGGCGCCTCCGAATGCGCGTGCCGCACGTGGATCCGCACGCCGTTGTTGCGAGCGTACTCCACCGATCGCAGTTGGAGGACCTTGGCCCCCGCCGCCGCGAGCTCGAGCATCTCCTCGTAGGAGATCCGACCGATCTTGCGGGCCCGGGGCTCCAGCCGGGGGTCGGCCGTGTAGACGCCCTCCACGTCCGTGTAGATCTCGCACACCTCGGCCCCGAGCGCGGCGGCCATCGCGACGGCGGTCATGTCCGAGCCGCCGCGGCCGAGGGTCGTGATGTCGTAGTTCGTCGACAAGCCCTGGAACCCCGCCAGGATCACGACGTTGCCCGCCGCGAGCGACCCCTCGATCCGGCCGGGCCGGATGTCGACGATCCTCGCCCGCCCGTGCTGGGTGTCGGTGATGATCCCCGCCTGCGACCCGGTGTAGGAGGCCGCCCGGCAGCCGCGGGCGTTCACGGCGATCGCGAGCAGCGACATCGCGATCCGCTCGCCCGCCGTGAGCAGCATGTCGAGCTCGCGGGGCTCGGGGATCGGGGTGATCTCGGTGGCCATCGCGAGCAGCTCGTCGGTCGAGTCGCCCATCGCCGAGACGACCACGACGACGTCGTTGCCGGCCTCCCGCGCGCGGACGACGCGGTCGGCGACCGCCCGGATCCTTCCCGGGTCCGCCACCGAGGTCCCCCCGTATTTCTGCACCACGATCGGCATGCGAGCAGCGTAGCAGCGGCCTTCCACCGCAGAGGGAGGCGCCGGGACGGCGTCCGCCGTCAGGGGGCGAGCGCGCGTCGCAGGAAGTCGAGCTGGATCCGGAGCACGTTCTCGGTCACGGCCTCCGCGCGCGAGAGGTGCGTGAGGTTCGGCAGCACCACGAGCTCGTGCGGCCGGCCCGCCTCGAACAGCGCGGCCGACAGCTTCAGGGTGTGGGCGACGAACACGTTGTCGTCGGAGAGACCGTGGATCAGCAGGAGGGGGCGTTCGAGCCGCGGGGCGTCGGGCAGGACCGAGTTCCGCTCGTAGACCTCCGGTTCCTCGTCGGGGTGCCCGAGGTAGCGCTCGGTGTAGCCCGTGTCGTACAGGCGCTGGTCGGTGACCGGCGCCCCCGCGACCGCCGCGTGGAAGACGTCCGGCCGCCGCAGGACGGCCATCGCGGCGAGCTCCCCGCCGAACGACCACCCGCGGATCCCCACCCTCGCGAGGTCGAGGAACCCGAAGAGCTCGGCCGCCGCGCGCAGGGCGTCGACCTGGTCGTCGAGCGCGATCGTGAAGTCGCGGTGCATCTCGCGATCCCAGGCCGGGCCGCGGCCGTCGACGCCCCGGCCGTCGACGACGAGCACCGCGAACCCGTGGTCGGCGAACCACTGCGAGGTCACGTGCGCGCCGAGCGCCTTCAGCACCCGCGCGCCGCGTGGTCCGCCGTACGGGTCCATCAGGACCGGGAGCGGGCCGTCGGGCTCGCGGCCGCCCGGCAGGAACAGGCCCGCCCGCAGCTCGCGCTCGCCGAGCGAGACGAACCGCGGGCTCGGCCGCACGACCGACGTCTCGGCGAGGTTCGCGACCTCGCCGACCGTCTCTCCCCCTCGGATCACGGTGGCCGTCGAGAGCAGCGCGTCGACCGTGGCGGACGCCCGCACCAGGACCTCGCCCTCCTCCGCGCCGGAGTGGACACCGGGCTCGTCGGTCAGCCGGACCGTGCCGCCCTCCGGGCTCCAGCGCCATAGATGGATCTCGGTGGGCTCCTCCGAGGCGCGGAACAGCACCCCGGCCCCGGCCGAGAGGACCCCGCGGACCTGGAGCCCCGGCGGGGTCACCGCCTCGCCGTCGACGGCCAGGCGGTTCGTGTCCGTCCCCCGGTCCGCGACGACCGACACCACGCGCCCGTCGGCGAGTCGCATCGGCGCGTCGTCGTACAGATCGATCCACTGCGGGTCGGAGTCCTCGCGGACGAGCGTGGTCTCGCCGGTCCGATCGTCGGCCTCGAGGAGCCACGCGCGGCGCTGGTCGCGCGTGAGCACGAGGAGCGTGAGCGGACCGTCCTCCTCCCAGAGCACGCGGGCCAGGTACGGGAACGCCTCGCGATCCCACCGGACCTCGACGCGCTCGCCGCTCGACGCGTCGAACACGAGGAGCGTGACGATCGCGTTCGCGGTCCCGGCCGCCGGGTAGCGGACCCGGCGCGGCTCGACGGCCGGGTCGGTCAGGTCGGAGATGTGCCAGACGGGGACCTGGCGCTCGTCGACGTGCGTCGCGGCCAGCCGCTGCCCATCGGGCGACCACCAGTGCCCGCGGAGCCGGCCGAACTCCTCGGCCGCGTTGAACTCGGCCAGGGCCCAGAACGTGTCGGGGTCCTCGTCGGCGGCCAGCACCCGGCCGGCCCCGTCGATCTCGAGCACGTGAAGCGCACCCTCGGCGACGTAGGCGACGCGCCGACCGGTGGGGTCCACGCGCGGGTCGTCCGGAGGGCCGGGGACCGGGAGCTCGCGCGTCGTGCCCTCGACGAGGTCGACCAGGAACAGCCGTCCGGAGACCGTGAGGACGGCCCGACGCACGTCCCGGTCGGTCGCGTAGGCGGTGACGCCGCTCGAACGCTCGCGCGCCCGCTCCCGCCGGGCGAGCTCGGCCGGGGTGAGGCCTTCCGCCTCCTCCCCGATCGAGCGCGGGTCGAACACCAGGCGCTCGGTCCCCCCCTCGACGTCGAGCACCCACAGGCACGAGACGGGGTCGTCGCCGGCGCGCGTCCGGAGGAACGCGACGCGGAGCCCGTCGGGCGAGACGCGGAACGACCGCGGGACCCCGAGCGTGAACCCCCGCGTGCGCGCGAGCTGCCGCGGGAACTCGGCGAGCGGGTCCACCGCGTCGGTCAGAGCTCCCGGCGGCCCTCGAGCGCCTGCGAGAGGGTGACCTCGTCGGCGTACTCGAGGTCGCCACCGACCGGCAAGCCGCTCGCCAGGCGCGTGACCCGGACCCCGATCGGCTTCAACAGGGCCGCGACGTACATCGCGGTCGCGTTGCCCTCGAGGTTCGGGTTCGTCGCGATGATCACCTCGGTGACGCCGTCGCGCTCGACCCGCGCGAGGAGCTCCTGCGTCCGCAGGTCCTCGGGGCCGATCCCGTCGAGCGGGCTGATCGCGCCGCCGAGCACGTGGTACCGCCCTTTGATCACACCGGCCTTCTCGATCGTGGCGACGTCCTTGGGCTCCTCGACGACGCACAGGAGGGTGGGATCCCTCCCCTCGTCCAGGCAGATCCGACACCGGTCGCCCTCGGCGACGTTGCCGCACTCCCGGCAGAAGGAGATGCGCTCCTTCGCCCGCACGATCGACTCGGCCAGGCGCCGGGCGTCCTCCGGCGGCGCCTTCACGAGGTGGAAGGCCAGTCGCTGCGCCGACTTGGGCCCGACCCCCGGCAGGCGGGAGAGCTCGTCGATCAGGTCCTGGATCGGGCCCTCGTACACCTAGGGGCCATCCTCGCCGGCGGGGGTCGCCCCGAGCTCGGCCGTGAGCCGGGCCAGCGCCTCCTCCTCGGAGAGCGGCGGCTCCTCCTCGACGGCGGGGTCTGGGCCGCCCGCCACGGGCTCGCGCACGACGCAGCGCACGGCCGGGGCGATCCCGAACAGCTCCTGGAGGGCCTGGCGGAGCTCCTCGGACCGCTCCTCCACCTTCGAGACGCCGAACCTGCGGTCCGGCGGGAAGACGAGCTCGAGCGTCTGCCCGTCGAAGGCCGCCGGCGTGGCGATCTCGAGGAACGAGGGCAGCACGGCCTTCCCCTGTCCACGCAGGTGTGAGATCAGGGCGGCCCAGTTCCCGCGGAGCATCGAGACGTCCACCGCCGACGTCCCCGCCCCCAGCACCGGCGCCGACACCTCCTGCTCGGCCTCGGTCGCACCGGGGCCAGCCTCCTGCGCGCCGCTCGCTTCGACACCGGCGGCGCGACGCTCTCGTCTCGGAGCTCCCGCCCGTGGCGCTGGGTCGGCCGGGCCCTCGGCCGCGACCTCGGCCGTGGCCGCCTTTCGAGGCGCGGGGGCGGGCGCGGAGGGCGACCCTGGAGCGGCGCTCGGAGACGTCGATGCGGCCACCCGCGGCGACCGCGCCGCGGAAGAGGAGCCCGGAGCGGTCGCCCCCGCGCCTCCAGGCACGATGCCGGCCAGGCGCTCGAGACGCTCGAGACGGGTGAGGAGCGCCTCGGGCCGCTCGTCCGCCTCGGGGACGGCGGCGCGGACGAGCGCGAGCTCGAGCGAGATCCGCGGCGAGGTGGTCCACCGCATGTCCGCCTGCGCCGCGAGCAGCAGCGAGATCACGCGGGCGAGCTCGGGGGCCGTGTACTTGGCCGCCTGCGCCGCCAGGCGCTCGGCCTCCTCCTCGGTCGCGTCGAGCAGCTCCGGTTGACCCGGAGCCGCCCGGACCAGCAGGAGGTCGCGGAAGTGGGCGAGCACCTCGTTCGTCACGTGCCGGAGGTCCTGCCCTTCCTGCACGAGCCGGTCGACGAGCTCGAACACGGCCTTCGCGTCGCCGACGGCGACGGCGTCCCCGAGCGCGTGCTGCACGTCCGTGCGCCCGGTGCCGATCAGGGAGCCCACGACGTCCGGCCCGATCCGCCCGGAGCCGAGGACCGAGGCCTGGTCCAGCAGCGACAGGGCGTCGCGCACCGAGCCCTCCGCGTTCCGGGCGATCGCGTGCGCGGCCTCGGGGTCCAGCTCGATCCCCTCGTCGCCGGCCACGCGCAGCAGGTGCGAGGCGACGTCCGGAACGGGCACTCGGCGGAAGTCGAACCGCTGGCACCGCCCGACGATCGTGGCGGGCATCTTGTGGGGCTCGGTGGTCGCGAGCACGAACCGCACGCCGGCGGGCGGCTCCTCGAACACCTTCAGCAGGGCGTCGAACGCCTCCCGGGAGAGTCGCTGCGCCTCGTCGATGATGTAGACCTTCTCCCGGCCCTGCACCGGCGCGGTGGGCGCCTTCTCGCGGAGGTCCCGGGCGTCGTCCACGCCGCCGTGGCTGGCCGCGTCGATCTCGACCACGTCCAGGTGCTGGCCCTCGCGGATCGCGACGCACTGCTCGCAGGTGCCGCAAGGCTCGGGCGTCGGGCCCTGCTCGCAGTTGACCATCTTCGCGAGGATCCGCGCGGTCGAGGTCTTGCCCGTGCCGCGGGGCCCGCAGAACAGGAACGCGTGGGCCAGGCGCCCCTCGCGGACCGCGCCCATCAGGCCACGGACCACGTGCTCCTGACCGAGGACCTCACCCGGCCCCTGGGGCCGGTACTTGCGGTACAGGGACCGGTACTGCTCCTCCGCCACGCATACCCCCGCGTCCGTCGGCCCGGACGTCCCGGTGGGGGAAGCGCGTCCGGGACGACCCGAAGTGTAGTGGTGACCGCGCACCCGCCGTCGACCGCGATGGACTCGAGCGCGTCACCGGCCGGTTGCTCCGGCCAGGCACGCCCGCGGCACCCGCCGGCTCCCGCTTACGGCTGCTTCCTTCCGGATCTGACCGGGTTCACGGGGCCGGCGTCGCGCGGGACCCGACCATCGACGCTCCGTACCGGGAGCTGCCTCGGACCCACCGGGCCTCGGACGGGGATTCAGCCCCGCTCAAGCGGATCGCGGGTTACAGGGCACCGCTAGCTCCCCGCCTAGCGCGGTCACCGAGCGGAGTATACGCGGGTCCCCGACACCGGGGTCACACGCCGTGGGCGCGCTCGCGCCGCGCGGCGGGGAGCGTCCAGACCTGCCACATCGCGACCGGACGGAACCCCATCGCCTCGTAGACCGAGCGGCCGAGCGCTGTCGGCTGGAGCCACGCGAGGTCGGCTCCCTCGCTCGCCTCGTCGATCGCGAACGCGGTGATCGCTCCGCCGATCCCCCGGCGGCGGAACGTGGGGAGGGTCCCGACGCCGAAGACGCCGATCGCGCCCTCGTGGACGTGGACGTACGCCATCGCCACCGCCCGTCCTTCGACGGTCGCGATGGACATCCGCGTCCCGGTTCGCTCCAGCGTCCTGGGTCCGAACAACCGCTCGGCCACATCACGCTCGGTCGGGAAGATCTCGACCTCCAGCTCCACCATCGCGGCGAGGACCTCGCGCGTGCGGACGCGCCGGAACGAGACACCCTCGCGCGGCGCCGGCGGCGCGAGGTCGGCGACCTCGGCCGCCATCGCCGGGCGCGTGACCGCCGGGTACAGCCCGAGCATCCGGGCCGCCCGTTCGAGCGCTGGATGGCGGCCGCGTTCGAGCTCGACCCCGAGCACCCGCCCGTGGGCGCGGAACAGCCACTCCGCCCTCGACAGCGCGCCGAGCGGGTCCTCCGGCTCCCGCTCGACGAGCGTCACGTTCAGCTCGTCGTCGGCGAGGTTGGAGAGGGCGACCAGGAGGCCGTCCCACCCGTAGATCGCGTGCCCTTCGATGTGCGAGACGCGGTCGGGCCAGGCCTCCACCATCCCGAGCGCGATCCGCTCGGTCACCTCGCGGGGCATGCTCCGAGCCTACGGGTACCCTAGCCGCGGTGCTCCCCATCGCCGCGATCCTCGTGGACTTCGACGGCACGGCGTGCCTGCACGACGTCGCCGAGCACCTGCTGACCGAGTTCGGCGACCCTTCATGGCCCGAGTACGACACGGCGGTCGACCGCGGCGAGATGGGCCTGCGCGAGGCCGGGGACCGGCAGGTGGCGCTGCTGTCGGGGACGCGGGAGGAGATGCTCGGCTTCGTCCTGCGGCACTGCCCGCTGGATCCGACGTTCCCGCCCTTCGTCGTGTGGTCCGAGGCCCGCGGGATCCCGGTCTCCCTGATCTCGGACGGCTTCGGCTTCTACATCGAGCCCATCCTCGCGACGGCGGGCCTCGCGCACCTCGCCGTGATCTCGAACGAGCTGGTGTTCGACGGGGAAGCCGCGCGGCTGCGCCGCCCGCACGGCCATCCGGTCTGCGTCGGATGCGGCACCTGCAAGATGAACGCCGTGCTCCGCGCGCGGGAGCGCGGGCCGGTCGTGCTGGTCGGCGAGGGCCAGTCCGACCGCTACGGCGCACTGTACGCGGACGTGGTGTTCGCGAAGGACGCGCTCGTCGAGATCGCGACCGCCGACGGCGTGCCGTTCCTCCCGTGGCGGACCTTCGACGACGTCCGCGCCGCCGTCGGATCGCTCGAGGAGCCCCCGGGGGCGGTCGCGCCCGAGCGGTGCCCGGGATGGACGGCGGCCTGATCCCCGGGCTCCCGGAGGGACTCACGGCCCGGGGCGCCACCCCCGGGGACGCCCGAGCGATCCTTGGACTCGTGGCGGAAGCCGAGCTCGCCGCCGACGGCGTGATCGAGGTCGACCTCGCCGACGTCGAGATGGGGTTCGGCCGGCCTGGGTTCGACCCCGCGAACGACTGCGTGCTCGTGTTCGAGCGCGACCTGCCGGTTGCCTGGTCCGAGCTGTATCGGGAGCGCGCCGAGGGCGACGTGCGGCCCTCGCACACCGGTCGCGGGATCGGGGCGGCGCTGCTCCGATGGACCGAGGCGCGCGCCTGCGAGCTCGGGCGCGGGGGCGTCTCGCAGACCGTCACCGACCGCAACGTGGCGGCCGCAGCGCTCTTCCGCTCAGGCGGCTACGGGGTCGAGTGGATCGCGTGGATCCTCGAGATCGCCTTCGACCGCCCACCGCCCGTCCACCCCCCTCCCCAGGGCATCGCGCTCCGCGCGTACGAGCCCTCGAGGGACGATCGGGCCGCGTACCGCCTGATCGACGACGCCTTCAACGAATGGGAGGGCCGGAGCTCCATCCCGTTCGGCGAGTGGGCGGCGGAAGTGATCCGGCACGCGGCGTTCTCCCCCGAGCTATCGCGGCTCGCGTTCGAGGGCGACGAGCTCGTCGGGGTGGCGCTTGCGTTCGACTACGGGGCCGACGGCGAGGGGTGGGTCCAGCAGCTCGCGACGAAGGCGACGCACCGGCACCGCGGGATCGCCCGCGCCCTGCTCTCGTCGGTGTTCGGGGCGTTCTACGAGCGCGGGAAGACCCGGTGCGGCCTCTCGACCGAGTCGCGCACCGGCGCGCTGAGCCTCTACGAGCGCGTGGGGATGCGGGTCCGCCGCTCGTACACGCGCTACCGGAGGGACCTCGGGTAACGGCGGTGGCCGCGGGATTCGAACCCGCGAGGCGGTTGCCCGCCTACACGCTCTCCAGGCGTGCCCCTTCGTCCGCTCGGGCAGGCCACCGGGACCGAGTCTAGACGGCCGGCCGACGGCCGTACGCTTGCGGCGTGAGCGGGCGGGCGGTGGTCGTGGGGGCGGGCGCGATCGGCGTCGCCTGCGCGCACGAGCTCGCCGCTTCGGGGTTCGAGGTGACGCTCGTCGACCGAGGACCGGTCGGCCACGGCTGCTCGTACGCGAACGCCGGGCTCATCGTCCCGGGCCACTCGCAGGCCCTGCCGGGACCCGGGGTGGTCGCCGAGGGGCTCCGCCACCTCCTGCGCCGGGACAGCCCCTTCACGATCCGGCCGCGCGCCGATCCGGGTCTGGCGCGCTGGCTCCTCGCCTTCCGGGCCGCCTGCGGGGCCCAGACCTACCGCCGCACGACCGCGATCCTCACCGAGCTCAGCCTGGCGAGCCTGGATCGGTTCGACGAGCTCGTCCGGAGCGGCGCGGCGGGGTTCGGCTACCGGCGCGGCCCGCTGATCAACGCGTACACCGAGGACGGATGGCGGTCCCGAGCCGAGGCGTTCGGGCGCGAGCTCGACGGTCTCGGGATCGCCTCGCGCGTCGCCGAGGTCGACGAGCTGCGCGACCTCGAGCCGGCGCTCGGCTCGGCCGTCCGCGGCGCCCTGCTGATCGACGACCAGGCGACCGGGGACTGCTACGCCTTCGTGCGCTCGCTGGCCGATGGGCTCGCCGCCCGCGGCGCCGCGATCCGAGAGGGCGCGTCCGCTGCGGGCGTCCTCCTGCGCGGCGGGACGGCGACCGGCGTCCGGCTCGCGGACGGCGAGGAGCTCGAGGCCGAACTCGTGGTGCTGGCCGCCGGCGCCTGGACGCCGGCGCTCGCGGCCCCGCTCGGGCTGCGGCTCCCGATCCAGCCGGCGACCGGGTACAGCCACACCCTCTCCGCCTGGCCGGGGGCGCCGCGCACCCCGATCATCTTCGACGACAGCCACGTCGTCGTGCTGCCGCTGGACGGACGCGTTCGGTTCGCCGGGACGCTCGAGCTCGCGGGGTTCCGAGACCGACCCGACCCGGTCCGCTCGGCGGCGGTCGCGCGCGCCGGGCGGCGGGCGCTCCGGGGCTGCCCCGACGCGCCCGGCGAAGAGTGGTTCGGCTTCCGCCCGCTGATGCCCGACGACCTCCCGGCGATCGGGCGGGTCCCCGGCGCCGAGGGCGTCCTCGTCGCGACCGGCCACGGCACGCTCGGCTTCACGCAGGCGCCGATCACCGGGCGGCTCGTGGCTGAGCTCGCGCGCGGCGCCCCCCCGCCGATCGATCCGACCCCGTTCCGTCCCGACCGCTTCTGACGGCGCGCGCGGACCGCTACACTGCGGTCGTGAGCTAGGACGACCTCCTCGGTCAGCACGGCGCCACCCGGCGCCCCCGTCGCTCACGCCCACGACCAGGAGACCGTCCGATGTCCGTCCCACCGCTCCCCCGGGACCCCGCGCGATGAGCCCGCTCGAGATCCGCGACCTCGCCGTCGAGGTGGCCGGCCGTCTGCTGCTCGAGGGGCTCACCCTTCCGCTCCGCGCCGGCGACAAGGTCGCCGTCGTCGGCCGCAACGGCGCCGGCAAGACGAGCCTGCTGAAGGTCCTGGCCGGCGAGGAGCCGCCGGTGACCGGACGCGTCGTGGTCCGCGGTCGGCTCGGGTACCTGCGGCAGGATCCGCGGCAGCACCGCGCCGAGGACGAGCACTCGGGCCTGGTCCACCTCCTGCAGGCGCGCGGTCTCCTCGAGCTCGCCGAGAGGATGGAGAAGGCCCGCCTCTCCGTCGAGCAGCGCGCGACCGAGGCGAACGTCCGGCGGTTCGCGCGGCTGGAGGAGCGGTACCGCACAGCGGGCGGCTACTCGGGCGAGGCGGAGGCGCGACGGATCGCGGCCGGGCTCGGGCTGCCGCAGGACCGGCTCGAGCTGCCCGTACCCGCCCTGTCCGGTGGCGAGCGGCGCCGGCTGGAGCTCGCTCGCATCCTGTTCGGCGGCTCGGACGTCCTCCTGCTCGACGAGCCGACGAACCACCTCGACACCGACGCGAAGCACTGGCTGATGCGGTTCCTCGGTTCGTACCGGGGAGCGCTCATCGTCGTCAGCCACGATCTCGCGCTGCTCGACGCCTCGATCACGCGGATCCTGCACCTTGATCGGGACGGCGTGGTCCAGTACCGCGGGACCTACTCCGAGTACCGGGCCGCTCGGCGCCAGGACGAGCTGCGTCTGCGGGCGCTCGTCGAGCGTCAGCAGGCCGAGATCCGCCGCCTGAAGGCGCTCGCCGACTCGATGCGCGGCCAGACCGAGAAGCGGGCGCGCAAGGCCAAGACCCTGGACACGCGCGTCGCCCGTCTGGAGTCCGGGGCCGTCCACGCCCCGACGCGCGAGCGACGCGTCCGCTACCGCCTCCCCGACCCGCCCCACGCCGGGAGGCTGGTCCTCGAGGCGGAGGGGCTGACGAAGGGATACGGGGGACCGCCGGTGTTCGAGGACGTGGGCCTCACCCTCGGGCGGGGCGAGCGGCTGCTCGTCATGGGCCTGAACGGGGCCGGCAAGACCAGCCTCCTGCGGATCCTCGCCGGCGTCACCCGGGCCGACGGCGGGACGGTACGGCTCGGGGCCGGGGTCTCGCTCGGGTACTACGCGCAGGAGCACGATCTCCTCCGCGACGAGGAGACCGTCCTCGCGCACGTCCGCGCCGAGTCCACGGACGCGTCGGATCGGGAGCTGCGGTCGTTGCTCGGCATGTTCGGTCTCACCGGGGATGTCGCGTTCCAGCCCTCGGGCACGCTCTCGGGCGGTGAGAAGACCAAGCTCGCGCTCGCGCAGCTCGTGGCCGGCCGCCGGAACCTGATCCTGCTCGACGAGCCGACGAACAACCTCGACCCGCCCTCGAGGACGGCCGTCGCCGAGGCGCTGTCGACGTGGCCGGGGACGATGATCCTGGTGAGCCACGACGTCGGGTTCGTCCGGGCACTCGCACCGCAGCGGGTGCTGATGATGCCGGAGGGGGAGCCGGGCTTCTGGGACGAGGACCTGCTCGAGCTCGTCGAGCTCGCCTGACACGCGAGCGGGGTGGGCCCGGTCGGCCCACCCCGGCGCGGAGGCGGCGTGATTCGAACACGCGAGAGCCGGTCAAGGCCCTAACCGCTTTCGAGGCGGTCCCGTTCGTCCGCTCCGGCACGCCTCCGGGGCGAGTCTAGCAAGCGGCTCCCGCCCGGTCGGCGGGGCGGCTATGCTCCCGCACGGAGGAGGACGGGATGGACGTCGAGCACTTGAAGCAGCTCCCGCTGTTCCGCGACCTGAGCCATCGCGAGCTCGAGAAGATCGCCCGGTGGGCCGACGAGGTGGACCTGCCCGCGGGCAAGGCGCTGATCGAGCAGGGTTCGTTCCCGCACGAGTTCTTCGTGCTGCAGGAGGGGACGGCGGAGGTCACCCACGACGGCCAGCACCTGGCCGACCTCGGTCCGGGCGACTTCTTCGGCGAGATCGCGCTGCTCCAGCACCACCGCCGCTCTGCCTCGGTGATCACGACCTCGCCGGCCCGGGTGGTCGTGATGGCCGCGCGGGAGTTCGAGGCGATGGAGCGCGAGATGCCCGAGGTCGCCGAGCGGATCCGCGCCACGATGGTCGCCCGCCGCGAGGAGCACAAGGCCAAGACCGGCGAGGAGCTCTAGCCCGGCTACCGGCGGTCGCGGAAGAACGCCCGGAGGAGGTCGCCCGCCTCCTCGGCGAGCACGCCGGCCTCGACCTCGAGCACGTGGTTCAGGCGCGGGTCGCGCACCAGGTCGCCGAGCGAGCCGGCGAACCCGGCCTTCGGGTCGGCCGCCCCGAACACCAGCCGATCGACGCGGGCCAGCACGAGCGCGCCCGCGCACATCGCGCACGGCTCGAGGGTGACGTACATCGTGCAGCCCTCGAGGTGCCAGGTCCCGACCTCCGACGCCGCCTCTCGCAGGGCGAGGATCTCCGCGTGGGCGGTGGGGTCGCCGTCGCGCTCCCGGGCGTTCCCGCCGCGCCCGAGCACCCCCTCGCCCCTCGCCACGACCGCGCCGACCGGGACGTCCCCGTGCTCGGTGGCCGCCGTGGCCTGCTCGAGGGCGAGCCGCATCATCGCCTCGTCGAGCTCGTCTGCCATGGCCTCAGTACCGGTCGATCTCGCGGAGGCGGTCGTCGCTGATCCCGAAGAAGTGGGCCACCTCGTGCTCGACCGTGTGGGCGATCACCCGCCGGAGCTCGTCCTCGTCGCGCGCCTCGCGCTCGATCGTGCGCCGGTACAGGGTGATCGTGTCCGGGAGGACCGGCCCCGAGTAGAACTCGCCGCGGTCGGTCAGCGGGATCCCGTAGTAGCGGCCGAGGAGGTTCGGCTCGTCGCGTGGCGGCCGGTCCTCGACGATCACCTCCACGTTCTCCAGGCGCTCGAGCACCCACGCCGGGAGCGAGTCGAGCGCCTCGCCCACGAGCTCCTCGAACCGCCGCCGGTCGACCATCAGGCCCGCTCCCTCGCCGCGAGCGCGCTGATCGCCTCGATCACAGCCCGGTGCGCGAGCATCGCGGTGACCTCGCTCTGGTCGTACGGCGGGGAGACCTCGACCACGTCCATCCCGGCGAGCTCGACCCCTGCGACGATCCGGCGGACGGCGCGGAGCAGCTCGCGCGGGAGCATGCCGCCCGGCTCGGGGGTGCCGGTCCCCGGCGCCATCCCGGGGTCGACGACGTCGATGTCCACCGAGAGGTAGACGAGGTCCGGGCCGTCGAGCGCCTCGGCGACCGCGTCCGCGATCACGGCGTCGATGCCGCGCTCCTCGATCTCGACCATCGTGTGCCAGCGCAGGCCCTGCTCGCGCATCCAGTCGAAGGTCTCCTTCTCGGGCCAGTAGCCGTGGAGGCCGACCTGGACGAAGTTCCGGCCGGCGACCCACCCTTCCTCGATCAGCCGACGCATCGGTGTCCCGTGCGAGATCAGGGAGCCTCCGACAGTGTCGGCCGTGTCCGCGTGCGTGTCGAAGTGGACGACGCCGAGCGAGCGTGGATGGACGTGACGGGCGACGGCGGCGGCGCTCGGGTAGGTGATCGAGTGGTCACCGCCGAGCACGATGGGGATCGCGCCGGTCCGCGCCACCCGGTACACCTTCTCGTGGATCACGCGCAGGCCTCGGGCGTGTCGCGACGAGACGACCGGCGCGTCCCCCGCGTCCACCACGTTCAGCACGCGGAACGGCTCCACGCCGAGCTGGATCGACCACGTCTCGAACGGCCCGAACGCGGTCGGCGCCGCGCGGATCGCCATCGGACCGAACCGGGCACCGGGCCGGCCCGAGGTCCCGTCGTCGAGGGGGGCACCCACGATCGCCACCTGCGCGCCGGACGCCTCCAGGCTCTCGTCGTCCGGGCAGGGCGGGAGCTTGTGGAACGTGCCGCGGAAGTCCACGTAGTACTCGAGATCCTGGTACCCGAACTCGGCGAACTCCTCCTCGGCGCGGAGCTCGCTGCGCTCGATGCGGAAATCGGGTGGGCCACTCATCGCCCGGACGCTACCTGCGGCGGCCCGGGTGAACAACCGGCCGTAGGCGAGAGAGGGCGCGTCCCTTTCGGGACCCGGTCGGATCGTGTCCGGTCGAACGCCCGATTCGCGGGGCCCGGCGCTTGGGGCGAAGATTGCCCGTCGTGAAGACGTGTCCGTCGTGCGGCGAGGAGAACGCCGATCGAGCGCGGTTCTGTCAGAACTGCGCGACCCCGCTCGAGGCGCTGGAGCCCGCGGCGGCCGAGGTGCGCAAGGTCGTCAC
>Ga0209172_10004371_pt1 | contig 19207 bp, 22 predicted proteins | sample LarsenN4metaG_FD_184113 | JGI IMG/M metagenome (GOLD analysis project Ga0209172, IMG submission 184113) | Hot spring sediment bacterial and archeal communities from British Columbia, Canada, to study Microbial Dark Matter (Phase II) - Larsen... ... | reverse complement strand
GATATGTGCTCCTCGCCTGATCGCCTCCTCGAAAACACGGTCCGAATGCGCTCGCTCCACCCCTCTAAAGCTCTCGCCGGCTCTGGGGTTCAGCGCACTGGACGGCCAGGCCAGGACCTTGTAGACCGATGCGGCGTTCACGAGCTTACTGAAATGTTCAGCCTTGCTGGCCGCGTCCCAATCGAGCACAACGATAATGGGTGCCCCTGCCCGTCGCGATCTAATGGCCGAAGCATTCTCCTTCACATACTGGCGCATTCGTTCGACTCCCCCGTCTCCAGACGATGGGTCAAGAGCGGCGAGATCAACGACGCGCACTGATCCTCTCGGTCGGATGTGCTTGAATGCTTCCTCTAGGAACTCTCGGTCGAATGGGCCCTCAACAAGCACGATTGGATCAAGCGGCCAAAACAGGATGGGATGGACCCATCGCGAGACACCAGCGGTCGAAAGCCGGTCGAGCGCCGTGCGGGGATCGTCCAGAGACTCGAACTTGCTTTCCTTACCATCATGCGTAACAAGCAGGCTTCTGCCGGAGTATTGAATGACAAGATCAGAGTGCGTCGTGCACAGAACCTGAAGCCGGCTCTTCTGGTCGGTTGCCACACTTGCCAGGTATGAGGCGACTCTCGCCTCAAGGGATGAATGCAGCGACGATTCGGGCTCCTCAATACCCCAGATCGCCGCCTGTCGCCACCCGAACTGCTGAAAGTAGTCGCGATCAATGAGGTACAGAGTCTCCAACATCAGGAGGCTCTGGATCCCTGAGCCTTGCGCGGCGTCCTCGATTTCGATCCCACCTCGGGCCAGACGGTACCCGAAGGCAAAGGCCAAATCGTGCCAGGATGTAGGCGTGGCAAGCGACACCGTACCCTCGCCGGGACAGGCCTCCTGGAATCGCCTTGTCAAGGAGGCGATCATTCGAGTGGAGGTGTCTCGAATGGCGGCGAATGCCTTACCATTGCTCTTCGCACGTTGGGCAAGCCGGCGCACCAGCACATCACGTAAACTCCGGTGCTCATTTCTGATCAGTTCCGTCGGGAGCACCCGATTCGGTACGTATCGGTACTTGATTAACTGCAGGAACTGATTAAGCCGCTGCCGGTCCTGAAGTTCAAGGACGGAGCCGTTCAGGAAATACGTCGGCAAGACCGGACCCCGTACCCACTCCTTAGCGATCGAAAAAGTCTGGCCGCCAAGTATCTGTTGCACTCCTTCGAGGCCCTTGCGAAACCGAAACTGATCCGGGAGATTGAACGTCAACTCCACCCGTATCCGCTTTCGGCGTTTCTTTCGAAGATCGGGGCGGTAGAAGTCCGTGTCCACGTCAACGAGCTGCCCCGGATCAGTCTCGTCGTTGAAGAAGGCGTTGAGTGCTCTAAGGACGTTGGACTTGCCGGAATTGTTGAGCCCAGCGAGCGAAGTAAAATCCGCAAGCGGTTCGATCACTGCCTGGCGGATCGATCGGAAGCCCTCGATGATGATTCGAGAAATGAGGATCACTGGGACCCCCTGCCGCCGCCTACGTGCCTGGCGTAGGTCGTGTTGGTGCGGGCTTGGGCATACCCGCACGTTTCTGATACCGGTGATTGCTCGGATTTACGAGCGCGCTCAAAAATGATATGGGCGCGCTCGTATTTATGAGCGACTCTCATAATAGGTGCCCTTCCCTGTGCCTCTCTGGCGGAGCTTCCCTTCAGAAGCCATGGAACGAAGGAGGCGTGAGGCTTGGAACGGTCCGACCTTGCAGAGTTCGGCCGCCTCCCTGCGCGTGATCCGACCATGGGCGCGCACCCACTGAAGGATCATCTGCTCTTGCTGGATCGGCTCGAATCCCCTCTGGCGGACGTAGGCGGCCCTCTCTCCTAGCCGCCGGTAGGTCGCCGCCGACAGGTGGTAGCTGCGACCCTTGCGCTCCCCCCGCGCTTCCGCCAGCCCGGCCTCGACGAGTCGCTGGAGGCGGGCTCGCGCTTCGCCTTCCGGTTTCTGGGTCACCGCCGCGGCGTCTGTGGTCGTGATGCTGCGGTTCAACCACAGCCTGTTGAGGAGAAGGAGATCATCGAGCGAGAGCGGACGATCCGCCTGGCCTTCTTCAACGACGAGCCGGACGAACTCCAGGTTCGCCCTACCCCCGGGCAGGACAAGGACGACACCCGCCTCGTTGCTGCGGGCGTACGAGGGCGCGGGCCGGCCGTTGCGGAGCTGCTCGAAGAAGATCGTGTCAATGCCCCGCGCGGTCCGCTCGACGATACCCACGCGCTTGAACGCGTCGGCCAGGAGAGGGTTGCGCGGGCGGGGCTGCGTGACGAGGAGGTTGTCGAGACGCACGCCCTCGGGAAACCCGCCCGGGCTTGTGATCTCGATTCTGTCTTCGTGCCACTGCACGTGCACGGCGCCGAGCCGGCTGTAGTCGCGATGGATCAGGGCGTTGGCGACGCCTTCACGGAACGCCCGCTCCGGATAATCGGGCACTCCGATGCGGAGCATGCCGACCATCAGTTCCTCTTCGCGATTCCGCGCCCGAAACCGAGAGTCGATCTCCTCGACCACCCGAAGCAGCGGCCAGCGGAAGAACTCGTTGACTTCGACGCTGGTGCCCGAGAGGACCTGAAAGGCCACTTCGTGCGTGGGAAGCGCGCGGCGGAGGACTTCGTCCTTGCCGAAGAGGAGCAGGCCGAGCACGCGAACGGACCGCGTGTTACCGTTGACCTCGACGGCGCCCAAGGCCTTCGCCAATTCGAGATCGGGCAGCGTGGCCAGAGCCTCATCGCTGCGGCCGCGGTTCTCACGGATGCTGCGGCGGAACCGCTCGAACTCCAGCGGATCAAGATCTTCCCAGGCGACGTCCGGAACTGCGAGCGCGGAGTAATCCAGCAGGCCGCGATCAGCCTGACGCGCTTGCATCTCGTGAAAGTGAAATGGAAGGCAGGCCGGTCGCCCGTCGCCGCCAAGCGCCCTCCGGACATACCGCCCATCCGAGGTGCCGACGGGTGACGGTGAAGCGGGAATCTCTACCACAAGCACGCGCGCGCCGCCCAGGGGCACCAACTCTGCCCGCACGGTCAGTGCCGGGCGCGTGCGTCCGGCCACCAGCGCCTGGACTCTCCGGGGATCGGTGTGGCCGGCTTCGTGCCTGGGCCGTGCGCCCGTGACGCGGCCGTCTTTCTCAACGCCAACCAGGAGCCATCCGGGACGATCGCCCGGGCGATTGGCGAGGCACACCACGGCCTCCACCAGCTCGTTGTCCGACAGCGAGCGAGTCTCCTCTCCCTTGAACTCCACGTCCAGGGATTCGCCTGCAGCAATGAGGGCGACGAGACGGTCAGGCGTCACAGACCTCTCCCGTGTCCAAAGGACGGTTGTGCAACTCCATCGGCTGCTTCATTCTGGTCTTGCCCCGGCGGATGTGGCGTGCGAGCGGCGCTCCACAAAGAATAACCCCGCCCGGGCCTCGCGGCATGTCGAGCGGGGAGCAAGTGTCACAGTCAACATACCACCGGCGCACCGCGCGTCAAGATCTTTCATCTCGCGGCCCCGCCACTCACGACCCCCCTTGATAGTCCGGCGGCCGCTCGCGTACCTCCAAGAGGCGGCTTCACCTCGTCCATGCTCATCACCGCATAAGTAGCAATGACGGGAGTGAGACGGACACGATTCTCGGGTCCGAGACCTGCACGTCGTCCAGCATCGTGACGAGGACCCCGAAGGGCGCATTGTAGTGAGCCTTCTCGAGAAAGGAGCGAAGCCCAAGCGTATCACGGTGTGGATCTACTCGCCGGCGGTGTTTCACCTCGAGGGGAATGCGCTTGTCGCCGATCGTCAGCACGAAGTCCACCTCAGGCTCGGTGGCGCGCTCCGGGAAGTGGGCGAGGTCGAGGTGCGGAACGCCGCCAAGGAAGGCCCCGACCACGCTCTCGGCCAGGTGGCCGGCCAGGTCGGTGAGGTGCGGGGCAGCGGTCAGGGCATCGGGGTCGAGCGGCAGCACCTCTTCGAGCCAGCTCGCCCGCAACCCGTGATCGACGACGCACAGCTTTGCCGGGCCACGCGCCTTCTTCAGCCGGAGTTCGAGGGGACGCACGAGTCGCAGCAGCAGAGCCCCCTCGAGAAATCGTAGGTAACTGAGCACCCGCTGCCATCCGATGTTGGCGCGCAGGAGATGCTTGACTTCCGCGATCAGCGTGGCCTGGGAGGGAGCCTGTCCGGCGTATCGGCACGCGAGACGGAAGACTTCCTCCAGAAGCTGGGGGTCACGCTTGCGCCCGCGCTCGCCGAGCCGGAGATCATGCTGAATGACCCGCCGGATCACGGTCTCGTTGAGCTGGTCGGCAATCTCGGGCCAGGGCACTTCTGGGTGCGCATGGGCCAGGGGATAACCGCCACGCTCAGAGAACGCCGCGAAGGCCGCGTCGCGCACATTGGCGTGCTGCCGTCCGTGCGGATTCACCTCCCGCCAGAAGCCGATATCAAGGAGGGAGTCCAACCCGTTCGCCGGTAGCAACGGGGGCGGTTCTTCTCCCCGACGAAGCCCGGAGATCTCTCGCAGCAGGAGTGTCCCGAGATCGAGCGTGGTGACACGCCCGGCGAGACTATCCCGGCCCGCTTCAATCCGCAGGGCGGAACTCCCCGTAACGACGATGTGCGCCGTATGATGATCCACCAACGCCTTGACCTGGGGGGCCCAGTCTGTGAGATTCTGAGCCTCATCGAAGAAGATGAACGCGGGCTTTCCGGCGTGCGCCGACTCGTTGAGGGTGACGCCGAGGACGCGGTTCTCGAACCATCGCACGATCGCCAGAATCGGCTCACGCAGCTCGGCCAGGCTCGGGATCTCGTCGAACTGCACGCGGAGGATCCGCTTCGGCTCGACGCCCCTCTCATCGAGGAGGTGGCGGATCACCTGTTCCTGGAGGGTCGTCTTGCCGACCTGTCGGGCGCCTCGCAGCAGCACGGCCGGAGCGAGCTTCGTCTCTAGCTTCCGTAGCAGCGTCTGAAACGCCCAACGCCGGTATGCGGGGAGGACTCTGCCTGGCCTGCCGGACCACCACGGGTTAGCGTCGCGCAGGAACTCATCCAGCTCAGGCGGAAGCCGGACCTTGTCGAACAGGTCGGGGCCTCGGCCAGTCATCTGTCACCCCACATGGTGATCTGGTCCACGCGCATCCTCAAGAAATGCTCCTTCCTACGGAGGCTCGCACTGATCATCAATTGCCTTGATAGTCCGGCGGCCGCTCGCGAATCTCCATGGGCCGCTTCATCGCATCCACGCTCAAATAGTAATGCTCAACCTTCGTCACCTCGTTCCACGGGAGCCGGGCCGGGTCCTTGATGGGCTCTTGCAGGGTGGCGCTCACATCGCAGTTGGTCACCACGTAGAGCCAGTAGCAGTCGCGCCGGTCCTCGGCGACGCGGCGCTCATTGGGTGTGAGCAAAACGGTGCCGGTCGAGCCCCCGATGCCCTTGACTTCGATCAGCCGCAGTTCGCCGGAGTTCAGGTCAAGGCTCGTGATGTCGTAACCGAGGTTCTTGTCGTGAACATCGTAGACCTGGCGTCCCTGGCTCCGCTCGTGCTCCATCACCACGCGCATGGCGGTCGCCTCGGTCTCCAGGTCCGGCTGCAGCCTCCGAACCTCCGGCGCGTCGCGGTCGGGGTGCGGCAGGACAAGGACGCTCGCAATGCGCTCGACGGCCTGCAGCGAGAGCGCGCGCTGCTGCTCTAGTTCCCGACGGCGGCGTTCGCGGCGGGCGAGCAGATCGGCATGCCGTGCCTCGGCGATGGCCAGGCGGCCCTCGGCGCCCTGGACGCCCTGCTCGGCCTCGGCGGCAACGCGGCCGATTTCCTCGTCGGCCCGCTGGAGGAGTTCGGTCAGCGAGAGTTCGACGTGCTCTGCGATGCGATCCATCTCCACGATGCGCTCGGCCCGCACCTCGTCCAGGAACGGTCGGAGGGCCTGCGCGTGCAGCCAGTCCGTGGCTTCGGGCCGAGAGGCGACCTCGGGCAGCGGATCTGGCGCGGGTGCCGGTGACAGGTTACCGAGAGTCGCCGGCTCTCCCAGACGGATGTTCCCCTCGTCATCCATCTCGACCGCGAACAGCCGCTCGTGGATCACGTCGCCGAGCCCGTCCACCACGCGGGCCCGGTAGAAGTCGATCCGGGCCGGCGCCTCGTGCGCCAGCGAGTAGAAGCATGCGCCCCGCTGGAATGCCTCCCGCGCCTGGGCCAGCGTGTGGCGCCGCATCGCCTCGAACAGGGGGTGCCCGGGGGTGACCCACTCCAGGCTGTGTTCCTCGGCGGTCTCCCGGTCGGTCGAGAATCGAGGATACCTCGATGCGAGGGCCGACAGTTTCCAGTCGGGTTCCTGCTCGTAGCGACGCAGCACGGGGGGAGTCCTGCCCGGCTCGAAGGTGTGCGGCAGACCGTCCACGACCCGCAGCGGGAGCGCGGCGAACTCGGCCGTCTCCCGGAGGAACCGCGCGATGGTTTCCGGCACGACCCGGCGCTCCTGCGCCCGGGCGCGGCGCTCGATGAGCATGTCCAGGTTGAGCCTCTTGGCCGCGAGCCCTTCCAGCGCGTTCTGGCAGATCGCCCGGAAGCGGCTCTCGTCCACGTCGCGCAGGAGCCGGTCCTCCAGGTCCGCATCGCCCAGCCGGCCGGCGTAGTAGTCGCGCAGCACGCGCTCGATGTGCGCGGCGGGGAGGACCTCGCCCACGACGTTGAACACCGCGTCGTCATCGAGGGCGTCGCGGATCTCCTGCAGTTTCTCCAACAGACGCTGCAGGATGCGGCCCTCGATGGTGTTGGTGGCCACGAAGTTGAAGATCAGGCAGTCCTTGCGCTGGCCATAGCGGTGGATGCGGCCCATGCGCTGTTCGAGGCGATTGGGGTTCCAGGGGATGTCGTAGTTGAAGAGGATGTGGCAGCAATGGAGGTTGATCCCCTCGCCGGCGGCCTCGGTGGCCACGAGAACCTGGATGACACCCTCCCAGAACTGGTGCTCGGTGTAGATGCGCGTCCCTGGCTCCTCGCGCGAGCCCGGTTTCATGCCGCCGTGGATGAAGCCGACGCGGAATCCCCAGTCTGCGAGGCGTTCGACCAGGTAGTCCAGCGTGTCCTTGAACTCGGTGAAGAGCAGCAGGCGCTGCTCGGGCCGGTCGAAGAAGCCCTGCTCGTGCAGGAGGGCCTTGAGGCGCGACAGCTTCGCTTCCGCGCCGCTCTCCTCGACCTGCTCCGCCTGCCGGACGAACTCTCGGAGCCGTTCGATCTCAGCACGAACCTCGTGGGCGTTCTGCGCGAGCGTGACGGCCTCCAGCGCCCGCTCGAGCTGCTCCCGCTCGGCTTCCTCCATCTCCTCGAGTTCTTCCGGATCGGGGATCTCCACCGGCGCCTGCCGGGCAAGCTCCTGAGCTTCCTTCAGCCCTCGCTCAAGCCGGTTGGCGCGGTTCTCGAGCGACTTCCGCAGCGCGCGGGTGCTGGACGCGAGGCGGCGCTGATACAACGCCATGAGGAAGCCCACGGCGCGCGCGCGGGGATCGGCCTCATCAGCGAATGCCAGGGCCGTTTGCTGCTTGACGAAGCGGGTCACGTCACGGTACAGATCGAACTCGGCGCCATCGATCCGGAAGTCCACGGTATGGGGAATCCGTTTGGTAAAGATCGGGGCCGCCGCCCAGGTGCCGTTGGGCTGCCGCTCGGGGAAGTAGACCATCGCTTCTTTGGTCCGCCGCAGGTAGAAGGGCGCGTAGCGGCGCTCCATGGCCTGGCGGATCGAGCGCACGTCGGCGTAGGCATCCCGATCGAGCAGCTGCAGGAAGAGGCTGAAGTTCTCCGCGTCGCCCTTGTGCGGGGTCGCCGTGAGCAGGAGCAGGTGATCAGCGCTCTCGCGCAGTAGCTCGCCCAACCTGTAGCGGAGACTCTTGTGGCTCTCGTCGCTTGCGGACATGCGATGGGCTTCGTCGACGATGATGAGGTCCCAGCGGGCCTGCCGCAGGCCCGGAAGGATCTCCTGCCGCTTGGCCAGGTCCAGTGAGGTGATGAGCTGCCGCTGCTCGAGCCACTGGTTAACGCCGAACTGGTCGCGGATGTCCTGGCCTTTCAGGACGAGGAACTTCTCGTCGAACTTCTCCTTGAGTTCCCGCTGCCATTGAAACGCGAGATTGGCCGGCACCACGACGAGAATGCGCTCGGCGAGACCGCGCAGCTTGAGCTCACGAAGGAGCAGTCCTGCCATGATCGTTTTGCCGGCTCCGGCATCGTCTGCCAGGAGAAAGCGAACCCTGGGAAGCTTCAGAAGGTAGTCGTACACAGCCTCGAGCTGGTGCGGCAGCGGGTCCACGCGCGAGATCGAGAGCCCGAAGTAGGGGTCGAATTCGTAGGCGATCCCAAGACTGTAGGCCTGCAGACCGAGCCGGAGGAGACGACCGTCGCCTGTGTACGTTCTGGCGGCATCAAGGACCGTCAGCGCCTGAATCTCGGCCAGGGTGAGCGTGACGCTCCGGAAGCGCTCGGAGCGCGTGCCGACCAGGCCGAGGGTCCAGGCGCCTGGTCCGGCGGGTCGGACCGTCTCCACACGCATCGGCTCGCTAAAGAGCGGGCCGCTGACAATCTGCGCTTCTCTGAGCGGACGCGAGGTGTCGCTCACCTGGTGCGCCCTGCCTTCCGTGATCGGCGTGCCGGGCTGCGGGGCAGATCAAGTCGTGATTCTTCTTCGCCCGCCGCCGGAGTGGACCCAGGCTCCACGTCTGATAGGCTTGAGCTTGAACCGAAGCATCTGCCCCACTCGAGGCGCGGGAAGCCCTCTGGACTCGACCCAGCGGTAGACCGAGTCCTTCGCGACGTGGAGGTGGGCGGCAACCTCATCCACCCCAATCCAGCGCTCATCAACACCCATATCAGTTCCCGAATCTGCCGCTGATTCCGCTGACAGGTGACCCAGTCGATGTCACCCTCATGATGGTCCAGAATGAGTACGTCCCACGCAGCGACATCGCGCCAATGCCCCCGGGCCTTCACGGTCTTCGAAGCCCTCGCGCCCCCATACGAATGATCGCTGGAATTCGGGTATGACGACCGTGCCCTCATGGGCGTCGCGCATGATCCCGAGCAAGCTCTCTGGATTCGCCTTGGGCGGATCGATGGAGCGCAGCACCATCTTTACCTCCCGCACCTTGGATGCACTGCCCAGTCGTCCAGTCTCCGATCAGAAGGGAGACAGGAACTATTACTTGACTTAGCGGCAAGCACCTTTCCCGGGAACCGGCCTCGCGGCTGGAGCTAGGAAGCCGCCAGTTCGAGAAATCGGCACAGGGCGTTGACCAGCCTCATCTGCTCGGGAGTGCGGGCGCGGACCCGGAAGAGGTCCGGGAACATGAGCGCGCCAAAGCGCTCATCGAGAAACTGTGGCAGACGAGGTCCGGGGTCCTCAGTACACAGGTTCTGCAGGAGCTCTGCGTCAACCTGAGGCGCAAGGCCGGGCGGCCGCTTGCCCTCAAAGCCACCCGCGACCTCATCGCAGACTATCTCAGCTGGCAGGTCGTCGTGAACAACGGGGAGTCGATCTTGGAGGCGCTCGACCTCGAGAACCGCTATCGACTCTCGTTCTGGGACGCTTTAGTCGTCCAGGCCGCACAGGCTTCGGGCGCGGATATCCTCTACAGCGAGGACCTTTCTCACGGTCGGAGGTACGGAACCGTGCGCGTGGTGAATCCGCTGGTTCCGGGAGAAGTCACCCCAGGATAGCGCAGCAAACCGCCAATACTGGATGCGTGAAGGCCACGATAGACATTCCGGACGACGTGTCTCTACCTGTCTCCGGCGAACTTCTTTGCCCCGATCAAACTCTCGCGCTTGCTTCGCAGGGCGGTTCTGACCTCTCGATAGCTCTACAGCCCCGCAGGAGTCCTCGGCGACCACTCGGGTCCTGCTCGAACAACCTCAGCGTCGTGATCATTTTGCAGGTGTGAAGGGCGGCAGATCGCGAAGCGTTCGGGTGGATCGACGCGAGGAGGGCGTCATGGGAGCCGGAGAGCAGGATGCCGGGCGGGGACCGCTTCCCCTGCGGTTCGATCGCGGTTCGCTGCGCCTCGATGCGTCGCGGGCTATGCGGCTGCCGCCCTACCTGACGTGGGACGACCGGGTCGGCGCCTGGCGCACCGAGGCCCTCCGCTACTCTCTCGTCCGTGAGGACGCCGCGGCCTACCACCTCGCCCTCGACGACCAGGCCCCGCGTTTCTTCGACTGCCCGACGCTGCGACCCGCGCTGCCGCGGCTGCGCGGTGACCAGCAGGCGGCGGTCGAGGCCTGGGAGCAGGCGGGCTGCCGCGGGGTGGTCGTCAAGCCCACCGGCACGGGCAAGACCGAGATCGCGCTGGCGATCGTCGCGCGCCACCGCGTCTCCACGCTGATCGTCGTCCCGCTGCGCGACCTGATGTACCAGTGGCAGCGGCGGATCCGGCAGGGGCTGAGCGTCGAGGCCGGCATCCTGGGCGACGGCCGGCGCGAGGTCTGGCCGATCACGGTGACGACGTACGACAGCGCCTACATCCACATGAAGGAGATCGGCAACCGATTCCGCTTCATCGTCTACGACGAGGCGCACCACCTGCCGGCGCCCACCCTGCGGGAGAGCGCGCTGGACTGCCTGGCGCCGATGCGCCTGGGCCTGACCGCCACGCCCTGGCGCGCCGACGGGGCGGACCGGCTGCTTGCGGACCTGATCGGCCCCGTCGTCTACGAGGAGGCGATCGCGCAGGCGCGGGGCCGGACGCTGGCCGGCTACAGCCTCGTGCGCGTGCCGATCTACCTCTCGGAGGAAGAGCAGGGGGAGTTCGACGCGCTCTCGCGGCGGATCCGCGCCTATGTGGCGCGCCGCCGGAGGGAGGCGGCGGGGGCGGAGCAGTTCGACTGGGTGCGGGATCTGGCCGCCCGATCGAGGGGTGATCCCGAGGCCAAGGCCGTCCTGCGCGCCTATCACCGGAAGCTGGCCCTGGTTCACCGTTCGGCCGAGAAGCTGCGCGTGCTGGAGGACATCTTCCGGCTGCATCCGGACGACCAGGTCGTCATCTTCACCGCGTCCAACCGCATGGCGCTCGACGTCTCGGCGCGCTTCCTGATCCCCGCGCTGACCGCCCACTCGGACAAGCGCGAGCGCACCCGCATCCTCGACCTGTTCGGCTCGGGCCGGCTGCGCGCGCTGGCCGCCTGCGAGGTCCTCAACGAGGGCTGGGATGCGCCGGCCGTGAAGGTCGGCGTCGTGCTGGGCGGCGAGAAAGGGCTGCGCGAAGCGGTGCAGCGGCTCGGGCGGCTGCTGCGCCGGTCCGGCGACCGCACCGCGCGGCTGTATGAGGTCGTCGTGCAGGAGTCGGCGGATGTGACCCGGGCACGACGGCGGGGACGGTCCGATGCTTTCCAAGGCACACCGCGTCTATCACTGGACCAGGCCCGGCAGGTCGATCTCTTCTGACCGGCTGGACGACGCCGCCCTGCCGCCCCTGGCGAAGGCGATCGCCGTCTACCGGCGGATGACCGGGGCGCCCCGGGGACGCGTGCGGGACGCGGCCCGCGCCGCGCTCGCCGAACTGCGCCCGGACCGGGTCGAGGCCGTGGTGGAGCTGCTCGATGACGTCTCCACCTACGAGTGGCCGCGCCGCGGACGGGCCGGGGAGCGGCGGGTCGCGATCTTTGAGGACGCCGCGGGCGGGCGCCCCGTCCTGGATGCGGACCGTTCCCTGGAGATCCTGCGCCGGGCGTTCGCGCCCGCCCCCGCACAGATCGGAGCCGCTTCGGACGCTGTCCCCGCGCTCTACGCCGACTATCCCGAGTACCATCGCCTCACGGCGTTCCCTGCCGGCTACGATGCGACCGCCCTGCGCGCCGACTACGACCTCGCGCAGGCGCAGGCCCTGCTCTACGACGCACTCCGCGTCACCGTCGAGGCCACGGGGGACCTCAGACACATCGTGCAGTACGCGCGCCTCTCGCGGCTGCTGCACCGCATCGAGCGGCGGCGCGCGGGCGGCTACCGCCTTGCCTTCGAGGGTCCCAACACGATCCTCCGCCGCACCCGCGCCTACGGCGTGGACTTCGCCCGCTTCCTGGCCGCCCTGGTCCAGGCCCGCGGCTGGCGGATGGACGCCGCAATCCTCCTGCGCCGGGGATGGCGTCCGGTGACGTTCACGCTGTCGAGCGGCGACGGACTGCGGTCGCGGGTACCCGCGCCGGCGCTCTTCGACTCGAAGATCGAGGAGGCGCTCGCGGGGAAGTTCGGAGCGCTGCGCAACGGCTGGCGCATCGAGCGAGAGGCGGCGATTCTGGAAGCGGGCGAAGCGCTGCTCGTCCCGGATTTTGTCTTCACGCACGAGGACGGGACCGAAGTGGCGCTGGAGATCGTCGGCTACTGGACGCCGGAATACCTCGCCGCAAAGCTGGCCAAGCTCCAGCGGGTGAGCGGAGCACACCTCATCGTCGCGGTGCGCAGAGCATTGGCGGTGCGGGCCGGCGGTCTGCCGGCGGAGGTGCTGCCCTTTGCCGGCGGCATCCTGCTCAAGGACCTGCTGCCTCGGCTGGAAGCGTTCAGGACATCGCGCGGCTCATGAGATCCGGTCGCCTCGGGGATCCTGGGCTGGGCGGAGATCAGCATCAGGAGCGGCCCGCCACCTGCTATAGTGAGGCGGGAGGCGACGCATGATCAGGCGCACGTCCGAACTGGACGCCTTTGAACTCCGCCGGCTGCGCCGGCCCGTCGACTACAGGCAGAACCTGGCGATCCTCGAAGAGTTGTGGCGTTTCGCTCGGGAAGTGGGCGCGTTCCGGCAGCCCAGAGGCCCCGATGACCTGGAGGCGGATATCCGCTATGCACGAGCCATCAACGCACTCCGCGCTCCTGGCAAGGATCGGCTCAACCCTTGAGGCCCGCGGCATCCCCTACATGGTCATCGGCGGCCATGCCGCTATCCTCTACGGCGAACCTCGCCTGACCCGCGACATCGACATCACGCTGGGCGTTGGCCCCGACCGCCTCGGGGATCTGCTGGAAATCGTGCGCGCGGCCGGTCTGGTCCCGGCACCGGGGGCGCAGGAGCTGGCCCTCAGGAACTACGTGCTTCCCTGCTCGGATACCGCGACGGGGATTGACGTCGATCTCATCCTGTCCGTCTCAGCTTACGAACAGGAGGCTCTGGCGCGCGCCCGGGCTGTAGATCTCGGCGGCGTGGGTGTGCGCTTCGCCTCTGTTGACGACGTACTCATCCACAAGATCGTCGCCGGGCGACCCAGGGATATCGAAGACGCACGCGCCATCCTGGCCAGGATGCCTTCCCTCGACCGCCCGTACCTGCAGCGCTGGCTGCAAGAGTTCGAGCGCACATCGTCGTCGCCGCTGGTGAGGCGGTTCAGGGAGTTGGAGGCGGAAGTTCACCCAGGACCCTAACACCCGGGAGACGTCGCGCAACGCAGCACGCACGTTTCAGCACTCCTGGAAGGATGTGGAGATGATCGACAGGGTCGGTCCGGAACAGGTCCAGGCGCTGGCGGCCGCCGCCGGGCTGCAGATCTCCGATGGACGGGCGCAGGAACTGGCCGCGCCTGTCCAGGCCCTCCTCGACGACTGCCGGCGGCTCGAAGAGGTGGACGTCTCGACCATCGAAGCGCCGGTCCTCTTCCCCGCATGACAGACGATCTCGCCCTCCTCGGCATCCGTGAGGTTGGGGTGTTGTATCGGAGCGGCTAGGCCTCTCCGGTCGAGGTCGTGGAGGCGACCTCGATCCACGAGCCGTGGCTGCGCACGCGGCCCGAGGACTACGCGCCGATGACGCGGACGCAGCTGGAGCTGGGGACGATGCTGCTAGCAAGGGGAGGCACTCGGAGGGACCAGCTCTGGGCTCTCAGCCCGGCCACGACGATGCTCGGGTCCTCCGGCTTGACGAGCCCATGCTTTGAAGCGTTCACAAACTCCACGGTGACTGGGAGGCCCTTCTCGTTGTAGCTGATGATTATCCCGCCCTCCTCTTCCACGGCATCGGCGGGGACCTCGTCTCTCAGTCGCACGAGCAGGATATCGGCGTCTCTATCGTACCGGACGATCAAGGCCGCTCCCTCCAGTACCGCTTCACCCGGCTTGTCCAATACACGGTCAGGATCCTCCGGCCACATCGACAAACGGGATCCTCAGCAGACCATCCTGCCACCGGCTTTGAGCGACCTGGATTCCCAGATCGCCAGGAACAATCTGTTCAGGGACTGCGACGACGGTCTCGACCAACGCGTCGTCGAAGGCGATCCAGGCCAACTAGATCCCCTCGCTTTCGCCGGAGACCTCCGCCACCTTCCGTTTGTCCTCGTCGCTGAGGTCGGCGAACCACTCGGGCCGGAAATCGGCTCGGACGAGCCGGTGCGGCGCGTGGAACTTCGGCGCGGCGGAAAGCTGCCCGAGCGCGCGGAGGGCCTGGCTGCGGCCGGCGGGCGAGAACATGCCGGGGCTTACATCCAGTTCTCCACGCGCAGACCCTTCACGCGCTGGAAGTGACGGGTGTTGCCGGTGATCACGGTGAGGTCGTGCGTGAGCGCGATCGCCGCGATCCGCATGTCCGGTTCGGAGAGGGGAGTGCCGGCCTGTTCCAGTCGGGCCCGCAGCGCCCCATACACCTCCGCCGCGGCCCGGTCGAAGGGGAGGACGCGGACGTGCGGCCAGACGCGTTCCTGCAGTTGCCGCAGGAGGTAGTCCCGCTTCGCGCTGCGGTGGGCGCCGTAGACCATCTCACCCACGGTGATCGCCGTCGTGAACTGCTGCTCGGGGGGGACGGCCGCGAGTCGGGCCAGCAGGCCCGGAGCGGGGGACCGCCGGAGGAGATGGCTGAGCGTGTCCGTGTCGAAGAGGTACACTACGGCCCCATCGCCACGCGCCGGTCCTTCGCCCGCTCCCGACGGCGGTAGATCTCCGCGACCATCTTGTCGAGATCGTCGAACTCCGCCCACGCCCCGACCGCGGCGAGCAGGCCGCCGCCTGACGGCGTCTCGCGTTCGAGCCGGGCCAGATCATCAGCCGACACCAGGGCGACCATGGGGGCGTTGCGACGCCTGATCAGGAAGCGTTCGCCCCTGTACACGACCCTGCTCATCAGTTCGGACAGCCGCTTTTTCGCTTCCGCAACGTTCACCGGGATGGCCATGGCGCCCCCACGCTCTTTCGTGATTGAGTCAATAAGACATATTGACCTTCAATCCCTAGTTTGCGCTGCGGCTCCTCACCCGTCAAGAGGTCTTGTGTACCTGTAACTCTCGCGCTGGTTCGCAGGGCGGTTCTGAACCTCTCGATAGCCCCACAGCCTCGCAGGAGTCGGCTCGATGCGTAACGCCCAGGACCACGCGCACCGGAGCGCGAACGCTCCGGTATTCCTGGGAGGCATGTGGAGATGATCGACCGGGTTGGCCCGGAACAGGTCCAGGTGCTGGCGGCGGCCGCCGGGCTGCCAGTCTCGGGGCAGCGGGCGCAGGAACTGGCCGGCACAGCGCAGGCGCTCCTCGACGACTGCAGACGGCTCGAAGAGGTGAACGTCTCGGCGTGCGAAGCGCCGGTCGTCTTTCCCCCATGAGTGACGATCTCGGCTTTCTCGGCATCCGGGAACTCGGGCGGCTTTACCGGAGCGGCAAGGTGTCGCCGGTCGAGGTCGTGGAGGCGCTCCTCGGGCGGATCGAGCGGCATGAGCCGAAGCTCAACGCGTGGATCACGGTGCTGCGGGAGGAGGCGCTGACGGAGGCTCGGCGGATCGAGCGGGACTTCCAGTCGGGGTGGGACCTGGGGCCGCTGCACGGGATCCCGGTTGGGCTCAAGGACAACATCGACACGGCGGGGATCCGGACCACGTGTGCGTCCCGGATTCTCGCAGAGAATGTCCCGAGCAGGGATGCGACGGTCGTCAAGAAGCTGCGGGAGGCCGGGGCGATCATCCTGGGCAAGAACAACCTGCTGGAGTTCGCCTACGGGATCGTGCACCCGGACTACGGGCAGTCCAATAACCCGTGGGATCCGGGGCGAACGGCGGGTGGGTCGAGCAGCGGGGGGACGGCCTCCGTTGCGGCGGGGCAGGTCTACGCGGCGATCGGGACGGATACGGGCGGGTCGATCCGCATCCCGGCCTCCTACTGCAGCATCGTGGGGATGAAGCCGACCTACGGGCTGGTCAGCCGGCGCGGGGTCTTTCCGCTGTCCTGGTCGCTCGACCACGTGGGACCGCTGGCGAGGACGGTGGAGGACGCGGCCGTCGTGCTCTCGGTCATCGCGGGCAGGGATCCGGCCGAACCGACGACGATCGACGGGGTGGACCTCCATCCGGAGGGGCTGGACGACGTCAGCCTGCAGGGGCTGCGCGTCGGGGTCATGCAGCATACGGGGGACGACCTGCGGCCGGGGGTCCGGAAGCGGTTCGAGGAAGCGGTGGAGCTCTTCACGAAAGAAGGGGCCGCCGTCTCTGACGTCACCATCCCCACCCTGCCGTACTGTGACCAGTTGCTGATGCCCCTCATTGCCCCGGAGGCGACCTCGATCCACGAGCCGTGGCTGCGCACCCGGCCCGAGGACTACGCGCCGATGACGCGGACGCAGCTGGAACTGGGGGCGATGCTCCCGGCGGTGGACTTCGTGCGGGCGCAGCGGGTGCGGCGCAGGCTCATCGCGGAGTTCCAGGAGGTGTTCAAGGAGGTCGACGTCCTGCTCAACCCCACGGTGGCCTGGGTGGCGCCGAAGGAAGATCCGGCGGTCGCGGGCGACGAGGGGGTGGTCGAGGCGCGGCGGACCTCGCCGCACAACATCACGGGCGTGCCGGCCGTCACCGTCCCGTGCGGCTTCGCCGAGGACGACCTGCCGGCCGGGCTGCAGATCGCGGGACCGTGGCGGGCCGACCGGCTGGTGCTGCAGGTGGCGCGGGCGTACGAGCGGCTCGGCGTCTGGAAAGTCCAGGTGCCGCGAGGGGTACGGGAGCAGACGCAACCTGCTTAGCTGGATTTGTCGCGGTGCCGGTGATCTGTGGATTAAGCGGTGATCAGCGGGACGGTCTGGAAGACGGCGTGGAATACCACCGGATCAAGAGTGGCAACTGTGAGACTATGATGTTCCGCGTGCGCGCCAACGAGGAAGTCGGCGGCCACGCGCCGGGGCAATGCGCCGCCGCGGCGGGACCGGGCGTACTCGCCCATCGCCTTTCCTGCGCGTTCCCACAGCAACGGCGGCATGTCCCACAACACCTCCACGCTGCCCCGTTCCAGGAACGTACGGAGCCCCTCCCAGCTCTGCGACGCAGCAAGCTCTGTGTAGACGACGGGGCAAAGGACCAAGCTGTCCGAGCTCAGACGCTCAAAGATCGCTGACGCGGCTTCATGTGATGCATCCTCGGGGTCGAAGACCGCCAGGATGACGTTGGTGTCAAGGCTGGTCATCGCCCCACCGCATCCGGCGGACATGCTCCACGGCCCGACCGCCGGTTTCCTTGTGCAGGGGCCGAAAGTCGAACTCCTCGCGCACTTCGCGCACGACCGCCGTGGGGTTTGGCCGGACCTTGTGGAGCTCTGCATGGTCGCCGGCGATGACCAGCTCGACCTTATCGCCGGCCTTGAGACGGAGAGCTTTCCGGATCCTCGCTGGTAGGGTGATCTGGAACTTGCTGCTGACAGTGCTCATGACGACAGCATCGTAGCAAAGGGAGGGATACTTTGACAAGACTCCAAAGTCATCTCAGTAAAGTGACAATCGCTTTGCTCAATTGGGTTCCTAAGCCATATTGACAGTAATATGGTTACGATGGGAGTATTACTGGCATGAAGACCACAATCGAGATCCCGGACGCACTGTACCGGAAGGTAAAGGCCAAGAGCGCCCTGCTCGGCAAGCACGTTCGTGAGGTGACGGTCGAGCTGTATCAGCGTTGGCTGGCGGAAGAGGTCCCGGCATCCTCTCGCCAATCCCCCGAGGAGTGGCTTGAGGACTGGCTCCGGCTGGGCGAAGAGACACTGCGGGATACACCGCCCGCTCCTACGTCCACGGAAATCCTCTCTGCCGATCGCAGACGACTGGGATCTCGCTAAACCATGCTGACAGTGGACGCCAGCGTCTGGGTTGCCGCGTTCGATCCACGAGATCGATACCACACGGTCAGCGCCCGCTTCTTGCGCGCCATCGCACAGCGTCGCCTGCGTCTTCATGGTCCGGCATTCGTCCTTCTCGAGACAGCCTGCGCCCTTGCCCGACGTGCGGGCAGTGCGGCAACGGGCCGGGCGGCGCTGGAACGGTTGCGGCTGCACCCGATGTTGGCACTCCATCCGGTAAATGAGCGCCTGCTTGCTTCGGGGCAGGATCTGGGACTCCGACAATTGCTTCGCGGTGCCGACGCCCTGTACGCGGCAACGGCCGTTTTGCTCAATGCCCCGCTCGTCTCATGGGATGAAGAGCTCGTCGACCGGGCCGACGCGGTTACACCGGAGCAGTGGATGGCCGGACGCCCCTGAGAGGCCGCGCAAGATTACGCAGCATACTGCCCGCCGCTGGCTGAGCGCCTACGGGCAGGGTCACCTGCTATCGTGAGGCAGGAGACGGAACCATGATCAAGCGCACCCTCGAACTCGACGCCTTTGAACTTCGCCGACTCCGCAGGCTCGCCGACTACAGGCAAAGCCTCGCCATCCTCGAAGAGTTGTGGCAGTTCGCTTGTGAGGTGGGCGCGTTCCAACAGCCAGGAACCCCCGACGACCTGGAGGCGGATATCCGCTATGCTCGGGCCATCGACGCACCCCGCGCTCCTGGCAAGGATCGGCTCAACTCTTGAGGCCCGTGGCATCCCCTACATGGTCATCGGCGGTCATGCCGCCGTCCTCTACGGCGGACCCCGCCTGACCCGCGACATCGACATTACCCTGGATGATAGGCCTAGGATCAATGTCTGATGTGGCTGCAGAGGCACGCCGAATGATTCCAACCTTCGAACTCGATTTGGCGATGTGCCGTGGGAAGATCTTCACGCGCGTCGTGCCGGACGGCGAACCAAGCGGGCATCCAGGGGCCAGAGGCTTCGAGGCAAGAAAGAGGAAAAGCCCCCGGGGCTAACCCAGGAGCGTGACGCCGCCGCGCTCCATCCGGGCGACCGTTCCCTTAGCCTCCTCGTAATCCTCGAGGCTGTAGACGTGAAGTTCGAGGCGAGGAATATTCAGGGTCCTACGCACGAGTGCGTA
>Ga0209172_10004369_pt1 | contig 19214 bp, 19 predicted proteins | sample LarsenN4metaG_FD_184113 | JGI IMG/M metagenome (GOLD analysis project Ga0209172, IMG submission 184113) | Hot spring sediment bacterial and archeal communities from British Columbia, Canada, to study Microbial Dark Matter (Phase II) - Larsen... ... | reverse complement strand
CAGCAGCCCTTCGAGCCGCAGCCGTCCGCTGTCGATCGTGACCGGCGCCTCACGCAGCGCGCTCATGCGAGGTCCCGCCGCTCCGGCATGTCGACCGCGCGCGGCGCGCCGAAGGGCCGCCGCCACCACGGCAGCCGCGGGCGCGCCGGGTCGAGTGTCGCCGTGACCGCCACCCACCTGCCGTCCCGCATCTCCCACGAGCACGACAGCGTCTGCTCGCCGCCGCCCCGGATGCGCGCCTGACTCTCGCCGCCGCCGCTGTTCACTGCCGCGCGCACGAGCTCCGCGCGCGGCTGGCCGAACAGCGGCCGCACGCGCGTCGCGCCGCGCAGCGCGACGACCGCCTGCGGCGTCATGTACGACGCGAACGCGGCGCCATCGCCGCGCGCGAACGCCTCGGCGTGCGCGAGCGCGGCCGCGGCGAGCGTGCCGTCCTCGTGCGCGCCGGCGGGTATCAGCGGGGGCGGCTCGGGCATGCTCGCCTGCGGTGCTTCCTGCAGCGTCGTCTCTTCCACCTAGCCTCCTGTCCGGATCACCAGCACCCGTTCGACGCCCGCGAGGTCGCGCCGCACGTCGATGGCCGCGCCGGCGAAGCACGACCGGGCGTATGCGACGAGCCGTTGGGCCTGCCCGAAGCCGAACTCCACCGCCAGCACGCCGCGGAGCGCGAGATGCGCCGGCGCCTGCGCGATCAGCCGCTCGATGACCTCCGTGCCCGCCTTGCCCCCGACGAGCGCCGCGCGCGGCTCGTGCCCGCGCACCTCCGGCGCGAGTTCGCGCCACTCACGCTCCGGCACGTACGGCAGGTTCGCGACGACCACGTCGCACCGCCCGAACCCGTCGAGCAGGTCCGCGCGCACGAAGGCGACGCGCCCCGCGTCTTCGCCGAGCAGCGCCGTCGCATTCGCCACGGCGATGCGAAGCGCCTGCGGGCTCGTATCCGTCGCGACGACCGCCGCGTTCGGCGCGTGCGCAGCGATCGCCGTCGCCACGCAACCACTGCCGGTGCCGACGTCGGCGATGCGCAGGCGGGCCGGCGCGCGGCGGCGCGCTTCGGCGACCGCGATCTCGACCAGCAACTCGGTCTCGGGCCGCGGGAGCAGCACGCCCGGCGCGACCGCGAAGCGCAGCCCGTAGAACTCGCGCTCGCCAGTGATGTAGGCGAGCGGCTCTCTGGCGAGCCGGCGTCCGACCAGCGTCTCGAAGGCCGCGTGCGTATCGTCCGGCAGCGGATCCCGGAGCATCGCGAGCAGCCGCGACCGGGTAACGCCGAGCGTGTGCGCGAGCAGCACCTCGGCCTCCAGCCACGCGTCGTCGGTGACCCCTGAAAGGCGGTCCGCCGCGAGGGCGAGCGCGCCGGCCACCGACACGCCGACGGCTGAAGGCTGAGCACTGACCACTGACAGCGCCCGCATCAGGCGCGCCCCTTCCCATGCCGTGGCGGCGTCGGTGGGCGGCCGCTGGCGGCGAGCACGGCCTCGCGCACGTCCTTCGGCTCCGGGAAGCGGTCCTGTGTCTTCGGGTAGTCCCACACGACCGTGTCGTCGTAGCGCACGATGAAGACGCCGGTGTCTTTCGGCAGCAGCACCCACTCGTCGGCGAGATCCGGCCGCTGGTCGAACAGCTCGCGCGCCAGCCAGAAGGCGCGGCCCTGAAATTTGCACACGGCGCAGAACTCGATCTCGAGCCGGTGCCGCGGCTCGCCCCCTCCGCTCATCGTGCCACCGCCTCCGCCGTCGCGCCGTGCTCGAGCTCGCGCGCCTCGAAGTCCGCCGCCACGGCGTCGATGATCGGGTCGAGCTCGCCATCGAGGATGCGCGGCAGGTTGTGGACCGTCAGGCCGATGCGGTGGTCCGTCAGGCGGTCCTGCGGGAAGTTGTACGTGCGGATCTTCTCGGAGCGCTCGGCGCTGCCAACCTGCTGCTTGCGGGCGCCGGCGATCTCCTGCGCCTGCGCGCTCACCTTCTGGTCGAGCAGTCGCGCGCGCAGCACCGCCATCGCCTTCGTTCGGTTCTTGAGCTGCGAGCGTTCGTCCTGGCAGACGACGACGATGCCTGTCGGCAGGTGCGTGATGCGCACCGCCGTTGCCACCTTGTTGACGTTCTGGCCGCCGGCGCCGCCCGAGTGGAAGATGTCGACTCGCAGGTCCGACTCGTTGATCTGCACCTCGACCTCTTCGGCCTCCGGCAGGACCGCCACCGTCGCCGTCGACGTGTGGATGCGCCCCTGCGCCTCGGTCGCGGGCACACGCTGGACGCGGTGGACGCCGCTCTCGTACTTGAGGCGCGAGTACGCGCCCTTGCCGTGAACCTCGAACACGACTTCCTTGATGCCGCCGATGCCGATCTGGTTCTCGGACAGCACTTCGACGGTCCAGCCATGGCGGTCGGCGTAGCGCGTGTACATGCGATAGAGATCGGCGGCGAACAGCGCCGCCTCGTCGCCGCCCGTGCCGGCGCGGATCTCGACGATGACGTCGCGGTCGTCGCGCGGGTCCTTCGGCCGCAGCGCGCGCTTGAGCTGCTCCTCGAGCTCGCCGCGCTCGCGCGTCAGGCGCTCGACCTCATCCCGCGCCAGCGCCGCCATTTCGGCGTCGCTGTCGCCGAGCATCGAGCGCGCGTCGTCGAGTGCGGCGCCGGCATCGCGCCAGCGGCGGTACAGCTCGACGACGTCCTCGATCGCTGCCCGCTCCTTCGCCAGCTCCTGCAGGCGCGCGTAGTCGCCGGCGACCTCAGGCCGCGCCATTTCGGCCGTCAGCTCCTCGAAACGCTTCTCGATGGCCTCGATGCGGTCGAACATGGCTCACACACGCAGAAACCCCCTGCGGAAGGGGGTTTCACCTCCTGGTGGCATCGTATCGCATCGATCAAGCGATGCGGCCCGCCGTGCCGGCGATCAGCGCGTCGTCGGACAGCGCGCTGAATTGTCGGCCGATCCGCAGGGCGACAGAATGAAGCATGCCGAAGCAGCTGGCGCCCGCGCCTGATCTCGAGGCCCTGCTCAAGTACCGCCAGAAGCGCCGCTTCGACGAGACGCCCGAGCCGGAGGCCGGCACGCCGCCCGAGCAGGGCGACCTCACGTTCGTCGTCCAGCAGCACGCCGCCACGCGCATGCACTGGGACTTCCGCCTCGAGGTCGACGGCGTGCTTGTGTCGTGGGCCGTGCCGAAGGGCCCGTCGCTGAACCCGAAGGACAAGCGCATGGCCGCGCACGTCGAGGACCACCCGTTCGACTACGGCGGCTTCGAGGGCGTCATCCCGAAAGGCAACTACGGCGCTGGCCAGGTGATCGTCTGGGACCGGGGCATCTATACGCCGGACGAGGGCGGCGTCTACTCGTGGGGAAACAAGGCCGAGGGCAGCCGCCGCATGCGCGAGGACATCGCCCGCGGCAAGGTGTCGGTCTTCCTGCGCGGCCACAAGCTCCACGGCTCGTGGACGCTCGTGAAGACGCGCCAGGCGGAGAACTCGTGGCTGCTGATCAAGCACCGCGACGAATTCGCGTCCGAGCGCGACATCCTCCAGGAAGACCGCTCGGTCATCAGCGGCCTGACCATCCAGGACCTCAAGGAGGGCCGCATGCCGCCCGTCGCCTCGTCCGACAGCGGCGGGCCGAAGCCGCCGCACCCGGAGGCGCGCGAGGCGCCGCTGCCCGACCCCAGGTCGCTGCGTCCGATGCTCGCGACGCCCGTCGCCGACCCCTTCTCGCGTCCCGGCTGGCTCTTCGAGCCGAAGCTCGATGGCGTGCGCACACTCGCGTTCGTCGATGCGCGCGCCGGCAACGCGCCGCGTGTCGAGCTACGCAGCCGCCGCGGCAACCTGGTGACGGTGCAGTATCCGGAGGTCGTCGCCCGCTTGCGCGAGCAGGGCGTGCGTTCGGCCGTCTTCGACGGCGAGATCGTCGCCCTGAACGAGCACGGCGCGCCAGACTTCCAGGAGCTGCAGGGGCGGATCAACCTCTCGCGGCCGGCGGAGGTGGAGCGCGCCGCCGCGCAGACGCCGGCGTTCTACTACGTCTTCGACCTGCTCCACCTCGATGGCTACGACCTGACGCGCGTACCGCTGCGCGACCGCCTCGCACTCCTGCGCCGCACGCTCGTCACGAGCGAGCACATCCGCCTCGTCGATCACGTCGAGGAGGACGGCAAGACGCTGTACGAGGCTTCGCTCCGCCTCGGCTTCGAGGGCATGGTGGCGAAGCGCGCCGAGTCCCCGTACGAGCCGGGTGTGCGGAGCCGCTCCTGGCTGAAGGTGAAGGGCGTCAACGAGCAGGAGTTCGTCATCGGCGGCTACTCCGAGGGTGAGGGCTCGCGCTCGAAGACGTTCGGCGGGCTGCTCGTCGGCTACTACGATGACGACGGCAAACTGCACTTCGCCGGCAGCGTCGGCTCCGGCCTCACAGATGCGCTGCTCGAGACGATCGCGAAGCGTCTGCGCGAGCTGCGCATCGACGTCTCACCGTTCGTGAACCCGCCGACGGCCATCGGCGGCCGCTGGGCCGGCGGCAAGGCCGCGCGCTGCTTCTGGGTGAAGCCGGAGCTCGTCGCGCAGGTGAAGTTCGCGCAGTGGACGCGCGAAGGCAACCTGCGCGCGCCCGTCTTCCTCGGCGTGCGTGACGACGTCGACCCGCGCTCCGTCCGCCGCGAGCGCAGCGAGCCGACCATCGACGTTGTGACCGATGCCGACCCGCCGGCGGCGCGCGACGACCGTTCGCACCTCGAGCGGATCGTCGCCTCCGTCGTCGACCAGCTCGATACGATCACGAAGGCCAACTTCATGCTCGACGTCGGCGGCGTGCCGATCAAGCTGACGAACCTCGACAAGGAGTTCTGGCCGGCGACGAAGCACCACCCGCCGCGCACAAAGCGCGAGTTGATCCGCTACTACGCCCGCGTCGCGCCGTACATGCTGCCGCACCTCAAGGACCGCCCGCTGACCCTGAACCGTTTCCCGAACGGCGCGCTCGGCAAGAACTTCTACCAGAAGCACTGGCCATCGCCGTTTCCGAAGGAGTTCAGGGTCGACCGCGTCTCGATCTGGTCCGAGAGCAGCCAGTCCGACGGCGAGTACGTGCTCGTCAACAACGTGCAGACGCTGATCTGGCTGGCGCAGCTCGCGGACATCGAGATCCACGTCTGGATGGCGAGCGTCGACCCCGAGCCCGACGCGCGCGGACTGCCCACGACCTTCTCTGGGTCCGCCGAGGCGCTCCGCGCGAGCGTGCTCAACTACCCCGAGTACATGATCTTCGACCTCGACCCCTACATCTACGCCGGGCACGAAAAGAAGGGCGAGGAGCCCGCCCTGAACCGCAAGGCCTTCGAGAAGACGCGCGAGATCGCCTTCGCGCTCAAGGACCTGCTGCAACAACTCCGGCTCTCAGCCTTCGTGAAGACGACGGGCAAGACGGGACTGCACATCTACGTCCCCGTCGTCCGCCACTACACCTACGACCAACTCCGCGCCGCCGCCGAAACGATCGGCCGCTTCCTCATGCAGCAGTTCCCGGACGACCTGACGATGGAGTGGGCGACCCAGAAGCGCACCGGCAAGGTCTTCTTCGACCACAACCAGAACACCAGCGGCAAGACGCTCGCCGCCGAATACTCGCTCCGCCCCGTGCCCGAGGCCGCCGTCTCGGCGCCCGTCAGCTGGGAGGAGCTCGCCCACGTCTACCCGACAGATTTCGATATCGACACTGAGCCGGCGCGGCTCGAGGTCGTCGGCGACCTCTGGGCCCACATCCGCGCCTCGAAGCAGGACCTCAAGGCGCTCATCGAAGGGTGAAGGGAGTGAAGAGGGAAGAGGGAAGAGGGAAGAGGGAAGAGGGAAGAGGGAAGAGGGAGGGGTGAAAGGCCCGCCTTTCACCCCTCCCTCTTCGAACTTTTACTCGTCGTTTCTACGCGGGTGACTCGGTGGGCGCCGCGTGGTCGTGGATGTGCGCTTCCTTGCCGTGCTCCGCCTCTTCGTCGCGCACGTCATAGTCGTGGCTGTGCTGGATCTCGTTGTGGTTGTGGTCGTGCGTGTGCCAGAACGTGCGGTGGTCCCACTCGCCCATCATCTCGCCCTTGTGGTGGTGCGAGACGTGGTAGTGGTCGTGCGAGTGCGTTATCGCGCCGTGCGTATGCGCCGCTGCCGCCCCGTGGCCCTCGACCGTCTGCGTCGTCATGGTGCGTCCTCCTTTGGGTCGTCCCTGAGAGGATCGCGCGCGCCGCAGATGCGCCGCAGTACTGCCTTCGGGTGAAGGCTCACAGATCGCTATCAGTGCGGGCGTCAGCGCAGCCGGCGCGTGCCTTCCATCGCCAGCTTCCCCGGGTCCAGCACGAAGCGGATCGCCGGGAAGCCCGTGTCGACGGTCGTGAACGACGCGACGATCGGGTACACCGGCTCGACACCCTCAGCGCGCCACGCCGCCCGGTCGAACGACGCCAGCTCCGGCCGGCCGCGCTCGGCGCGGTGGAACGTGTACTCCGGGTCGACCTGCACGAGCAGCGGCTCCCCACCCAGCGTCGCCAGGTTCATGTTCGCCACGTACTGCACGTCGCCGCCTGAGATCGGCTCCGGGTCCACCAGTGCCACCCGCAGCACCTCGCGGCCGTCGTCATCCGTCACGCTGCCCACGATGCGGTCGTGATAGCGCGCGAGGCGCACGTCGCCGGTGGCGCAGGCGTAGCCCCAGTGGCGCCCGAGCGCGTCGGCCGCCTCGCGCGTGTTGACGAACGCGCGCAGCAGGAAGCCGCGCGGCAGCGCCGCCGCCCGGCAGCTCACGCGCACCTGCGCGAGCAGGAATGGCCCGACCGGCGTCTCGGGATAGCGCGCGACGGTGAAGATGCCGACGGGCGGGATCGTCGGGTGCAGCGCGCGCGGCAGCAGCGCCTCGCGGTCACGGTCGTCGATCTCCCACGTCGCCTGCAGGATCTCGACGCCCGGCGTCGACCACGGCTCCGCGTCGAGCGAGTCGAGCGCTGGCGCCCCCTCGAGCAGCGGGGCGATGTCGCGTGTGCCGATCAGGACCATCTCGCTCTCTCCCGGTGCAACGCTAGTTCGCGACGGCCGCCGCTTCCTCGCGGGGCTGCGCGTCACGCTGGAACCTCGGCATCACTTCCTTCGCGAACAGCCGCAGGCTGTCGAGTACCTGCTGCTGCGGGATCGTCTCCGCCGCGTTCAGCAGGAAGTTGATGCGGTCGGCGCCGACGGCTTCCCACTTCCGCACGACGTCGATGATGCGCTCGGGGTCGCCGATGCAGAGGCCCTCCGGGATCCGCCCGCCCTCGCCCGGCGACTGCGATTCCTGGCGGAGCTGTGGCAGCAGGCCAAGCGAGGGGTACGACCGCGTCGGATAGGCCTCCCGCGCCGCCACGAGCTGCGAGGCGAGATAGTTGAACGTGCCTGCGAGACGCTGGCCGGTCTTGATGCCGGTCTCGCTGTCCTCGTGACAGTAGAGGAAGTTGACGGTGTTCACCTGCTCGTTGACGAAGCCGCCGATCGGGTCGCAGCTCTTGATGCGGCGGCGGTACTCGGCGATCTTCTTGTCCTGCTCGGCGAAGCCGCCGAACGTGAGTCCGAGGCTGCCCATGCCGCGGTCGGCGGCGTCGAGCTCGGTGCCGGGCGAGGTGACGGCGACCCACATCGGCGGGTGCGGCTTCTGGTAGGGCTTCGGCAAGATGGCGCGCGAAGGCATCGAGAAGGCCTCGCCGCGGTAGCTGAAGCGCTCCTGCATCCACATCTTCGGCAGGCAGCGGACGATCTCGTCCCACGTCTTCTTCGTGTCGTCCGGGTCCGCCTGGAATCCCGCGAGCTCGGTCCACGTCGCGCTGCGGCCGGTGCCGAACTCGAGGCGGCCGCCGGAAAGGATGTCGAGCACGGCTGCGCGCTCGGCGATGCGGATCGGGTGGTTGAACTGCGGCACGCAGACGACGATGCCGTGGCCGACGCGGATGTGCTGCGTCTGCATCGCGCATGCCGTCAGGAACAGCTCGGGCGCCGACGAATGCGAGTACTCCTCGAGGAAGTGGTGCTCGACGCACCAGACCTGGTCGAAGCCGAGCTCATCGGCGAGCCGCACCTGCTCGAGCGCATTCATGTAGACGGTGCGCTCCGATTCGCGCGTCCACGGCCGCGGGACGGACAGCTCGTAAAAGATGCCGAACTTCATCGTGACCTCCCGAGTGCGGGCATCCTACCGCAGGCGCCCGCCGTTGGGCCGCGCCCGCGGTTGCCTCAGAAGTTGAGAGGCCGCCCGTACCGAGCGGCCTCTCGCTGATCTCCACCCGTCACGGACGACGAGCGTCCGCCGGCCGGCTACACCTTCTCCAGCACCTGGATCGTGCACGCCGAGCCGAGGCCGATGACGTGTGCGAGCCCCACCTTCGCGCCCTCGACCTGCCGGTTCCCCGCCTCACCCCGCAGGTGCCAGACGATCTCGCAGACGTTCGCGACGCCCGTCGCACCCAGCGGGTGGCCCTTCGAGAGCAGGCCGCCCGAGGCGTTCACGGGGATGCGGCCGCCGACGTAGGTCTGCCCCTCGTCGATCAGCCGCCCCGCCTCGCCCTCCTTGGCGATGCCCAGGTTCTCGTAGTGCAGCAGCTCCGCCGTCGCGAAGCAGTCGTGCAGCTCGATCAGGTCGAGGTCGTCCGGGCCGATTCCGGCCTTCTCGTACGCCTCCTTCGCGGCGTTGCGCGTCAGCGTGTTGATATCCGGCATCGTCAGGTCCCGCTGCGTCCACGGGTCGGACGTCAACACCGACGCCGCGACGCGGATCGGCTTCGTCGTGTACTGTCGCGCCTTCTCCATCGAGCAGAGGATCGCCGCCGCCGCGCCGTCGCCCGTCGGACAGCACATGTAGAGCGTGTTCGGCCAGGAGACGACGCGCGCGTTCAGCACCTCCTCGAGCCCGACTTCGGTCTGGTACTGCGAGTAGGGGTTGTGCATCGAGTGCTTGTGGTTCTTGACGGAGACCTTCGCGAACTGCTCCTGCGTGGTCCCGTACTTCCGCATGTGCTCGACGCCCGCCATACCGAACACCGCGGGCATCAGGCCGGAGCCGAGCACGCCCTCGGTGCTGTACGCCGGGTCGCCCCCGCCGCCACCGGCGCCGAGCAGGCCCATCTTGCCCATCTGCTCCGAGCCGATCGCCATCGTCATGTCGTAGGCGCCCGAAGCGACCGCCATCCACGCCTCGCGGAACGCGGTCGAGCCGGTGGCGCAGGCGTTCGAGACGTTAATGATCGGGATGCCGGTCTGGCCAATGATCTGGAGGATGCGCTGCCCGACCATCGCGTTCGCCTGGTAGAGGTTGCCGCTGGCCAGCAGCTCGATGTCCTTCATGTCGGCGCCGGCGTCCTTCAGCGCCAGCAACGCCGCCTGCGCCGCCAGCTCCGGCACCGTCTTCTCGGGGTAGCGTCCGAACTTGATCATTCCGACGCCGATGATCGCTACGTCACGCATGCGTTTCTTCCTTTCCTGCGGGCGCTTCGGCCCGCGTCTCTTGTGGACAGGTCTGCGGGCCTGTCCGTACGGGCCTAACTCGCAGGGGCCATCGCCGCCATGCGGCGCCCCATCTCCTCCGGCGACACATCTTCCACGTGTGTGTGGATGTCCCATCGGAAGCCGAACGGGTCGCGGATCGTCGCGGCGCGGTCGCCGTAGAACTGGTCTTCCGGCTGACGCTCGACGGTCGCGCCGGCGTCGGCGGCCTTCTTCGTCACCGCGTCGCAGTCGGCGACGTACACGACGAGGCTGATCGGTGTGCCGCCGACGGTCTCCGGGCTCGGTGCACCCATGTCCGGCATCTCGTCCGCGAGCATCACGGTCGAGTCGCCAATCATGATCTCGGCATGGCCGATCTTGCCGTCGGGGCCCTGCATCGGCGGCCCCTTCGGAGCTGCATCGAAGACGCGGCGGTAGAAGTCGATGGCTTGCGCGGCGCCTCGGATGTGGAGGTAGGGCGTCACACGGTGGTACGTATCAGGGATCGGGTTGACGTTGGCCATGGTCCTCGTCTCGATTCTCGCCCTCTGGTTCGCTGATCCGCGCGGACCGGAGTCCGTGCGACGCCGCTGATCTGCATCGCTGATCCGCGCGCACGTCAGTCCACGCGGGGTCGATGATCGCCGCGCGAACGCCCGCGGCCTTGGTGTTACGGCGTCACACGGGCCTGAAGCTGAAGGCGATGACGTCGTTCCCCTCGCGGTCGGTACGCACCTTCTCGCTCACCATCTCGACGGGCATGCCGAACCTCAGGTTCTTCGGGTCCGGCTCGACACCGGTGATGTTGCAGCGGACGCTGACGCCCTCCGGCAGGTCGACGATCGCGGCGACGTACGGCGTCGGGATGCCCGGCGCTGACTGGTGCACGATCGAGAACACGTGCAGCTCGCCCCGGTCGGAGAGCTTGATTTCCTCCATCGGCTCGGTGGAGAAGCACTTGCTGCACGCCATGCGGGCGCCGAGGTAGACGGCGCCGCAGTTCTTGCAGCGGCTTCCCTGCAGGTACGGCTTCTCGTTGGGGTCCTGGGGCAGCTTCAGAAAGGGGACGATCGGTTTCTGCTGTTTCTCTGCGGCTGGCGCTTCTGCCATGCGGCCTCCTGCGAACGGACGCCGCGGCGGAGGCGCGGCCCCCTTCGGTCCGGACGTCCACAAACTGTGCCGCGTGCAGTAGGGGGATAGGAGCCGTGCCCGGGCGCTCCTCGCGCCCGCAGGTGTTCGCATCCACGTGCTGCACGGCCTTCCCCGCCGGGCGGCGGGTGAGGCGATCGCCATTATCCGACGGCCCCCCGCCAGCGGTCAACCCTCTTTCGGCCGCCGTCCGCCGCCGCCCGGCCGCCGCGCGACTGCTCCCGGGTCCACCGCGCTCCGCTACCCTGATCCCAGCAACCAGCAACCAGCAACCAGCAACCAGCAACCAGCAACCAGCAACCAGCAACCGACGACCACCCAAACCTTTCACCCTTCACTCTTCACTCTTCACCCTTCGAATGGACCTCCGCCTCTTTCCCATCAACTCCGTCCTCTTCCCCGGCATGCGCATGCCGCTCCACATCTTCGAGGAGCGCTACAAGCTCATGATCCGCGAGTGCATCGAGGAGGACGCGCCGTTCGGCGTGCTGCTCATCCGCGAGGGCGAGGAGGTCGGCGGCCCCGCCGTGCCGTATCAGATTGGGACGACGGCGCGCATCCTGCAGGTCGAATACCTCGACGACGGGCGGATGAACATCTTCACCATCGGCCAGCAGCGGTTTCGCATCGTCGCGATCAACACGACGGAGCCCTATCTGCGCGGCGAGGTCGAACTGCTGCGCCAGCTGCCGGCGACCGACTCCGCATTCAGCATCATGCCGCGCGCCCGGCAGCAGTTCGACGACTACCTCAAGACCTACTTCGCCATCGCCGACCAGTGGATCCGCGCGACCTCCCTGCCGGACGACCCCGGCGAGGCCGCCGACTACATCGCCGCGCGGATGGAGGTCGCGCCGCTTGTCAAGCAGGAGCTGCTCGAAGAACTGGAGCCGGAGGCGCGGCTGCGCCGCGAGCTGGAGATCATCCGCGAGGAACTGCCGGACATGCACGGCCGGCTCGTCGCCCACCTGCGACGGAAGACGAGCGGCTTCGGCGTGTTGAACTAGCGGTTGGTTGCTGGCTGTTGGCGGTTGGTCGTGGCGCGGCCAGCCCGCGCATGTGTGCGACCACGAACGCCGCGCGGACTTCAGTCCGCGTTACAGCATCATAAGGTCGCGCTGCAGGCGCGTGAGGTCGCGCCACAGACGTCGTCGACGTCGATTGAGCTCGGCGCTATGGCTGTGATCGGGCGGCGGCCTTCAAGGCGCGGATGTCGGCCAGGTGCGCGGCTTCGTGCTCGACCATGTGCTCGACCATCTGCCGGATGCTCATGCGCCCGCTTTCGAGGTGCTGGCCGGTGCGCGCCCAGTTCCAGTTCACCAGCGTCGTCAGCAGCCGCACCGTCTCCGAGCGCCAGTACGTCAGCTCCCGCAACATGTCGGTGAGTGGGCGCTCCATGTAGCCATGCTCGCGGGCGAACGCGTCCGGGTCGTACGGCTCGAGCACGGGGTCGGTCTGCGTCGACATCATGTAGAGGCGCTTGTGATAGACCTCCGCCGCGTCCCTCAGGTGGCCGACGATCTCGCGGATGCACCAGCCGCCGCCGTCCGGCCGCCGCGTGACCTGCGCCTCGGTCAGCCCCTTCAGCTCCGCCTGCAGGTCGCGCGGGAGTGCGCGCAGCGGCTCGACGAGGTCGAGGTGGCCCTTCGTACCGGGCTCTTCGCGCGGGTAGGTGAAGACGTTCGGCGTAGTCGCGGGCATGTGCCCTCCTACGATGCCGGCGCGGCCTGCGGCGCCCGCTCCAGCCTGTGATTCAGGTCCGTCATCGCGACCGCGGCGCCGCCGCGCAGGTACAGCCGCGGCACGCGCGCCGTGATGCCAGCCAGGATCTCCCACGAGATCGTGCCGGCCAGCTCAGCCAATTCGTCCGCGTCGATGGCTGCGCCATCCTGCTCGCCAATGATAACGACCTCGTCGTCGACGCTCACGCCCGGAATGTCCGTCACATCGGCCATGCACATGTCCATCGCGATGCGCCCGGCCACCGGCGCCCGCCGCCCCCGCACCAGCACCGATGCCCGGTTCGAGAGCGCGCGCCGGAACCCGTCCGCGTATCCGCACATGACGAGGGCGATCGTCGACGGCCGCCCCGCCGTCCACGTGCGCCCGTAGCCGACCGTCGCGCCCGGCGCGACCTTCAGTACGCGGGCGACGCGGCTCTTCAGCGCGAGCGCGCGCCGCAGCGACACGCTGCCCGCAATCCCGGGCGCTGGCTCGTACCCATACACCGCCAGGCCGGCGCGTACAGCGTCGAGGTGCAGGTCGGGCGCGGCGAGCGCCGACGCCGACGCCGCGCAGTGCCGCTGCGGGATCCACGGCAACCGCCGCGACGCTTCGAGCAGCGCCTCGTACTGCGCGCGCGTGAACGCCTGGTCGCCCTCCTCGGCAGCGGCGAAGTGCGTGAACAGCCCCTCGACTTCGATCCCCCGCAGCGCTCGCAGCGCCTCGGCGAACGGCACCAGATCATCGAGCACGAGTCCGTGCCGGTTCAGGCCGCTCTCCAGCTCGATGTGTACCGGCACGGTCCGCCCCGCATCGACGGCGAAGCGCGACACCGCCAGGGCGAGCTGCATGGAACACACCGTTGGCGTCAGCCGCAGGTCGACGACGCGCCGGGCGTCGGCGACGGGCGTGTAGCCGACGACGAGCAGCGGCGCCTCGACGCCAGCGAGCCGCAGCTCTTCCGCCTCGTCGACGCACACCACCGCCAGCCCGGCCGCGCCGGCCTCGAGCGCTGCCCGCCCGACGGCGACGGCGCCATGTCCGTACGCGTTCGCCTTCACCACCACGTACAGGCGCGCCGGCGCCACCCGCTCCCGCAGCGCCCGCACGTTGTGCTCGATGGCGTCGAGGTCGATCTCGGCCCAAATGGGCCGGTTGGGCCGCAAGTCATCAGAGGGAGCCACGCCCACAGGATAGACGTCGTCGAGCGCACGCGATCGCCATTGAATCCGCGCGGGCCGAAAGCCCGCGCTCGAACGGGATGCCGTCCGGCCTACGCGACCTCGGCCGCCGCCTCGTACATCCGCCGCTCCGCCGCCTCGAACAACGCCTCCGATGTCGTGCCGTCCGCCGGCGCGCTCGCCCACCCCGCCGCCAGGTGCAGCTCCAGCCCCGGCACCCCCTCGTCGAGCTTCGTCTGCCGCGCCACGGAGAGCAGGCGCGCCAGCGCCACCTCAGCGCCCGCGCTCGCCGCCTCCGTCAACACCATCGCGTAGCCGCGGTCCTTGTACGAGCCAATGACGTCGATGTCGCGCGAGTTCTGCGCCAGCGCACCGCCCAGCCGCTCGACCAGCCGCTCGACGAGGAAGCGCCCGAAGCGCTCGCGCAGCAGGCGCAGGTTCGTCGCCTCGATGATCACGAGCGAGAGGTCGCGCGCGTAACGCTCCGCCCGGCTCAGCTCCCGCTGTAGCTCCCGCTCAAGCTTGCGCTCGTCGAAGATGCTCCGCGTGATGTCGGCTGTCGCCACCTCGCGCGCCCCCGACGCAGGGCGCAACGCGACCGCCGCCAGCGCGACGTGGTCGGCGAAGAGCTGCACGTGGCGCTCGTCCGGGCGTTCCTCGTGGAACAGCACGAGGGCGCCGAGACGTTCGCCCGCGTGCGCGAGCGGCGCGATTGACACAAACCGGACGCGCGTCTCCTCGCCCCCGGCCGTGGCGTCATCCTCGGCCACGACCCCCGCGAGCGCCTCCTCGGGCGCCGCGCACACCACGCTCATCCCGTCGAGCGCCTGTCCGACCAGTGGTGCGCGCGTCGGGTCGAGCTTCCCGCGCAGCGCCGGCCCGAACGCGTCGAGCAGCCGCTCCTCCACGCGGCGGCGAATGTCGGACGCCGGCCGGTGGCGTTCGAGCCGGCCGTCGTGCTCCTCGAAGTACACGAGGGCGTGCGTGGCGCCGATGATGCCCTCGGCCGCCGTCGCCGTCGCGTCGGCGAGCCAGCCCGCGGTCGGCGCGCGGTGCAGCGTCAGCAACAGCGACATCGCGGTCGAGACGCGGTCACCGGTGTCGGGCGGCGCCAGCTGGTCCGTGGCACGGCGGCGAGGACGGGGCATGGTTCAACCTCTCGGTTGAGTATCGGCTCAGCGGGCGCGTCCTTCGAGGGCCGCGACCGCCGCAGCCACGCGCGCAAGCTGGTCCTCCAGCCGCACCAGCGCATCGTCGAGCCGGCGGACCTCCCCCTCGCGCTCGTGCCCGAGGACCCCGGCCTCGACAAGGTTGCGCACCGCTTCCTGCAGGCGCGCCTGCTGCTCGATGAGCGCCTCCGACTGGCGTCGGAGCGATGCCAGGTGCTGCTGCGTCTCCTCTAGCTCAAGCGGCGCCTGCAGCGCCTGCCGCGCCGACAGCATGCGCGCGAGGTCCTGCATGCCGACGGCGGCCTTCGCCGCTTCCTCCACCGCCTCGAGCGAGCGTGTGAAGACGCGCCAGCCGCCCACGATAGCGACGAGCGTGAACACGAGCAGGCCGCCGAGACCGAGGGTCACGGCGGCGACGGCGGCGGCGAACTCCCAGTTCGCGGTGTCGCCCACCCGGATGCTCCTTCGGCCTCCCTGCCCGCGGCCCGCCTTGGCGGATGCCGCTAGAGAATGGTCGGAACCGGGCCTGCGCCGCTAAACGCTGCGCCGGGCCACGGTGGCCGGGTACCAGCACCCTACCGGCGTCCGCCGGCGCTCGGCAGGTGCCCTCTCAAGGGAAACGTAGGTCATCACGACGCGTATCGCCCGCCCGCCGCGCGCGAGCTTGACAGCGGCTACCCGTGCTCGGCCGCCGCCGCCGGCTTCGGCGGGTCGGTCGGCAGTGCATCGTGCGGACGCGCGTGCAGCGCGCCGTGTTCGATCGGCGCCAGCTTGCCGTCCTCGAGCCAGAACGTCCGGTCGGCCATGTCGTGCACGCGCATGTCGTGCGTCACGATCATGATGCCGCGTCCGAGGTCGCGCGCGATCTGATGCAGGATCTGCAGCAACTCCATCGTGCGCTTGTGGTCGAGGCTTGCCGTCGGCTCGTCCGCCAGCAGCAGCTGCCCGTCGTTCGCCAGCGCGCGGGCGATGGCCACGCGCTGGCGCTCGCCGCCCGACATCCGCTTTGGCAGCACATCGAGCCGATGGCCGAGGTCGAGCATCGCCAGCAGCTGCCGCGCCCGTTCGCGCCCGTGGCGCCCGGTATGCCCGGCGAGGGCGAGCGCGTAGCCGACGTTCTCCTCCGCCGTCAGCGCCTCCAGCAGGTTGAAACTCTGGAAGATGAAGCCGATCTTGTGGCGCCGCACCGCGCTCAGGTCCGTCTGCGAGAGCCCCTCGATCGGCTCGTCGCCCACCAGCACGCGCCCCGCCGTCGGCTTCTGCAGCGCCCCGCCGATCGTCAGCATCGTCGTCTTCCCCGATCCGGACGGGCCCATTACCGCCACCACCTCGCGCTGCTCTAGCGTGAAGTCGACGTCGTTCAGCGCGCGCACTTCCGCCGCGCCCGAGCCGAACACCTTCGTCACCTGCTGGAACTCGAGTACCGGCATCGTCAGGCCTTGAACACCCGCAGCGGGTCCACGCGCATCACCCGCTGCACTGGCAGATACGCCGCCAGCAGGCTCATGACCACCACCGCCGCCAGCACGATCAGCGCGTCCTCCCACCGCACCAGCGTCACGAACTGCGGCACCAGCCGCTCGGCGAACGCCGTCGCCGCGACGACGAATGCCTCGCCGACGACGAACCCCACGAGCCCGCAGATGAGGCTCTGTGCCAGCACCGCGTAGAACAGGAACTTGTTCGGCGTCCCCAGCGCCTTCATCACGCCGTACTCCCGCTCCTTCTCCAGCGTGGCCGTGTACATCGTCAGGCCCACGATGACGGCGCCGACGATGAACACCAGCAGCACGACGACCGTCAGGATCGGCAGCACGCTCTTCTGCAGCACCTTGCGGCTGTTGTGCGCGAACGTCTTCGACTCGAAGCCGTTGACGCCGGCGATGCTGCCGTCGTTGATGCGGTCGAGCACCGCCTGCTCTTGCCCGCGGTCAACCTGCACCAGTCCGAAGTTCGAGACGCCCGTGATCCCCACCAGCTTCTGCGCCTCCGCCTTCGAGACGAACGAGAGCTGGTTGATGACGACGTTGCCGCCCGTCGAGATGCCGACCACCCGCAGGCGCCGCTCGTTCGCCACCACCTCGTCGCCGATGCCGATGCCCTGCGTCCGCGCGAGCACGTCGTCGACGACGATCTCGCCGTCGGCCGGCGTACCGCTGCCCTTCTTGATGTGGATCGGCCCGCCGATGCCTTCCGCGTCGAAGCCGAGGATGTACGAGTCGAACTCGTCGCCGCCGTGCGTTACCTTCAGCGACCGGCCGAGCAGACTACTGACGTCCGCCACCCCCTCGAGCTTGCGCACCTCGTCGAGCTGCGTGTCGGCGATGATCGAGGCGGAGAAGAAGCTCTGGTTGCCCGGCTGCGAGACCCAGATGTCCGCCGGCACGTCCGCCACGTACGACGCGATCTTGTCGTTCCAGCCGCGGTACAGGGCGATCATGAAGGCGAGCAGCAGCGCCGCCACCGCGATGCCGAGCACGGAGAAGGCGAACCGCGCCTTCTCCGCCCGCATGTTCTTCCACGGGATCGAGAGCATGCCGCCGTCCTTGCGCGCGGGCTCCCCCCGGTGCCCTCGTGTGAGGCAGAGCCTACACCGTCTGCGGCGTGCTGGCTACACTCGGAGCGCGATGTTGAGAAAACTCCTCGCAGCGTCCGCCGCCCTCAGCGCGCCCGGCATCGTCGTTACCCTGCTCTCCGAGCGCCTGATCCGCCCCCACCTCTTCTACCACGAGGGCTGGCACCCGGAGCCGCCGGACGCCGTCCGCTGGCCCTACGAGGAGGCCCAGATCTTCACCGCCGACGGCCTCGAGCTGCAGGGCTGGTTCTTCAGGCAGCCGCAACCATCGCCGACGATCCTCTTCTGCCACGGCACCAGCTACAACGCCAGCGACATGTGGCTGACGGAGGAACGCGCGCAAGCCTTCCACGAGTTCCTCGCCGGCACGAAGTGCAACTTCCTCGTCTTCGACTATCGCGGCTACGGCCGCAGTACCGCCCGCACCACTGAGGACGGCACCTACCTCGATGCTGCCGCCGCCATGGCCTGGCTCTACGAACGCCGCGACGTCGACCCCAACACCATCTTCCTCTACGGCTTCTCGCTCGGCGCCGCCGTCGCCACCGAGCTCGCGCTGCGTGAGCCGCACGCCGGCCTCATCCTCCGCGCGCCGTTCACCTCGATGCGCGACATGATCATCGACTGGGACGCCCGCTTCCGCCTCGCGCTCGCGCTGGCGCCGTGGCTGCCGATTACCCGCTACGACAACATCGCCAAGATCCGCCGCATCGACTCGCCCCTCCTCGTCATGCACGGCGACGCCGACAACACCGTCCCCGAGTGGATGGGCCGCGCCCTCTTCGACGCTTCGCCCGCGCAGAAGAAGCGCTACGTCGCCTTCCCCGGCCGCGACCACCGCGACCTCTCGAACGACCTCGTCGTCCCCGCCGTCGCTACCTTCGTCGAAGAAGTCCTGTCGGAGTCGCGCGAGGCAGAGCGCTCCGGCGCTGCCTAGACGCAGGCCGCCCAGCGCGCTTCGCAAATGGCCGACAGGAGCGGCGGAGCTTCAGCTCCGCCCGATGTCGCGCTTCAAAAAGGTGCCGCGTGGCGAACGGGCGGAACCGTACGGACAGGTCTTCAGCGCTGTCCTGCCGGCGAGTATCAACCAAGCGTCGGTCGAATGCGGCGCACCCCCCGTAAGGACAGGTCTTCCGGCCTGTCCGCCCAACCGCCCACTCACGACGGGGATCTCCCGATGCCCGACGACCGATGCCCGCCACCGGTCACCAACCACCGATCCCCAGTCCCCAGTCACCAATCGCCAGCCCCAATCCGCACCGCCCTACACCTCATCCAGCCCCCGCCCCGAACCCAGGTACGCCCGCATGAGCCGCGACGCCTCCTCCGACCGCATCGTCTGCATGAACGCCGCCGACTCGAACCGCAGCCCCTCCACCAGCCCCACCTCCGCCGCCCGGTACACGCACTGCTTGATCAGCGCCACCGAGAGCCGCGGCCGCGACGCGATCTCCCGCCCCAGCGCCACCGCCTCCTCCACCACGCGCCCCGCCTCGACCGCCCGGTGCACGAGCCCCAGGCGCTCCGCCGTGTCGGCATCGACCGTCTCGCCGAGCAGCATCAGCTCCAGCGCCTTCGCCTGCCCGAGGAGGCGCGTCATCCGCTGCGTGCCGCCCGCGCCCGGCAGGATGCCGACGCGCACCTCCGGCAGCCCCAGCCGCCCGCCGCGCGCCATCAGCCGGAAGTCGCACGCCAGCGCCAGCTCGCATCCCCCGCCCATGGCGACGCCGTTGATCGCCGCGATCACCGCCTGCGGCAGCCGCGCCAGCTTCAACGACAGCCGGTTCAGCGGATGCAGGTCCGCCGGGATCGCATCCGCGCTGTCCTCCGGTTCCGCCCACCGCGCGTCTGCCTCCGACCGCGGGCGAGCAGCCTGCGTCCCACCCGCACCGCCTGATGTGGATGTAGCGCGGGCTTCAGCCCGCGCCGCCGCCGCCCCACCCGCCACCTC